>Ga0307372_10010486_pt1 | contig 12525 bp, 13 predicted proteins | sample OX1MG_FD_202533 | JGI IMG/M metagenome (GOLD analysis project Ga0307372, IMG submission 202533) | Soil microbial communities from Risofladan, Vaasa, Finland - OX-1 | ecosystem: Environmental > Terrestrial > Soil > Coastal area > Acid sulfate soil | place: Finland: Risofladan, Vaasa | collected...
GAAATCTGGCGGACGGCGCGGGTTCTGCCTAGCACGCCAGAGAGCCACCGTCCACCGGAAAGGCTGCGCCGGTTACGAAAGCAGATTCGTCGCTGGCGCGAAAGAGGGCCATAAGCGCTACCTCATCAGCGGTCCCCATTTCTTCCAACCGGCTCCATGCCGCGGACCGCTTCTGCCGCTGGCGACTCTCCACCCATGAAACGCTCGACCATCGGCATCCAGATGACCCCGGGACAGATGGCGGGACAGCGGCGCGAACCGCTATGCCTCGCTCACCAATCACCGGCGCCGTCTCCTCCTCGGCTCCGGTGACGTCCCCAGCGATGACTCTGGCTCCCTGGGCTGCAAAGCGGATTGGCGCCGCGCGCCTAATGCCGGAGCCCGCTCCCGTAACGATGGCGATCTTGTTATCCAGGCGACCCATGCCAAATTTCTTCCTTGGGTGCATCGAGGGCGCCCATCCGCGTCGGTGCCGCAGGTCGTTGTTTCCACGACCAGAGGAACCCGGTCAGACAGCCCATCTGCCCGTGGCTGGCTTGCAGTCTGGGACTATTCTACGCCGGGTTGCCCCGAGGCACGTGCGTATCGTCCGCGTGGCACATTCGGCTCACTTGCCAAGCTCATTCGCCACAGGGAGATGCCCTGATTACGCACATCCTCGTCCCGCCAGGAGCCTGCCGGTTTAGCCCGAATCCACCGACGGCGCGGCTGACGCCGGTTTGTGAGTGCTGAGATGGTGGCCTTGCTGCCCGGCAGCCGGTCCGAGAGGGCGATTGGGTGCAACAATCGCCGTTTGCAGCGGGCGGCGACGGCCGAGATGGACCGAGCGAGGGCGGTGGACCGGTTCGCGGGCATGCTGCTGCGAGGTGGAGCGCCGCCAGAATGGCTGGGCGTGGTCAGGTGTGAGACGCGGGATCGCCCGGAGCGTCGCCAGGGCGGCGGTGAAGTTGACGGCCCATGGCCAGCGGGCGGGCAGGTGGAGGGTGACCCGGCGGGCTGAGCGGGTGAGCCGCCCGGGCAGGCTGAACAGCCGCCGGCGGAGGGTCTTGGTCGTCACGATCCCCTCCTTGAGGCCGATGCGGGCCGTCCAGCGGGCAAGGTTGTGGGCGATCACCTGGACCGCGAGCCAGGCCCCGTTCGCGGCAAACTTCCCCGAGGGCAGGTGGTTCAAGCCGACGCTGTACTTGAGGTCGCGGATCGCGTTCTCGATCTCGGCGTGGCGGCGGTGATCGGCTTCGAGCTCCAGGGTCTCCCCCTCCCGGTCGGGTGATGAAGGCGTGGTACTGGTAGGTCGCAAAGAGCGCAAGTTGAGAACCGGGCGTTGGCCGGGTGCGGCGGACGATGAGCCGAAAGGGGACTGCGTCCTTGCTGTCAGCGAAGGGGGTGTAGGTCGTCTCGGCCACATCGGCCCCACCCGCCATCCAGTACGGGATGGGCGTCCAGTCCGCTTCCGGGATCGCCTCGATGAGAGCGTGCAGCTTTGCCTGCAGGCGCACGGTGATGCTGAAACGCGCCTTCATCCACCGGCAGACCGCCACCACGGCGTGCGCGTAGAAGCCCGAGTCGGCGCGCACCGTGAGCGCTCCGCTGGCCCCGGCCTGGCGAACCCGGCCGATCGTCTCGGTGAGGAAGTGGGCGGCGCCCCGCGCGGTGTTGGCGTTGCCGCCCCGCAGGCGGGCCATGAGGACGTCGCCCGTCCCGGCGGCGACCGCGAGCAGCGGGTGATAGCCGCGGACGCCGGTGTAGCCGTAGCCCAAGGCCCCTTCCTTCTGGAGCCCGTACGTCTCGCAGATCGTCGAGAATCCCTAACCCGAGTCGATGGTGAACGGTGCCGCTCCGGGCCCCGCCCCGGCGGCCCAGGCCCGCGCGAGGAGCTGCCGACTGACACCATCGAGCTGGCGGACGTTTCCCCAGCGGAAGCTGCGCAGGAACGTGCCCAACGTCGATGCCGCCTTGACTGCGCAGCCCAGCACCTGGCCCGTCCCGCCCGCGCGCAGGGCATTCGCATCGTCGATGCTGTCGCCCCCCGCCAGGGCCGACATGACTAGGGTGAGAAGCTTGTCTCCCGCGTGCGCTCGTCCCGGTGCGGAGCCGAGGTCGAGCTGCTCGTCCACGAGTTCGCGCAGCCCGAGATGCGCTGCCAGCGTCGCCGGCAGCAGCAGCCCCGCGTCGGCAACGAGCCGGTCATCGTCGAAGCTGGTTCCCAGGCGGTCGAGGCTGTGTGATGATCGCATCTGGCAGGTGCTCCTTTGCCTGGGCTGATGGCTTGCGTTCTATGCCATCTTCCCAGTTCAGAAGAGCACCTGCTTTAGCCTTTTAGCAGCTTTCCCCTCATCCCCTTTCGGTGGATTCAGGTTTAGGACCTCGGGTTCGGTTGAGGAGGGAGGTCGCGCAAGTTCGGAAGTAGTGGTCTGGCGTCATGACCGCGGACTGGTGCAGTCTCGCGAAGCAGACAACCTGTTGTCAGCCATTCGTCCCACCACGTAGCGAGGCGGAAGCCAACAGTCAGGCTGCGGTGCATGGTCGACGGGTTCGTCGCAAGCGCTCATATCAGCAGATGCACTCGTTCACATGACTCCCCTCTTGGCGGCTCCTGACAATGCCAGGACCAACCAGAGCCCTAACGGTCTCACGATTTCGGGCCTGGTGGCCGTGGCACGGATGACTTGGCGCCGTCGATGCTATAGGCCGAGACGCGCCCGATGAGGGCGGCAACGGGATGTTTGGAGGTATGCGATGCATTGCGGGGGCCACCGGGGAAGTCACTTCGGATACTGTGCTGGCTGCGGCACGCCCATCGTTGCGCAGGAGGAAGCCGCCGACCGACCGATACGCGGGAAGGTGGGCCGACGGGGTCGGCTCGGCGCGCGGGAATCCGACCGGAAGGCGGAGTTGGTCGATCTGACTGATCAGATTGCGGCGATACGTGAACAACTGGCGGCTTTGACAGAACGGTTGGAAGAAGTCGGGGCAGAGGCACAAGAATAGAGCACGACCTGCTCTGGTCACCGCCACGGCTGCCGGATTGGCGCCGGCCCGGCGTCAGCCCGCAATAAGCACCGACGACTCTGCTGTTTGCAAAGCGCGTCGGGTCCCCAAGCGTCAGCACGAAGGCGAGGGAGGTTAATGGTCCCACCCCCGGCACCTGCTGGAGCACTCGCGTCTCCGGGTAACGCTCCGCAATGAGCCGGTCGATCTGCCGATCGACCGCGCAGGCATTGCGTTAGCACGCCCACCGCGTTCAAGACCGGGCCCAGTCCGGGAAGGAGCCCGACCGGCACGCCGTCCATGCCTTGGTGTGAAAAACGGGCGCACCGCACGTCGGCAGCCGTCCACCGCTCGCTTTCACTGGTGGTCTACCAGATAACCACGACGCCAGGAACGGGTGCCTCGTCGCTTCCGGTGCGGGCGTACGCTCCGGAGCTGGCTGCGGACAGTGCCGGGTCGCCGCCCCTCCCGACCATGACGCCGACTCCCGTCTCGACAGTCAGTCCCACCCCGATCCCGGTGAACACACCACCACCATCGAACGCGGTCACCGCCGGGCACAGCACCTACTACACCGACAGTCTAGGCATCATCCACATCCTCGGAGACGTGACGAATGGGCAGTCGTCGCCTGTGTCGTTTGCACAGGTTACGGCGACGCTCTCCTCGGCCGGGACGACCGTAGCGAGCGAAACCGGTTTCGCCGACCTCGAAACGATCCCCGCAGGGGGCACGGCGCCTTTCGACATCCTCGCCACCAATACCCCGGTGTTTGATGCGATTGACGTGGAAGTCACCGACTACCACGTCACCGGAGAGTTTGACCCGCTGGTCTCGGGCCTGACCGTCACGCTCGGCGCGGTGCGGACTGACGCCATCGGGATCGTGTACGTGCCGGTCACCGTCACGAACGATTCCAGTTCGACCCGGGATTTCGTCCAGCCCATCCTCGGTTTCTACGGTGCGCAGGGCGATCTCGTGCTGCTGGGAGTCACGTTCACGCAGCCCACCACGCTCGGCCCGGGGGATTCCGGGACGTCGGAGTTTCTATTCACACCCGACTACAGCCCGCAGATCTCGACCTCCCAGATGTGGGTCGACGCCACGCTCTCGGCGCTCGCGCCGGGGCCGCCTTGATGGCGGCGGGTGAGTAGATTGCGCGGCGCCCGCATCCATTGCCACGGTTGCCCGCGAGCAACGGGCACAGCGGCCACACGTGCGCCCACGGCCGCGTGCTCATCCCAGGCCTGCGCCACTACCGCCCGGCAGGAGAGAGACCATGTACCAGATCGAATCCCGTACCCGCGCCGAGCGTACTGGCCAATTTGGCCGCTGGGACACCGCCAGCGTGGGCCCGATGCGGCAACGAGTTTGCAACCGAGGCCGAGGCCCTGGGCGCGATCGACACGCTGCGTGACTGGGGCCCGAGTGGGCGGCCGCAGGGTATTGCGCGGTGGAGGCAATCGCGTTCGTGCCCCGCTCGCACCGCCCCGGTGCGAATAGCCTGCTCGCCCCAAAAACTCGCCACTATCAACGGATCGTGGCGATTCCGAGAGTCGAGTTGATGCGATGAACTGTGCGTTTCGCCGGTTGCCGATCGCTGGAGAGGGAACACATCGCCATCCTCGGCGGGCTTGAAGGAGCCGTCGCCGCTCATTGCGCCTGCGTGGTGATCGGTTGGCGACGCCAGGGTGTCTCCTCGCCTCCGCGCCGCCGCGTCGGTCACCCGCGTTCGTCCCTGGTTGTTGCCAGCTCGGCAGGTCGACGTGAAAGCCGTTCGGCCGCCGTTGCGCGTTAGTCGAGAGCCGGACGACAACCTGCTTGCGGAGTTCGCCTGGCGCCTCCACATCTCGCCGCGCTCAGCCAGGACTCTGGGGAGACGTGGCGGCGAGGTCGCGGGCTGCGGCTTCGTAGCCGCTGAGCACCTCGAGCAGCGAAGATGTGACTTCGTTCTGGCGGGCGGCCCGGTACTCCCAGGTGAGCTGGTCGACGATTCGCTGAGCGTTGTCCTTTGCGAGGCGCATCGCGACAACGCGAGCCTGCTGTTCGCTCATGAACGATTCGACCACGGCTTCGTAGAGCCCCATGAGCAGGTCTTCGGCAAGAAGGTGGGCGATGAGCGCCGGCGCATCGGTCAGCGGTTTGACGTCGAGGCGCGCGGCTCCCTGTCCGGCGGTTTGAGCCGACGGCGGCCAGAGCCGGCTCGTAACCACGGACGAACCGAGTCGCTCGCCGGGCACGTGGCGCACGACTTCGATGTGACCGTAGCCCCTGGTCCGTGCGAGGTCGAGGATGTCAAGCGCGATGCGTTCAATATCGACGTACGTCGGGAGTGTCAGCGAAGGCAGCGATCTGCTGTACGCGATCTCGCGGCCCCGCTCGGTGAGCAAGCGACGGGCCTTCTCGCCCAGGCAGATAAGGTCGGTGCCGGTCCCTGCTGACTCGTGGCCGCGCAGCGTTCGACCGGCGGCGCGGATAACCCGCGCGTTGAATGGTCCGCACAGCCCTCGTTCGGACGAGATGACCACAACGGCAACGGAATCGGGGGTTCGAGTGGGCCAGAGCGCGGCACGGGCCTCCGCGTCGATTGTGGCAACAACCGACGAAAGGAGGCCACGTGCAGCATTCGCGTACGCCTCCGCGGGTGTCACGCGACCCGACGCGTGATGGAGGGCGATCTCGGCGACGCCTCCGATCGCTTCGAGAAGCGGGATGGTCTTCTCGATCGCCCGCTGCCGCGCAAGAACACGCGCCATCCCTGGAGTCACGGCGGTGCAACCGTTCGCGCTTGTTGGGTGGCGGCCGCGATCCAGGATTCGAGGTCCGCCCGCGTGGAGTCGGCCATGGCATCCGCTGTCTCCAAGGCGGCATCGAGACCGGGAAATTTGCCCTGCAACGCCAGGAGCTGGCTTTCGAACGCGCCGACGAGCTCCGGCGGGAGGTCGGCGATGAGATCGCGTTTGAGCGCCCAAAAGATTGCGACCTGCAGGGCGAGCGGGACCGGCTGTCTCTCCGGCTGCAGCAAGAGCTGTGTGAGGACATCGCCGCGACGGAGCTGCTGCTTAGTCGATTCGTCGAGGATCGCTCCGAAGCGCGTGAAACCACGGACTTCGGCGTACTGGGAAAGCTCAATCCGTAGATTCGACGCGGCCTCGCGTAGTGAGTGGTACTGCGCGCCGCCGCCAACCCGTGAGACGGAACGGCCGATGTCGATGGCCGGCAGCTGCCCTTCCGCGAAGAGCGTGGCGTCGAGGTAGATCTGTCCGTCCGTCATCGAGATAACGTTGGTGGGAATGAAGCCGGAGATGTTGCCCTGCTGGGTTTCGCGGATCGGGAGCGCAGTGATCGAACCGCCGCCCAGCTCTCGACGGAGTTTGAACGCACGCTCCATGAGGCGCGCCTGGACGTAGAAGATGTCCCTCGGATATGCCTCGCGGCTTGGCGGCCGGCGGAGCAGAAGCGACAAGTCACGATACGCTTCGGCGTGCCTCGTGAGATCGTCGTAGACAACAAGCGCGTGGCGCCCCTCGTAGGCGAAGGATTCGGCGATGGCGCAGCCTGCGTAGGCGGCGAGGTAGCGTAGCGGGGCAGGCTCCGCGGCGTCGGCTACGACCACCACCGTGTTCGCCAGTGCTCCGCTGGTGGTCAGCTCGTCGACCACCTCTTTCACGGCGGCGCGCCTGCTCCCGATGCTGACATAGATGCAAACGACGCCCGAATCGCGCTGGTTGATGATGGTATCGATGGCGATGCTCGACTTCCCGGTTCCTCGGTCACCAAGGATGAGCTCACGCTGGCCCAGCCCCACCGGCACCGCCGCATCGATGACTTTGATGCCGGTCAGCAGCGGCTCGCGCACCGGCTCGCGGTCGAGCGGCCCGGGCGACGAGGAGTCGAGCGGGCGAAGCCTGGACGACTCGAGCGGGCCGAGGCCATCGCGCGGGTTTCCGACGGCATCGATCACCCGGCCGAGGACTCGATCGCCGGCTGGGATGGAAGGCGTGGTCCGTGTGCGGAAGACAGTCGAGCCCGCCATCACGCCTTCTTCGGGACCAAAGAGGATGCATCCGATCTCTGTCCGCCCAACGTCGAGGACCTGACCCTCGATGCCGTTGCCAAAAATGAGCAGCTCGTCGAGTTCGACCCCGGCGAGACCGTCGACAAAAGCCACACCGTCCCCGACCCGGAGCACATGCCCGATATCGTCAGCTTTGGGAGCGAAGTGGAACTCGCGGCCGAGGTCGCGGAACCGCGTGAGTGCCCCCTCAAGGTCCTCTTCCCACGTCATCGTTCGGCCCGCGCGGCGCTCTCCCGCAGCTCCGCTAGCATCCGCTTGAGCGTGAGGTCGATGACGATGCTTCCTGCGCGGATCCTCGCCCCGGCCAGGACCTCCGGGTGAATCTCGTACTCCAGCCGCGGCTCCGAGCTGGCAATGCCGTTCGCTCGCAATGCGACGGCCCGAAGCAAGTCGCGTTGCGTAGTTGTGGGATCGCGTGCGATTTCGACGACAATCGGGTGCCCCCCGCGCGATGCTTCTGCGGTCGCGGTCACCGCGGCCGCATCGGTCGAAGCGGGCCAGCTCTCCGCAAGGTGCGCCAGCCAGGCATCGTCGAGCGATCGGCCCGTCGTGTTGGACAGGACCGATTCTGCAAGGCTGACAGCGGTATCGAGGAGGCGCCCTTCGACCAGGTGAAGGACACGCTGCGACTCGCGGTCGGCGGACTGGTGTGCAGCTTCGACGATGCGTGCGGCCTCGGCCTGCGCTTTCACGGTGGCCTCGTCGATTATGGCGGTGGCCCGGACCCGGGCCTGCGCGACGAGCGCTTGGCCCTCGGCGGTGGCAGCCTGTCGCGCCTCTTCGGTCTCCCTTCGCGCCGATTCGGCTTCATCGGCCTTCCGCGTGGCGTCCGCCAGCTGGCCGGCAATGGCGCTTTCGCGGCGCGCGACGGCGTTCATGAGCGGCCGGTAGAAGAACCGCGCCAGGATCGCGAGCAACACGATGAAGTTGATGATCTGGAAGGCTGCGCCGGTAAGGATCGTTACGGCGCTCTCTGTTACCCCGATGGTCCCGCCGATCGTCACCACAACGCGTTCGCGGTCGCCCTTTCGAAACACCACCTCTCCCTCGAGCAGCCTGGCCTGGAACGGTGCGTGACCACGAAGTACGCCGATCCACCCATCCAGTATCGGCACTACGACCTCGTCAACGTCCTCATCGAGCACGCTAGCATCCGGCGTGAGTACTGCCAGCCGGAGCCCGCTCATGCCGGGCACCGTCATCAGCCGCCAGGGCCGCGGCTTTCCGAAGCGCATCGTCGATGGTGGCCAGTCATGTAAAACGCCTGTTCCGGCACGTCGTCGTGACGACCGTCGAGAATTTCGCGGAACCCCCGAACCGTCTCTGCCAGGGGCACGAACGTCCCCTTGATATCGGAGAATTGCTCGGTGGTGAAAAACGGCTGCGTCAGGAAACGCTGAACGCGCCGGGCTCGCTGAGCAACTTTCCGCTCCTCATCGGACAGCTCATCCAGCCCCAATATGGCGATGATGTCGCGGAGCTGCTCGTAACGCGCGAGAATGCTGCGCGCCTCGCGTGCAACGTCGTAATGTTCCTGCGAGACGAACCGCGGGTTGAGCAGCCGCGACGTAGAGGCCAGCGGATCGATCGCCGGATAGAGTCCCTGACTGGCAAGTTTCCGCGAGAGCACCCCAACAGCCTCGAGGTGGCGGAAGACCGAAGCGGTCCCGGGGTCAGTGACGTCATCTGCCGGTGCGTACACTGCTTGGACGCTCGTGACGGAGCCTACCGTCGCGTTCGAAATGCGCTCCTGCAGAGCACCCATTTCCGATTCCAGCGTCGGCTGGTAACCGAGTTCCGAGGGGATGCGGCCAAGCAGCGCGCTAACCTCCATCCCGGCTTGCGCGAACCGGTAGACGTTGTCGATGAAGATGAGGACATCCCGCCCGGCGTCGCGGAACGACTCGGCGATGGTAAGCGCCGTGAGCGGGACGCGAAGGCGCGCGCCCGGAGTCTCATTCATCTGACCGAACACGAGCGTCGAACTGCCAAGCACGCCCGCATCACGCATCTGAAGGTAGAGCTCGTTCGCCTCACGCGTTCGCTCGCCGACGCCGGCGAAGATCGCCACGCCGCGGTGTTCCTTGACCGTGCGCTGCATCAATTCGACAACAAGCACCGTCTTGCCCACGCCCGCCCCGCCGAAGAGCCCCGCTTTCCCGCCGCGCGGAAGCGGGAGCAGCAGGTCGATCGCCTTGATCCCCGTGACGAACGGGCTGGTGAGCCCCGTTTGCTCGGTGAGCCGAAGAGGACGCGCGTGAATTGGATGCCGTTCGCCCGCGAGAATTCGCTCGCCGCCATCGATCGGTTCACCAAAGAGGTTGAGCACCCGCCCCAGCGTGGGCTCGCCGACCGGCGTGGTAAGCGCGCCGCCCGTCGCAACCACCTCGAGACCGCGGCGCAAGCCTGCGGGCTCCGCGAGGCAGATACACCTCACCGTCTCCGCGCTCACATGAGCCTGGACCTCGACGACGAGCGGGTCCTGCCCATAACGCTCGATGTGGAGTGCGCTGTTTATCGCCGGCAGCTGGCCGGCCGGGAAGTCGACATCCAAGACGGGGCCGTGAATCGCGGCAACGATCCCGGATGATTCCGAGCCGCCCGGCGCGGTTAGCTGAGAATGGCGAGACGTCACGATGAGAAGCTCCGGTGGGACGTGGTCGGGCGCTTCTGGAGACCCGGCTCCGGGGCGCCGCGCCTGCACCGTCACACCTGCAACGAAAGAGCAGGGATATCGGCGGCTGCCACCTCGAGGACCAGGCGGCCGGTGGTGATCGCGCCGGCGGCGCTGCATGGAAGCCAGAGCTCGCGGCCGCCGTCCTGGCGCAGCCGCATCCTGTCGGACATAACTTCGGCGACTTCGCCCACGATCTCGCCATCGGCGGTGAACGCGTAGATCCCGATGGGAACGTCTCCGGAGCGCATACCGACTGTGGCAGATGGATGGAGCAACAGCACCGGCGCGACCCCGGCCCGCGTCACTTCACGGGCCGTACTGCCTAACGCAGCTTCGCCCAGCGCGCCGCGGGAATGCGTTGCCAGCGCGATCAGGTCTGGCCGTGTCGCCCGGGCATGGCGGACGATCGCGTCTGCGGCGGAAGCTCCGTCCACAACGGTCACGCGGGCAGCCGGGCTGAAGCCCCCCGCGGCCGATGCGAGAGCGTTCTTGGAATCGTCTATCATCTTCTGGCTCACCTGTGGCGGCTGCTGACCGCTCCACGGCTCGCCGCCACGGGGCTCCGGGGCCACCACCGTGAGGAGTTCGACCTCGGCCGCCATCGCCTCGGCGAAACGTTTCGCGACCGGCAGAATCGATCGTGCGAAGTCCGTTCGGTCAAGACAGATCAGTAATCGCATAGCGGGCCTCCGGAAGCGCTAAGACTTCGACGCCGTGAAACGAACGGGGACGAGGTACACGGCGCATGGGGCGTGTTGAAGGACCTTCCACGCGACGCTCCCTAGCGTGTGCCCGAGGTTCGTGGTGCCAGTGGTGCCGTGGGTGCTCATAACGATGAGATCCACGCTGGCGGATGCAGCGAACTCGATGATCGCTTCCGCAGGCATCCCGAGAGTGGACTTGAGCTCGATGCCCTCGCCCAGGTTGTGGCGGCCGCACGCCCCCGCCAGGTACGCTTTTCCGCTTTCGACGCTACGGTCGTCCATCTGTGGCACGTGGATGCGGGAGTTCGGGTAGCGAATCATGACGGTGAGCAGGGTGACGCGGGCGCCAAAACGGTCCGCCAACTCCTTCGCTGGCGCGAGCGCCTGCTCCGAAGCATCAGAACCATCGAGTGGAACGAGAATGTGAGTGATCATGTACACCGTCCCCCATCGGGGCCCGCCGCGCCTTGATTTCCGCGAGCCAGCATCCGACAGCTCGAAGATACCGCTTTCCGCTCGCCGCTATAAGGTCCAGGTGGTCACGTTTCACAGGGCCGGCGGTTCATGCAGGGGAGGTCTTTGGAAGCGTAACGTGAGACTCGAGCGCGGAAGGCGCGAGCGATCCGGCGATGCGAGCACGAACACGCTACCCGAGAGAGAATTAACGCACATGGAGTTGAACCTGGATGGAGACGCCGTTCGGCTGCTTCAGCGGTTCCTGGAGCGCATGCTCGGCGAGCTCCGTGTGGAGATCGCCGATACGGAGAAGATGGAGTGGCGTCAATCGATGCACGCCGACGAGGATCGTCTGCGGTCGATCCTCGAGAGACTGGCGAAGCTCGCGGCTTGAATGGGTAGAGACCACGCGCTGAACGTCGGACAGTTCCACCGAGGAGGGTGACGATGCCCGAAGACGCAGGCCGACTACAGACGAACGGTTCAAGTGAGGCTCACCCGGACTCCAGGGGGAGCGCCGGGCTGATCGAACGGCTGGCGAGCGACCGCTGGGCAGCGCGGGGGGGCCGCGGAGGCCGGGCTGTTCGAGCTCGGGGAGCGGGCCGTGCCGGCCCTCACCGACGCGCTCACCTCGCGCTCGGAGCTGGTGCGGTGGGGTGCGGCGAAGGTGCTAGGCGATATCGCCAACCCGTCCTCGGCGGAGGCGCTTGTCCGTGCGCTCGAGGACGAGGACGGCGGCGTGCGTTGGCTGGCGGCCCAGGGGCTTATAGCCATCGGCCCGGGCGCGTTGCGACCGTTGTGCCGCCGCCTGCTCGCCGCGTCCGATTCACCGTGGCTTCACGAAGGGGCACATCACGTTCTGCGCGCGATCGGAACGCCGGTAGCAATCCCGGTGGTGCACGCACTCGAGGGCCACTTCCCGGCGCTTACGGTTCCGACCACCGCGAGCGAGGCGCTCAAAAGGCTCGAATCGGAGCCGCGGCCCTAAAAAGGCGCGCTCGCGAGGAGCATGCCTTAGGGCCGATTTTTCCGGGCGCCCCCGGGCCACGGCGAGGCAACGGCGTTACTCAGGTGATCGACGCCCGTTGCTTCGGTTCACCGACGGCACGCGTCCGCCGTTCACGATGAACACGTCGTTGCCCGCGAGCCTGTCTTGTTAGGCGCCTCCGGCGGTCACGATCATGTCGGTGATGAACCCGGCGAACAGGCCGAGCAGGAGGCCCCAATACATGAGTTCCCGACGGTCGGATCGCAGCGCTACCCCGAGCAACTGGACTATCACGTACAGGATCGAGCCCGCAGCCAGAGTCAGGAAGATGACGCTCACAGCAGCGCTTGTGAATTGACTCCCGACGGCGGTTCCAAGAAACGTCGGTCCGCCGCCGATCAGTCCCATCCCTAGCAGGAAGCCCCAGCCTGGGCGATCGCCCTCAGCTGCCAAAGGAGCCACGATGCCGAAACCTTCGGTGGCGTTATGCAGCGCGAACCCGATCACAAGGACAGTCGCGAGGCTGATCTCGCCACTCGCAGCACTGCCTCCGATGGCCAGGCCCTCCCCGAAGTTGTGGAGCCCAATACCCACCGCGATCAACAAGGCCAGGCGCCGCGCAGCCGACCACGAA
>Ga0307372_10010493_pt1 | contig 12518 bp, 10 predicted proteins | sample OX1MG_FD_202533 | JGI IMG/M metagenome (GOLD analysis project Ga0307372, IMG submission 202533) | Soil microbial communities from Risofladan, Vaasa, Finland - OX-1 | ecosystem: Environmental > Terrestrial > Soil > Coastal area > Acid sulfate soil | place: Finland: Risofladan, Vaasa | collected...
GCCAATCAACGCCAAGCCGCAGAGGACCATCAGCCCCAGGTTGTCACCGGAGCGGGAAGCGCCGCCCAGGCCCGTTTGCGGCGCCCCCGACGGGATGACCGTAGGGCCGCCCGAGCTGCTGCCGCCGGAGCCACCCGGCGAGGTGGCCACCGGTGGCACAGGGGCCGTCGTGGTCGTGGTTGTGGCCGGCGGGGCCGTCGTGGTCGTGGTTGTGGCCGGCGGGGCCGTCGTGGTCGTGGTGGTGGTCGGCGGCGGCGATGTGCTCGTCGCTGTGATGCAGGTGGTCGGTCGGGTGATCGTGTCGTCTGTCAAGGTGACAGCTGCTGTTCGCGCCAACACGCGCCCTGTCACCGTCGCCCCGGTCGTCACCGTCACTGATGTCATTGCCAAGACGTTTCCGATGAAGTGGCTTCCCGTGCCCAGGGTCGCCGAACTGCCCACCTGCCAGAAGACGTTGCACGCCTGTGCGCCATTGATCAGCTCGACTGCGCTGCCGGACCCGGTGACCAGCGTGGATCCCGCCTGGAAAATGAACACTGAGTCCGGATCATGCTGTCCGTTCAAGATGAGCGCACCTGTGAGGGCCATTGATGTGCTCGCCGCGGTGTACACCCCAGCAACCAGCGTCTGCCCGGCGAGATTGGTGCTCACTGAATTCGTCGAGGGAGCTGACTGCGCATTGAGATACGCGGTCGTCAGAGATGTCTGGGCAAGCTCGGCTGTGTGAGTAGTGACTTGCTCGGTCCCATCGATCACTATCCCTGTTGGTGCTCCCGTGGGCGAGAAGCCCGTGACCGCCGTGCCTGGGTACAGCCCTAGGTCTCCAGACACGACGGTCGGCCCCGAGTTCGTGATCGTGGAGTGGGCCAATACTGCGTATGTATGGGCTACGCCCAGGTTCACTGGAGCTGTGATCGCAGATGCAGTCGGCGCTCCAATGCCCCCGCTCAACACGAGCATGCTGGTGGCTGCGCCCACGACCAAGGTCGCCGAAATCGACCAGCGCATCGAATGGACAGCCTCCGCGGGCCGGATCGCTCTCACGAGCTCTGCGCCGAAAGAGGGCGAGCTGTGCGCGATATCAACATCAACGGTCGTCCTTGGCTCTGCAGGGTCTGTCCCGCCTCCAAGACGACACGGTTGGTCACCGAGCCCAGGAGCCGAACCTCGCTCAGGTCGATGTCGACCGGCGGATCATCACGGGCAACGGCACCGGCGATCGAGTGGTCCAACAATAGAGAATGCGATACCCCAAGAGCACACATGACGCTCTCTCCCCAAACTCGGCTTGCGACTTTGCGCTGCCAGGGTCCGGAGCATCGCACCTGAGTCAGCTTCCCCAACTGACTCCGCACGCGTGGCTTGTATCGTGCTCTTTGCAGCATACCGGTCCTTCGAGCAACCGTCAATCCGTCGTTAGAGTCGAGAGTCGAGTCCGCCCGAGTGGTGTACGTGGGGTAACCCGGCCTGACGGACCGCCAGACGCGGCGACCACCGCGTCAACCTCGAGTACCTGCGGACCTGATCGCCCCGGCACCGTCCGGGAGCCGGAACGAGGCGCAGTCGCTGGTCGGTGCCGCTCGTGGCGGACCGGCGGCGTTGTGCCCTCGAGTTGTGCCCATTTGCCGCCGCGCAGAGTCGGGAAAAGCCAGGTGTGCCACGCTATCTGCATGGAGGTTCATCTCGTCGACGGCACCTACGAGCTGTTCCGTCACTACTACGGCTACGCCGCGGGCCGCGGCTCCCCGTCCGGCCCGGCGGCCACGCGCGGGGTCCTGAGCACCGTCGTCTCGATGCTCGAGGACGGGGCGACGCACGTGGGGGTCGCGACGGACCACGTCATCGAGTCGTTCCGTAACGACCTCTGGCCTGGGTACAAGACCGGCGAACAAGTGCCGCCGGAGCTGCGCGAACAGTTCGGCGTGCTGGAGGACGCGCTCGCAGCGCTCGGCGTGGCGGTCTGGCCGATGGTCGAGCTCGAGGCCGACGATGCGCTTGCGGCAGCGGCCGCCATGGCCCGCGACGACCGCCGTGTCGAGCGCGTGCTCGTCTGCACCCCGGACAAGGACCTTGCCCAATGCGTCGTCGGTGAGCGGGTGGTGCAGGTGGATCGACGGCGCAAGGTCGTCGTCGACGAGCGCGGCGTCGAGGAGAAGTTCGGCGTACACCCTTGCTCGATTCCCGACTGGCTCGCGCTCGTCGGGGACACCGCGGACGGTTTCCCCGGCATTGTGGGGTGGGGCAAGCGCTCCGCGTCCGTGGTGCTCGCGCACTACGTGCACATGGAAGCCATTCCCGAGAACGCCGGCGCGTGGGATCCCGATGTGGCCCGCACGGTGGGTAGGGCCGAACGGCTTGCCCGTGAGCTGGCCGCGGGACGGGAACGTGCGGATCTCTTCAAGGTGCTGGCGACGCTGCGCGTGGACGCCGAGGTCACCCGGACCGTGGACGAGCTGGCGTGGCGGGGTCCGGGCGAGGAGTTCCCGACCCTTGCCGAGGCGATGGGCGGGGCGCCCCTCGTCGCCCGTGTGGCGTCGCTCGCCGCGCGGTGACCGACGTGGCGGTGCAGCTCAGCGGCCGGCGGTGAACACCGTCGAGAGCTCGGCGGGCACCGGCGTCGCCAGCTGGTCGTAGGTGCACGACCCGGGGTCGCGATCGGGTCGCCACCGCCGGAAGGAGGTGGCGTGGCGGAACCGGTCGCGCTGGAGGTGGTCGTAGGCGACCTCGCACACCCGCTCCACGCGCAAGGGCTCCCAGCTCAAGTCCTTGCCTGCGTTCCACCGGCTCTGGGCTCCCGGCATCCGGGACGCGGCCTCCTGCTGGTCGGCCCAGCTCTGCCACGGGTGACCGTCGAGCGCGCCGTGGCGAAGCGGTTCGAGCTCGTCGACGAACGCGAGCCGCTGCGCCTTGCTGAAGCCCGAGGCGACGCCGACATGGTGCAGCGTCGACCGGTCGTCGAACAGGCCGAGCAGCAAGGACCCGACGCCGTCCTCCTTGTGCCACCGGAAGCCTGCGACCGCGCAGTCAGCGGTGCGCTCGTGCTTCACCTTCAGCATCACCCGCTCCCCCTCCCGGTAGCGCAGGGCGGCGGCCTTGGCCACGACGCCGTCGAGTCCTGCGCCCTCGAACCGGTCGAACCAGTCGGCCGCGACGTCGGGGTCCGAGGTGACCGGGGTCAGATACACCGGTGCCTCTGCGTGCGCGAGAAGGGCCTCGAGTGCCCCCCTGCGGCGCGTGTAGGGCTCCTCGCGAAGGTCGAGATCGTCGAGAGCGAGCAGGTCGAACGCCACGAACGCTGCAGGAGTCATCTCGGAGAGCAGGGCGACCCTCGATGCGGCAGGGTGGATCCGCTGCGTGAGCGCATCGAAGTCCAAGCCGTCGGTGCCCACGATCACGATCTCCCCGTCGAGGACGGATCTCGACGGGACCTGGGTGCGCAGCGGCTCGAGGAGCTCGGGGAAGTAGCGGGTGAGGGGTCGCTCGTTGCGGCTGCCGAGCTCGATCGTGTCGTCGTCACGGAACACCACACAACGGAAGCCGTCCCACTTCGGCTCGTAGTAGAGGCCCTCTGTGCGAGGAAGCTCGCGAACGAGCTTCGCGAGCATCGGGGACACCGGAGGAGGGACGGGGAGGGTCACGGTGCGATGGTAAATGACCTCAGGGGGACTTGCGTGCCCTGCTCGGGGCGACACGCGTCGGTTCGTCGGGGGCTTTGGGGTACTCGGGTGGCCAGGGTGCGTCGGGCAGTCCGTGTGCGCGCTCGGTGGCCGAGAGCTCGAGCAGCGGCTCGAGCGACTGCGGTCGGGCGGCGATGTCCGCCCATGGGTCGCCGTGCCTCTCGAGGCGCGACGGCACCGACTCGAGGGTGCACGTGTCGGGGTCCACGTCGTCGAGCTCGTCCCAGTCGAACGGGGTGGACACCTGTCCGGTCGTGCGTGGCCGTACGAACCAGGCCCCGAACACGGTCTTGTGCGGCGCGTTCTGGTTGAAGTCGACGAACACGCGGCGTCCACGCTCTTCCTTCCACCAGTTGGCGGTGATGAGGTCCGGGTGCCTGCGTTCCAGCTCGCGCGCGAGGGCGACCGCGGCCGCCCGGACCTCGGTGGAGTCCCACCGCGGCTGCAGGCGGACATAGACGTGGATGCCACGGTTGCCGGTGGTCTTCGGGTAGCCGGCGATCCCGAGCTCGTCGAGCAGTGCGCGCGTGTGGCGGGCGACGACCCGGGCGTCGTCGAAGTCGGTGCCGGGCTGCGGGTCGAGGTCGATCCGCAGCTCGTCGGCGTGGGTGCCGTCAGCAACGCGGTACGGCCACAGGTGGAGGCCGAGACAGCCGAGGTTGACCGCCCAGAGCACGTGCGCGAGGTCGGCGACCACGAGGGCGTTGGAACGCGTGCCGTTGGGCGTCGAGACCTCCGCCGTCTCCAGCCAGTCAGGCGCTCCGGGTGGGACCCGCTTCTGGAAGAACGACTTGCCGCCGGCTCCCTCCGGGAAGCGCTCGAGCAGCGCCGGCCGCCCGCCTGCCGTGTTCATAAGGGCGCCGCCGACCGCGAGGTAGTACTCGACCAGATCCGCCTTGGTCGCTCCGAGCGCAGGGAAGTAGATCCGGTCCGGGTTCGAGATCTGGACCTCGTGGCCCGCCGCGTCGACGGACGTGGCGCTCACGCCACGAATAGTACGGGCCCGCCGGGTGTCGGTGGGGGTCCGCTCGCTGGCGTTGCGTCACTCGCTAGCGTTCCCACGTGCCGCGGAGCTCGGACCGGCTGGCGGCCGTCACGGTCGAGGTGGAGGGGGTGCCGGCAGTGAGGACCGCGCCGCAATCGAGGGCACGGCTGGTCCAAGACGGGGTGAGCTGTGTCGAGGCGCTCGTGACGACCGGTCTCCTCGACCCGGCGAGTGCACCGCGTTGGGCGCGTGCATCCTCCGTTGTGGGAGGTCGAGCGGACGAGCGCTGTCTCGACCTCGACGGCCCGGGTCGCGTCGTCGCGCAGGCGACCCAGCTCGCGGGGATCCGCCTTGCCTAGGGCGACATGGCGATGGCGATGAGCACCGGGCTCGTGGTCGGGGAGGACGGACGGGCACGTTGCCCCTGGGCCGCGTCTGCGCCCGAGTACCTGGCGTACCACGACGACGAGTGGGGACGCCCGGTCGCCGGTGACGAGACCGTGTACGAGCACCTGTGCCTGGAGGGGTTCCAGGCGGGGCTGTCGTGGCTCACGATCCTGCGCAAGCGTGAGGGGTTCCGCCGCGCCTTCGCGTCCTTCGACCCGACGGTCGTGGCCACCTTCGGGGAGGCGGAGATCGCGCGGCTCGTGGACGACGCACGGATCGTGCGCCATCGCGCCAAGATCACCGCTGCCGTCACGAACGCGAGGGCCACGCTCGCACTCTGGGACCGAGGAGGATCCTTGGCGGCGCTCGTCTGGCAGTTCACGCCGTCGGGACCGCCGGCGCCGCGGCATGCCGGCGAGGTGCCGTCGTCGACGCCGGAGTCCACCGCATTGTCGGCGGCGCTCCGACGCCACGGGTTCGCCTTCGTCGGACCGACGACCGTGTACTCGGCCATGCAGTCACTCGGCGTGGTCAACGACCATCTGGTCGGTTGCCACGTGCGAACCTCCGTCGAGTCGGCGCGGCGAGCCCTCGACCCGTCCACCGAGTCCGGGCCGCGGGCCTGACCGAGTCATCGAGACGCCCGCGGTTGCGGCGGTGGTGCTCAGCTGCTCCGCCCGCCCATGACGTCGGTCCCGCCCTTCGGCTCGGGCTCGCCCATGACGCCGATGTCGTCGTCGCCTTCGGGTTCGCCCATGACGTCGGTCCGCCGCTCGTCGGGCTCGGGTCCCCCCATCACGGAGCTGGCGGTCTCTTCGGTTCGCGGACCGCCCATGACGTCGGTGCCTTCTTCGTCGGGCTCCGGTGCACCCATGACCTCGTCGTCCATGGCACGCTCCTTTCGGCAGTCGTCAGCCGGTGGTGCTGGGACGGGCTCAGGGCTGCGCCCGTCGGCACCACCGTCCACCCAAGTCTCACTCAGAATCGGTGCCCGGGGCCAAACCGACGCTGGCGTGGGGGGAACGACCGAGCGCACCGGGGTTGTAACGTCGGTGGTGTGCAACCCCGGCGGAACCCCGCTGGAGGGGGTGGGACGGCGGGATGACCAAGAAGGCGACCTCGCCACCTCAGCGCGACAAGCCGACGCCCACCGCGCCGCCGCCACCGCCGCCGTGGCGGCACTGGTTGTGGTTGCTCGCGATCATCGTGTTCGTCGGGCTGTTCTTCGTGCTGCCGGGCACCCGTATGACAACGTCGGTCACGCTGACCTACAGCCACTTCCTGAAGGATGTCGCCGCGAAGAACGTGCGCACGATCACGATCGCGCCCGACGGCAGCGCCTCCGGCACGTTGGCGCACGGCAAGCACTACACGACCGTGATCCCGGTGCAGCTCGCGGGGTCGTCCCTGCTGACAACCCTCGAGAAGCAGGGAGTCCAGATCACCGCGACAGCTTCCACCACCTCGTTCGGCGCGCAGGTCCTCAGCTGGCTGATCCTCCTCGTGCCGATCGTCCTCATCGGCTGGTTGTGGGTGCGGCTGTCTCGTCGAGGTGGGGGTGGTGGAGCGCTTCAAGGGGTGATGGGCGTCGGTCGATCCAGGGCCAAGCTGTTCGACGCGGACCGTCCGTCGACGACGTTCGCGGACGTCGCGGGGTACACAGGCGCAAAGCGCGAGGTCGCCGAGGTCGTCGAGTTCCTGAGGAGCCCGGAGCGCTACCAGCGAGCAGGTGCGGTTGCGCCCCGTGGAGTGATCATGGTCGGGCCGCCGGGCACCGGCAAGACGCTGCTCGCGCGCGCGGTCGCCGGAGAGGCATCCGTGCCGTTCTTCTCGGTCACCGGCTCGAGCTTCGTCGAGATGTTCGTGGGGGTCGGCGCCGCGCGCGTGCGCGACCTGTTCTCCGAGGCGCGCAAACGCGCACCGGCGATCATCTTCGTCGACGAGGTCGACGCGATCGGCCAGCGACGGAGTGGCGCAGGGGCGATCGTCGCCAACGACGAACGCGAGCAGACGCTGAACCAGCTGCTGTCCGAGATGGACGGGTTCGACCCCTCGGAGGGGATCGTCGTCCTGGCCGCAACCAATCGTCCCGAGATCCTCGACCCCGCGCTGCTCCGGCCCGGGAGGTTCGACCGCCAGGTCACCATTCCTCTCCCCACGTTGACCGAACGCCTCGCGATCCTGAAGGTGCACGCGCGGGGGAAGCGTCTGGCGAGCAGCGTGGACCTCGAGGTGGTCGCGCGTGGGACGCCGGGATTCTCGGGCGCTGACCTCGCCAACCTCACCAACGAGGCGGCGATCGTCGCCGTGCGCCACAACCGGGAGGTGCTCGAGGCGGCGGACTTCGACGAGGCACGTGACCGGCTCATCCTCGGCCGCCGGGAGGGTTCGAACGTCCTGTTGCCCGAAGAGAAGCATGCGGTCGCCGTGCACGAGGCCGGGCACGCCCTCGTCGCCGCGCACCTCCCGAAGGCCGATCCCGTGGCCAAGGTCACGATCCTTCCGGCCGGCCAGTCGCTCGGTGTGACCGAGCAACTGCCGCTCGTCGAACGGCACCTCTACGGGGAGGACTACCTCCACACGATGCTCGCCGTCCGGCTGGGCGGCCGCGCCGCCGAGCTCGTCGAGCTCGGGCAGGGCTCGACGGGGGCGGCGAACGACCTCGCAGCTGCGACGGACCTCGCCACGAAGATGGTGCGCGAATTCGGCTTGTCGAAGGAGCTGGGGCCGGTGGGCTACCCGGAGGGCGGCTCGGCGTTCCTCGGCGGCGGGGGACTCGCGTTGTCGAGTCGCCCTTTCGCCGAGGAGACCCAGGCGAAGATCGACACGCAGGTGGCCGTGCTGCTGTCCGACGCCGAGCGCCAGGCAGTCGAGCTCCTGACCCGGCACCACGACGAGCTGCGCCAGCTGGCCGACCTCCTGGTCGCGCAGGAGACCGTGGACGGGTCCGAGGTCTACCGCGTGGCGGGCGTGCCCCAGCCGGCGGCACCGGAGATGGAGCCGGGTCTGGAACCGGTCAAGGTGGCGGCCAAAGGAGGGCCGACGAGCCATCGCACGGCGCCCGCCGAGGTGCAGGCGCCGGTGGACCCGGACGGACCCCGATGAGGGGCGCCCGGATCTGACCGTCCCGCGGCCGGCGGGCGCGTCCGGCGCGGGCGCGCCGGCCGCGGAGAACGATCAGGATTGCGTCGGTGCTCCGAGTCCCTCGACGCTGGTCGGACCTCGATCCCGCCTGGATGAACGCCGCGCTTGCTCGTCGGTTCCCCGACGTCGACGTGCGGGATCTCCGCGTCGGCGAGGTGGAGCACGGGACCAACAGCCGGGCGCGCGTCACCCTGTCGGTCGAGGCCGGCAGCGCTCCGCCGTCGGTGTTCGTGAAGGGACCCGGGAAGGTGTCGCACCGGCTCGCGCTGCTCGCGCTGGGAGCCCTCGACACGGAGGCCCGGCTCGCCGACGCGGGGGTGCGCTTCCCGCTCGAGCACCCCGAGTTCTACGGCGGTGGCGTCGATCGCCGCCGCGCCGCGTGCGTCGTGGTGGCCGAGGACGTGGTGGCGGCGGGAGGGGATCCCCACGATGCGCGGACCCCGCTGTCGGTCGACGCCGTCCGGAGCGGCCTGTCCGGTCTGGCGGCGCTGCACGCGGCGTACTGGGGGCGGCCGGTCCCGGCGGCGCTCCGGCACCTCGGGACCTGGCGGCTCGGTCCGGTCCTGGGCGCGGTCTCGGTCGCCAGCCTGGCACGGGGGATCCGGCGGGCCGAACGGCTTCTCGGGGACCCGCTGGGGGTGCCGCCCGGAGTGGGCGCGCGTGCGCTCGGACGGCAGTTCAGGCGGAGCGCGGCCATCGCCGCCGCCGGTCCGTGCACCGTTCTGCACGGGGACCCGCACCCCGGCAACACGTTTCGCGCCGCGGGCGGGACGACCGGCTTCTACGACTGGCAACTCGCCCGCCTGGGCCACTGGTCCCACGACGTCGGGTACTTCATGGTCGGTTCCCTGGACGTCGAGGACAGGCGCCAGCACGAAGACGAGCTCCTCGGCGAGTACCTCGGGGCGCTCGGTGACGCCGGTGCACCGGCGCCACCCTTCGCCGCCGCCCTGGCGCGCTACCGGGGCACGCCGGCGTTCGGCCTCGCGACGTGGCTGCACACGCGGTCGTTCGGAAGCCTCCAAGAGGTGGACGTGTGCGCCGTGACGATCCGTCGCTTTCTGGCCGCCTACCAGGATCTCGGGACGGCACACTCGGACAGCGCCGTGTGCTGACCCCCGTGTGCGGCTGGGCAGCGCCCGTGCATGGGTAGGGGCCGCACCAAAGCGGGAAGGAGACACGGTGATGCACTGGACAGACCGGCAGGACGACCAGCTCGACGTGTCCGACTCGTGGCTCGTGGAGCAGTGTGCGGCCTTCCTGAACGGGACCTATCGCGAGCTCCTAAACCGACGGGGCGCGGCGGTGCCCGCGTGGGCGTGGGTCAACGCGCTCGCCCACGGCGACGAGGAGGAGGTCCGGGGCCGCGCCGCAGGGCCGACGGCCCACGACAGCTGCGAGTCGTACGTCGCGAGGCTCGCCCGGCACACCCTCGTGAAGATGCGCATCGAGGGCGTCTCCTTGAAAGAGGTGCAGAATTCGGTCCTCGTACCGCTGGAGCTGGCGCTCGTGACCCGTGTGGGCGCGACGACGCCCGAGCATTTGACACTGTCGCGGGCGGTCGCCCACGAACTGTTGCGTGGGCTCGACCCGATCGACGTGGCGCGTCACGCCGAGTGAGGCGTCCGAGCCACCGGGTCCTCGAGCCCGAGCGCGGACCGCACCATGACACCCAGTGAGAGGGGGCGGCGGTGAGTGAGATCCAGATCCTTCCCGTTGGCCCCGGCCGCTTCAGCGTGGCCGTCGACGAGGAGCACCTCCGCACCGTCCACACGGTGGTCGTTCCCGCGTCCCTCCTCGACGATCTCGGGCTTGCCGGCGTCGACCAGACGGAGATCGTGCGCGAGACCCTTGGGTTCCTTCTCGAGCGGGAACCGGCTACCGCAATCCTCGAGGAGTTCTCGCTGGAGACGGTCGCCTCGTACTTCCCGGAGTTCTACGACGAGCTCCGAACCCGGCTCGGCGCCTGAGCCGCCGGTCCGCCCGCCCGCCGACTGCGGCATCACCCGCCTCGGTCATGGTGGTGGTGGATACTGGCGCGATGGAGGCCGGCGACCTCGACCGGGATCCGCTGCGCCAGCTCGACGTCTGGCTGTCGGCCGCCAGCGCGGCGGGAGATCCGATGCCCGAGGCGATGTGCCTCGCGACCACCGGGCTCGGCGGACAGCCGTCCGTCCGCTACGTGCTCCTGCGAGGACGGGACGACGGCATCGTGTTCTTCACCGACTACGGGAGCGACAAGGCGACGGACCTCGGCGAGAACCCGAGGGCGGCCGCGGTGTTCCACTGGTACGTCCCGGTGCATCGACAGGTGCGGCTGATGGGCGTGGTCGCCAAGACGAGCGCCGAGGAGTCGGATCGGTACTGGGCGACCCGGCCACCAGGGTCGCGCCGGAGCGCGGTGGTCTCAAGCCAGAGCTCCGTCGTCGGGAGCCGCCAGGAGCTCGAGGCCGCCGTCGCGGCGCTCGGGGAGACGGTGCCGACGCGCCCCGCCCGCTGGGGCGGCTTCCGGATCGTCCCCTCGGCCCTCGAGTTCTGGCAAGAGGGGACGGACCGGCTGCACGATCGATTCCGCTACCTGCGTGAAGGCGACGGGTGGCGTGTCGACCGTCTGTCGCCCTGACGGGTCTGCGGGGATTGTGAGGACTGCGGCGTGACCGTGGGCCCCCGTGACCGAAGCGGTCACGGCGCTCGGCGGCCCGCAGTCGCAACGGTGGGTGGGCTGGTGAGGGCGTTGCCGTGGCGGTGCAGCGTCGTGCTCACCGCCTGTTCCCTCGTCCACCGAAGGAGCTCGTAGGTCCCGAGGGCGGCGAGCGGCTCGACGTCGACCTCGAGCCCGGCGTCCATGAGCGCCAGGCGCAACGTAGGCGCGTGCAAGGGCAGCCGGACCCGGTCGGGACGCTCGTGGCCCATGCGCTCGAGGAAGGTCGCGTCGTCCTCCACGACGGTGCCGCCCGGCAGCTTCGGGTCGTACGAGTCGACGGAGAGGCCGAGGTCGACGCCGAGATCAGCGGCGACGGCGAGAGAGACGGCCAGCGCGTCGGGATCCACTCCGGCGCCAAGGCGCATGGTGGCCGGACCGAGGGGGCGCAGGCGGAACACGTCGCTCTCGGCGCGAAGCGCGCTCGGATCGGCGCCTCCGAGAAGGTGACGGGCCTCGCCCCGGGCGCGCGCCGTCTCCGCGGAAACGTCGGCCGGGCCGACGGAGCGCCAGTGCCCGAGGGTCGAGACGTAGTGCGGGCCGCCGGCCTTCGCGCCGGGCCCCACGCTCGAGCGTTTCCAGCCACCGAATGGCTGCCGGCGGACGACGGCACCCGTGATGACGCGATTGACATACACGTTCCCCGCGGCGACACGAGCCGTCCAGCGATCCACGTCGCGCGCGTCCAGGGATGCGATCCCTGCGGTGAGCCCGTACGGCGTGGCGTTCTGGAGCAGGGTCGCGTGATCGAGGTCGTGCGCCCGCATGAGCCCGAGGACGGGGCCGAAGCACTCGGTCAGGTGGAACTCGCTGCCCGGCCGTACGCCGACCTTCACCCCGGGGGTCCAAAGGCACGGGTTGTCGCCGAGCTGGTGGGGCTCGACGAGCCAGGACTCGCCCGGACCGAGCGACGTCAGGGCACGCTCGAGCGGGCCGGAGGGCGGCCGGATGAGCGGGCCCATCCGGGTGGAGAGATCGAAGGGAGAGCCGACGCGCAGGCTTGCGACGGCGTCGGCGAGCCGGGCCATGAACCGAGGGTCGTCGTAGACCGAGGCCTCGAGGATGGCGAGGCTGGCCGCCGAGCACTTCTGACCCGCGTGGGAGAAGGCGGAGTGGACGATGTCTCGTACCGCGTCCTCCTCGTCGGCGGCGGCGGTCACGAGGATTGCGTTCTTGCCGCTCGTCTCGGCATGGAGCGCGAGCTCGGGCCGCCATTCGAGGAAGCGACGGGCGGTGTCGAACGCCCCGGTCAGCACGACGGCCCCGACGTCGGGATGCGTGACGAGACGGCGCCCCGTCTCGGCGTCCGCGCAGGGCAGGAACTGGAGGACCGCTCTCGGGATGCCCGCGTCGTGGCAGTGGGTGACGATGGAGGCTGCCGTGAGCACGGTCTCGGGAGCTGGCTTGAGGATCACGGTGTTTCCCGCCGCCAGCGCGGCGAAGACCCCGCCCGAGGGGATCGCGTACGGGAAGTTCCAGGGCGGCGCCACGACGACTACCCCGTGGGGGGTGAAGGCGCCGGCGCCCCCGTGCAGCCCGTCGAGCGCGGTCGCCTGGTCGCCGTAGTAGCGGGCGCCGTCGACCGCCTCGGACACCTCGGTGTCCGATTCCCGGACGACCTTGC
>Ga0307372_10010494_pt1 | contig 12517 bp, 7 predicted proteins | sample OX1MG_FD_202533 | JGI IMG/M metagenome (GOLD analysis project Ga0307372, IMG submission 202533) | Soil microbial communities from Risofladan, Vaasa, Finland - OX-1 | ecosystem: Environmental > Terrestrial > Soil > Coastal area > Acid sulfate soil | place: Finland: Risofladan, Vaasa | collected...
GCTCGATGAACGCCTGGCCGCATGCGATTTGGACGGTGGCGATTTGGATGGAGGCGATTTGAAGCGGGGCAACCGCCAGCCATAGTAGGCAACCCAGCCAAACGGCCGTCAAGCGCGGCCGGCTCGATCTTTCAAAGGGTCTGAAATCGTATGTCCTGAATCGCATCAACGGATTGTAATATGTCGCCTGGAGGTATGCACCAGGGCGCGCATGTTTTTGAATGCCCGTCGGTTAGCCTTTCCGCCTGTGGAAGTATCAGCGAAGGCCTTCTTCATTTGCGTTTCGGAAGGCCGTGGAGGTGGTGATCGTGATTGATCGTCAGGTCGGAACTGAGGCGCCGACTAGAATTTCATGGGCTTCTCTTGACTTATCGCAATTTGCGATTTACGCTTTCGGGTAGCCGTAAGGTGGTTCGGTTGGTGAATGAACAGGTATCATGTGCGGGTTATTTCAAAACGTCGGCTGCGCGAGTTCTGGGAATCTCGGAAGCACGAATCCGAAGTCGCGAAACGGGATCTCTCCACATGGTACAAGACGGCCAAGAATGCGGATTGGGTCAATTTCGGGTCGCTCAAACAGACATTCGGGTCGGCGGACCAGGTCGGCAATTGCGTCGTGTTTGACGTGGGTAACAATCGCTTCCGCCTGATTGGCCGGGTCAACTTTCGCAAGGGCATCATTTACGTTCTGCGAGCGATGGACCATGCGGAATACGACAAGATGCTATGGGGCGACGGCTGCGGATGCCACAAGCCCCCGCCCCGCAAACCCCCGACGAAGATGAGGACAACGGCGTTGAAAGCGCCTGAACGAGGCGCGCGGAGCGCCGGTGGACGAACAGGGAAAGGGAAATAGGTATGGGGTCCAAGACCGTCAAGCAAACGATGCCGGACACCTACTTCAATTTAGTGCGGCAATTTCCGCTCATCCACATCCGGGACGACGGCCACCTCGGCGAAGCGCAGAGGATGATTGATCGGCTGTTGCAACAGCGTCTCGACGACGGAACGGAGGAGTACCTGGACGCCCTGACCGATCTGGTGGAAACCTATGAAGACGAGCACGAGACGTTCCCGGACGCCTCCGAAGCCGAAGTGCTGCGCGAGTTGATGAGGGCGAACGGACTCAGCCAACCGAAGCTCGCCAAAGAGGTTGGGATGTCCCAGTCCACTATTTCGGCCGTCCTGAGCGGAACTCGGTCGCTCACCAAGGGCCAGGTCATCACCTTGGCCAAATTCTTCCGGATTTCTCCCGTCGCCTTTTTGGCGACTTGAGCAACGCTTACAAAGGCAAGCGAGGGCCAAGGGGATTGTCGTGCTGGTGGTGGAGCGAAAGCACCGCACGGCCCGATAGCAACCGGGGCATCGCTTAAGCTCCCCACCGTCCGCAGTCAGGGACCGAAAGCGCCATGGCAAAGCGGCGACAGCGCCGCTTTGCCGGCCCGTCGACCTTCAGCGAGTTGTTGAATGAGGTTTGGCAAAGTTTCGGGATTGCTTCATGAAACCGCCAGGAATTGTAGCGACGTCCAGGCGCTTCTTCATTTCGGCTCGCATTACTTTTCGGTCTACCGGAGCGACAGGCTCAAGAAAGGCCGAGTCGGGCGGTAACTGGCGGTGGACGATTACTTCGTCGAATCGGTCGATTTCTTCGCCGATTCAAGCGCTTTCGCCAGGCCGGGCACGCCTTCAACCCCGGCGGGCACGGTGATCGTCGAGCCGCGGAATGCGTTGCCGATCGGCTGGTAACGGCCGCCCAAGTGCTGGGCCAGGAACGCCTCCGTAACGGCGTTGAACGACAGCCGGTTCTCGGGCCGGGCAAAGCCGTGCCCCTCGTCGGGATACAAGACGTACGTCACCGGGATCCGCTTCTTGCGCATCAGATCCACGATCTGGTCCGATTCCGCCTGCTTCACGCGCGGGTCGTTCGCCCCCTGGCCGATCAACAGCGGTCGCTCGATCCGGCCGACGTGCGTCAAGGGGGACCGTTCTTCGAGAAACCTCTTCCCCGCCGGCGTCGAGTGGTCGCCCACGCGGTCTTTGAATACCTGGATCATCGGCGCCCAATAGGGAGGGATGCTCTCCAGCAGGGTTTGAATGTTCGACGGCCCGACGATATCGACCCCGCAGGCGAAGAGCTCAGGGGTGAAGGTCAAGCCGACCAGCGTGGCGTAGCCGCCGTAGCTTCCGCCCATGATCGCGACTCGATTGGGATCGGCGATGCCTTTCTTGACGGCCCATTCGACGGAGTCGACCAGGTCGTCGTGCATCTTGCCCGCCCATTCCTTGTTGCCGGCGTTGAGGAACTCCTTTCCCAGCCCGGTCGAGCCGCGAAAATTGACCGACAATACGGCGTAACCCCGGTTGGCCAGGAATTGGTGCTCGGGATCGAAGCCCCATTCGTCGCGGGCCCACGGTCCGCCGTGGACGTTGAGCACCAGCGGCACGGGCTCGTCGGGCAGGTGGTCATCGTCGGCGTCGCAGCCCGGCGGCAGCGTCAGGTAACTCACGAGCTTGAGGCCGTCGCGGACGGTGATGACCTCCGGCCGCATCTTCACGAGAGGCATGCCTTCGAGGTCGTCGCGGTTGTTGAACAGGAACGTCGCCTTTTGGGCGTCGCGATCGTAGTGGTAGTACTTCACCGGTCCGTCGTCGAGCAGAAAGGCCACGGTCCAGTGCCGGTCGTCGAGCGTGCGGCTGGTGACCGCGATTTCGCCGTCGGCGACCGAGCGCAAGTACTCCAGGTCGGCGGCAACGGCGTCGTCGAGCACCTGCCACTCCTTGCGGGTATAATTAAATGAAACTGCTTCGACGGTGTTCTCGGTCGGGTGCGAGAGCACTTCGCCGACGTCAGCCAGTTCGTTCTCGGCCAACACCTTCCGCTCGCCGGTGTTCAGGTCCCAGGCCACGAGTGCGGCGGTGTTTCGCCGGCGGCTGTCGGTGATGAACAGCACGTCGCCGGTCTTGTCGAATCCCAAGGGATTCGTGGTGAGCGTGTCCTCGGCGGGGATCTTGAGAAACTCGTCCCACCCTCCCTGGCCGTCGGCGGCGAACAACTGGTTCGCGCCGTCGGGCGTGAAGCGCGTGGCGAACCGCACGCGATAATCGTCATCGCAGATGTAGCCCGAGAAGCGCTGGGAGTTCTTCTCGACCAGCTTGCGCTTGCCCGTCACGAGGTTGACGCGGTACAGGTCGTGCAGTTCGGGATCACGGTCGTTCAGGCCGACCAGGATCTCCTCGGGGAAACGATGGCTGACCTGCTCGATGCGGGCATTGACCTTCTCGAGGGGTGTCAGATCCTTGGTTTCGCCCACCGCGAGATCGACGCAATAGACGTGCCAGTCTTCATCGCCGCCGACGTCTTGCAGGTAAAGGATGTGCTGGCTCGTGTAGGCCCAGAAGTAGGTGCGGATGCCGCGCACCTTGTCGTGGGTCACCGGCTTGGCCTGGGCCGGATCGTCCAAGGGCCCGACCCAGACGTTAAGCACGCCTTGCTCCGGCGCCAGGTAGGCCAATTGCGTTCCATCGTGGCTGATTCGGGCCGCCGCGCGGTTCGGATTGCCGAACAGCGCGTCGCGCGGGATCAGCGGCACATTGGCCAGGCGTTCTGGCACGGCCTGGTCAGCGGCCGGCGCGGGCTTGGGCGTTATCGACCTCGGTTTCTTGGCGGCGTCCTTTTTCGCTGGCTTTTCCACTTTCTCCTCCGTTTCCTCGACAAGCGGTTCGCTGGCCGACACTTCCTCGGCCGCGGGTGGCGGCACGGCTTCTTCCGCAACGGCCGGTGCGAGCGCGGCGGCGGCTTCCGTGGGCTTCGTTGCCGCCTTGGCCGCGGGCTTGCCCGCCGGCGGTTTCGCCGCCGGATTGCAACCGCCGGCAAGTCCAACCAACACGCCGAGCATGAGAGTAGCGGGATTCGCGAAAATTCCGAACGTTAGGCGAGGGAAACCGGAAGTCTTGTGATTTCGATTACCGCTCACAAAGTGGATCCAGCTCGTCGCGGTCGACGTAATCATCCGGGACTCCAGTGGAAGGTTGGGTTTCGCGCACTCGCAAGGGCAAATCGTGAACGAGATGAAAGAAAGGATAGCCGATCCGAACGGAACGTGGCTAGATTGAATTGCACCGACTTGCGTGGGCCATGCCCCGCGACGTTCTTGACTTGCACACCCGAGGCGGCGCGTATCACACCGCTGGTCACGCCCCGTTGGGGCTTTGAGGGGGGGCGTTGCGGTTTGATTCCTAGGGCTGCGCCCTCGTTGTTCTACACAAGTCGCGAGTGATGCACCGCCCCGTTCACGGGGCCTCCCGCGAAGCGGTCATAGCCCCGGGCATTCATGCCGGGGAAAACGGGAGCACATTATTGTGCCCCTTCGGGGCTGAAAGCAAGACGATCAAAGCTTGCGACACGTGGCAGATCCGTCCGCGATCCAATACATTGGTTATGGTATGGAATTCGTCCGCTTGTCTCATTGCTGAACCCTGAACCCTCCCGTCGCTTCCACCTTCGATGGAACCGATCACAACCGCCAAGCTGCCCGCGCCTTTCGCGGCGCCTCGCTACCAACCGCTGGTGATCGTCCTGGCAGCGGTGGCGGCGGGCATTTTCTGCGATGCGAAATCGCCGCTGGCCGCGCCAGCCTGGTGGGCGATCGCAGCAGCCGGTTGGTCGGCCTGGCTGGCGCTCTGGCGCGGGCGGCGCGATCGATCGGCCGGCGTCGTGCTGTGGATCGCCCTGGCGGCGTTGGGCGGCGCCTGGCACCATTGCCGTTGGTGCTTGTTTGCCGACGACGAATTGGGAATCTACGCGCGCGAGGCGGCGCAGCCCACGTGCGTCGAAGCCGTTGTCGTGCGTGGACCAAGGCGCGTGCCCGCCCCTCCCTACGATCCGCTTTGCGCCATCCAACGCGGCGACCAGACGCGTTTGGAAGTCGACGTCACGCGGCTTCGCGACGGCGAGGCGTGGCGGCCGGCGTCGGGCCGCGTGAAGCTGTGGGTCGAGGGGCACCTGCTGGGCGTCCACGCGGGCGATCGGTTGCGGGTCGTCGGGCAGGTCTCGGCCCCCACCACGGCCCATAATCCGGGCGAGTTCGATTTTGCCCGGCATGCCCGCGCCGACCGGCAACTGTGCCGCGTTTCGGCCGATTTTCCCGAGTGCGTCGAGATCATCGAACGCCCGGCGTGGTGGGGACCGGCGCGGATTTGGGAAGAACTGCGAGGGCGCGGCGACGCCATCTTGTGGCAGCGGTTGGCCCACCAGCGGTCGGGACTGGCCGCCGCGCTACTGCTGGGCATCCGTGAGGAATTGGATACGGAAGCGACGCAAGCGTTTTCGAAGACCGGCACGATTCACCTGCTCTCGATCTCAGGATTGCACGTCGGTATTCTGGCGAGCTTTCTGTTTTGGGCGATGCGGCTGCGTTGGGCCGGCAGGGGCTTTGGACTGGCGGCCATCGCACTGGTCACATTGGGATACGCGCTGGTGATCGACGCCGAGCCGCCGGCTGCGCGGGCGACCGTGGTGGTGCTCTTGGTCTGCGCGGCGCGGTACTGGTGGCGGAGACTTCCGGCGTTTAACGCCCTGGCGCTGGCGGCGCTTTGGGTTTTGTGGTGGAACCCGGCCGAGCTGTTTCGCGTCGGACCGCAACTGTCGTTCCTGGCGATGGCCGCCTTGGTATGGTTTGGACCGCGATGTGTTCCGCGGCCCAGTGCCGACCCGCTCGACCGCCTGATCGCTCGCACGCGCCCCTGGCATGAAAAACTGGCACGATGGAGTTGGCGCTCGGTGGCGCAGGCAACGGCGCTCACCGCTTGCGTCTGGGCGGTCAGCGCGCCGGTGGTCATGGCGCAGTTCCATCTGGTTTCGCCCGCCACCCTGGTTTTGACGCCGCTCTTGGCGCTTCCGGTGGCGCTGGGGTTGATGTCGGGTTTCGCGGTACTCGTGCTCGACTGGGTTTTTCCGCCGTTGGGCGCCATTGCGGGATCATTTTGCGATGCCAGCCTCTGGGCGGTCGAAGGAGCGGTCGAGACGGCCAGCCATTGCCCCGGAAGCCACTTTTGGGTGCCTGGACCAGAGCCGTGGTGGCTTTGGGTGTTCTACGCCGCGCTGGCCATCCTGGCCGCAGCGCCACGATTGCGACCACCCGCGCGGTGGTGCCTGGCGCTCATGGCTGGTTGGTCGGCCGTGGGCCTGGCGGCGCCGTTGTTGCCGACGGCGGACGAAGGCCGGCTCGACTGCACGTTCTTGTCGGTCGGACACGGCTGCGCCGTCGTGCTCGAACTGCCCGACGGCCAGACGCTGCTCTATGACGCGGGCCGGCTCGGCTCGCCGGCGGCGGGGGCCCGCACGGTGTCGGGCTATCTCTGGTCGCGCGGTATTACTCACGTCGACGCGATCGTGCTGTCGCACGCCGACGTCGACCATTACAACGCGGTGCCCGAACTGCTCGAGAAGTTTTCGGTGGGCGTCGTTTATGCCACGCCGGCCATGCTCGCCGACGAGGGGCCTGCGATACGCCGGCTGCGGCGGGCGATCGACGCTTCCGGCGTGCCGCTCAGCGAGACATGGGCGGGCGACCGCTTGCGCGTCAGCGGCGGTTGCAACGTCGAGGTGCTGCACCCAACGCGCCGCGGCGTCTTGGGGAGCGACAATGCCAACAGCCTGGTGCTGGCGGTCGAGCACGCCGGGCGGCGAATTCTATTGACGGGCGACCTGGAAACTCCAGGCTTGGACGACGTCATCGCCGAAAGCGCGCTCGACTGCGACGTGATCCTCGCGCCGCACCACGGCAGCTCGCGCAGCAACCCGCCCGGCTTTGCCGCCTGGAGCACGCCCGACTGGGTCGTGATCAGCGGCAGCCACTCCGACAAGCAAGGCGAAGCCGAAGCGGCCTATCACGCCAGCGGGGCCCAAGTGCTCGACACGGCCGACGTGGGAGCGGTGCGAGTGACGATCGCCGACGATAAGTTGACGGTGGCGACTCGAAGGTGACTCAAGGTTGTCGCGGAATTCGTGGGAATTCCGGAAGCCGGAGCGTGAACGCCGTTCACAGCACGTAGCGGCGACTGAGCATAGCCCGGGGGCGTGATCCTCTCTGGGGCGTCGTGTTTTCCTGGCTGGTCATTCGATGATTTTGACCACTACATGGGGCGAGGGTCAACCAATGCCTCGATGTCATATTGCCAGCAAGGAAGGTCAGCACCGGCTGCAGCACCACCCAGAGCCAAATCCGCTTGGTCGTGGACATCCCATGCTCCTGCGATCACTTTCGCATTGGGAAGCGCTTTCGGCGCGTTTCATTGGCTCGACTGCCGTCGAGTCGTGGCATTGCCATCAGCATCCCGCGCCGGCGGGCGGCGGGCAAGATGACGATCCTGGCGGCGTTCGCAACAAACGTCGTCGTTACAGGGACGCGGAGCGTCCGAAGAAGCATTCCCACGCGGAGCGTGGGAACGAGGGTGATCCCTCATCCCATTATCCCATTATCCCATCATCCCCTACCTCGCCCCGTGTCGCGCGAGAAACGCGCGCTGGTGCTGGACGAACCCGGCGACCCGGCGGCGGTAGGCGAGACAGCGCTGGGGCTGCTCGGCGGCGAGATCGTGCTCCTCGCCCGGATCGATTTCGAGATCGAACAACTCGTCGCGCTCGCCGGCCACGTAAAAATGGTACTTGTACCGGCCGTCGCGCAGGCCCAACACGACCTCGTTGCCCGCGGAACAGAAATATGCTCTCGGCGACCGGTCGGCGGACATTAAGTCGCGCCCCTGCCACTCGTCCGGCGGAGCGAAGCCCAGCAGATCCACGAGCGTCGGCGCGATGTCGACGTGCTGCCCGACGACCTCTTCGCGCTTTCCCGGCTCGCGAAAGCCCGGATAGAGCAGCACCAAGGGCACGTGGACGGCCTGCTCGTAGAGGCTGAAGCTGTGCAACGTCTGACCGTGCTGCCCGAAACTCTCGCCGTGGTCGGCGGTGATCGCCACCAGGGTCGAATCGGCCAGCCCGCGCCGCGACAATTCGTCGATGAACCGGCCGATCTCGGCGTCGGCCGCGCGGACGGCGTTCAGGTAGCGGGCCAATTCGGGATCTTCGACGCCAAATTCGCGCGGCTCGTCGGATTCGAGGTAAGGATGGTGCGTGTCGAGCGTGTAGGCGAAAACGAAGAAGGGCCGCTCCGGTTCGCCGGCGCGCCCCGCCTCGATCCAATCGAGCACGTCGCGGTACATCGTGCGGTCGTGCATGCCCCACGAGCTGGCCTTGTCTTCCGGGTGATCGGCGGCGTCGATCAGCACATCGGCGCCGCGCGTCTTGAGGAACCGGTCGCGCTCCTTCCAGCTCCATTTCCCCGAGTGAGCGAAGCAAGTGCGGTAGCCCTCGGTCTTCAGGGCCTGGGCGATTGTCGGCACGTTGAAGCCGGGGTTGTCGCGGACGATCAGGAACCAATCGGGCCGCGGCAGCGTGCTGGCCGTCAGGCAGACTAGGCCGTTGCAACTGCACGCCGCCTGGGCGTAGACGTTTTCGAATACGAGCCCCTGCTCGGCCACGAGCCGGTCGAGCCGTGGCGTGGTCGGGTACTTCGAGCCTTGGACGCCGAAGTACTCGGCCCCGACCGATTCGAGCACGATCAGCACCACGTTCCTCGGCCGGCGGCCGTCGATGAACAGCGCGTCGGCCTCGGCAGTCGGCAACGCGCCGGAGGTAACGTGTGCCCGCGGCGCGAAGTCGCTGGTCTCGGCATTGGGCAACGAAAACGTGTTGCTGAAAGGCTGTTCTTTGAATGCCTCTTCGAGGCAACTCGCCAACAAGAGCGCGTGGGGACTGTGGGCGATGCGCCGCTCCCAGCGGTTCGGGTCGGTCCAGTGCGAGCGCATGTACGCGCGGCAAACGCCGCCGTAGAGCGCGACCATCGCCGCCGCGGCGAGCACGACGCGAATTGCTCTCGGAGCACCTTCGCGGAACCAAGGAAGATAGCGCGTCGCCAAGGGCGTAATGAACACCGAAAGCGGCGCGCCGACCAGGCTCGCGATCGCGCCGGGCGTCAGGAAGGGCGCGATCGACGAGGCCATCAACATTGGCCCGCCGGCGAACGACAACAATCGAACCGAGAAGTGTACCAGCATCACTCGAAACAGGAGCAAACTGGCCACGGCATAAACGGCCGCCATGATGTACGTGACATACAGAAACCAGCGCCAGCAGGCAGCCACGCGGCGGCCACGCATTGACGGCGACGCCAGGGTGCAGACCAGAGTCAGCCCCGCGACGAAGCCGATGTCAGGCGAGACCACGAGGGCCAGTCGGAACAGCCAGCGGACGAACTCGCCAGGTGTGGTCACGGGAAAAGGCAAGAGCGCCAGCTTCGTACCGACCATGATCGCCACAAGCCCCAAGGCCAGCGACGGCGGTAAGGACGACACGGTGTCGACCGTTCGGAGATGGGCCTCGCTCGGTTTTGATGATGGTGTACCGGCCCGACGCAGCCGTCGCCCGATGGCGGGACTAGCGGAAATGCCTGTGGTACGGCCATCCATGGCGACACCTAGAGCGGGGCGGGAGCTGCACTTGCATCGCGCCCCAGTATCCCCTTCGGCGGTAATGGGTCAATACGAACAATTACTCGTTCTGGACACCCGCGCCGTAGGTCGGCTCTGCGTGGGAACGGGTCTGTGGACGCTCCGCGTCTCCGGTGCTCGGTCCTCATCGGGGCCGCAGAGCGGCCGAAGAGGTGTTCCCACGCGGAGCGTGGGAACAAGGTGCGCGTTACCACACAGCGAACACGTTGCCTCGTAGGCCGCGAGGCGTTACAGTGATAAGCGGCCTTCGATGGGTCCACCCGCCTGCCCGCCTGGTGTCCGATGATCCCCGCGTCCTCCGCACCTCTTCACCCGTCCGTCACGCGCCGCACGGCGATTCAGGCCGGCTCGATGAGCTTGTTGGGGCTGGGCCTCAATCATCTCGATGCGCTGCGGGCGGCCGCCGCGCCCGACGGCAGGGTGCCTGGTCGCGCGCCGCAAGCGCGGGCATGTATTTACATCTTCCTTTCCGGCGGGCTTGGCCAGCACGACAGCTTCGATATGAAGCCCGACGCTCCCGACACGATCCGCGGCGAATTCAAACCGATCGCCACCAGCACACAAGGCGTTCAGGTCTGTGAGCACTTGCCTCTCTTGGCCCAGCGAAGCCAACTCTGGAGCGTCTGCCGCTCGCTGACGCACCGCTCGAACGACCATTCGGCCGCGCACGCGATCATGCTTAACGGCCGCACCGAAATGCCGCCCGGCTTCGACCCCGGCAAGCCGCGCCCCACCGATTGGCCCTCGATCGCCTCCGTCGCGGGCGATGCCACGCCGCCGCGAAACAATTTGCCACCGGCCGTCGTCTTGCCGGAACGGCTGATCCATTCCACGGGACGAGTCATTCCCGGCCAATTCGCGGGAATCATGGGCCAGCGCCGCGATCCCTGGTTCGTCGATGCCTCGCCGTTCCACTCGACGTCCTACGGTGCCTTCCCGCAATACCAGTTCGATCACCAGCAACGGGGCCAGCCCGACAACCGCCTGTTTCAGGCACCGAACCTGAGCTTGCCCGAAGGGCTGGCCCAGGGCCGGTTCGATGGCCGGCTGAACCTGCTGGCCCAGCTCGACCAACAGCGGAGCCAGCTCGAACAAATCGCCCAGGCCGCGAACTTCGACCGTTTCCGCCAGGGGGCGATCTCGCTCTTGGCCGATCCCAAGGTCCGTTGGGCCTTCGACGTGACCCGCGCCGACGACGCCACGCAAGATCGCTATGGTCGCAACAGTTTCGGTTGGTCGCTGTTGATGGCCCGGCGGCTGGTCGAGGCCGGCGTGAACTTGGTGCAGGTCAATCTGGGCAATAACGAGTCGTGGGACACGCACGGCGAAGCATTTCCGCACCTCAAGGACAAGCTTTTCCCGCCCACTGACAGGGCCCTTTCGGCATTGCTCGACGACTTGCAGGCCAGCGGCATGCTCGAGAGCACGTTGATCGTGATGGCCGGCGAGTTTGGCCGCACGCCGAAGATCTCGCACCTGCCGCAGTATTACAAGCTGCCCGGCCGCGACCACTGGGGCGCGGTGCAATCGGTGTTGTTCGCCGGCGGCGGCGTGAAGGGGGGCCGGGCGATCGGCTCGTCCGACAAGATCGGCGCCTTCCCCGCCACGCACCCACAATCGCCCGAAAACCTGGCCGCGACGATCTATCACTCGCTTGGCATTCCATCGACCGCCGTCTGGCACGACGACCTCCAGCGGCCGCACAACATTTACTATGGCGATCCGATCCCAGGTTTGAGTTGAAACGTGGGGCAGGTTTCCAACCTGCAAAAGGATTTGGTCCCGAATAATTTCCCTGCGTAATAGTTGCCTTTCGCTCCGCGAAAGGACGTTCTTTCGCGGAGCGAAAGGCGACAAACATCGCGCACAAAGCGTAGCGGAATTCGTGAGAATTCCGAGGTCCACGTGCAAATCGGAACTCTCACGAGTTCCGCTACAGTGACGGAAAGTCTAACCTACCCTACGACCAGGCACCCATGCTGAACCGACACAAAAAGGATCTTGTCGCCGACTCGCCGTCGAGCCGACGTCGATTCTTGCAACTTGGCGGGCTGGGCTGCTTCGGCCTGAGCTTGCCGAAACTCTACGAGGCCCAGGCGGCCGCGGCCACCGCGTCGCCGGGCGCGCCGCAAGGTCGGATCAAGTCGTGCATCGTTGTTTTCTATTACGGTGGTCCAAGCCATATTGACACCTACGACATGAAGCCCGCCGCGCCGGCGGAAGTCCGCGGCGAGTTCCAGTCGATCGCCAGCAGCGTGCCGGGCTTGCGCATTTGCGAACACCTGCCGCGGACGGCTCCTTGGATGCACAAATTGGCGTTGGTGCGAAGCTTTCACCACCCGATGCGGAACCACAATTCGGGGGCCGTCGAGGCGCTTTGCGGCCGCACGCCGATCAAGGGCGACCTGGAGCTGTTGTCGAACGACCCGACGGTGGATTTCCCCTGTTACGGCGCGGCGCTCAGCCGCCTATCGGCCGGCGGTGGCACGGCGCCCGCGCACGTGGCCTTGCCGCACGTGATGTACAACGTGGTGATGTTGCCCGGCCAGACCTCCGGCTTCCTCGGCCCGGCCTTCAACCCGTTGCAAGTCATGCGGGATCCTAATTCGCCCGATTTCCGCGTCGGCGAGCTGGAACTTCCTTCCGATTTGCCCTCGGCGCGGCTCGAGGGGCGGCGCGAGCTGTTAACCCGGGTCGGCGGCTCGGCTGACGGCGAGCATGGGGGACCACGTTCGATGAGCGTGTTCCAGGAGCGGGCGTTCAACCTCCTGCGTTCCGACGAAGTCCGCCGCGCCTTCGACCTGGCGCCTGAGCCGGAGGCGCTGCGCGACCGGTACGGTCGAACGACGTTGGGCCAGAGCCTGCTCTTGGCCCGTCGGCTGGTGGAATCGGGCGTGCAGTTCGTCAATGTCCACGACAAGATCACCAACGGCCAGTTGGCCAACTGGGA
>Ga0307372_10010496_pt1 | contig 12517 bp, 11 predicted proteins | sample OX1MG_FD_202533 | JGI IMG/M metagenome (GOLD analysis project Ga0307372, IMG submission 202533) | Soil microbial communities from Risofladan, Vaasa, Finland - OX-1 | ecosystem: Environmental > Terrestrial > Soil > Coastal area > Acid sulfate soil | place: Finland: Risofladan, Vaasa | collected...
CGACCAGCAACGTGATCACCTTCGCCGTCACGCCCGCCGCGGCGGCACGGATCGCCCTGGCCCAGTCCAACGGCGGTGGTGTGACCGGGGGCATCTACCTGGCCCTCGAAGCCGCCGGGAACCCGGCCGCCGCGCCCACCACGATCACGGGCGCCAACCTCATCCCCGCCAGCACGACGGGTGTGTCCACGACACCGGCGCCGACCACCACCACGACCATCAAGGGTTCGAAGTCCGCTACCGCCAGCCCGAAAGGCGGAGGGCTGAATGTCAACACGCCTTGATCGAGAGCGACCTGGTTGCCGACGTCACGATGAAGCCGGAACCGCTCTGGTCGAGCTCGCCCTCGTCATCCCGTTGGTCATGCTCCTGTTGGGCGCAGCTTTCAACGGCTGGAACGGAATGCAGGAGTCGATCCGCCTCACGAGCGCAGCGCGCGCCGGGGCCATCGTCGCCGCCAGCGACCTGACGTCGAACTCGGGCCATACCGCCACGACCCAGAGCACGGCCTTGGCCGACGCCACGACCGCCATCAACGCCGAAGAAGGCGCTACGAACGTCTACCAGAGCACAGATTCTGGAGCCAACAACTACGTCAGCATCGCCCTGACCCCGAACGAGACCATCTCGGGCTCCGTGACGATCAGCGTCGTGACGATCACGATCTCGCATGCGTCGGTGAGCTTCGTGCCTTTCGTCGGGAGCTTTCCCGTGACCACCCACGCAACTGCGAGGTACGCATGACATCGATCGGTCGGGCGCGCAAGGACGACGAGAGCGGGGTCGTGCTGATTATCTTTGCCCTCGCCATGGTGATCCTCCTCGGCATGATCGCCATCGCCCTTGACGGCGGCTACGGGTTCGTCCAGAACCGCAGGGCTCAGAACGCGGCGGACTTCGCTGCCTTCGCCGCCGCCCAACAGCTGAACAGCTCGGCCTACTGCAACGGGACGACGTTCCCGACAACGCACCAGATCGCCATGGTCGTCCAAAAGCTGGTCGACGACAACGGGTCGGGCGTCGGGACGGCGTGGAAGGCCCATTTCCTCAACTCGGCAGGGAAGTCGATCGGAACGTTCACGTCCAACACCGGACCCGGCAATCCCCCTCCCGGTGCGTGCGGGGTGAGCGTCAACGCCACGCCGCAGTGGACGCCGTTCTTCGCCGGCATCTTCGGCATCCACCAGTTGAGTGGCTTTGCCTCGGGCTCGGTCGGGAACGTGGCCAAAGGCCCACCCATCGGGATCCTGGCTCTCAACCAAGTTGGACCACACGAGATCCTGGGTGGTGGGACCGGGACGTTCGTCGTCGACGGAACCATCTTCGTCAACAGTGATGTGTCCCTGCAGCCATGGACAAGTTCGTCGGCCAACCTCCAATGGGACGACGCCATCGACGCCAAGACGAGCAGCAACCTGTACGTCTATGGTCCCGTCGACACCGTAGCCGGCATGTACAACGGTGAGCCGCTGTGGCCGCTTGACCACTGCTTCCAAGCCGCAGGCCCTCAGGGTGGCACGAGCCCGGGAACACTGTTCGCCACCGGCGACCCCACCGGCCCCGGCGCCACGTTGCCATTCGTCAAGCTGTCGTGTGCGGAATCGAGCGGGTCGGTCACCTTCGACTACAACAGCTTGAGCAACACCTTCCAGCAGATCACCGACCCCTTGGGGGCGCCCGGCGCACCGGCTCCTCCCAGCGTGGCGACCACCGCCTGCCCGGGGATGAGCCCGATGACCAACCCGACCACTCAGGTGGTGGGTGGCGTCACCCAACTCCTGCCCGGTGACTACACGTATCCGGTCGAGCTGACGGGATCGGTCAACTTCCAGGACTGCTCGGGATACGCCACCGAGGGACTAGACCCTGGCGAGGGTCCCTACCCCGGCATCTACCGCTTCGAGCAGGGCCTGTGGATCAACCCGGGCCCCGGTGACACGGTGACGGGCAGCAACGTGGTGCTCGACACATTGGCGCCGTATCCCGTGGCCGGCAACGTGCCGGGCTCGACCAGCGGAGGGACCTTCACCGCGGCCAAGAACTCAGACGGCACCGAGGTCGGTGGCAACGGGGCGCCCTGTCTCCCGTCCTCCACCATGACCAGCAAGGCCAGCGGTAACGGCACCCCGCAATCGGAGACGTCGTCGAGCGCCTGTGGCGGCACCAGCCCCACGACCTACGGGGTCACCGCGTACGGAGACCAATGCATCTGTGTCGACAGCTCGATGACAGGGACGGGGAACAACTTCTCCCTCATCATCGGCGGGGCGGCGGGCGACACCGTGAACCTGACCGGGCCGACCACCGGGCCCTACGCCGGCGTCAACAGCTCACCGGGCATCGTGCTGTACCAGGACCCCAACACCCAGGCCAACTTCGGGTTCAACGCCGAGGCCGGGGACTCGGCCGCCATCGACCTCACCGGCGTGGTGTACAACGCGTCGTTGACGAACTACGGCAACAGTTCGCCGGCGGACTACTGGGACGGGGTCGGCGGTGGCATCCCCTTCTATGCGGGCGGCACACTGCAGACCGGATTCGGGGCGGGTTGGAGTAACGGGCCCGCACAGTCGGCGGGCTCGGTCACGCTTAACGGCACCGCCATCGTCGACGACTTCAACACCGACGGGAACACCAACATCACCATCCTCGGCCAGCCCTACGAGGTGCCCGGCAGCGGCAGCTTGTCGTTCATCGGGTGATGCGCATGCGCCCCAGCCTGCGGGTCAATCGTCGAGACGAGACGGGCGCCACGCTCGTCGAGTTCGCGCTCGTGGCGCCCCTCGTCTTCTTGCTGATCTTCGGGCTCATCGGGGGCTCGTACCTGGCCTTCCAGAACGCGTCGCTGCACGACGGGGCCACGGCCGGGGCGCGCATGGCGTCGATCGAGACGTCTCTGGTCACCCAGGACGCCCCGAACCAGTACTGCGAGTCGGGCTCACCCACGTCGATCGAGCAAGCGGTGAAGGGCGCGGCGCCGCTCGTGAAGGTCAACCCGGCTCCGTTGTGCGCGACGAGCGCGACCCCGACAGAGCTCACGCAAGGCCAGACTGTCGACGGGGACGTCAACATCACCGTCATCTGCGGAGGGACCTGCGACGCTCCGACATCCACCACCGTCACGTTGACGTTCGACGCCAAGGGGATCGCGGCGCCCTTCGGCCTCACTTACCACATGACCGCCACCAGCCAGGATCCCGTCCTCAGTCCATGAGGCACTGGGTTCCTGAGGCACTGGGTTCCTGAGGCACTGGGTTCCTGAGGATCACGCCGCCACCACGGCCCCGGAGTGTTCGGGCGTGGGCTCTCCCGAGACGAGCATGGACCGGAGCAAGGCGATGGTGCCCGCCCCGATGAGCACGTCGCGTGCGAAGAACGTGAGCGTGAGGCCCACCGCGAAGGTATGTCCCGGGAGGTACCCGAGTCCCTGGGCGGACATGACGTAGGGGAAGACGATCAGGTTGGCCGCCGCCGCCAGCAGCCAGGTGACGCGCAGCCGGTAGAGGGCCCACATCGGCATCAGCCATATGAGGTACTGCGCGGAGAGCACCTTGGACCCGAGCATCACGAACGTGAGGGTGGCCAGGCACACGGCCTCGAGAGGGAGCCGACCTTTGATCTGCGCCCACCACACCCACAGACACGCCCCCACGCCCGCCAGCTCGAACCCGAGCGACAGCTTCGGAGTGATCGAGCTCATGACATTGACGCTGTGGAACGTGGCCACCCAATTGGTGCCGTGCCAGTCGAGGAGCACCGACAGGCCCGCAGGCAGGCTCCCGTCCTCGGTGGGACGGTGCAGGTAGTAGTGCAGCACATTGAGCGCGTCGGCGTGATTGACAAGGGCGGGGATTCCCGCAATCACGACCAGCGACCCCGCCATCCACCACAGCCTGCGGATCGGAATCCTTCCGGACCGGCGCCACTCGGCGATGAGGAACACGGGCCAGAAGGCGGCGGGGAAGAGCTTGAGCACGAAGCCGACGCTGCTCCATGTCCACGCCGTCGACCACCGGTCCTGTCGGGCCGCCCGCAGTGACAAGAACGCGGCCAAGGTGGCGAAGATGTCGTAGCGACCGGCCACGACCATGACCGCCCCCAGCGCCAGGTAGATGATCAACCGTCCCACGGCGCGGGAGTTCCAGCCCGGTAACCCGGATCTCTCGTAACTCGTCACCAGCACCACGAGGGCGATGCCCACCAACACCGCGAAGGCCCACGGGTACGAGAGCGGGAGCAACAAGGGGAGGAGGAACAAGACCAGCGCCGGTGCCGGGTACTCGAGCGGGAACCGGTGGAACAGCGGAGCATGCAGGGTGGCGTGGGCGTAGTGCATGTACTCGTTGACGTCGAAAGGGCGCAGGAGCGTCGTCGACACGGCTGCGGCCATGACCCACAGCGCCAAGGTCGGCATGACCACCGGTCGCCATTGTTCGACGAGTGTCGTCCGGACGTGGCCAACCACCAGCCGGACCCTTTGCATCAGCCCATTCTCACCTGCCGACAGAGCGCGGCGTTGGACCTGTGCGTCAGCGGTCGAGGGTCACGAGACACATCCTGTCCCGGGGCGGTAGAAGGCGGCCGGGGCGGCCTGTTGGGGCCCGGGCGCGACCGCCGAGCTGTCCTTGGGTGCGCCGGTCTGGCCCGGTTCACACAGATCGGCGATCTCACCCTCGAAGGCCGGCGCGGTGCTCAACAGCGACGTCGGGCCGTGCGACAAGAAATAGCGCGCCGCCCATCGCAACGGGACGTTCGCGTACCAACCGTGGCCGAAAGGGTTGGTGATGGTCTCGACCAATTCGTGCGAGAGCGCGTAGGTCGGTGACGCGAAGCTGGGAACCGATCGACAGGCGGAGCTTTCCGCGCACGACGACTCCCCCCAGTGGGCGAACCCGCCGGTCAGGCTCATGGTGGCGAGCCCGTCGACCCGGCCCGGCCACGGCACCGAGCTGTGGGCCGAGACGCCCCCGAGCTCGTAGGCGACGCCGGGGTCGACCCACACCGCCACCACCGCATCGGTGGGCAGCGTCTGCGGGGTCTCAGTCGAGGTGAAGCCGGGGCATGGCACGACGCGGACGTGTCGGTGAAAGACCCGGTCGAGCTCTTGCGGGAACGGTCCTGTCGAGGTGCTCGACGCCACCGACGGTTTCGGCTCGGTCGGGTCGACCCAGCAGCCGCCGGAGCCGATCGAACCCACCCCGAACCCCGACCCCACCACCGCGGAGGCCCACGGCGCGGTGGGGAGGGAACGTTGGAACGCCGCGGCCTGGGCCAATGCCGGCGTGGCGCCGCGGCCGTCCCACGAGGGCCCCCAGAACACCTGGAAGAGGACGGGACGGGGGAGCACCTGGCGGTCATGCGCCACGGGCACCGGGCTGCCGCCCACGAGGGCGGCTCCGTCGATCACGGCCGCGGTGGCTCCCACCATCACGAGCGCGGAGCCGAGCACGACCGAGACCATGGCCAGCGCGATCGCCCCCCAGCTGGCGGGGGAGGTCCGGCGCTCCAGGGCTCGGACCAGGACGTGGAACCCGGTCATCGCGGCCACGACTGCGGCCGAGATGACGAGGTCCCAGTACCAGGGCCGCAAGAACGCCACCGTGCCGAGGACGACGAGGGCACTGACCGCGGTGGTGATCCGCAGGGCCCGGGCGCTCGAGGGCCGGCTCCGACCGCGTTCGTCTCGGACGAGCAGCCACACGGTGCCCCCGGCGCTGACCACCGCCAGCAGGCCCAAGGCCCCGAAGATGTGTTCGGTCACCGCAATCCGGTCCTGTCTTTCTTGCCGACGGACGTGGCCCCCACCATGACGACGGGTCTAACTGTCGCCCGATTCGGGGCGGTTGTCCAGCTGAGGGCCATGTTTTGGCCCGGTCCCAGACGCCGGGGGCGTTGACGTCGGGGCCGGCAGGACCTATCCTCCGGTGAAAATCGGACAGTGAGTCTGATTCACTGGAGGTGTCGTCCGAATGACTCCGACCCCGATCGATCTCACCGACTCGCGCAACTTCGTAGCCGGTGTGCCCTATGAGTGGTTCGCCTACCTCCGGGCCAACGCGCCCGCCTACTGGCACAACGAGACCGCCGGTCCGGGCTTCTGGGCCATCACCAGGCACGAGGACTGCGTCACGGTGAACCGTGACGCGCAGCGCTTCTCGTCGTACCGCAAGGGCACCTTCTTGTGGGAGACACCCGACGACCAGCTCGAGCAGCAGCGCCTCTTGATGGTGACGATGGACCCTCCGGTGCACACCCGCTATCGCCGGCTGGTGAACAAGGGGTTCACCCCCCGCATGATCGGGGAGCTCCAGCAGAGCATCCACGACGTGGCCGACGACATCATCGACCGGATCTGCGAGTCGGGCTCAGCCGACTTCGTGATCGACGTCGCCGCCGAGCTCCCGCTGGTCGTCCTGGCCGAACTCCTCGGCGTCCCGCCCGAAGACCGGTCGAAGATGTTCGACTGGTCCAACCGGATGATCGGGCGCGAGGACGCCGAGTACCAGGGGGGCCAATCCGTCGCCGAGGAGAACGCGGCGTTGGCAGCGGCGGAGCTGTTCGGGTATGCGGCCGAGCTCTACGGGCAAAAACGCGGCAACCCGGGTTCGGACCTCATGAGCGTCCTGACCCAGGTCGAACTGGACGGGCAGCGGCTGTCGGAGCTCGAGCTCGACCTCTTCTTCTTGTTGCTGGCCGTGGCGGGCAACGAGACCACCCGAAACCTGATGTCGGGGGCCATGGTGGCGTTCTCGCAATTCCCCGACCAGTGGGAGCGGCTCCGCAACGACCGGTCCCTCCTGCCCTGCGCGGTGGAGGAGATGCTCCGGTTCGTGACCCCTGTCATGAACTTCCGCCGTCAGGCGACCGAGGAGGTCGAGCTCGGTGGGGAGACGATCAAAGAGGGTGACAAGGTCGTCTTCTTCCACACCTCCGCCAATCGGGACGAGACGGTGTTCGAGGACCCCGACACCTTCGACGTGGGCCGGAAACCCAATCCCCATATGGCGTTTGGCGGCGGCGGACCCCACTTCTGCCTGGGCGCGAACCTGGCCCGCATGGAGATCATCGTGATGTTCGAGCACCTCCTCGACCGCCTCCCCGACATCCATGTCGACGGCAAGGTCGAGCGCCTGCAGTCGAACTTCATCAACGGGGTGAAACACCTGCCCGTGGCCTTCACGCCCACCGAGCCGACCGGGGCCCGCTGAGTGCCCCGCTCAGCGCCGGCGGAGCTCAAGGCGCTCATCCGGGATTTTCGCCGCGACCAGATCATCGACGTGGCCCGGAGGTTGTTCGGGGAACGAGGCACCATCGAGGTCCCGATGGACGAGATCGCCACCGAAGCCGGTGTGGCCCGCTCGACGCTCTATGTCTACTTCGCCAATCGCGACGAGTTGCTGCGGGCGTGTCTCCAGCGCATGCACACGCTGCTCCTCGATTCCGTGGTCGCTTCGTGGGAGCGTGACAACTCCCCGGTCGAGCGTCTCCGGACGCTGGTGCTCGGCATGCTCGAGCGCATCGACGACAATCCCGCCTTCTTCCGTCTCACCCTGGCGACCCAAGGAGCCCCGAGCCCGGCCGCCACCACGGTCGGGGCAGAGCTCGACCTCATCGGGCTCGACATCGCCGGGCTCATCCGCGACGTGATCGAACAGGGGACGCACTCCGGCGACTTCCGGCTGCTCGACGCCGACAAGGCCATGACCTTCGTCGGCCAACAGCTCTACGGCGCCATGTCGGTCAGAGCCGGCGACCCGCGACCCGCCCCCCGCCACGATGCCGCCGACGAGCTGTGCACGTTCCTGCTCTATGGCCTGGCCGGGCCGGCGCGCACCGACCTGCACACCCTGCCCGCCAGCTGAGGCACCTTCCACGTCCGACGGGGTCGACGGGCGTGGGTTCCTGCACCCACAATGGTTGCCATGCGTCGCCGCAGCCCCGCCGGTCCGGCCCAGTCCGGGCCGCGTCCTGCAGCGGCGTCACGGGTGGCGGGCACCGAGCCTGGGCGCGACCTGACGGTCATCGCCGTTCCCTTCTACTTCGCCACCATGGCGGGGGAGTACTTCTGGCTGCGCCGCCGTGCGGCGCGCCAGGGCCCGACGGCGGGTGATTATGAGAAGCGCGACACCGTGGCGAGCTTGGCCATGGGCGTGGCAAGCCTGGTGGCGCCGTTGGTGGGGCCGAAGCTGCTGAGACCGTTCACACCGGGTCGAGGCCGGTACGGCAAGGCCGTGGTCGTCGGGGCTCTCGGAGCCGCCGCGGCGACGACGGTCGCGGATGCCGTGGCGAGGCGGACCGCCGACCTCGAGCTCGGGCCCGAGCCGGTCCCGGCCAACCGGCGACGGGCGGCGCGCATCGCCCGGCGGGTGTCGTCGGTGGGCGGGGTGGCCGCCGTGGTGGTGGGGGGAGTGGCGATCACCACGACGTGGGCGACGCGCACCACCCCCGAGCGCCTGTGGCGTCGGCGCATCCTGCCTGATCTCGGTACCGGTGCCCTGGCCGTGGCCGCGGCGGTGGCGGCGTGGGACTTCCTCTACTACTGGGACCACCGCTTCATGCACAGCAGCCGGTACATGTGGGCGATCCACGTGGTGCACCACTCGAGCGAGCATTACAACCTGTCGACGGCACTACGCCAGCCCGTGGCCGAGGCCTTCGGGACCTTCGTGCCCTTCGGGTCACTGTGTCTGTTCGGCATCCGCCCCGGGCTGGTCGAGACGGCGCGGGGCGTGAATCTCCTCTACCAGTACTGGATCCACACCGAGGCGGTGGGCGCGTTGGGCCCGGCCGAGGAGGTTCTCAACACCCCTTCACACCATCGCGTCCATCACGGCTCGAACCGCCAGTACCTCGACCGCAACCACGGCAGCATCCTCATCATCTGGGACAGGATCTTTCGGACCTTCGAGCCCGAAGGTGACAAGGTCGTCTACGGGCTGACCAAGAACATCAACACCTTCCAACCGGCCCGGATCGCCACGCACGAATACGCCTCGATGTTGCGAGACGTGGCCGCCTCCACCAGTTGGAGCGAGCGGTTGTCCTACATCGTGCGGGGCCCGGGTTGGGCCGACGCGCACCGGGCCGAGCTGGCCGAGGCCGTGGCGGCTCGCACCGCGCCGACCGGGTCGAAGAGCCCCGGCCTCGAGATCTCCGTCGGCGCCTGAGAGCCCCGAGGGCTCGGCCGCACATCCGGTGAACGTCCTTCTCGTCACGCTCGACCAATTCCGCGGCGACTGCCTGTCGGCGGCGGGACACCGGGTCGTGAAGACCCCGAACCTCGACCGGCTGGCGGGGGAGGCAGTCCTTCTGGCCCGGCACTACAGCCAGGCCGCCCCGTGCGGACCGGGCCGGGCCTGTCTCTATACGGGGACGTACCAGCTGAACAATCGGGTCGTGGGCAACGGCACCCCGCTCGACTTCCGTTTCGACAACGTGGCCCGAGCGGCACGGCGGGTCGGATATGTCCCCACCGTCTTCGGCTACGCGGACCAGGCCATCGACCCGAGGACCGCCACCGGGCCCGACGACGGTCGCCTCTCCACGTATCAGGGCTTCCCACCCGGGTTCGAGGTGGGCCTCGACCTGCCTGACGAGCAAGACGCCTGGATCGCCTGGCTGGCCGGGCTCGGCTACGACGTCCCTTCGGACGCCGAGGCGGTCTTGGACAGCGAGCCCGACCGTCCCGCCGAACACGGTGTCTCCGCCTTTGTGAGCGACGCCGTCATCGGGTGGCTCGAGCACCAAGACGATCCGTGGTTCGCCCACGTGAGCTACTGGCGCCCGCATCCGCCCTACGCGGCGGCGGGACACTGGTCCACCGAATACGAGCCCGAGTCGATGGCACCGGCGTTGGCCGGTCCGGAGCGGGCCATGCCGTTTTGCGGGCAGCTGGCCGCGCAGCCCGCGCCCGCCGACGCGCGAGGCCTCCGGGCACTTCAGGCGCAGTACTTGGGCATGGTCTCCGCCGTCGATGAGCAGTTCGGGCGGGTCCTCGACACCCTTCGTACCCTCGGGATGTGGGACGACACCATGGTCATCGTCACATCGGACCACGGCGAGCAACTCGGCGACCAGGGCACCCTCGACAAGGGCGGCCCGTTCGAGTCGAGCTACCACGTGCTCGGGATCGTGCGCGACCCGCGTCACGGCCATGCGCACGGATCCGTCGTCACCGAGTTCACCGAGAACGTCGACGTGTTCCCCACCATCTGTGAGGCGATCGGCGTCGAGGTCCCGGCCCAGTGTGACGGCATGCCGCTCACGCCGTTCCTGCGCGGGGAGCGACCCCCGTGGTGGCGTGACGCGGCCCACTGGGAATACGACTGGCGCTGGGAGTACATCTTCCGGGGGCCGCACCCCTGGCCGTGGGACCGACGCCTCGAGTCCAAGCACCTCGCGGTGCTGCGTTCGGAGTCCGTGGCCTACGTCCAGTACGGCGACGGCCAGTGGCGGTGTTTCGACCTCGGGAGTGACCCCGGATGGAGTACCGAGATCACCGATCCCGGGACCGTCCTCGACTATGCGCAGTCCATGCTCACGTGGCGATCGCGCCATACCGACCGTACGCTCAGCGACATGTTGCTCTACGACGGCGGGATCGGCCGCCTTCCCGACAACGTGGTATGACGCTGTCCGAGCTGTTGGCGCTGCTGGGGTCGATGGGTTCGGACCCGTCGGAGGAGACGGCGGGGTTGAGCGAGCTCGACCACGGCCTGCAATGCGCCTACGAACTGGCTCGGGACCGTCCCGACGACCAGGAGCTCCAGGTGGCGGGGTTGGTGCATGACATCGGCCATCGTTTCGGGCCTGACGAGTCTCATGGTGTCCTGGGCGCCGAGGAGGTGCGGGGCGTGTTGGGGGACCGGGTGGCGGGACTCGTCGAGGCCCATGTCCCGGCCAAGCGCTATCTCGTCACCACCGACTCCTCCTACCAATCGCGGCTCTCGGCGCAGAGCACCTTCACCCTCGAGGTCCAAGGGGGAAAGCTCGCGCCCGACGAGGTGCGGAGATTCCTGTCCTCTCCCTATGCGTCGGACGCCGTGGAGCTGCGTCGGGCCGACGACGCCGCCAAGGTGCCGGGTCGGGCAGTGCCGCCCCTCGAACACTGGGTGTCGGCGCTCGAAGACCTGGCCCGGTCACAACCACGAGCCGTGTCACAGCGCGGGGCCCGGTTCCCTGCCGCGTCGACGTGACGGTGCGTTCGCCGCTGCGACGCTCGGTCGTCGTCGAGGGTGATCTCGAGGCTCTGCGGGACTGGGCCACCGAGGTCGAGACGTGGCCGGCCGGAAGCCACCGCTGGGGCCAGTACGCCGAGCAGACCGCTATGGGGCAGTCCATCTGTCGGACCGAGAACGTGTCTGCCTGTCATCCCGGCATGGCCGGGCTCGTCGGCGGTGTCCTCGCGGCTGTGGCGGCATCGGCACTCGGAGTCGAGGTGGTGGGGTTCAAGGATAAGATCAACTTCAAGCAGCCCGGTGGTGCGGGGTTCAGCCCCCACCAGGATCTGGCCGCGTACCCGGGCGCGTCGCGTGTGATGTCGATCCTCGTGGCCATCGACGAGTGCACGAGGACGTCGGGGTGCATCTGGTTCGCATCGGGTGTCGACGAGCTGCTCCGGACCGACGACCGGGGAGTCGTGGTCCCCGAAGTGGTCGAGTCGTTGTCGTGGTCACCGGCCGAGCTCGCACCCGGTGACGCCCTGTGCATCGCCGGGCTGACCCCTCACTACAGCCTGGCGAACAAGAGCACGGCGGCGCGTCGCGTCCTCGTGGCCAGCTACGCGCCGCACGGCGACGGCTATGACCGGGAGGGGTATTACTCGGCGCGCCAGCGGGAGATGGCGATCGCGAGTGCCCGTGACGACCAGTTCCGCATCAGCACGCTGGGCGACTTCGAAGGAACCCAGGTCACGAGCGAAGCGACCGGGCCTATCGACGCCTGCTGGCATCGCTGAGGGGCGGGGACCGGCGTCAGCTGGTGGCAGAGGTGAAGCGGTCACGGATGGCCCGAGCCGTCTTCTTCGCCTCGTACATGGCCTCGTCGGCCTGACGCACGAGCAGCATCGGGTCGGTGTCAGCGTCGCATTGGGTCAGGGCCACACCCACGCTCGCCTCGAGCGGCACCAAGACGTCTTGGACGGGGATCCTGCACTGGGCCACGGCGTCGCGGATGCGCTCGACCACCGAGTCGCCCGCGCAGCTGTGGGCGTGACACAGCACCACGAGGAATTCGTCCCCACCGAGGCGGCCCACCACGTCACACTCGTCGGTGGCCTGCATGAGGGCCATGCCGGTGGCGAGGATGGCGGTGTCGCCCACCTCGTGTCCGTAGGTGTCGTTCAGGGGCTTGAGCCCGTCGAGGTCGATGAACAGGACGGCCACGGTCTCTCCCGCCTCGCGGCGCCGGCTCACGTCGTGGGTGAGGTACTCGAAGACAGCGGCGCGGTTCTTGAGACCCGTGAGCGAGTCGTGGGTGGCCGCCTCGTGGAGCAACTGGCGTTGCAGCTCGCGCTCGC
>Ga0307372_10010497_pt1 | contig 12516 bp, 13 predicted proteins | sample OX1MG_FD_202533 | JGI IMG/M metagenome (GOLD analysis project Ga0307372, IMG submission 202533) | Soil microbial communities from Risofladan, Vaasa, Finland - OX-1 | ecosystem: Environmental > Terrestrial > Soil > Coastal area > Acid sulfate soil | place: Finland: Risofladan, Vaasa | collected...
TCGTCGATCGAAAGAAGGACATGATCATCAGCGGCGGCGAGAACGTGTATCCCGCCGAGGTCGAGGATGTGCTGTACAGGCATCCGGGGATCAAGGAGGTCGCGGTCATCGGTGTGCAGCATCCGCGCTGGGGGGAGACCGTCCGCGCGATCATCGTGCGCAAGGACGGGGTGACGCTCAGCGAGGAAGAGGTGATCGCGTTCTCACAGGACAAGCTGGCGCGATACAAGCAACCGAAGTCAGTGGTGTTCGTCGACATGCTGCCCCGGAATCCGGCCGGCAAGGTGCTGAAGTTCGACCTGCGTGAGCAGCACGGTCAGCCGATCGTCGAATCCGATGCGCCGGCGGCGTCCGAGGGAGCGACCACCACCGCGGGGTGACCTGCGGTGGATCCGCTACGTGATGTCGATGACGAGGCGCGCGCCGGACAGGTAGTACGCGTCGAAGGGCGCGTTCTTGCGGAGCGTGATCTTGAAGACCAGCCGGTTGGTGTTGCGCGCCATCGGCAACGCCGTCACCGATTCGACCACCTGACCGGGCGGCATCGACTCGATCGGCGCCGTCCCGGTGACGCCCGTGAATTCCACGTACAGTGTCGTCGGACCGTCGTAGCCGATGACCGTCGTCGGCGCGCCGGTGACCGTGGCGGGGAACGCGAGGTCGAAGACGAGACGGAAGTCATTCGGATGCTCGCCGTAGCGGACGTCGGCAACCGAGAAGCCGCTTGCTCCGGTGCCGATGGTGTGACTCCCGGTGAGCTGCTGCGGTGTGGGCGCCGCCGGACCTGTCACCACCGCCGGTGCCGGGGTGGCCACGGGGAGTGGCGCGATCGTCGGAATCGACGTGGCTTGCGCGGTGGGATGCGGCCGCGTCACGTGCGGCGCGGCAACCGGTGCCGGTTGCGTCACCGTCCTGCCGATGAGGAGTCCGATGATCAGAACCACGGCGGTCGCCGCGGCGAAGATCCAGAGCCCGCGATCGCGATCTGCGGCTGCCACCGCGGGCCCGCCGATCGGGAGCACGTGCCGCCCAGTCCTGGGTTGCGTGGGATTCCAAGAGCGCCGCTCGGACGTCTGCGACTTCAGACGCCGGACGTGGCGTCCCGGCACGATCGGCGCTGTGGGCGCGGACGGCGCCGTGTGGTCGCGGAAGGCGTCGGGGGCGACCATCGCATCCACAGCAGCGAGGTGGTCGTCAAGCGTGTCCGCATCGATCGGCTCTTCAACGAGCTCCGGCAGCTTCTCGGGAACCGCGAGGGGAGCCACGATCGGGCCTCTGTACCCGTTGCGGTGACGCTTGGTGGGGGCGGGTGACGGTGCGGGGGTGCGTCCGAGTGGTGCCGCAAGCGACGCGACCTCGCCCAGGATGTCGGCGAGCTCCGGGGTGGCGAGCGCTGCGTGCGAGGGCTCGGCGGCGGCAACGTCGGCCACGTCGGCATCGCCGGCAGCCGGCTCGATGCCGGACGGCGCGATGACAGCCGGCTCCGCCACGGGCTGCACGAGAGGCGGAGGTTCCGGCTGCTCGACGGCCGGTGGCTCCGGTGCGACGACGATCGGCGGACTGTCGGTCCATGCCTTCGGATGCGCTCGCTGATTCCAGGTTGGCGCGCCCGCGCCGCTCACGATCTCGACATTGGATTCGAGGTGCGAGCCGGCGCCGCGCCAGAGCGCGATACGGACCGCGACCGCGTCACGCATCCGCTGGAATGCTGACGGCGCGCCGCCTGTGTGTGGCTGTGGTGGCTGCGGCACCGCGTGGTCGACCGCCGGTGGTTGCGGCTCGACGACGACGTCCGGCGGCTGCGGCGACACGACGGGGGCTTCCGGCACTCGCGGCGTCTCGATCGCCGGTTTCGGCGCCACCTGCACCGGTGGCGGAGCCGGCACCGTCGAGGTGACGATCTGCTCCATCGGCTCTTCCCAGAGGAAGAGCTCGGGCGGCTCGGCGACGGCGACGCTCCTGGTGCGCCCGCCGATGAGCTCTCGCGGTTCGCTGCTGTTGGACTCGTAGCCGCCGCGGGGCGCCCACGGCAACGCCCTGCCGCGCTCGGCACCGAACCACGGCGGGGCCTCCACCGACGCCGGACGATCGTGGTGCGGCGGGGCAGCCGGAAGTTCGTCGCCCTCCTCGATCAGGCCGATCTGGCTGAAGAGCTCATGGACCGCGGCGTCGGGGATGTGCACACGGGCCAGCGCTCCGATCCGTTCCGATTCCTCGCGAAGATGTTCGACGGCGGTCCGGCAGCGCTCGCACGCGAGGAGGTGCGCCTCGAGCTCGCCCGTCTGCGCAACCTCGAGCTCGGCGTCGATGTAGCTGCTCAGGGCGAGGAGGCTGCACCTCACAGCGCGATCTCTCGGTAGATCGAGCCGAACTCACGGCGCGCAGCCGCCACCAGGCGAGCGGCCGCCTCGGGCGAGCATTCGAGCGCGCGGGCCATCTCGTGGTAATCGAGACCGCAGAGATCGCGCAGCAGGAGCGCCGCCCGGCGGTCGAAGCCGAGCATCGCCATGGCACGCTTGACGGTGTTGATCCGGCCGGCGTCGACGGTGTCGACCTCGACCTGCACCGAGGTGCCGCTGCGACGGAACATGCGGCCGATGCCGGCCGGTCGCGGCGGGAAGCGCTGCCCGTGCCGGCAGGCGCGGGTCACCGCGCGATACAGCGCGGCGCGCCCGTCAACACGGAGGCGCGCGGGTGGATACCGGCTTGCGTGGTGGATCCCGCCGGCCACGAAGGCCACCGCATCGGCCTGGTGGTTGACCAGGTGCGTGGCATACGTGACTAGATCATCGAGCTGCTCGCGTACGGTTGCGGCAAGCTCGCGCGCCTCGGGAGCGATATGTGCTGAGACGTTGATCATGACGTTTGCGCTGACGGCGCGAGTAAGACGGTCCAAGAGTACTGTGGAGTCCGCCCCGCGGTCAAGGGGAGATCAGGACGAAGTGTGCACCAACTCCCCGCCCGCGACTCCGGACGGCTGGATGAGACCGGCTCGCTTCCACGCGGCGGCCGGCATGCCGATGTCGGCGACCCACACCGCGCCCGCGTACGCGGAGGCGCCGCTGCTTCGCAGCCCTCGCTTCATCGCTGTCAGCGTGCACGTGAGTGTGGCGCGTACGCACGGATCGAATGCCTCACCACTGGTCGCGTCGAGACCGCTCGGCACATCGACGCTCAGGATCGGACTGCCTGCGCTGTTGAGTGCCCGTATCGCAGTGGCCTGGGGATCGCGTGGCGCGCTTCGCAGACCCGTGCCGAGCACCGCGTCGATTGCCAGCGTCGCACCGGCGACCGCCGCGATCACCCCCGCGTCCGTGCGGGCGCGAACGTCCACACCGCAGGCGCGCGCCGCGACGACGTGATCGTGGACGATCCCCGTGATGCGCGATTCGTCGGCGACCACGACCGCTCGAACCGTGCAGCCCCAGGTGGCAAGATGGCGGGCCGCAACGAGGCCGTCGCCGCCGTTGTTGCCATGTCCGGCCACAACCACGATATCGTTGGCCCGGTTGCCGAGGTGATGCCACGCGCAGCGCGCAACCTGCCAGCCGGCCACCTCCATGAGCTGCAACGTGCTGACACCGCATTCGAGCGCGGCGCGGTCGAGCCGGGACACCTGTTCCGACGTCAGATCCCCGAGCGCCTCCGGGCCGCCTGTGCCGCTGATCATGCGAGCTCCACGAAGACGGCATCGCCGAGTTTCGGACCGCCCACCATCGCCACCGGGGCACCCCGAGCGGCAATCTCCACGTGGCCCGCGCTGCCGATCAGCGCACCGGCTCCCTGAACAATCTCGGCGTACGTCGTGACGAGACCGGCGCAGGCGCCACCCCGCCAGCTCACCGAGCGCACCGTCGCCGTCCCGATGTCGGCATTCCTGACGGTGGTGATCGCGTTGCCGAAGTGATCGACGACCCCGACGCGCCCGCTGAGCCCCGTCCCTGCCCGCTCCGCGAAGGCGTCCGACAGGACGATCGGGTCGTCGATGGGCTCGCCGGCCGCCTCGAGGCGCCCTCCCGACGCCAGCTGCGCTGCGGCCGGGGCGAAGACGTCGCGGCCGTGGAAGGTGGGGGCGGCATCGAGCGGGATGTCCAGAGCGACCGCGCTCCGGAACGTCGCTGCCTCCTGCCACAGATAGGAGATGAGCCCGTTGTCAGGCGCGACGCACCGGATGCGCCCGACCTCCACGGCGATCGCTCTCCGATCGGTGCCGACTCCGGGGTCGACCACGGCGCAGAAGACCACGCCTTCAGAGAAGGCAAGCGCGAGCGCCTTCAGCTGGTACGCACCGGCGAGCACATCACCGGGCGGGATGCCGTGCGTCCCGTCGAAACAGATCACATGCGGATCGACGCGCCAGGCAGCGCCGGTCAGTGACGCCGCGTAGGCGTCGTCGCGGCCATAGTCGGTGATGAACACGATCGGCTGCCGCACGGCATTCGGTACCGTAGCAGTGCCGTGGAGACTCCGCAGACCGCCCCCGAGCGCGCCTCTCTGGACGATGCGGTTCGGTCCGATGCTCCGGTGCGCAAACGGCGTCCCGCGTGGAGCATCCCGGTCCTGGTGGTGTCCGTGATCGCGATCGTCGTGCTGTTCGTCGTGGGATTCAGCGGCTTGCTCGCGAATCCCGTCAAGTCGGTGAACGGCGACGGCACCACGACACTGTCCGGGACGTTCGAGCCGTACGTGTGCAACACCGCTTCCTGCGACGGCTACATATCCGCCGGCGCGCGGAGCGTCTTCATCGTGTTCCCGAAGAGCTGCGCGCCACCCGAACGCGGGGCGAAGATCACCATCGACGGCAGACCGGCGCCGGACCTCGGCAGCGCGTCGTATCGCGCCGCGGCGTGCGCCTGACCGCTACCACGAGTTGAAAGGGTCCTAGGCTGCGGCTGCGATCCCCGCGAGACGCCAGCCGCGATGCGCCACCGTCCAACCACCGTCGGCGACCTCGTGCTGTTCGTCGTCGGCGCTCGTATCGGTGCCCGGATCGCGCTCGAACGTCCAGTCCTGCGTCAGTGGGGCGTTGTCGCCGACGATGGAGAAACGGACGACCGCTCGTTCGATCCCTCCGACCACGGTCGCGGCCGTGATCTCGGCGGACGAGATGTCCGCATCGAGCGATGGAGCGCCCTGCGTCTTCGCGTCCTGCATGAAGCGGAATGTGTCCCGTGCGATCAGCAGGAACCCGTCCGGGCTGAACTCCGGATCCACCTTCGTCACCGCGGTCAGATCAAGGCCGGGAACGGCCTCCTCGCCGCGCTCGTGGAACTCGCGATCGAGGTCGGTGAGCATCTTGTCGTCGACGGCGTCCAGCTGCTCCTCGGCGACTTCCCGCTTGGCAAGCCGGCTTCCGATACCTGTGACGTGCAGGAAACCATCACCAACGGACTCCGCGAAGGAGTGATCGGGCGCGACGTCGCTCATTGAGATACCTCGGTAGGGGTGGGCCGGTCGAATCTACCGCCCCGTACTCGCCCCGATTCGCCCGTCGCCGGGTTGTTGCGGATCGTTGATCCGGTCGCACAACCCGGTACCCCGTCATCGAAGAGCGCGCATCGCGAGACGGCGAACTCGGCCACGACCGGGCAAAAAGAAAGAGCGGCCCGGGCTCTCGCCCGGACCGCCCTCTCGGGAATCGATCAGTTGCCGATCAGTACTCCGGCATCGGCGGGGTCGCCGCGCCGCCCTTCTTCTCAGGGATGTCGGTGATCAGCGCCTCGGTGGTGAGCAGCAGCGCGGCGATCGACGCCGCGTTCTGGACAGCCGAGCGGGTGACCTTGGTCGGGTCGATGATCCCGGCCTTGACCATGTCCACGTACTCGCCCTTGGCGGCGTCAAAGCCCTGACCCTTGGGAAGGGACTTGACCTTGTCGACCACGACGGAGCCTTCCATGCCGGCGTTCTGCGCGATCTGGCGAAGGGGCTCCTCGAGCGCACGGCGGAGGATGTTGACGCCGGTGAGCACGTCGCCCTCGGCCTTCACGCTGTCGAGTGCGGGGATCGCGTTCACGAGCACGACTCCACCACCGGGCACAATGCCCTCCTCGACCGCGGCGCGCGTGGCGGACACGGCGTCCTCCATGCGGTGCTTCTTCTCCTTGAGCTCGGTCTCGGTCGGGGCGCCGACCTTGATCACGGCAACACCACCGCTGAGCTTCGCGAGACGCTCCTGGAGCTTCTCCTTGTCCCAGTCGCTGGTGGACTTGTCGATCTCGGCCTTGATCTGCTCGATGCGGCCCTTGATCGCGTCCTTGCTGCCGTTGCCCTCGACGACCGTCGTGTCGTCCTTGGTGATGCTCACGCTGCGAGCGCGGCCGAGCGAGGTGAGCTGCGCGGAGTCGAGCTTGAGGCCGACCTCCTCGCTGATGACCTGGCCGCCGGTCAGGATCGCGATGTCCTGCAGCATCGCCTTGCGGCGATCACCAAAGCCCGGCGCCTTCACCGCGACGGCATTGAACGTGCCGCGGAGCTTGTTGACGATGAGGGTGGCAAGCGCCTCGCCCTCGACGTCCTCGGCGATCACCACGAGCGGCTTGCCGCTCTGGACGACCTTCTCGAGGATCGGGAGGAGATCCGCGATCGCGGAGATCTTCTTGTCGGTGATGAGGATGTAGGGGTCCTCGAGCACGGCCTCCATGCGCTGGGCATTGGTGACCATGTACGCGGAGATGTAGCCCTTGTCGAACTGCATTCCCTCGACGAGCTCGAGCTCGGTCTCCAGGCCCTTCGACTCCTCGACGGTGATGACTCCGTCCTTGCCGACCTTCTCCATCGCATCGGCGACGGTCTCGCCGATCGTGGGATCTGCGGCGGAGATCGACGCGACCTGGGCGATCTTCTCGCGCTCGGAGATCGGGATCGACTGCTCCTTGATGGCCTTCACGATCGCCTCAACGCCGAGCTCGATGCCCTTCTTGAGCTGGATCGGGTTGGCGCCGGCGGCCACGTTCTGCAGGCCGGCTGCGATCAGCGCCTGGGCGAGAACGGTGGCTGTGGTGGTCCCGTCACCGGCGATGTCGTTGGTCTTGCTCGCCACTTCCTTGACCAGCTGGGCGCCCATGTTCTCGAAGGGCTCCTCGAGCTCGATCTCCTTGGCGATCGTGACTCCGTCGTTGGTGATGGTCGGCGAGCCGAACTTCTTGTCCAGCACGACGTTCCGGCCCTTGGGGCCGATGGTGATCTTCACGGCGTCCGCGACCCGATCGACCCCTCGTTTGAGATGGGCGCGGGCCTCGACGTCGAACAGCAATTGCTTGGCCATGGTTCCTCCTGGTATGTCCTCTAGCCTTGGGTTCCAGGGGTTAGTTTAGCACTCGGCTCGGCAGACTGCTAGCGGGTGGCGGCGGCGAGTGCTAAGGGGTGCGAGAAGCGCCGAGAAGTGCAAACGTCATCTTGCAACCCGCGATGCGCTGAGTTAGGATCGCACGAACATCGGTTTGGCTCCGGCACCCGCCGGAGGCTCCCACGACTCGTTAGCCTCTACGAATCACGATGAGACAAAGTCGCCTACCCACCTCCATTTCCCTCTTTACGGGCGCTGGCGGCTTGGACGTGGGTCTCGAGGAGGCAGGATTTCGAACTGTCGCCGCGACTGATAACGACCCTGTTTGCGTTGCGAGCCTAGTTGCAAATCAATCAGCGCGGATACCAATCCGAGGTTGCCCGGCGCGGCGATACCTCGAGGAAACGCGTTTGTTCACCGGGGACGTTGCCGGGGTTTCGGCCGCCGATTTGAGGCCACACGACGTAGACGCATCCTGGACACCGGATCTGCTGTGTGGCGGACCGCCTTGTCAACCCTTCAGTTCGGCGGGGAGCATGCGCGGTTTGGAAGATCCCCGCGGGCGGCTGTTCGAGCACTTTGTGCGCCTCGCGAACGAGCTAAGGCCCCGCGTGATTCTCTTCGAAAATGTGCGTGGGCTCGTCACTATGCCGGGCCCTTCAGGCATACCCGGAGAGACATTGATGCTCGTTCGCCAGGCTTTCGAGGCGATCGGTTATTGGACGCGTCTCGCTTTGCTCAACTCAGCTGACTTCGGAGCACCTCAGAGGCGCGTCCGGTGCTTCATGCTCGCGGCGAGGGATGGGTCGCCACCGGAGTTTCCTGACGCTACGCATTCTCGCTCATCTGCGAGCGAACTGCTATCGGATCGCCTTCCCTGGGTTACCCTCGGTCAATTCCTCGCAACCTCTCCTACGGCGGAGGATGACGATCTGATCCGACCCACGCAAGAGTTGGAGGCATTGTTGCGCGGCGTACCGGATGGGAGTGGACTTAAGAGCGCTGGGGCTCGGGAACCGACGCGCCCAGGTGGGCACTGGGGGTACAAACAAGGGACCTTCATTTCAGATCCCCGACGTCCCGCGCGGACGGTGACAACCACTACGCCCGACTGGATAAGACTTCGCGACGGCTCGTTGCGGCGTTTGACGTGGCGCGAGTGCGCCGAGCTGCAGGGATTTCCTACTGATTGGCGATTTTCTGGGGGCTACGGTGCGCGACAACGTCAGATAGGCAACGCTGTACCGGTGATTTTTGGCCGCGTGCTCGGCCAGGCGATACGAACGTCGCTCGCGCGATCGGGATCCGACGCGGCTGAGTCAGCACCTCTGCCGGCCGACCTCGAGGCAGCCATCTCCTATACCAGACGGGAGCATCGCCGCAACCAAGCGGTGAGGCTAGAAATCCGACGTCGCATCGAGGTCGGGGAGGACTCATCGGCGCTCAAGGGCTTGGGGTCTGCGGAGCGTGCGCCAGGAGCGCACCACGTCGCGCAGTGTTCGCCTGCCAAGTAAGACGCGGCTAAGTCGCGAAGAATTCTCGAATCGCATAGCTGCAGTTTCCGATCGTCTCTCGGAAGTCCTTAGCGAGGGCCTGACCGCGATCGAAACACTGGAGAACGCGGTCAGCTCTCTTCTGAAAAGTCCCTCAGTTAGCCGCTTAGAACGCGCGCGCCTGAGGCACGAGGAGGCACGGCTTCGGTCCTTACGAAGATGGCACGCTGAAGGCGACATACCATTGAGGGAGTTGCGTTGGTCACGTCGCGTACCTTCCTTACGAATAATCGGTGAGCTCGAGCTCGCTGAACGAGTTGCGAAACTCGGTATCAAAGCTGCATTAGTGACTCGACCCGTACGTGGCAGCGACTTCATGTCCCGCCAAGGAGTGGGACGCTGGGCTGAAGATGTCGTTGTGTCGCTTGTTTCCGCCGTCACGGGTGGGCAAGTGATCGCGTTCGGCCCTTCAAGTGCGGTCGTCCCTGGAGATCGCTCCTACGAGGAAGCGATCCTGGGTTTTCGTGAGATCTCATTGGTCGAGAGCAAACGGCCCGATCTATTGATCTTTCGGGCCGCACTGCGAGAAATGCTGGAGGAAAATGCCACTCGGATTCACGAATGGCCGACTCGAATGCTCGATGACAGTGACCGCGCGTTGATAGCTCAGGCTTCATTCGCGGCAGAGGTTAAGTTCAGCTCCTGGAACTATCAAAAGCGCTTAGAAAACAAGAAAGAAAGCTGGCTTTCGCTAACGCTAAAGGAAGAGGAGCGATCTCCATTTGCGGAGTGGTTGAAGACATTCGGCAGACCACTACTGCTGTTCCAAGTGTTCTTCGACCGTGTGTACTGCGTGAATTTCAATCGCATGGAGGAACTGATCGCCTTACCAGCGGCTATCACAAAGGGTGTATACGAGAAGACGACTGATACGCGTCGGGGGGTCGGGAAGCCTTATCACAAGCTCGTTCTGACGGACGAAACGTATTTGGTTGGGCAAGTAATTCCACCGGCAAAGCCCACCGCGCGTTTGGTGACGCTCACTGACGGTCAGGTCGTACCGATGGTCGACCTGGGTTCAGCGAGGGTCGCACCGGCTATTGATGCCTCGAAGCGCATCGACCGCGAGGTCGCACGAGGATCGCTACTCACGAATCATGACCGGCCCCGGAAGATGTCAGATATGAATACACAAGCTAAGCGGGATCGATGAACCAACGCAGGGCGGCGAGGTCGTACGCCCAGAAGATAGTGACTGCGGCGTCCTGCGCCACTCGGACGTTGTCGAGGCGATAGACTCCGGAAAGAACCGCGCCGGTGATCACTCTATCGCCATATGCGCGCTGCCAAGTCCGCGCCTTGTTGACAGTCTCGTGATTCAAGCGCTTGAAGCTATTCACTTCCGAGTTGGACACCTTGCACTCAAGCAGCAGGAGGCGATCGTCATGCAAGAGGATGGGGATGTCGGCTTTGGCTCGATGGGCCTCTGATCCACAATCGGCTTCGCGACTGAACTGACCGGGCTGGAGTTCCCTGGCTGCGCTTCCGATCCGGCGCACGTCCGGACGGCACAAGAAGCCTCGTTCCTGCAGAAGTGCCGCTACCCGATCCTGCTGGACAACCGCTGCAGCGTTGCGGCGGGATGTCTGGGTCTCCTGGTAGGCCATAAGGGCCGCGGTCGCCACAGTCGCGGCTCGCAATTCATCCTGCGCCGGCCGACGCCCGGCGGCTACCCAGGGGAGGCGAGTGTGGTCAATCGCCTGGAGGATGGTGTGGGTCGCGGCTCGGGCGTCCTCATGGCTTAGTCGATCCCGATTTTTCAAGTGCCGGCTTGTTAGGGTGTCGAAGTCATCCTCGCTTATCGGCGGAGCGCACATATAACGCGCCGGGCGGAGGAGATATGGTTTCTGTCGAAAGACTTCGCCGTCGCGAATCTCTAAGAGCCCCTCGGTGTTCTCGAGAAGCTCATAGACGGTTTGTTCCGCTGATGCCACCCTCCTACTGAATTCGGCAGGGTCCGCCGCTAGCCGCTCGTGGATGAAGTTCTGCCGTGCGGCGGCAACGGCCTCCTCCAACTCGTCGGCCGTCCAGATTGGCGGAAGAGCACGACCCCGCTCAGCCATCCGTGCTTTCTGCGTACCCCGGTGAGGTCTTGCGCTCTACGGCGTCGCGTATGCGAGACGCGGCATCGGTCGGCGCCTCATGCTCCCAGATCCGCACCACGAACCATCCATCGGCCGACAGGGTCGCGTCGGTGTTTCGATCGCGGGCGCGATTGTATTCGGCCTTCTCAAGCCAGTAGTCCCGGTTCGAGCGTGGGGCCGTGAAATGGAGCGGGCAGCCGTGCCAGAAGCACCCGTCGATGAAAACCACCACTCGCGCGCGAGTGAACACCAGATCTCCGGTGCGACGCAACCCTCTAACGGGGCGCGCGTCCACTCGATATCGCAACCCCATCCGGTGCACTATCGAGCGCACTGCGGTTTCGGGCTTTGTGTCTCGCGATCTGCACGCCAGCATCACTCGCCTAGTGGCTGGAGAGGACGCCCACGAGCGTCCGGGTTCCACAAATTCCGGCAGCCGGGGACTCCTTGGTGCCCGATGGCGAGCGCTCGTTTCGAATTCAGACGTCCGTGTACTTGCGATCACTTTCGCTCTTGTCGCTAAGGCTACCGCGTTGAGGACGTTGTCGTTGAAGTCCGCGGAGTACCAAGCACGGCTACGCAACGACAGGCGTTTGTCGTGAGAGTGCGGTACTACTTATATGTCGATATGTCCGATCGTCTAGACGGTGCCGCGTGACCCCGAGTCGACCCGTCATTGCCGACCGCTCGGCAGGAGTCATCCTTGCCGCGGCCGCCGGGGATGCACTCGGCGCGCCGCATGGGTTCCGAGGGCCACTTGCCGAGGCCGCCGAGTTGCGCATGACCGGCGGCGGCATCTTTGCGTGGAAGCCCGGCGAGTGGACCAACGACACGCAGATGGCGCTCGCGATCCTCTCACCGCTCGCAGCGGGGAACCATCACCTGGAGGCGGTGGAGGTAACTTCCTGCAGCCCGGTCGCGTCCACATGACGCAGCATTACCTCGACACCTTCACTGCCCGGCCGGCGACGGTGGAGCTGGCGGGCGTCCAGTTCGGCGGTGTTGCGGGGCTCGATGCGGCGCTGGAAAACGGCGCGGACGTTGTCGTCTCGCTGTACCGCATGGGAACGAAGGACGTCCCGGACCGGACGGAGCACCGAGTCATCGGACTTATCGACAGCGGTCCCCACGACAATCCGAATCTCGCCTTCGTCCTGGTCGACACGGCGGACTTCATCGCGACACGGTCAGGCGGCGGCCACAAGGTCTATGTGCACTGCGTCGTAGCTGAGAACCGCACGCCGACAGTCGCCGCGACCTTTCTCGCTCGTCATCACGGTGCGTCCGTTGATGTGGCGCTGTCGACGTTGGAGCAGGCACTGGGGCACCGCCCGTCACCGCTGATCGCTGAGGGCATTCGGCGCGCGGCGACCCTCTGACGAATCTCGGCCCGAAGCGGCCCGCTCTGCGCGAGGTTGTCGGAGATGTCGTTGCGCTCAGCTCCACCGTTGGTGAAGCCGAGGCTCCCACGCCAGGTCCGCGCGACCGGCGACGTCGGCGACGTTGCCCTCGATGGACACAACCCGATCGAGGACCCCCTGCCGCAGGGTGTCAAGACCGTTGCGGACGTCACCAGTCGCGGTCGAGATCGAGG
>Ga0307372_10010500_pt1 | contig 12514 bp, 11 predicted proteins | sample OX1MG_FD_202533 | JGI IMG/M metagenome (GOLD analysis project Ga0307372, IMG submission 202533) | Soil microbial communities from Risofladan, Vaasa, Finland - OX-1 | ecosystem: Environmental > Terrestrial > Soil > Coastal area > Acid sulfate soil | place: Finland: Risofladan, Vaasa | collected...
GTGGCCGAGCTGCTGCAGGTCGACCAGTCCCAGGTGCGCTGCGCCGATCCCGCCGCCGAGACCCGGATGGTGGCGGCCGTCAAGGCGGCGGCCAAGGACGGCGACTCACTCGGGGGCGTCGCCGAGGTGATCGCCTACGGGGTGCCGGTCGGGCTCGGGAGCCACGTGCACTGGGATCGACGGCTCGACGCGCTGATGGCCCAGGCGCTCATGAGCATCCAGGCCATCAAGGCGGTGGAGTTCGGTGACGGCGTCGAGCTCGCCGGCCGCCGCGGCTCGGAGGCCCACGACGCCATCCGGGTGGCCGCCGTCGCCGAGCCCGGGACGCCCGAGGCGGACCGGGCGCTCCTCGGTGGGGGCTACGTCCGCGACACCGACCATGCCGGCGGGATCGAGGGAGGCATCTCCACCGGGTCACCCATCGTGGCCCGCGCCTCGATGAAGCCGCTGGCCACGCTCAACCGGCCGACGCTCGGCACGGTGGACGTGGTCACCAAGCAGTCGACGGTGTCCTTCAAGGAGCGCACCGACGTCACCGCCGTGCCGGCCATGGGCGTGGTGGCCGAGACGATGGTCTCGTTGGTGCTGGCCTCCGAGGCGCTGCGCAAGTTCGGAGGGGACTCGGTCGAGGAGTTCCGGCGAAACCGCCTCGGCTACCTGGCCGCACTGGGCGACAGCCCGTCGTCGGCCGGGACGCCACCGCCCGATGGTTGAACGGCTCATCCTCGTGGGCATGATGGGTGCGGGGAAGAGCACCATCGGCCGTCTGCTGGCCGATCGCCTCGGCTGGCGCTCGTTCGACTCCGACGCCCAGATCATGGCCGACACCGGCCACTCGGTGCCCGAGCTCTTCGCCGATCACGGCGAGGCGGCGTTCCGGGCCGAGGAGGAGCGGGTGCTGGCCGAGGCCCTCACCGGTGACGAGCCGGTGGTGGTGTCGGCGGCCGGAGGGGTGGTGCTGTCCCCGTCCAACCGCGACCTGCTCACCCGGTCGGGCACGGTGGTGTGGCTCAGGGCCGACCCCGAGGTCCTGGCCCGCCGGGTGGGGGACGGGGCGGGCCGTCCCCTCCTCGACGACGACCCCGCCGCCAGCCTCGCGGCGCTGTACGAGGTCCGTCGGCCCCTCTACGAGTCGGTGGCATCCCTGGTCGTGGACGTGGACGCATGCACGCCCGACGAGGTGGTCGAAGAGATCCTGGCCGGGACCGGGCTCCGGGGGCGACCGTCGTGATCTCGGTCCCCGTGGAGCTGGGTGATCGGCGCTACGACGTGGTGGTGGGCGGTGGCGCCCGCCACCGGCTGGCGGACGTGGTGGAGTCGTCGGTCCCGGGCGCGTCGCGTGCCGCCGTCGTGACCCAGGAGGGCATCGGGGTGGAGGTCGACCCCGGCATACCGGCCGATCGGTTCCTCGTGCCCGACGGCGAGGCGGCCAAGTCGCTGACCGTGGTCGAGGAGTTGTGCCGGGGCCTGGCGCGGGCCGGAGTGAGCCGCTCGGACGTGATCGTGGCCGTGGGCGGAGGGGTGGTGACGGACCTGGCCGGGTTCGCCGCGGCGTCGTTCCACCGGGGGACGGCCTACGTCAATGTGGCCACCTCCCTGTTGGGCCAGGTCGACGCGGCCGTCGGGGGAAAGACCGGGGTGAACCTCCCCGAGGGGAAGAACCTGGTGGGCGCGTTCTGGCAGCCCCGGGCGGTGCTGTGCGACACCGAGGTGCTGGACAGCCTGCCTCCGAGGGAGTGGGCGTCGGGTCGCGGCGAGATGGCCAAATATGCCTTCCTCGGGAGCGGGCCCGGGACGGACCGCGGGCCGGACAGCTCGTTGCTCGACCTGCCTCTCGACGAGCAGGTGGCGCGATGTGTGGCCATCAAGGCCGACGTGGTGGCCTCCGACGAGCGCGAGGGCCACCGCAGGATGGTCCTCAACTACGGTCATACACTGGCTCACGCCCTCGAGGCCACGGCGTTCGACCCGGACGCCGGATGGGACCTCCGGCACGGCGAGGCGGTGGCCATCGGCCTGGTCTTCGCTGGACAGCTGGCCCGCCGCCTGGGCCGGATCGACGACCGGCGCGAGGAGCTCCACCGGAGGGTGGTGGGCGGGTTCGACCTCTCCCCGCTGTTGCCGCACGATGCCGACCCCGAGCGCCTGGTCTCGTTCATGGCCCGCGACAAGAAGGCCCACCACGACCTGACCTTCGTGTTGGACGGGCCCGACGGCGTCGAGGTGGTGCATGGCGTCGACCGGGCCACCGTGGTCGCTACCCTGGCAGCCATGGATCGGTCCTCTCCGGGTGACCAGGTATGACCGAGGACCGGCTGATCGTCCTGCTCTCCGGCCCCAACCTCGACCTGCTGGGGGAGCGCGAGCCCTCGATCTACGGCACGGCGACGCTCGACGACCATGTGGCCACGGCCACCCTGGCCGGCGACGCACTGGGCTACCGCGTCGAGCACCTCCAGACCAATCACGAGGGAGCGCTGGTCGAGGCGGTCCACGCCGCGCGGGGCCGGGCCGAGGCCGTCATCGTCAACGCGGGGGCCCTCTCCCACACGTCGTGGTCGCTCCACGACGCGCTGGCGGCATTCGACGGGGTGGTGGTGGAGCTCCACCTGTCCAATCCGGCCGCCCGCGAGCCGTTCCGGCACACCTCGGTCATCGCCTCGGTGGCCGACGGCTGCATCGCCGGCTTCGGTGGCATCGGCTACGGCCTGGCGGTCGACGCCGTGCACCGCCTGCTGGCCGCCCGGCCCACCGCATGAGCCTGCAGGCCCGCCCGACCCGCCGGGCGTGCACCGAACCGGAGCTGGAGCCGCTGGAGGTGGCCGGTCGCCTGGACCGTCTCCGACCACTTCTCGCCGACGCCGGGCCCGAAGGCCGCCCGGTCGAGGGCCTGCTGGTCACCACGCCGGCCAACATCCGCTGGCTGACCGGGTTCAGCGGCTCGGCCGGGCTCTTGTTGGTGACGGCCCGACGGGCCCTGCTGACGACCGACGGTCGGTACAGGACCCAGTCGTCCGAGCAGCTGGCCGAGGCCGGGGTGGAGGCCGACGTCGAGGTGCGGATCGGAGGCGTCCAGGCCCAGCGAGAGGCCCTGCGGCAGGGAGGAGCCGGCCTCACCGACCTGGGGCTCGAGGCCGAGAACGTGACCTGGTCGGGCCAGCGGAGCTGGGCCGAGGTCCTGGCGCCCGCGATACCGGTCCCCACCCGGGGCCTGGTGGAGGGGTTGCGCATGGTGAAGGACCCCGGGGAAGTGGCCCGGATGTCCCGGGCCGCGACGATCGCCGACGAGGCCCTGGCCGAGGTGATGCCCCTGTTGGCCGGGGCCGGCTCGGGCCGGCGCCGAAGCGGCGCCGGCGAGCTCACCGAGTCCGGGTTCGCTTCGGCGCTCGACCACGCCATGCGGGAGCTGGGGGCCGAGGACAGGGCCTTCGAGACCATCGTGGCCTCGGGCGAGAATTCGGCCAAGCCCCATGCCCGCCCGGGCGGTCGTCCCATCCGTCCGGGGGACCCCGTCGTTGTGGACTTCGGTGCGGTGTTCGACGGGTACCGGTCGGACATGACCCGCACCTTCTGCGTTGGCGGAGCGCCCGTCGGCGAGCTGGCCACGGTGTTCCACGTGGTGGCGGAGTCGCAGCGGATCGGTGTGGCCAGCCTGCGGCCCGGGGTGACCGCCGGGGCGGTGGACCAGGCCTGCCGCGACGCCATCGCCGCCTCGGGGTGGGCTGAGCGCTTCGAGCACGGCACCGGGCACGGGGTCGGCCTCGACATCCACGAGGGGCCGTCGGTGGGTCCGGGGTCTGCTGCTATCCTCGTGCCCGGCACCGTGGTCACCGTGGAACCCGGCGTGTACCTGCCCGGGACCGGCGGGGTCCGGATCGAGGACACCCTGGTGATCACCGAACACGGCAGCCGCCCGCTGACCCGGTTCCCGAAGGAAGTTGCTGTCTGATGTCCGTCTCCACCAATGACCTGCGAAACGGTATGGCCCTTGACCTCCCCGAGGGCCTGTTCGCCGTGGTCGAGTTCCAGCACGTGAAGCCGGGGAAGGGCGGTGCCTTCGTGCGCACGAAGCTGAAGAACCAGCGGACGGGTGCAGTGATCGAGCGGACCTACCGGGCCGACGAGAAGTTGGAGCAGGCCATCATCGACAAGCGCGAGATGCAGTTCCTCTATCGCGACGGTTCCGACTACGTGTTCATGGACACCGCATCCTACGAGCAGCTCCAGGTCGGCACCGACCTCCTCGGTGACGCGGCCAAGTACCTCAAGGAGGGCGACGACGCCGTGCTGCAGTTCTACGGTGCCGAGATCGTGGGCGTCGACCTCCCCGCCGCGGTGGAGCTGACGGTCTCCGACACCGAGCCCGGGCTCCAGGGGGACCGCGTCTCGGGGGCCCGCAAGCCCGCCACCCTCGAGACGGGCCTCGTCCTGCAGGTGCCCCTGTTCGTCAATCCCGGCGAGAGGATCAAGGTCGACACCCGCACCGGGGAGTACCTGACCCGGGCCTGACCGAGCCGGCCCCCGACGCGGCCGACGCCCCGGGGCTGGACGCCCCGCCCGCCCATCGCCGGACGGTGCACGGGATCGGCCATCGGACCGCGGCACGCCTGACGATCGGTGATCATGGAACCTGCACCACGCCACCAGGCCCGGGAACGGGCCCTGACCCTCCTGTACGAGGCCGAGCTCAAGGGCTCCCCGCCTTCGGTGGTGGTGGGCGAGCTGACGGTGGCCCCCGACGGGTTCACCAGTGCTCTGGTCGAGACGGTGGAGTCGCGGCGCGCCGAGATCGACGGGATGATCGACGACGCCGCCATCGGGTGGGACCTGGACCGGATGGCGGTGGTGGACCGCAACGTCCTCCGCCTCGCCGTGGCCGAGCTGTTGGCCCGTCCGGAGGTCCCCACCGCGGTGGTCCTCAACGAGGCGGTGGAGCTGGCGTCGGCCTACTCGACCGACGATTCGGGGCGTTTCGTCAACGGTGTGCTGTCCACCCTGGCCGCCCGGATCCGTCCCTGACCGACGTGGATCGCGTGGCGAGGTGCTTCCGGCCTGCGGTGGTCCCGTCCGGACCTGACCGTGGCCGCCGTCGAGCGGGTATAGTCGGAGCCTGACCGTGAAGCGGGTCCTGTGAGGCCCGTACGGACAGGAGGAAGCGTGGCCGAACGTGAGCGCAGTCATACCCGCCCGCGGGGTGCTGTGTTCGTTCCCCGGGCCCAGGTCATGTCGGCAGCCGACGTGCACCGGGCCACCACACGCATGGCCCACGAGATCGCCGAGCGGAACCGCGGACTCGAGAAGGTGGTGCTGGTCGGCCTGCAGACCGGTGGGGTCTCCCTGGCCGAGCAGCTGGCGGCGACCCTGGCCGAGGTGGAGGGAGCCAGCATCCCGGTGGGGACGCTCGACGTGGCCTTCTACCGGGACGACATCGGACTGCGCCCGGTCCTTCCCGAGGCCGCAACCGACATCAGTTTCGATCTCACCGGGACCACGGTCGTATTGGTCGACGACGTGCTGTTCACCGGGCGCACCATCCGCGCCGCCCTCAACGCGTTGGGGGAGTACGGACGGGCCCAGGTGGTCGAGCTGGCAGTCATGGTCGACCGGGGCCACCGCGAGCTGCCGATCCGCCCCGACTACGTGGGCAAGAACCTTCCGACCCGCCGCGACGAGATGGTCGACGTCTCGGCCGACGGGGTCTCCCTGGGGGAGCTGGTGACCCGGTGAGCCCGTTCCCCGCCCATCTGCTGAGCATGGACGACCTGTCCCCCGACGACATCGGCCAGGTGCTGGCGGTGGCCGACTCCTTCGCCGAGGTCGGTCGCCGGGCCAACCCGAAGGTCCCCACCCTTCGGGGCCGGACCGTGGCCACCTTGTTCTTCGAGGACTCGACCCGGACCCGTCTGTCCTTCGAGACGGCGGCCAAGCGGATGTCGGCCGACGTGCTCTCCTTCGCCGCCGGCTCCTCGTCGCTGAAGAAGGGCGAATCACTGCGGGACACCGTCGAGACCATCGAGGCCATCGGGATCGACGCGGTGATCATCCGCCACGCCTCCTCGGGCGTTCCGGCACGGGTGGCACAGTGGGTGGACCACTGCTCGGTGGTCAATGCCGGAGACGGGTGGCACCAGCACCCCACCCAGGCGCTGCTGGACCTCTACACCGTCCGGCAGGCGCTCGGTGGCGGGGATGCCGGACTGACCCGCTTCGAAGGCCTCCAGGTGCTCATCGTCGGGGACGTCCGCCACAGCCGCGTCGCCCGGTCCCAGGTCACCGCGTACGCCGCCCTGGGCGCCGAGGTGACCCTGGTGGCCCCGGCCACCCTCCTGCCACCGTCACTGGAGGGCTGGCCGGTCGTCGCGGTGAGCCACCGTCTCGACGACGTGCTGGAGAAGGCCGACGTGGTCTCGTTGCTCCGTGTGCAGTCGGAGCGGGGGAGCGGTGCGTTCGTCCCCACCCTGCGGGAGTACACCGCCGGTTTCGGGCTCACCGCCCGTCGCGCCGCCCAGCTCCAACCGGATGCCGTGATCCTCCACCCCGGCCCGATCGTCCGGGGGGTCGAGATCGCCTCGGACGTGGCCGAGCTGCCCGCCTCGCTGATCACCGAGCAGGTGAGCAACGGGGTCGCGGTCCGCATGGCGGTGCTCTTCCTCCTCCTCGGCCAGGGGCCGGTCGAAGGGGTCCACCGTGCCTGAACCGGCGCCGGCCCGCACCGGTCGACCTCCCGCCGTCGTGCTCCGCGGGGGCACCGTCGTCGACCGGACCGGTCAACGGGAGGCCGACGTGCTGGTGGTGGGGGACCGGGTGGTCGAGGTGGGGACCGTCGACGCGCCGCCGAAGGGATCGGTGGAGCTCGACGCGGCCGGGTGCGTGGTGGCCCCCGGTCTGGTGGACCTGCACACGCACCTCCGCCAGCCGGGTCGGGAGGAGTCCGAGACCGTGGCCACGGGAGCCAGGGCGGCCTCGCTGGGAGGCTTCACCGCCGTGGTGGCCATGCCCAACACCGAGCCGGCGCTGGACTCGGCGGAGTCGGTGCGCAACGTCTTGGACCTGGCCACCGCGGCCACGGCCGAGGTTGCGGTGGCCGGCGCCATCAGCGTGGGGCGGGAGGGCCTGCGGCTGGCACCGATGGCGGAGATGGCCCAGCTCGGGGTCCGGCTCTTCACAGACGACGGTGCCGGGGTGCAGTCGGCCGGACTGATGCGCCGGGCGCTCGAGTACGCCACCGGGCTCGGGGTGACCCTGGCGCAGCACTGCGAGGACGCCACCCTTGCGGCCGACGGGGCCATGCACGAGGGTGGGTGGTCCAGCCGCCTCGGCATACCGGGCACGCCGGCATTGGCTGAGGAGGTGATGGTGGCCCGGGACCTGGCCCTGGTGCGGGCGACCGGGGCCCGTATCCACTTCCTCCATCTGTCCACGGCCGGCTCGATCGAGCTGGTGCGGCGGGCCAAGGCCGACGGACTGGACGTCACGGCCGAGGCCGCGCCTCACCACTTCACCCTGACCGATGCCTGTGCCGCCGGCTACGACCCGGTCTTCAAGGTCAGCCCGCCGCTCCGGCCTGCGTCCGACGTGGCCGCGGTGAAGGCGGGCCTCACCGACGGGACCATCGACGCCATCGCCACCGACCACGCTCCGCACGCCCCCGAGGTCAAGGACCTCCCCTTCGACCAGGCGCCTCCCGGGATGTTGGGCCTGCAGACGGCCCTGGCGCTGGCCCTCACGGAACTGGACCTTCCCCTGGCGAGGATCCTGGCCCTGATGAGCTGGCAGCCTGCCGCCATCTGCCGGCTCGACCCGGCCCACGGAGGCGGACAGGGGGGCCCGGTGGCCCCAGGAGCCATGGCCAACCTGTGCGTGATCGACCCCGGTGCCGTCTGGACGGTCGACCCGAGCGCGCTGGCAAGCAGGAGCCGGAACACCCCCTACGGAGGTCGCAAGCTGACCGGACGGGTCCGCCACACCCTGTTCCGGGGCGAGCCCGTGGTCGTCGACGGCGAGGCCCGGCGGTGAGCGGGCGCCGCGGCCCGCTGCACCGGGACGACGCGTGGCTGGTGCTGGCCGACGGGACGCGGTTCGAGGGCGTGGCCGTGGGGGCGGTCCCCGAACACGGCGTGGCCACGGGCGAAGCCGTCTTCAACACCGTCCTCTCCGGATATCAGGAGGTGATCACCGATCCTTCCTACGCCGGACAGGTCATCGCCTTCACCTGTCCCCACATCGGCAACTACGGGGTCAACCCCGCGGACGACGAGGCCCCCCGGCCCCACTGCCGCGGCATCATCGTGCGCGACCTCACCGACCGGCCCAGCAGCTGGCGTTCGACCGAGGCCCTCGAGGAGTTCCTCGTCAGGTTCGGAGTGCCCGGAATCTCGGGCGTCGACACCCGCCGCCTCACCCGCCACCTCCGGGACCGGGGTTCCATGCCGTGCGCCTTCGGCACGGCCGCGCCCTCCGACCTGCTGGCCGCGGCGGAGGCCGCCCCGCCCACCGAGGGCCGGGACCTTGTCGCCGGCGTGACGACGCCGACCGTGATGACCCGGGGCTCGGGCCCCTACCGGGTCGTGGCCTACGACTTCGGCATCAAGGAGGCCATGCTGCGCCAACTCGGTGAGCTGGCCACGGTCACCGTGGTTCCCGCCTCGATGCCGGCCGACGAGGTGCTGAACCTCGACCCCGACGGGATCTTCCTGTCCAACGGGCCGGGCGACCCGGCCGCGCTGCCCGGCATCGTCGACGAGATCCGCGTCCTGGTCGGGGACGGCACCGTCCCGGTGTTCGGGATCTGCCTCGGGCACCAGCTGCTGGCCACGGCCCTGGGCGCTTCGACGTACAAGCTCCCCTTCGGGCACCACGGTGGGAACCACCCGGTGCGGCGGATCGCGTCGGGGAGGGTCGAGATCACGTCCCAGAACCACAACTACGCGGTGGCCGAGGACTCCCTGTCCCGGTCGGAGGTCACCCATGTCAACCTCAACGACGGGGTGATCGAGGGGATCCGCAGCCGTGACCTCCCCGTGTTCAGTGTCCAGTACCATCCCGAGGCCGGGCCCGGCCCCCACGATGCCAGGTACCTCTTCGACGAGTTCCGGGACCTGATGGATGCCACCGCCGGCCGTTCCCGCCGGGCCAGGAGCGCCGGCTGATGCCGCGGCGCCACGACATCGAGTCGATCCTGGTCATCGGATCGGGACCGATCGTCATCGGTCAGGCCTGCGAGTTCGACTATTCGGGCACCCAGGCCTGCCGGGTCCTGGCCGAGGAGAAGTTCCGGGTGGTGCTGGCGAACTCCAACCCGGCCACCATCATGACCGACCCGTCCATGGCCGACCGGACCTACGTCGAGCCCCTGGACCCCGACGTGCTCACCGCCATCATCGAGCGGGAGCGGCCCGACGCACTGCTCCCCACACTGGGAGGGCAGACCGCGCTCAACCTGACCATGACCCTCTCCGAGAGGGGGGTGCTGGGCGCCTACGGGGTGGAGGTCATCGGGGCCAACGCCGAGGCCATCGCCACCGCGGAGGACAGGGAGCGTTTCAAAGCGGCCATGGAGGAGATCGGGCTGGCCGTCCCGGCATCGGGCTTCGCCCACTCCCTCGACGAGGCCCTGGCCATCGGGGAGTCGATCGGCTACCCCATCATGGTCCGGCCCAGCTACATCCTCGGCGGGGCCGGCACCGGCATCGCCGCCGACCGCGCCCATCTGGTCCGCCTGGCCGCCGAGGGTCTCGAGGCCTCTCCGGTCAGTGAGGTGCTGGTCGAGCAGTCGATCGCCGGCCAGAAGGAGTTCGAGCTGGAGGTGATGCGGGACGCCTCCGACAACTGCGTGGTGATCTGCTCCATCGAGAACGTCGATCCCATGGGCGTCCACACCGGGGACTCCATCACCGTGGCTCCGGCCCAGACCCTGACCGACGTGGAGTACCAGCAGATGCGGGACGCCGCATTCGCCTGCATCCGGCGGGTGGGAGTCGAGACCGGTGGTTCGAACGTCCAGTTCGCGGTGGACCCGTCCGACGGCGGCCAGGTGGTCATCGAGATGAACCCCAGGGTGTCGAGGTCCTCGGCCCTCGCTTCAAAGGCCACCGGGTTCCCCATCGCCAAGATCGCCGCCCGGTTGGCGGTGGGCTACCGGTTGGACGAGATCGCCAACGACATCACCGGGGTCACACCGGCGTCGTTCGAGCCCACCATCGACTACGTGGTGACCAAGATCCCCCGCTGGGCCTTCGAGAAGCTGCCCGGGGCCACCGACCGGCTCGGCACCCGGATGCAGTCGGTGGGTGAGGTGATGGGCATCGGTCGGACCTTCCCGGAGTCGCTGCAGAAGGCAGTGCGCTCGCTGGAGCAGGGCCGGCACGGGCTCAACGCCGACCCGGCCGAGGAGGCTTACGAGTCGGTGACCACCGACGGGCTGGCGGAGGCCGCGGCCGTGGCCACGCCCGAGCGCATCTTCCAGGTGGAGGCCCTGTTGCGCCGGGGCGTCCCGGTCGAGCGGTTGGCCGAGGCGACCGGCATCGACCCGTGGTTCCTGTCGGCCATGGCCGAGGTCACCGACGCCCGCATGGCCCTCGACCTCCAGGTGACCCTGGGGGTCACGGTCGATGATCTGGACCGCCGGGCATGGCGACGACTCAAGCAGTTGGGCTTCTCCGACGAGCAGCTTGCCTACCTGTTCGGTGGGGAGGTCGCCGCCGCCGACATCCGGCGGGCCCGCACCGTCCTCGGCGTCGGAGTGACCTACAAGACCGTGGACACCTGTGGGGCCGAGTTCGAGGCCCGTACCCCCTACCACTACTCGACGACCGAGGACGAGGACGAGGTCCGGACGTCGGAGCGCCCCAGAGTTGTCATCCTGGGCTCGGGCCCCAACCGGATCGGCCAGGGCGTCGAGTTCGACTACTGCTGTGTCCACGCGTCCTTCGCACTGCAGGCGGCGGGCTACGAGACGGTGATGGTCAACTGCAACCCCGAGACGGTCTCCACCGACTACGACACGTCGGACCGGCTGTACTTCGAGCCGCTCACCCCAGAGGACCTGGCCAATGTGCTGGAGCGCGAGCAGGCCGCCTCGGTCGGAGACGGCCGGCTGGTCGGGGTCATCGTCTCGCTGGGGGGCCAGACCCCGCTCAAGCTGGCGGCGAGCATCCCACCCGACCTGGTGCTCGGGACCTCACCGGTCTCGATCGACCTGGCTGAGGACCGCGAGCGCTGGAACGAGTTGTGCTCCAGCCTCGGGATCCTCCAGCCCCCGGGCGGCACGGCCACGAGCGCCGACGAGGCCATCGCCGTGGCCTCGGCCATCGGGTACCCGGTGCTGGTACGGCCGTCCTACGTCCTCGGGGGAAGGGCCATGGAGATCGTCTACGACGACGACCGGCTGGTGGCCGCGGTCGAGGCCATGTCCGGGATCGGAGGGTCCCTCGGACGTGAGGGCGGGGTGACAGCGGACCGGCCGGTGCTGGTGGACCGGTTCCTCGAGGACGCCGTCGAGGTCGATGTGGACGCCGTCCGCGACGTCACAGGGGAGGTGGTGATCTGCGGCGTGATGGAGCACGTGGAGGAGGCCGGCGTCCACTCGGGGGATTCGGCCTGTGCCCTCCCGCCCCAGACCCTCCCCCCCCCGGTGATCGCCGAGCTCGAGCGCACGGTACGGACCATCGCCGAGTCCCTTCAGGTCTGTGGGCTGATCAACGTGCAGTTCGCGGTGAAGGACGACCGGGCCTACGTGCTCGAGGCCAACCCCAGGGCCAGCCGCACCGTCCCGTTCGTGGCCAAGGCCACCGGGGTCCCCGTGGCCATGGTGGCGGCCCGGGTCATGGTCGGGGACACCCTGACAGGACTGCGGGCCGAGGGTCTGCTCTGTGAGCCGGTCACAGGGCACGTCTCGGTCAAGGAGGCGGTCCTGCCCTTCAACCGGTTCCCCGGGGTGGACACCCTGCTCGGTCCGGAGATGCGCTCCACCGGCGAGGTGATGGGGATCGGGTCGACCTTCGGCCTGGCCTTCGCCAAGAGCCAGATCGCCGCCGGCAACCGCCTGCCCGTGGGCGGCACGGTCTTCTTCTCGCTCGCCGACCGCGACAAGTCCTCGGGACTCGACACGGCGCGCCAGTTCGCCGCACTGGGATTCGACCTGGCCGCCACCTCGGGCACCGCGGCGATGCTGGAGGCGGCGGGCATCCCGGTCGCCACCGTGGTGGCCAAGGTGGGCGAGTCGCATCCCGGTGTGGTCGATGCCGTCGATCTGATCGCAGGCGGCCAGGTCCAGTTGGTGGTCAACACGCCGAGGGGCCGCGGCCCGCGGGCCGACGGACTGCACATCCGGGCCACCGCCCTGGCCCACATGGTCCCCTGCCTGACCACGGTGGCCGCGGCCCGGGCCGCGGCGGCCGGGATCGCCGACTGGATCAGGCATCCCCTTTCCGTCCGCTCGCTCCAGGAGTACCACGGGCGGTGAGCCGGTGAGCCCCGCCACGGCCCCCGGCACCCCTGCGGCCCCACCCACCGC
>Ga0307372_10010503_pt1 | contig 12512 bp, 10 predicted proteins | sample OX1MG_FD_202533 | JGI IMG/M metagenome (GOLD analysis project Ga0307372, IMG submission 202533) | Soil microbial communities from Risofladan, Vaasa, Finland - OX-1 | ecosystem: Environmental > Terrestrial > Soil > Coastal area > Acid sulfate soil | place: Finland: Risofladan, Vaasa | collected...
CCCTCGGTCACCACCCGCTCGAGCGCGGCGTAGTCCCTGACGTCGACCTGGGCGCCGACGAAACGGCGGCTCTCCTTGCGCACCAGGCGCGCCGTCTCGGCCAGGTCGTCAGGCGTTGCCGGACGATAGGCGACGGTGGGAAAGGCGGCGCAGGCGTCGACACCGATGACGTCGGCACCATTCGCGGCCAGCAGGACCGCCTCGGCCCGACCCTGACCCCGGGCGGCACCGGTCACCAATGCCACCTTCCCCGCAACTCGTCCGATGGTGTCGGCCATGGCGGCGACGCTAGTCCGCGGCCGTGCCGGGACTCCATGGACGGATCAGGGCCCGCGACCGTGCCGGGTACCCGAGGAGGACGCGGGTCGTCCCCCGGGAGCACGAGCCTGCAGGCGGTGCGAGGTAGCCTCTCCCCATGGTTGCCGAGGGCGTCCGCGATGGCCGCCTCACCGAGGGTGCGGTCGTCGACGCGACACTGAGGCTGATCGAGGCGGACGGCGTCGACCGGCTGAGCATGCGCAGGCTGGCCGAGGAGCTCGCGGTGACGCCCATGGCCATCTATTACTACGTGCGCAGCAAGGAGGAGCTCCTCACGCTGGTGGCGGATCGGGTGCTCGGCCAGATCGGATGGAAGGAGACGGGCACCTGGCAGGAACGCATCCTCATCCACGCGACGAGGGTCTGGGAGGTGCTGACCCAGTACCCCGGCCTCGCCCTGTTCCTCCTCAACCGCCCGATGAGCGAGGAGTCGCTCCGGGGCGTGAGCCGGGTCCGGGCGCTGTTCGGCGAGGCCGGATTCGATCCGGACACCGCCGAGCTCGCGTTTCAGTCCTACCACGCCTACAGCTACGGGCTCATCGCGATGGACACCCAATTCCACCTGAACCAACGGTCGCAGGCGGCCCGGCGGCGCGCCGTGGTCTTCGGTTTTCAGACCTGGCTCGCCGGCTTGGAGGTTCAGCTCGGCAGGGTGAAGGAGGCGGGGGGGCCCGAGGCGGCGGAACCCGACCGATCGGACGGACCGGACCGGACCGGCGGTTCGGTTACCCGCGAGACGTCATTGACCATTCCTCGTTGACGGTGCCGGCTCCTCGTTGACGTTGCCGGCCCGCGCGGGGGGTAGCCGTGCCGGCCCGCGCGGGGGGTAGCCGGAGGCTGACCATCGGCATTCGCTCCTCAACGCTTGCGTGAGCCGGTCACGGCTCGTGGTCCCCACTCGACCGCCGACACCGCTGCGGATCGGATCCCCGGGGTGGGCTCCCTGGGCTAGGTTTCGTCGATCGGCTCGACGCGGGGAGGGAAAATGCACGAGGACGACTTCACGATCATCGAGGATGTGACGTGGCCCGCCGTCGAGGGTGAGGAGGGGCACCACCTCGTCGACTACCAGACCCAGGAGCTGGTGTCGAAGCTCTGGTCGAAGTACCTGGCCCAGGTGAGGGCGGATCTGGCACCCTCCGCGGTCTTCCCCGCCGTTCGCCGGGTCTCCTACGGGCTCGACAACGAGGCGTTCCCGGGTCAGCCGCTCCAGCGCGGGATCCGCATGATGGGCCGGTCACGCCGGTCGTGCTCCTTCTCCGGCGCCCTCTGGCATGCCGACGACGGCCGGATGGTCTCGTCGGGAGAGATCGTCACCGTCTTCGTCGACCCGGCGAAGGGCTCTGTCGAGGTTCCGGGGGACTTCTGGGCCGCGGTCGAGAAGCTCGAGGGTCGCTCCATCCCGGTGACCGAACGACGGAATTGACCAGCGCCGCGGTGCCGGATCCGATGCCGGATCCGATGCCGCCGACGCCCGGAGTGGCCCCCGTCCTCGTCGATGATCGGAGCCCGGTCCGCCGGCACGCGCTGGGTGATGTCCTGACGCGTACCGCGGCGCGCGCTCCGGACCGGACGGCGATCGTGTGGCAGGGGCGCCGCGAGACCTACGGCGAGTACAACGCCGTGGTCAACCGCGTCGCCCACGCCGTGGCGGAGCGGGGGGTGCGCCAAGGGACGCGGGTGGCCGTCCTGTCGCACAACTGCAGGGAGTTCCTGATCGCCTATTTCGCCCTGGCCAAGCTCGGGGCGATCTCGGTGCCCATCAATTTCATGTTGGGGGCGGAGGAGGTGGCGTTCATCCTCCGTCACTCGGGAGCCGAGGGGATGATCGTCGAGGCGGAGCTCGGCGCCGTGGCGACCGAGGCGCTCCACCAGGCCGGGCGGGCGGAGCTGCCCGGCCTCCGCGGCTGGATCGGTCCGGCCGCAGCGCCTTCGGGGTGGGACGCGTTCGGCGACTGGGAATCGAACGGGGACGACGGCGAACCGGGGGTCGCGGTCGGCGACGACGATCCCGTCCAGCTGATGTACACCAGCGGGACCGAGGCGCGTCCCAAAGGGGTGGTCCTGTCGAGCCGCTCGCTCCTCTGGCAGTACGCGGCCTGCATCATCGACGGCGAGATGGCGCCCGACGACGTGGAGGTCCACGCCCTGCCCTTCTACCACTGCGCGGCGCTTCACGTGTTCTTCTCGCCCAACGTGTACCTGGGCGCCGCCAACGTGGTCCTGCCCAGACCGGACCCGGGGATGATCCTGCGGACGATCGAGAGCGAAAGAGCGAACCGGCTCTTCTGCCCCCCGACGGTGTGGATCAGCCTGCTCCGGCAGCCCGACCTCGAGCGGTACGACCTGAGCTCTCTCACCAAGGGCTACTACGGCGCGGCGCCGATGCCGGTGGAGATCCTTCACGAGCTGGCGAAGCGTCTCCCGCAGGTGCGCCTGTGGAACTTTTACGGCCAGACCGAGATGGCGCCACTGGCCACCGTCCTGCGGCCCCACGAGCAACTGCCGAGGGCGGGGTCGGCGGGAATCGCCTGCCTCAACGTGGAGACCCGGGTGGTCGACGAGGAGGACCGGACCCTCCCACGGGGCGAGGTCGGCGAGATCGTGCACCGGTCACCCCACGCGACCCTCGGCTACTGGAACGACGAGGAGAAGACGGCCGAGCTGTTCCGCAACGGCTGGCTCCACACGGGGGACCTCGGGGTGATGGACGCCGACGGCTACCTCACGATCGTCGACCGCAAGAAGGACATGATCAAGACCGGCGGCGAGAACGTCTCGAGCCGCGAGGTGGAGGAGGTCATCTTCCAACACCCCGACGTCGCAGAGGTCGCGGTCTTCGGGGTTCCCCACGAGCATTGGATAGAGGCGGTGACCGCTGCCGTCGTGCTCCGCCCGGGAGCGGTCGCCACCCCGGCGGAGCTGATCGCGCACGCCCGGGGGAAGCTGGCCGGTTACAAGGTGCCGAAGCTCGTGGTGATCGTGCACGACCTGCCGAGGAACCCGAGCGGCAAGATCCTCAAGCGCACCCTGCGGGAGCAGTTTGCTAAAGACGGTTCCCGTAGTTGAGAAGGTCGACGACCACGCCGAGCACGATGAGGACGATCATGGCCGTCCGGCCCTGGGGCGAGAGCCGGACCAGCCACGCCTCGTCCACAGCGCCGGCCGGGGCCACGTCCCCCAGCACGGCGCCCGGGTACTCGGGGGTCAACATCTGAAAGTAGGCCCAGTAGCGGACCTGAAAGCGCAGTGATGCCCGCACCGCCTCGTAAAGGGGCGGGGGCATCTGACCGGTCACCACGATGGAGAACCAGCTGGCGATCGAGATGACGAAGGCGCCGGTGCTGAGGACCGAGGAGACGATCCCGGCGGGAATGGCCAGGAACAGCCGGAAGAGCACGGCGAGTCGGTTGAGGTCGGTCGGTGGCGGGACGGCGACCTGCACCGGGTACTGCTCCTCGGGCTGAAGACTGAACGGCGGGTACTGGTCGGTGAGGAGGAGGAGGTAGGCCTGCACCCTGGTGTCCCATCGCAGCACCCCGGTCAGGAACTCCTGGGCGAAGAGCGGGAGCCGCCCGGTAACAAGGGCACCGAACCAGCCGAGGACGACCACCACGAGGGCGGCCACGTGGACGAAGAACAGGACGAAGTACTGGGGGATCACCAGGACGAGGCGGACCAGCACCGTCAACCGGTCTCGCGGCCCGGGCACCCGTGTGGCCAGGTAGACAGGAAGGCTTTCGTTCATCGCAGGAGCGTAACCGACGACGGAATCCCGCAGCCGGGAAGGATCAGCTGTGGGCGTATCTCTTCCACGGGGAGCGGCCGCCGACCTCGCGCCGGTGGACGATCTCGGTCAGCCCGGCGAAAGCCGCCTCGGGTGTTGCGGCCAGGTAGGAGAAGCTCCAGCCCTCGGCCTCGTGCGTACAGCCGGCCTCGTACATCCGTCCCACCCGGCGGGTGAACCCGGTCATCTGCAGGTCACGGCCCACGTTCTCGTTCCACGTGGACTCGAGCCGGGCCACCTGGTCCTGTTCGGGTTCAGCGCTTCTCCACACAGCTGTGACGCTACGCCGATCACGCCGCCAGCGAATCCCTCAACGACCGTATAAACCTGCGACAGTCGCGGGTGCTCAGGGACCCCACGCCACGAAGACCGGGTTCCGGGCGTTCAGGTTCCAGCCCCCCTCGGGCAGCCGCTCCCCGAGGGAGACCCCGATCTGCGCCAGGTTGCCCAGGAGCTCGGCCGCCTCGGCGGCCCGGTCGATCGCGGCGAAGGTGGCCACCACGCGCCCCCCGGGCCGCAGGCGGTCGAGCACGCCGACCAGCTCGGCGCTGCCCGCGTCGCCGACGAACACCCGGTCCGGCGCCGGCAGGCCGGGCAGCACCTCGGCGGTGCGACCGGTCACCACGTGAACCCCGGCTCCCGACGAGGCGACGCTCCGAGCGATCCGGGCCGCCGCCTCGGGCGATTCCCCCACGGCCAGCACCGTGAGGCCGGGCCGGGCCAGGGCGCAGTGGATGGCCACGCTCCCCTCACCGGCGCCGAGGTCCCAGAGCACGCCCGCGATCGGGAGGGCGAGCTTCCCGAGGACCATGGCGCGCAGTTCGGCCGGCACGGTGGACGGGGCGGGCGGCACCGCGTCGGGCGGCACCGCGTCGGGCGGCACCGCGTCGGGCGGCAGCCCCCAGGCGGGTGGCCGCCGGTGGGATCCGGCCGACCATCCGACAAGGGGAAGGCCGCCCGGGCCGACCAGCACCACCACCGAGTGCGGGTCGAACCGGCCCGCGGCCAGCCGGGAGAGGTCGAGCTCCACCACCTGCTCGTCGGCGGTTCCCGGCCCGGTGCAGACCGCCACGAGATCGAAGGCCACCCCGGCGTCGAGCAGCGCGGCTCCGACCGATTCGGGAGGGGAGCCGGGGGACGTGAGCACCGCCACCTTGTGCCACGTCCGGATGGCGCCGATGGCGTCGGACAGAGGCCGGTCCGAAGCCGACACCACGGCGGCGTCGTCCCAGGCGAGGCCCAATCGGGCGAAGGCGGTGGCGACCGGCGACACCGCGGGAAGGATGCGGAGCGAGCGCCGGTCGATGATGCGCGTCAGGGCACGGGTGATGCCGAAGAACCCCGGGTCCCCGGCGGTGAGCACGCAGACTCGCTGGCCCCCGTCGACGGCCTGCCGGCGGATCTGGCGCGCCACCTCGTCGGCGTCCGCGTCCTGGCCGATCTCCACCGTCACGGCTCCCGCGGCGGCACCGACCATCTGCAGATGACCTGCCGTCCCGACCAGGACGTCGGCGGAACCGACGGCCTCCCGTGCCTCGGGGGAGAGCTGGTCGAGCCGGTCGGTGGCGACCCCGACCACGATCACCGTGCCGACCGGCCAGCCGTCCCGCAGTGGTCGTCCGGCGAGCCCGAGGCTGGTCACGGCGGACAGGCTAGGGCAGTCGGCCGGTCCCCCCCCCGGACTGCCCGGCCTTTGCGGCCGGGGCAGTACGTCAGGGCGTCGCCGCCACCTGCTCTGCGAACTGGGTCCGGTAGAGGTCGGCGTAGAGCCCGCCCGCGGCCAGGAGCTCGGAGTGGGTGCCGCGCTCGACCACCCGGCCCCCTTCGACGACCAGCAGCAGGTCCGCCTCGCGCACGGTCGACAGACGGTGGGCGATGACCAGGGAGGTCCGCCCGGCCAATGCCGTCCGCAAGGCCTCCTGCACCGCTGCCTCCGACTCGGAGTCGAGGTGGGCCGTGGCCTCGTCGAGGACCACCACGTCCGGTGCCTTCAGGATCAACCGGGCCAGCGCCACCCGCTGCTTCTCCCCGCCCGAGAGGCGGTGACCCCGCTCGCCCACCACCGTGTCGAGCCCGTCGGGGAGGGAGCTCACCAGGCCCGAGATCTGGGCCTGCTCGAGCGCGGCGGCGATCTCGGCGTCGGAGGCGTCGGGGCGCGCGTACAGCAGGTTGGCCCGCAGGGTGTCATGAAAGAGGTGCGGGTCCTGGGTCACCATGCCCACCACGTCCTGCAGCGAGTCGAGGGTGGCGTCGCGCACGTCGATCCCATTGATGCGCACCGCGCCGCCGGACGTGTCGTGGAGGCGCGCCACCAGGGACGAGATGGTGGTCTTGCCTGCCCCTGACGGACCTACCAGGGCGACCATCTGCCCGGGCTCCACCCTGAACGAGATGTCGTGGAGCACCTCCTTGCGCTCGGTGGCCTCGAGCACCGCCACGGCCTCGAGCGACGCCAGCGAGACGTCCTCGGCGCTCGGGTAGGAGAAGTCGACGTGGTCGAACTCGACGGTCGCGGGAACCCGGGGGATCTCCCTGGTGCCCGATTCGATCATCGGCACGAGGTCGAGCACCTCGAAGATCCGCTCGAACGAGACGAGGGTGGTCATCACGTCGAGGTTGACGTTGGAGAGCTGCGTGAGCGGCTGGTAGAGACGGGTCAGGTAGGCGGTGATGGCGACGACGGTGCCGACGGCCAGCTCGCCCCGGACGGCGGCCACGCCGCCGAAGCCGTACGCGAACGCCGTGGCCAGTGCCGCGGTCAGGGTCAGGGCCACCAGGAAGAGCCGGGAGTAGAGCGCCTGGGCGACGCCGATGTCCCTGACGCGGGCCGCCTTGTCCTCGAAGTTCACGGCCTCGGGCTCGGCCCGGCCGAACAGCTTCACCAGCATCGCGCCCGACACGTTGAACCGCTCGTTCATCACCATGTTCATCTGGGCGTTGAGGTCGTAGCTCTCGCGGGTCATGGTGCCGAGCCGCCGACCGACCATCCGAGCCGGGACGATGAACACGGGAAGCAGGACCAGGGCCACGAGCGTGATCTGCCACGACAGGATGAACATGGCGACCAGCACGATCACGACCGTGACGAGGTTCCCCACCACGTTGGAGAGCAGATCGGTGAAGGCCTGCTGGGCGCCGATCACGTCGTTGTTCAGGCGACTGACCAGGGCGCCGGTCTGGGTGCGGGTGAAGAAGGCGACGGGCATCCGCTGGATGTGGCGGAACACCTTCGACCGCATGTCGAAGATCAGCCCCTCGCCGACGATCGCCGAGGTGCGCCGTTCGAAAAGCGACAGCGCGGCGTCGACGACGGCCAGCCCGGCCGCAAGGGCGGCGAGGGCGACGACCAGGCCGCTGCGGTGGCCGAGGATCCCCTTGTCGATGATGGCCCGCAGGATCAACGGGTTGACCGCGCCGACCGCGGCGCCGAGGACGACCACCGGGAGGAAGAGGGCGAGGATCCGCCGGTAGGGGAAGGCGAAGCGCACCATGCGCCGGGTTGTCCCCTTTTTGATGCGGTGATGGAGGACGGAGCGGTCCTGCCGGAACGAGCGCATCCCCGCCCAGCCCCCTGACCTCGGTGGTGACATCGACCCAGTGTAGGAACCGGGCCGGTCCGGGGGAGCAGGACGACCGCCGGCCGCCGGTCGCCGGCCCGACCCTACGAGTTGGTTGCCGCCATCCCGAGGATCGGCTTGTTCAGCGGCTTGGCGCCCACCGACCCGAAGAACCCGACCCGGCGCTCAGGCCCCCACCGCGTGGACGCCCCCGTCGACGTGGATCATCTCGCCGGTGGTCATCGGGAACCAGTCGGAGAAGAGGGCCACGGCGGCCTTGGCCACCGCGTCGGCATCCCGGACGTCCCAGCCCAGCGGAGCCCGCTGGGCCCACGTCTCCTCGAACTGGGTGAACCCGGGGATGCTCTTGGCCGCCATGGTGCGGACCGGCCCGGCGGCGACGAGGTTGACCCGGATGCCCTTGGGGCCGAGGTCGCGGGCGAGATAGCGGGTCAGCGACTCGAGCGCCGCCTTCGCCACTCCCATCCAATCGTAAAGGGGCCAGGCCACCGTGGCGTCGAAATCGAGGCCGACGACCGAGGCACCGCCGTCGGCGCCCGCCACCTCGAGCAGGGGAGCAAAGTGCTCCACCAGGGCCTTCAGCGAGTAGGCCGAGATCTGCAGGGCCACCGCGACGTCCTCCCACCCGGCGTTGAGCATCCCGTTGCCCAGGCAGTCGGGCGGTGCGTACCCGATGGCGTGGAGGAGCCCGTCGAGCCGGCCCCACCGTGCCGCCAGCTCGTCGGCGGCCGCCCGGATCTGGCCGGGATCGGTGACGTCGATCTCGAGCACGTCGGGCTCGCTCGGCAGCTTGCGGGCCGTCCGGCGGGTGAGGGAGAGCCCCCGCCCCGCACCCGACAGGACGATCTCGGCTCCCTCTTCCTGGGCCCGCCGGGCCACGGCGAAGCCGAGGGAGGCGTCGTTGAGGACGCCGGTGATCAGGAGGCGCTTGCCTTGCAGGATGCCCATGGGCGGAGGCTAGATGATCGCCCTGACGGCCCGGAGAACCGAGTGCCCCGGTGCACTGTGGAAAAGTAAGGCGGTGCACATAGGGATTCTCGGAGGGACAGGGCCGGCGGGACGGGGTCTGGCGACCCGCCTGGCGGCGGCGGGGATGGCGGTGACCCTCGGGTCCCGCGACGCCGAACGGGCCGACGGCGTGGCCCGGGAGGTCGTGGCCGGTTGGCCCGACCGGCGGCTCGACGTCGGCGGAGCCGACAACGCCGGCGCCGCCGGGGCCGAGGTCGTGGTGGTGGCGACCCCCTGGGACAGCGCCGTGCCGACCCTGCGCCCGTTGGCCGGGGCGCTGCAGGGCAAGGTGGTGATCTCCATGGTGAACGCCCTGGTGAAGGAGGGCCGCGAGATGGTGGCGCTGGTCCCGCCCCGCGGATCGATGGCCGCAGCGGTGCAGGCCGCCCTGCCCGGCTCCCTCGTGTCCGCCGCCCTCCACCACCTCCCGGCCGCCGACATGGTGGACCTGCGATCGGGATTGGAAGCGGACGTGTTGGTGTGCTCCGACCATCCCCGGGCCACCGAGCAGACCGTGACGCTGGTGGGGGCGATCGACGGCTTGCGGCCCCTTGACGCCGGCAGCCTCAACCAGGCAGCGGCGATCGAGGCCTTCACCGCCGTGTGCATCACCCTCAACATCCGCCACCGGGCCCACAGCACCCTGCGGCTCTCGGGGATCTGATGCGGCTCTTCGACACGGCGCAGATCTGATGCGGCTCTTCGACACGGCGCAGATCTGATGCGGCTCTTCGACACGGCGCAGATCTGATGCGGCTCTTCGACACGGCGCAGAGGAGCATCGTCCCTTTCGAGCCGGACCATCTCGTGACCCTCTACAGCTGCGGGATCACGCCGTACGACAGCGCCCACCTGGGGCACGCGGCGGTCTACCTCACCTTTGACGTGCTGCAGCGCCGACTGCTCGACCTGGGTCACGAGACCCGGTGCGTGCGCAACGTCACCGACGTCGACGACGACATCCTGCGCAAGGCGCGCGAGCTCGGCGTGCACTACCTCGACCTCGCCGCCGAGGAGATGGCCCGCTTCGACGCCGACATGAGCTCCCTCGGCCTCCTGCCCGTCTGGTCCGAGCCCCGGGCGACGTCGGCCATCTCCGACATCCTCTCCCTGGTCGGGACCGCCCTCGAGCGGGGCAACGCCTACCGTTCCGGGGGGGCCGTGTACTTCGACGCGTCGAGCTTTCCCCGCTTCGGGGCGGTCAGCGGGCTGGGCCGGCCCGAGATGCTGAGGCTGGCGGCCGAGCACGGGGGGAACCCGGACGACCCCAACAAGCGCGACCCGCTCGACTTCGTCCTGTGGCAGCCGTCGCTGCCCGACGAGCCCGCGTGGGAGTCTCGTTGGGGCCCCGGCCGGCCCGGGTGGCACATCGAGTGCTCGGCGCTCGTGCTCCGTGAGCTCGGACCGACCATTGACGTCCACGGGGGTGGGCGGGACCTGGTGTTCCCCCATCACGAGTGCGAGACCGCACAGTCCGAATCGGCGACCGGCAGGCCGTTCGTCCGTCACTGGCTCCACGTCGGGTTGGTCGGGTTGGGCGGGACGAAGATGTCGAAATCCCTCGGCAACCTGGTCTTCGTCGGGGACCTCTGCAAGGACTGGGAGCCGATGGTGGTCCGGCTCGCCCTCCTGGGCCACCACTATCGGGAGGACTGGGGGTGGACCGGCGACGACCTGAGGCTGGCTGCGGCCCGTCTCGAGCGCTGGCGCGCCGTTCACGGCCGCCACACCCGGACCGGAGACGGCGGCGACCGCGACGGCGGTGACGGGGTTGGTCGCGGCGGGCAACCCGATCCGGCGCTGGTGGCAGTGCGCGAACGGCTCGACGAGGATCTCGACACCCCCGGCGCGCTGGCCGCCGTGGACGCCTGCGCCGGCGAAGGCCGGCCTGTCGGTCCGGCGGCGACGCTCCTCGGCGTTACCCTGTGACCGCTCCGGATCGAGGGAAGGGCATGGCCATGGCAGGCGTCGTCACGGTGGAGTTGCCCGACGGCTCGTCGAAAGAGGTGGTCGCGGGGTCCACCGCCGGCGACCTGGCGCGGGCGGTCGGTCGCCGGTTGGCCGACGCCGCGGTCGCGGCCACCGTCGACGGCCGGGAGGTCGACCTGTCCACCGAGCTGGCCGACGGGGACCGCGTGGCGGTGCTGACGGCGGACTCCGACGCCGGGAGGGCGGTCCTGCGCCACTCCACCGCGCACGTGCTCGCGCAGGCGGTGCTTCGGCTCTGGCCGGGCGCCTCCTACGCCATAGGGCCCGTCATCGAGGACGGCTTCTATTACGACTTCGCCCTGCCGGGTGGCGCGCACTTCAGCGACGACGATCTCGGCCGGATCGAGACGACCATGCGCGAGATCATGGCCGAGGACCAACCGTTCGTCCGGCACGAGCACTCCATCAGCGAGGGTCTGGCGATCTTCGAGGACCAACCGTTCAAGCGCGAGATCATCGAGCGGGTGGCTGCCGGCGGGGCAGAGGTGGACGCAGTACCGGGACCGGACGTCGCGGCCACGGTATCGACGTACTGGAACTCCGACGCGTTCACCGACCTCTGCCGCGGCCCGCACGTGCCCTCGACCGGCCGCCTCGGCCACTTCAAGCTGATGCGGGTGGCCGGGGCGTACTGGCGCGGGGACGAGAGGCGGCCGCAGCTCCAGCGGATCTACGGGACCGCGTGGGAGTCCGAGAAGGCCCTGGCCGCCCACCTCCACCGTCTCGAGGAGGCCGAGCGGCGGGACCACCGCAAGCTCGGGTTGGAGCTCGACCTGTTCTCCTTCCCCGAGGAGATCGGCCCGGGCCTGGCGGTCTTCCATCCCAAGGGCGGGACGGTCCGGCGGCTCATGGAGGACTACTCGCGCGAGCGGCACCTGGCGGCGGGCTACGAGTTCGTCAACTCACCGCATATCACCAAGGCCCACCTCTTCGAGACCTCGGGACACCTCGAGCACTTCGCGGAGAGCATGTACCCGCCCATGGAGCTCGACGGCGGCCAGCAGTACTACCTCAAGCCGATGAACTGTCCGTTCCACGTCCTGGTCTTCAGGAGCAGGCAGCGCTCCTATCGAGAGCTGCCGATGCGCCTGTTCGAGTTCGGAACGGTCTACCGGTACGAGAAGTCGGGCGTGGTGCACGGGCTCACCCGCGTCCGGGGCATGACCCAGGACGACGCCCACATCTTCTGCGCACGCGACCAGGTAGCCTCCGAGCTGCAGCGCGCCCTGAGCTTCGTGCTCGACATCCTGGGCCAGTTCGGGCTCGAGGACTTCTACCTCGAGCTCTCCACCCGGCCCGAGGAGAAGGCGGTGGGGAGCGACGACGAGTGGACCGAGGCCACCGAGGTGCTCTCCACCGTTGCCGCCCAACAAGGCCTCGAGCTCGTGCACGACGAGGGCGGCGGCGCATTTTATGGCCCGAAGATCTCGGTACAGGCGCGTGACGCCATCGGGCGGAGCCACCAGATGTCGACCATCCAGCTCGACGTCCAACTTCCCAAGCGTTTCGGCCTCGAGTACGTCGGCGCCGACAACGCCCGGCACCGCCCGATCATGATCCACCGGGCCCTCTTCGGGACGATCGAGCGGTTCATGGCCATGCTCATCGAGCACTACGCCGGGGCGCTGCCCACCTGGCTGTCCCCCGAACAGGTGCGGGTGCTCCCGGTGCGCGACGCCAACGAGGAGTACGCCGCGCAGGTCCTGGACCGCCTGGTGGGTGCCGGCCTCAGGACGACCGTTGCCGGCGCGGACGAACCGCTCAACGCCCGCATCCGCCGCGCCAAGCTCGACAAGCTCCCTTACGTCGTGGTGGTGGGCGACGACGACGTC
>Ga0307372_10010505_pt1 | contig 12511 bp, 14 predicted proteins | sample OX1MG_FD_202533 | JGI IMG/M metagenome (GOLD analysis project Ga0307372, IMG submission 202533) | Soil microbial communities from Risofladan, Vaasa, Finland - OX-1 | ecosystem: Environmental > Terrestrial > Soil > Coastal area > Acid sulfate soil | place: Finland: Risofladan, Vaasa | collected...
TGGTGTGCGACCAGACCGAGATCGACCGCCACACCCGGGTCCGGGACCTGACCGATGAAGAGGTCAGCCGGCTGCGCAACTGGATCGACTCGAACCTCAAGGTCGAGGGCGACCTGCGCCGGGACATCTCCCAGGACATCAAGCGCAAGATGGAGATCGGCTCCTATCAGGGAATCCGCCATCGTCGGGGCCTGCCGGTCCACGGCCAGCGCACCCACACCAATGCCCGCACCAGGAAGGGCCCCAAGAAGACGGTGGCCGGAAAGAAGAAGGTCCGTAAGTAATGGCCAAGCCCAAGCCGGGTGGCCGCCGCCCCCGCCGCCGAGAGCGTAAGAACATCGCCTACGGGGTGGCGCACATCAAGAGTTCGTTCAACAACACCATCGTCTCCATCAGCGACCCCCAGGGCAACGTCCTGGCCTGGGCCTCGGCCGGCAATGTCGGCTTCAAGGGTTCCCGGAAGTCGACGCCCTTTGCCGCTCAGCTGGCCGCCGAGGCCTGCGCCCGACGGGCCATGGAGCATGGCGTCCGCAAGGTCGACGTTCTGGTCAAAGGGCCCGGCTCGGGCCGGGAGACGGCCATCCGCTCGCTGCAGAACTCCGGGATCGAGGTCTCCGGGATCAAGGACGTGACCCCCATCCCCCACAACGGCTGTCGTCCCAAGAAGCGCCGGAGGGTCTGAACCATGGCTCGTTACACCGGACCCGTCTGCCGGCTTTGTCGGCGCGAGAAGATGAAGCTGTACCTGAAGGGCCCCAAGTGCGACTCGATGAAGTGCCCGATCGAGCGCCGGCCCTACCCCCCGGGGGAGCACGGCCGTGATCGGGTCCGACAGGGATCCGAGTACCAGGGCCAGCTTCGGGAGAAGCAGAAGGCTCGCCGCATCTACGGCCTGCTCGAGCGCCAGTTCGTCAACCTCTACGAGGAGGCGAACCGCCAGTCTGGCATCACGGGCGAAAACCTGCTCAAGATGCTCGAGCTGCGTCTGGACAACGTCGCCTTCCGCGCCGGCTGGGGTTCCAGCCGCAGCCAGGCCCGCCAGTTCGTCCGCCACGGCCACGTACTGGTCAACGCCAAGCGGGTCACCATCCCCAGCTATCGCCTCCGCAAGGGCGATGTCGTCTCCCTCAAGGAGAAGAGCCGGGAGTTGATCGTGATCCGCCACAACCAGGACACCCTCGACCGCCAAGTCCCGCCGTGGCTGGAAGCCGACGGTGGCGCCAGCGTCACCGTGCGGGATCTGCCCCTCCGGGAGCACATAGATGTTCCCGTCCGTGAGCAGCTCATCGTCGAGCTGTACTCCAAGTAACCGCAGTACTCCGCGCCCCGGGATCCCCGTCCCGAGGCCTCACCGCTTTGACAGGCAAGGAAACGCCCGATGCTCATCATCCAGCGCCCCACCGTCGAGACCGTCGACGAGGAGGTCGGTAACCGCCAGCGGTTCGCCATCAGCCCCCTCGAGCCCGGCTTCGGCCACACCCTCGGAAATTCGCTCCGCCGCACCCTGTTGTCCTCCATCCCCGGAGCGGCTGTCACCCAGGTTCGGTTTGACGAGGCATTGCACGAGTTCACGACCCTGCCCGGGGTCAAGGAGGACGTCACGGATCTCATCCTCAACCTCAAGGACCTGGTCCTACGGGTGGACAGCGATGACCCGGTCACCGTCCGCCTGGACGCCCGGGGTCCGGCCTCGGTGACGGCAGGGGACATCCAGTTGCCCTCCGACGTCACCATCCTCAACACCGACCTGCCTATCGCCACCCTCAATGGCAAGGGCCGTCTGGCTGTGGACATCACCGTGGAGCGGGGCCGGGGCTACGTCTCCGCCGATCGGAACAAGCGCTCGTCGGTCATCGGTGTCATCCCGGTCGATTCCATCTTCTCCCCCGTGCGCCGGGTGGCCTTCAGCGTGGAGCCGACCCGGGTGGAGCAGTCGACCAACTTCGACCGCCTGGTCCTCGACATCGAGACCGACGGTTCCATCTCCCCCCGGGAGGCACTGGCCTCGGCCGGTGACACCTTGCGCTCGCTGGCCGGTCTGGTGGCCGACATGAGCGATAACCCCCAGGGCCTGGAGCTGGGCGACGTCGGCAGCATCACCAGCGGATCGCCCGATCTCGACCTGCTCATCGAGGACCTGGACCTCTCCGAGCGGCCCCGCAACTGCCTCAAGCGGGCCCAGATCAACACGGTGGGCGAGTTGGTGGAACGGACCGAGGATGACCTCCTCGCCATCACCAACTTCGGCCAGAAGTCTCTCGACGAGGTGCTGGTCAAGCTGGACGAGCGGGGCCTGTCGCTCCGGGGCAAGGAGGGATAGCCGTGCCGGCCACCCCCAAGAAGGGTCCCCGATTCGGCGGGGACTCCGCCCACCAGAAGGCCATGCTGGGCAACCTGGTCGCCTCCCTTATCGCGGCGGAGGCCCTGGTCACCACCGAGGCCAAAGCCAAGGCCCTGCGCCCGGTGGTGGAAAAGGTCGTGACCAAGGCCAAGAAGGCCGCCACCAGCGAGGAGCCGTCCCGCCGGGTGCACCTCCAGCGCGACGTGGTCTCCTTCATCCGGGACAAGGACATGGCCTTCAAGCTCTTCGATGAGATCGGCCCCCGCTATGTCGACCGCCCCGGCGGCTACACCCGGATCCTCAAGCTGGGCCCGCGTCACGGGGACAACGCCCCCATGGCGCGCATCGAGTTCGTCTAGACCGTCGCCCGGGCCGCTCCGGACCGCCGCCGGTGACCCTCTTCGGCCCGACTGACCCTGACCCACTGGACGTCGCCGCGCCGGTCCCAGCCGCGCCCATCGGCGACGGAGGCCCCGAAACAGACAGAGGGCCCGGAGGCGCCGAAGACGCCGCAGGCACGGTCCGCATCCGAATGAAGGTCGCCTACGACGGCAGCGGTTTCCGGGGTTTCGCGGCCCAGCACGGGGTCACCACGGTGGCCGGGGCACTGACCGACGCTCTGGATGCCGTCATCGGCCACCCGGTCCAGATCACCTGCGCCGGGCGCACCGACGCCGGGGTCCACGCCGCCGGCCAGGTCATCCACTTCGACCTGGACCCGGGTCGGGCCCGGCAGGCCTACGCCACCGCCACCCCCGACACCCTCGCCATCCGCCGGTCCCTCAACCGGATGCTGGCTCCGGCCGTGGTGGTGAGGGAGGCCGAGTTGGCCGCCCCCGGCTTCGATGCCCGCCGGTCGGCGCAGTGGCGGCGGTACCGCTATCTGGTCCTCAACCGGGAAGACCCCGATCCCTTCCTGGCCCCCACCTCCTGGCACGTCGAGGCGCCCCTGGACCTTCGGGCTATGCAGCTGTCGTGCGACCCCGTCCATGGGGAGCGTGACTTTGCCGCCTTCTGCCGCCAGCCCCCGGGCGACGGCTCCACCGTGCGCCGGGTGACCCGGGCCGAGTGGACTGTGCTGTCTGTCGCCCCTCCGGGGCGACGGGTCCGGCCCGGCCGAGGTGCGGAAGGCGACCGCTTGCTTTGCTTCGAGATCGTGGCCGGCGCCTTCTGCCACCAGATGGTCCGCTCGCTGGTCGGTACGATGGTCGACATCGGCAGGGGTCGTAAGACGGCCGGGGACATGGCCTGGATCCTCCGTTCCCTGGACCGGGCCAACGCCGGCAGCCCGGCCCCGCCCCAGGGCCTGTGCCTGGAGGAGGTGGGCTACCCGGCCCCGCCGGCCGCCTGACTTCCTCCGGCCCCGGGGCGCCGTTTGCCCGGAGCCACTTCCGCCCGTATCCTTGAGGGCCGGCCCGAGCGCCCTTCGGCGCGCTCGGCGGCCATTCCTTCGCAGCAGAGGTCTTCTTCAGTGCGCACGTTCTCTCCCAAGCCCGCCGATGTCCAGCGTTCCTGGCACGTGGTGGACGCCGATGGCCTGGTTCTGGGCCGCCTGGCCACCGAGGTGGCCTCCATCCTGCGCGGCAAGCGTAAGCCCACCTTCGCCCGCCACATGGACATGGGCGACCACGTCATCGTGATCAACGCCTCTCGGGCCGTGCTCACCAGTGACAAGGCGGACAAGAAGCTGGCCTATCGTCACTCCGGCTATCCCGGTGGCCTGCGCAGCCGGACCTACACCGAGATGATGGCCACCCGCCCCGAGGATGTCATCCGCAAGGCGGTCAAGGGCATGCTGCCCAAGGGCCCCCTCGGTGCCCAGACCCTGCGCAAGCTCAAGGTCTACGCCGGCTCCGAACATCCCCACGCCGCCCAGCAGCCGGCCCCCCTAGAAATCGCCCACGCCCGGCGCGAAAGGCAGTCCTGATGCCGAAGCCCCTCATCCAGAGCACCGGAAGGCGCAAGCAGGCCGTCGCCCGCGTCCGGCTGCGCACCATGGAGGGTGAAGGCGATGGCGCCATCACCATCAACGGCCGGACCATCGAGGACTACTTCCCCTCGGCCACCCACCGGATGGTCGTGACCGAGCCCCTGCGCCTCACCGAAACCACCGAGCGCTGGACGGTCGATGCCACCATGGACGGCGGCGGTGTTTCCGGCCAGGCCGGCGCTCTGCGCCTGGGGATCGCCCGGGCCATGTCCGAGCTCGATCCCGACCTGCGCGAGGCACTCAAGCGGGCCGGTCTGCTCACCCGTGACTCCCGTAAGAAGGAGTCCAAGAAGTACGGGCTCAAGAAGGCACGCAAGGCTCCTCAGTACTCCAAGCGCTAGCCCGTGCGGCTGGCCTTCGGAACCGACGGTGTCCGCGGAGTTGCCAACTCTGAGCTGAGCCCGGAGTTGGCTCTCGCCCTCGGGCGGGCGGCCGCCCGCATTTTGGGCCGTCAGGCCTTCCTTGTCGGCCGCGACACCCGGATCTCCGGGCCCATGCTCCAGGCCGCTTTCAGCGCCGGGCTGGCCTCGGAGGGGGCGGACGTGATCGACCTCGGGGTCATCCCCACTCCCGGGGTGGCCTGCCTGGCCGCCGCCCGCGGCCTGCCTGCGGCGGTGATATCGGCTTCCCACAACCCCTTCGAGGACAACGGGGTCAAGCTCTTCGGCGCCGGTGGGACGAAGCTGGATGAGGACACCGAGCGCACGGTGGAGGAGGAGTTGACGGCGGTGCTTACCGGCACCATCGGCCACAGCCGCCCGCCGGCCGGTGACCGGGTGGGTCGGGTGAGCGCCGACCTCTCGGCCCGGGAGGAGTACGAGGCCGCCCTGGTGGCAACATTGGAGGGCAGGAGCCTGACCGGCTTGAGCGTCGTCCTGGACTGCGCCAACGGGGCGGCTAGCGCCTACGGGCGGGCGGTCTTCGAGGCGGCCGGCACCCGGGTCACGACCCTGGCCGACCAGCCCGACGGGCTCAACGTCAACGCCGACTGCGGGTCGACCCACCCCGCGGCCCTAATGAAGCAGGTGGTCGAGATCGGTGCCGACGCCGGGCTCGCCTTCGACGGGGACGCCGACCGGGTGGTGGCCGTGACCGCCGCCGGGGAGTTGTTGGACGGGGACCAGCTCATGGCCCTCTTCGCCCTCGACCTGCGGGACCGGGGACTGCTGGCGGGCAACACGGTGGCTGTGACCATCCTGTCCAACCTGGGCTTCAAGCTGGCCATGGCCGAGGCCGGCGTCGGCGTGCACGAGACACCGGTGGGGGACCGGCACCTGTCGGTGGCCCTGGAGGCGCACGGCTGGGTTCTGGGCGGGGAGCAGTCCGGCCACATCATGTTCCGGCATCTGGCCTCGACCGGGGACGGCATGCTCACCGGCCTCCAGCTGCTCGATGTCATGAGCCGCCAGGGCCGCACCCTGGACGACCTGGCCGGGTCGGCCATGATCCGCATGCCCCAGCTGATGCGCAGCGTCCGGGTGGCCGACCGCTCCCGCCTCGAGGAAGCCGACTCGGTCTGGGCGGCGGTGTCGGAGGTGGAGAGGGATCTCGGCGGCCAGGGTCGGGTGGTGCTGCGGGCCAGTGGCACCGAGCCGCTGGTGCGGGTCATGGTCGAGGCTCGGGACCACGCTGTGGCCGAGGCGGCGGTGAGCCGGCTCTGCGGGGTGGTGGAGGAGGCCCTGGGCGCGGCGCCCTGAACCGGCCCCGGTAGCCTCATCGCCATGTGCGGGATCATCGGTGTGACCGGCAGAGCCGATGCCCTGGACGTCATCCTCGAGGGTCTCTCCCGCCTGGAGTACCGGGGCTATGACTCCGCGGGCGTCGCCCTCCAGGACCACGGCACGGTCTGGACCCGGCGCCGGGCAGGCAAGCTGGCCCAGCTGATCGAGGCGGTGGGTGACGCCCCCGCCGGAGCCACCGCGGGCATCGGCCACACACGCTGGGCGACCCACGGCCGGCCCGATGACCGCAACGCCCATCCCCACACCGACTGCTCCGGCCGCCTGGCCATCGTCCACAACGGGATCATCGAAAACCACGCCGGGCTGCGGGCCGAACTGGAGGGAGCGGGCCACGCCTTCGCCTCCGACACCGACACCGAGGTGTTGGCCCACCTGATCGAGTCCCACCTGAGCGCAGGGATGGACCTGGCCTCGGCCGTGCGGGCCGCGCTGGTTTCGGCCCAGGGGGCCTTTGCCGTGGCGGTCATCCAGGCTGACGAGCCCGACCTGATCGTGGCCGCCCGGCGGGTCAGCCCGCTCATAGTGGGCCGCGCCGACGGCATGGGTCTGGTGGGCTCGGACATACCGGCCCTGCTGGGCCAAACCCGTGAGCTGTACTCGGTCGATGACGATCAGCTGGTCGAGGTCCGCCCCGGCTCGCTGCGCATAACCACCTTCGATGGCGTCCAAATAGAACCCCGCCCCCTCCACGTGGAATGGGATCTCGAGCAGGCGGAAAAGGGCGGCTTCGAAGACTTCATGCTCAAGGAGATCCATGAGCAGCCCCGGGCGGTGGCCGACACCCTGCTCGGCCGGGTCACCCCTGGCGTCGGACTGAGCCTGGATGAAACCCGCCTAGATGACGACGAGCTACGCGAGATCGATAAGGTCTTCATCGTCGGCTGCGGAACCAGCTACTACGCCGGGCTGGCGGCCAAGTACGCCATCGAACACTGGACCCGCCTGCCGGTGGAGATCGACATCGCCAGTGAGTTCCGGTACCGGGACCCGGTGCTGGACCGCAACACTCTGGTGGTCGGAGTCAGTCAGTCGGGCGAGACGGTGGACACCCTCCAGGCCATGCGCCACGCCAAGCGCCTGAAGGCCAAGGTCCTGGTCATCACCAACGTGGTCGACTCCTCCATGGCCCGGGAGGGAGACGCCGTTCTCTACACCCGCGCCGGTCCCGAGATCGGCGTGGCCGCCACCAAGACCCATCTGGCCCAACTGGTGGCGATGCAGGTGCTCGCCCTCTACCTGGCCCAACTGAGGGGCACGCTGTATCCCAACGAGATCAACGAGCTCATCCACCAGCTCCATCGCCTGCCCGAGGACATCCGCCGGGTGCTGGGCTGCAGCGACCACGCCGCGGCGGTGGCCGAGCACTACACAGGCGCTCGCGACTTCTTCTATCTCGGCCGTCACGTCGGCTATCCGGTGGCGCTGGAGGGTGCGCTCAAGCTCAAGGAGATCGCCTACCTGCGGGCCGAGGGTTATCCGGCGGGCGAGCTCAAGCACGGTCCCATCGCACTGATCGAGGAGGGCACGGTGGTGGTCGGCGTGGCCAACCGGGGCCACCTGCTGGAAAAGATGCTCTCCAACGTGGCCGAAGCTCGCGCCCGGGGCGCCAGTGTCGTGCTGGTGGCCACCGAAGGCGATGAGGCCACCGCCGCCCTGGCCGATCATGTGCTGACCGTGCCCGACAGCCACGAGCTGTTCGCCCCGGTGTTGACGGTGATCCCTCTGCAGCTTTTCGCCTACCACCTGGCCAAGGCCCGCGGCAACGATGTGGACCAGCCCCGGAACCTGGCTAAGACGGTGACGGTCGAATGACAGGCCGGATCCAACCGCGATGACCGAAGACGCCGGTCTGCCCGCCGGCATCCTCTCGGTCGGTTTGGACGTGGCCGAGGTGCCCCGCTTCCGGGTGGTGCTGGCCCGCCGGCCGAGGCTGGTCGAACGGGTTTTCACCGACGCCGAGCGGGCCTATGCCATGAGGAAGAACGACCCGGCCGAACGTTTCGCTGCCCGCTTCGCGGCCAAGGAAGCAGTCATGAAGGCGCTGGGGGTGGGCCTGGGGCGGTTTCCGTTCCGCGATGTCGAGGTGACCCGGGCCCGCAGCGGCGCCCCGGGCTTGTCACTTACCGGAAAGGCCGCCGAGCTGGCCGAACTTCGGGGCGTGACCGACTGGCGCATCAGCCTCACCCACTCGGAGCTGATCGCGGCGGCCATCGTCGTGGCCCTCGGCCCCGGCCCCCGCTAGCGAGGTGGAACCGGTCGTCTCGGTAGCCGAGATGCGGGCCATAGACGCCGACGCCCAGCGGTCGGTTCCGTTGGAGACGCTTCTGGACCGGGCCGGCTCGGCTGTGGCCGCCGAGGCCCTGCACATCATGGGCGGCGCCTACGGCCGACGGGTGGCGGTGGTGGCGGGGAAGGGCAACAACGGGGCCGACGGCCGGGTGGCGGCCGAGCGCCTGCGCCGGCGCGGGGCTCGGGTGGCTCTGGTGAATGCCACCGACGCACCCGATCGGCTGCCGGCCGGGCTGGACCTGGTCATCGATGCCGCCTACGGCACCGGCTTCCACGGCTCGTACGCGGCCCCGGCCACCGACGCCCCCGTGCTGGCGGTGGACATCCCCTCGGGCCTCGATGGGGACACTGGTACGGCCGAAGGGGGAGGGGGGAGTGCGGTGGCGACGGTGACCTTTGCCGCTCTGAAGCCGGGGTTGCTTCTCGGGGCCGGTCCGCTGCGCAGTGGCCGGGTCCGGGTGGCCGACATCGGCCTGGACTGCTCGCGGGCTACGGCCTGGCTGGTGACCGACGCCGATGTGGCCGCCGCCCCCCTCGGGCGGGGCCGGGAGTCGCACAAGTGGCGCAGTGCCCTCGGTCTGGTGGCCGGAGCCCCCGGGATGATGGGCGCCCCCGGCTTCAGCGTCCGAGGCGCCCAGCGGGCCGGAGCGGGCATGGTCCGCCTGTGTGTTCCCGGAGCCGGTCCCCGGGACCTACCGGTATCGGAGGCGGTGAGCACCGACCTGCCTGCCGACTGGGCCGGGGCCGCCCTGGAGTGGGTATCCCGCTGCCGGGCGGTGGTGGTCGGCCCCGGTCTGGGCCGGGCCGAGACGACCCAGGCGGCGGTCCGGGCGCTGGCGGCCCGGGCCGAGGTACCGCTGCTCATCGACGCCGACGGCCTCTATGCCCTGGGCCGGGACGCGTCCAAGGTGCTGGCTGGGCGGACGGCCCCCACCGTCCTGACCCCCCATGACGGGGAGTTCCAGACCCTGACCGGCTCGGCCCCGGGGCCCGACCGGCTGGGAGCGGTGCGCCGTCTGGCCGCCGACTGCGGGGCGGTGGTGCTGCTCAAGGGTTCGACCACGGTCGTGGCCGATCCTGAGGGCCGGGTGCTGATAGCCGCCAGCGGATCCTCCCGACTTGCCACCGCCGGAACCGGGGACGTCTTATCCGGGGTCATCGGCGCCTTCCTGGCCCAGGGCCTCGAGCCTCTCCTGGCCGCGGGCCTCGGTGCCCACGTTCACGGCCGGGCCGCCTCCCGGGGTCGTCCCGTCGGCCTGGTGGCCGGTGACCTACCTGATCTCGTCTCCGACGTGCTGGGCGAGTTGGCCGGTCCGGCGCCGGCCCACACCGCCGGCGTCGGCGGGCGCCACCCGGACGTGGGCGCCGTCGCGGCCGCGGGCGCCGGAACGTCATGACCACCGCCCACCTGCGTCCGGCCTGGGCCGAGATCGATCTGTACCGGCTCCAGGCCAATGTCGAGCGCCTGCGCCGCCATGTCGCCCCGGCTGCTCTCTGTGCGGTGGTGAAGGCGGACGGCTACGGGCATGGCGCCGTGCCGGTGGCCCGGGCGGCCCTGGCCGGTGGGGCCGCCTGGCTGGCTGTGGCCCTGGTCGAGGAAGGCGTCGAATTGCGCCAGGCCGGCATCGACGCCCCGGTACTCGTGCTCTCCACCGCTCTAGCCGCCCGGGTATCCCAGGCCGGCCCCGGTGCGGGGAACGGCCGCGGCTGGCCGGTGCACGTCAAGGTCGATACCGGCATGCACCGGGTGGGGGCGGCGCCCGACCACGTGGCGGCGGTGGCCGCCGAGGTGGTGGGCCGGAGCGAGCTGTGCTTCCAGGGGCTGTGGACCCACCTGGCCGTCTCCGAGACCGACGATCCGTTCAACCAGGCCCAGTTGGAGTTGTTGGCCGCCGTACGCGGCTCCCTGTCCGCCGCCGGCCTGGAACCCGAGATGGTCCACGCCGCCAACTCGGGCGGGGGTCTGCTGCACCCGGATGCCCGACTCGACATGGTGCGCTGTGGCATATCCATCTACGGGTATCCGCCCGCACCCGGCGTGGCCGCAGATCTCGGGCTGGAACCGGTCATGACCCTGGCCGCCGGGGTCTCCCACGTCCAGCGCCTCGGCGCAGGTGAGCGCATCTCCTACGGACGGCGTTACGCCTTGGCCGCCGACGCCAACGTGGCCATCGTCCCCCTGGGTTACGCCGACGGCGTGCCCCGCCGCCTCTCGTCCGCCGGCGCCGAGGTCCTGATCGGGGGCCGGCGCCGGCCCATAGCCGGCACCATCACCATGGACCAGCTCATGGTCGACTGCGGGGACGATCCAGTTCAGGTCGGCGATGAGGTCGTCCTGATCGGCCGGCAGGGCGGTGAGGCGATCACCGCCGAGGAGTGGGCCGATCGGCTCGGCACCATCAGCTACGAGATCCTCTGCGGCGTCGGGCCCCGGGTCCGGCGCCGCTACGTCAAGGGCCCGGGGGCCTGACGGCGCCCTGCTGACCGATGTGGCCGTGGGGCCAGGATGCCGCTATCGACAGGCCGGCCCGTGGGAGCATGGCGCATGGTCACCAAAGGCTGGCAGTCCCACTGGCACACTCATCCCGGTGTCCGCTCCGGACCCCAGCTGACACTGGGGGAGCGGGCCGCCGACCGCATGCGCAACATGATGGGCTCCTGGCCCTTCGTATTCGGGTTCTTCGGGATCATGATCCTCTGGGCCGTGGCCAACTCGGCGTTCTACCTGGGGGGCACCAATGGGCGGCACGGGTTCGACCCGTACCCCTACATCCTCTTGAACCTGTTCCTGTCCATGCTGGCCGGCGTGCAGGCCGCCGCCCTGCTGATTGCGGCCAAGCGATCGGATGGCATCGCCTCGGAGATCGCCCTGCACACCGAGAGGAACACCGAGGACCTCAAGGGGCTCTTGGCCGAGAACACCGAACTGACCAATCAGGTCAAGAAGAACACCGACCTGCTGGATGAGATCCACCGGCACGTAGCCGCCCTGACTCCGAACGCCGGGCGCTTCAAGCCGGGGGAGGACCCGCCCCCCAGCAGCTAGGGGCGGATCGGGTCTTTCGGGCCCGGGGACTGCGCCGGCCCCGGGGCCGGCCCCCAACGGCACGGCGCCGGCGTACTCGGCCGTACGATTCCCGGCGTGACCCTGGCCGAGCTCGAACACGAGGCCCTGGGCTGCACCCGCTGCCCACTGGCGGCCGGGCGCACCCAGGTCGTCTTCGGCGTTGGTGATCCGTCGGCCCGCCTCATGTTCATCGGGGAGGGACCGGGCCGGGAGGAGGACCTGCGGGGCGAGCCCTTCGTCGGGCGTTCGGGACAGCTGCTCGACCGGCTCATGGCCGAGGAGATCGGCATCGACCGCACGGGCTGCTACATCGCCAACGTGGTCAAGTGCCGCCCGCCGGGCAACCGGGATCCCAGGCCGGAGGAGATCGACGCCTGCCGTCCCTATCTCGAATCCCAGGTCGACCTCATCGCACCGGCCGTGGTGGTGACCCTGGGCAACTTCGCCACTCGGCTCATGCTCGACACAACCGAGGGCATCAAGCGGCTGCGAGGCCGGTCCTATCCATTCCGGACCGGCGTGATCGTGCCGACCTACCACCCCTCCGCCGCCCTACGCTCGGGTGGCCAGGTGGTGGCCGAGATGCGGGCCGATCTGATCCGGGCCAAGCAGGCCATGGTGGCGGCGGGTGTCCGGTGATCCGGCTCATCACCTCCTCGGACGAGGAGACCCGGGAGATGGCCGCAGCCCTGGCGCCGATGGCCCGTGCCGGTGATCTGCTCCTGGTGTCAGGAGACCTCGGCGCCGGCAAAACTGTCTTCGCCCAAGGTTTCGCCCGCGGTCTCGGCGTGACCGAACCGGTTACCAGCCCCACCTTCACCCTGGTGCGCACCTATCCCGCCGCCATCCCTCTGATCCACGCCGACCTCTACCGTCTGGAGCGCATGCAGGAGGTCATCGACCTCGGGCTCAACGAGCTGCTCGACCATTCCGCCGTCGCCCTGATCGAGTGGGGCGACGTGGCCGCCGCCACCTTCACCAGCGATTACCTGCTGGTCCGCATCGGGCTCGAGCCTGAGGCCGAATCCACCCGCTTGTTCCAACTCGGCATGGTCGGTCCTTCCTGGTCGGCCCGCAACGCG
>Ga0307372_10010506_pt1 | contig 12510 bp, 12 predicted proteins | sample OX1MG_FD_202533 | JGI IMG/M metagenome (GOLD analysis project Ga0307372, IMG submission 202533) | Soil microbial communities from Risofladan, Vaasa, Finland - OX-1 | ecosystem: Environmental > Terrestrial > Soil > Coastal area > Acid sulfate soil | place: Finland: Risofladan, Vaasa | collected...
CAGCTGCTCCCCTTCCTGCCCTTCAGCTCTCAGCAACTGCACCTGATGCTCGGCTACCAGGGCATGATCGCTCCCATGCCGGTGCTGGAGACGGTCTCCGCAGACGGCGACCCCCACCAGGTGCTCTGGGGGGACTTCGCGACCCCCGAAGCCAGCTGGCGACCCAGCCAGCTGCCGGCGGGACAGCCGCTGGGCGAGCCGGCCCCGCTCTTTCGAAAGCTCGACCCGCAAGTTGTCGACGACGAGCTGGCCCGGATGGCCCCGGCCGACCCCGGCTGAGCCGAGGGAGGGTCAGCGCCTCTTGGTCAACTGCACGTAGGCGCGGTCGGCGGCCCCGCTGGAGTGGGGCCGGGCCACCTGGATCTCCAAGTGGAGGTCGGTCAGGAACTGGCTCACCGGCAGCTCAACCACCTGATACATCATGGGCCCGATCAGCTCAAAGCAGGCGGTTCCGGCGAGCAGGCGGTGCTGGGCGACCCTGACCGTGACCAGGGCCCCCGGCCCGAAGGTGATGCCGGCTAGGTAGTTGTCCATGCAGCTGAGCCTTGCCAAGGTGAAGCCGATGAAGAGCCGGTCGGGTCCAGCGCCCTGGCCCGGGCTCGACGAGGTCCCGGTACCGCTGGGGAAGCTGGCCTCGACCCGGGCCAGCGAGATGGCGGCGCGGAGCGGGGGCAGGGCAACGCCGATGGGGTCCAGCCCCCGGTACAGAGTCCGGTACTGGGCCAGTCCGGGGCGGCTCGGATATCCAGCTGCCGCCAGGGCGCTGACGGAGCCGGTCAGCAGCGTCGCCGCCGCCAGCGCCAGGCAGAGCAGCCTGAGCGCTCGCCGGCCGCGGTCCGCCCGGTTCAGCCTCATGTGGGTTAGACGCGACCGGGCAAGCGCGCGTTCCCCAGCGCCGGGACGGAGGCGGGTTACACTCGCCAGCGAATCCGGCTGCGAGGGATCCCACCTTGAACTTGGCGACCGTTTCGATACCCCTCGCGGTCGCGGCCGGGGCGACCTCGTTCCTCTCCCCCTGCGTGCTTCCCCTGGTGCCCTCCTACATGGGCTTCCTGGCCCAGTCGGCGACCGGGGGCAGACCCTACGCCAGCCCAACCAGAGCCGGACGGGCTCGGGTGCTGGCGGGCTCGCTGGGATTTGTGCTGGGGCTGAGCGTCTTCTTGGTTGCCTTCTTCTACGCGCTCTACCGGCTGCTGGAGCCCTGGAAACAGCTGGCCCTTCCGGTCCTGGGCTCGTTGGTGATCCTTTTGGGACTGACCTTCATGGGGATCCTGCAACTGCCCTGGCTCTCCCGCGAGGCGCGCTGGCTCCCGTCCGGATTTCGGAGGGGGGGATTCCTGGCCGGCCTGCTCTTGGGACTGGGGTTCGCGGCCGGCTGGACTCCCTGCATCGGACCGGTGCTGGGCGCCGTGTTGACCTCGGGCGTCAACCAGGGGACCACCGGCCGGGGACTGTTGCTGATCTGCGCATATTGTCTCGGGCTGGGCCTGCCCTTCGTTCTGGTGGCACTGCTGATCGACCGCGCGACGCCGGTGCTGCAGATGCTCAACCGTCGCCAACGGCTGATCTCGATGGTGGGCGGGGCGCTGGTGGTGGCCATGGGCGTCCTGGTGGTCAGCAACAACGTCCCGCTGGTCTACGGCTGGTTCGCGCACCACTTGCCGGCCTTCTTCCAGGACCCGTTCCAGCTCTGAAGGGAGTCTGCCTGGGTCGATCCACGGCCGGACCTTGTTCGGCGTCCCGCTAGACTCGCGCCCCAAGTGAGGTCTCAACGGAAGCGGACGATCGACGTGTACTCGGTCCTTGGAGCCGAGCGCGCCGCCAGTTGGAACGAGCTGAGGCGCAGCTACCGGGCCCGGGCCCGGGAGCTCCACCCGGACGTCCAGACCCACCGCCCCACCCCCAGTCGGCTCGAACCCGCCCGGGCCACCGCCTTGTTCACCCAGCTCCAAGCCGCTTGGTCGTTGGTGGCAACCCCGGAACGACGGGCCGCTTACGACCTGACCCTGGACCGGTCCCCGGTACTGGCGGGCCGGCCTCGGCGGTCTGCGGTGGCCCCGCGCTGGAGCGCTGGGCCGGTGGCAGGGGTGCTACTCCGTACCGGTCCGGGAGACCTCCACATCGCAATTCCTGGCGGCGGCTGGAACTTGTCGCTCGCGGAGTTCCTGGGCCATGCCGGTTCCGCCCGGATCCCTCCCCTTCTGATCGGGGACCTCCCCCCCCACCTGGCCCTGCGCCAGGCCCTGCTGGCCGTCGACTTCGTCGAGCGGCTGCGGCTCACCACCATGGTCGGGCTCGAGGAGCCAGCCGAGTACCGGGGCGGCGCGGGAGCCGACCTCGACGACGATGGCGCCTGGAAGCTGGAACAGTTGGACCGGGCGCTGCAGAAGTGGGCCAGGGCCCAGCCGGACCGGCGCGCCGAGCTCCCCTACGCTGCCGACCTCCGACTGATGGGCCAGCTCTCGCTGGCGGGATATGAGATCAACCTTCCCCACCCAGCCGGACTCTTCCAGGCGCTTGAGCCGCGTCCCGGCGATCGCCGGGAGGCCAGGCGGCGCAGCGCCCAGCCAGTGCTGGAGCTACGGCTACCTCCGCTAGCCTTGGCCGTGGCCGCCAGCTGGTCGGGCGACCAGCTGGCGATGGCAGCGCTGGAGCGGGGATGGGACGGACTAACGGCGGTGGCCGGGTTGGCGTCGGCGGAGCTGGTCGCGGCCCGGCGAGCTCTGGAGGCCAAGCGTGCTCGCCGCGACAGCCACGAAGCGCTGCCCGGCTCGGCCCTCGACGGCGGTCAGCTGCCAGTTGGGGCGCTCCCGCTCCTGCGGGCCCTGCCGTCTACCCTGGCCTGGGTGGCCGAGGTAGGCAGGCTGCCCGGCAGCCTGCCCTGGGGCGACCCGGTCTCGGTGTCGGGGGAGGACCAGCTGCTGGGCGACGCGGCCGCCCGGCTCGGCGCCCGGGTGCTGGACCGCCTGCTCCGGGAGCCTCCGCCCGGGCTGAGGCTGGTGGCAATGAGCGGTTCCCGGCTAAGGTTCCGGGCGGAGGCGGACCCGACCGAGGCAGTCGCCTGGCTCAACCAGGCCGTCTCTGACGCCTTCAAGGTCCACCTGGGCTTTCCGTCGGCCCCCAGCGTCACTGAAGGTTAGGATTGACAAAACTATTCCGTAGAGGCTAACCTTTTTCCTAGACCGCGGCTGAGTCGCGGGCGGTTCGAAGCTAGTTCGTCGAGGTTTTCCGTGGCCATTACACAGCCGGTAATGCATCTTTCGCAACGGTCCAAGCTCGCCATCGTGGTGGCGGTGATGCTGGGCCTCTTCCTCAGCGCGCTGGACCAGACCGTGGTGGGCACCGCCCTTCCCACCATCGTCACCGACCTGGGCGGCAACAACCTCTACGTCTGGGTGGTGACCTCGTACCTGCTCACCAGCACCATCACGGTTCCCATCTACGGCAAGCTCTCCGACCTGTTCGGACGCAAACTGCTCCTGATCATTGGGATCAGCCTCTTCCTGGTCGGCTCAGCCCTCTCCGGGCTGTCCCAGAACATGACCGAGCTAATCATCTTCCGGGGACTCCAGGGACTGGGCGCCGGCGCCCTGTTCCCGATCGCGCTGGCGGTGATCGGCGACCTCTTCACTCCCCGCGAGCGCGGCAAGTACCAGGGCTTCTTTGGGGGAGTCTTCGGGCTCGCCTTCCTGGTCGGCCCCTTTCTGGGTGGTTGGATCACCGACAACATCAGCTGGCACTGGGTCTTCTACGTCAACCTGCCCATCGGCGCGGTCGCCCTGGCGGTCATCGCCAGCCAGCTACCCAACCACAAGCGGGAGGGCGCCAGTCCCTCAGTCGACTACCTGGGGGCGTTGGTCTTCACCTTGGCGGTGGTGCCGATCCTGATTGGCCTCACCGAGAAGGGCCTGGCCGGCAGCTCCGGAGTCGCCTACTCCTGGTTCGCCTGGCAGGTGGGCGGGCTGCTCCTGCTGGGGCTGGTGCTGGGCCTTGTTTTCCTGTTCGTCGAGACCAGGGTGGCGGAGCCGATCCTGCCACTGCACCTGTTCCGGATCCGCACCTACGCCGCCTCTCAGGTGGCCATGTTCCTTATGTCCTTCGCCTTCTTCATCGCGGTCATCTTCATGCCCCGCTACTACCAGGCGGTTCGCGGTATCAGCGCCACCGCCTCGGGCTACATGCTCTGGCCGCTGCTGCTGGGCCTGATGGGGACCAGCATCGGCGCCGGCCTGGTGATCGCCCGGACCGGCAAGTACAAGCTGCTGCTGGTGGGGTCAATGGTGACCATGACGATTGGCATCTTCCTCATGACCCAGCTCAGCGCCACAACCGGCGACTACCCGCTCTGGATCTGGCTCTTCGTGCTGGGGATCGGCATCGGACCCGCCATGTCTGGGTACACCCTGGTGGTCCAGAACTCGGTCCCGGTGGCCCAGCTGGGCGTCGCCACCAGCACCCTCACCTTCATCCGCCAGATAGGCGGCACCATCGGGCTGGCCATCGCCGGGACCTCGCTGTCCTCCACGGTTGCCAGCCAGCTGCCCAAGGACCTGGCCAAGGCCGGGGTCCCTGCCTCTCTCACCGGCCACCTCTCAGCGGCCTCCGACAGCAGTCTGACCGGCGTCGGCAACATCGGGGCCAAGCTCAGCCACGTACTTCCCCCGGCGGCTCAGCCCTACATCGGGGCGATCGTCAGGGCCATCCACAACGCCCTGGCCCAAGCCATCGCCGGGTCGTTCTGGATCGGGTTGGTGGTGGCTGCGGTGGCGGTGGTGGCCACCCTATTCCTGAAGGAGCTGCCGCTTCGCACCACCCACCATGACGTGGAGCCACCGGACTTGGCGACCGCCCCCAGGGAGCCAGCTCGGGAAGAGCTCGTTCCCGCCCCCTGACAGGTCGACTGGGATGCCCGGCGCCAAGGATCACCCCGGGACCAGCACCGACGGCGCCGCCCGACTGGGGCTGCTCAAGGAGTCGCTGTTCGGCCTCGAAGAGCTGACCGCCCGGCACTCGCGCCAGGGGACGAAAGGCAGCTGGGCCCGTCTGGACCTGCCCAAGGGCCAGGTTCATGTGCTGATCTTGCTCCACGAGTCCGGGCCGGCCACGGTGGGCCACCTGGCCGACGCGCTGGGCGTCAGCCTGCCCTCGGCGAGTTGCACGGTGGATCGCCTCGAAGAGCACCGACTGGCTTTGCGGCAGCGCGACGACGCCGACCGCCGGGTGGTCCACGTGACCCTCACCACCAAGGGTCGGGCCGCCGCCGAGGAGGCCGCCGGCTTCCGGCGTCAGCGGGTGCGGCAGCTCTTGGACCACTTCAACGCCGACGAGCTGCGGGCGCTTCTGAAGGTACTGGCGGCGGTGCGGCGTTGCTTCGACGAGAGCGTCTGAACTAGTCGTCCAGGTTCCCGCATGCCGGCCGGTGAAAGCCCCGACTATCGGGCTGCGGAGGCCCGGTTCTTGCCCCGGCGCTTGGCGCTGTACATGGCGGCATCGGCCGCGCCCAGGAGCTGGCCCACGGTGCGCCCGTGCTTGGGGAAGAGGGCTATTCCGACAGATGCGGTCACTGTGGGCAGGGTGCACTCAGGCGGGAGCGGGATCGCGGCCAGTCCCTTGCGGACCGCTCGGGTGACTCGGCGGGCACCGTCCAAGCTGCAGTCGCGCAGGATCAGCACGAACTCCTCGCCGCCGTAGCGGATGGCGGCGTCCTCGGCCCGGATCACCCGGTGCAGGGTCCGGCCCACGCTTCGCAGGATGGCGTCCCCGGCGGCGTGGCCACAGCTGTCATTGATCTGCTTGAAGTTGTCCAGATCGAGCATTAGGATCGCCAGGAGGACGCCACTGCGCTCGGCCATGGCCAGCTCCCGGCGGCCGGCTTCACGGAGCCAGCGGGTGTTGAACAGCCCGGTCAGGGAGTCGGTGACGGCGTGCTGGACCTGCTCGGCGTAGAGCTGGGTGTTGCGCCAGGCGGCCGCCGCCATGTGGCCCACCAGGCTGGCGGCGGCGAGATCGTTGGCAACGTAGGCCTCCCTGCGGAAGCGGACCAGGTTGAGCATTCCCAGCCGGTAGTCGCCAGAGATCAGCGGGATCAACAGCATCGACTCGTCGATGTCGGTGGTTCCGGGCACGTGGCCAGCGGATGGGTGGGCGTCGGCGTCGTTGACCCGCTGGGGCGCCCCCAGGTCGAACGCCCAGCCGGTGAGTCCAACCCCCAGCGCGAAGGAGTGAGCCATCACCCCCTGGGCGTAGCTGGGGTCCTTGAAGGAGCGGGCCAGCAGGGGCCGGAACCGGCCGGAGTCCCAGTCGGCCTGGTAGACCGAGATCCCATCGGAGGGGACCACCCGCTCCAGATAGTCGGCGGCCAGCTCCAGGATGGCGTGGGGATCGTGTTCAGTCTGGAAGGCTCTCGCCGCCTGACTGAGTACCTCGGTGAGGCGGGGCTGATGGCTGTCAACCGCCAGCTTGCCGGGGTCTCGCCTGGCGGTGGCGGCCGCCCGGGACAGCCTGGTGTCGACGCCGTTGAGGGGCGGGGAGTCGTCCAGGGAAAGCACCGCGGCCCGACCGGGGAAGCGCAGCTCGCCTCCCCCCTCGCCGGCAGCGACCTGGGGCTCGGCCAGCAGCGGGCCTTGGCCGAACGCGACCCCCAGGTCGATCAGGACCGCCACTTCGGACTCTTCGGCGATGCCGCCGGCGGCCAGGTGGGCGTCCATCTGGGCGGCGAGTCCGACCAGGGCCGAGACCACCGCTCGCTGGCCCCGGTCCCGGTCCAGCCCGTCGATCAGCACCGGGTCCATCTGGAGGATGTCTGGTTCGGCTTTCCCGATCGCCGACAGTCTGGTGCGGACAGCTCCCAGCTGGGTCAGCCCGACCCGGAATCCCCTCTCGTGGAGCTGTCCGGAGAGGTCGTAGAGCGGACCGGCCTCCACCCGCTCGCGGTCATCGTCGGTGTCCACCATCTGCCAGACGATGCGGGAGGGATCGAGCCCGGCCGCCTTGACCTCGGTCAGGAGCCATCCCACCAGGCCCCGGCGGCGGCGGCGCCAGGGATGCATCTCCAGCAGCACCGCGCCCGGGCTGAGCTTGGTGGCGATCTCCAACTCGGCCCGGAGCAGGCTGTCGTCCAGGGTGTTGAGAAGGTCGGCACCCTCCGCGGCCTCCCAGATCTCCTCGATCGAGGGGATGACGTCTAGCCGGGGAATCCGCCAGCGGACCTCGTAGGCCAGGATGGCGTGGTCGCGGAGCCGGGTGATCGGCTCGGCGGTGAGGCGGAAGGCGTTCGGCTGGAGCAGGTCGCGGATCGCCAGCTCGCGGGCTTCGGCTCGGGCCTGAGCGGTGCGCGCCGCCAGCCGCGAGGGGCGCGCCTTCACGCGCGTCGCCCCAGCCGGGATCTCCTCCTCCCGAAGTGCGGTCGCCACGCCGCGATCTTGACAGCGGCCCGCCAAGCCCGGGGCGACAGTTAGGTGACGTTTATGTCGATTATGTTGTCGAGTTCGGTGATCTGGTTGGTGGAGAACCGCTGGCCGGCAGTCCGGGCACCACCAAACAAAGCTCGGCGTAGACCAGGTGGGCCAGCACGGCGGGCCAGACCGACCCGCTCCTGATCCGCAGCCAGCCGGTGCCCGAGCCCAGCAGCACCGCTCCCAGTGGAGGCAGTGGTTGCAGGCTGGCCATCTGCACCAGCCCGTAGACCAGGGTCGAGCGGAGCAGAGCGCTCCCCTCCGGTTGGGGCCGCTCCCGGAGCTGGTGGCCCAGGAAGGACTCCCTCCAGAAGATCTCCTCCCCGACCGCGGCCGGAACCACCAGCAACGCGGCCAGCTGGGGGGGCGCTCCCCCGGTGCACTCCCGGAGCCGGTCCAGGGAGCGTCGACCCAGGGACAGCCGCCTGGCCACCAGGGCACCCGCGGCGGTGATCCCGTAGCCGAGCCCGCCAGCCAGGCCCCCAACCACCATCCATCCCAGCGAGGCTGGCTGGGGACGGGATCTGAGTCGGCCCAGCCCGGGCAGTCCGACCGCTCCCAGTCCCAGGGTCATGAGGGGCCAGAAGTATCTAGGCTTCTGGAAACCTAGATAGCAGAGCGCCGCCTGGCCGAAGATCGCCAGGGCCAGCGCCGGGGTCTGCATCTCCGCCCCGGAGGCCCCAGGCCCAACTCTCAGAGGTGCCGGACCGCCAGCCGGTCAAGCGCCGCCGCCATCGAACCGGCGGCGGCGAGGGCCGCCTCGGCCAAGCCCTGCTGAGGGTCGGACGCTCCGATCGGGAGCGGTTCGGAGCCGGCTCGAAGGGCGTCCCCAGTCGGTGGATCCAACCCCTCGGGGAGCTGCCCCCGCAGGCTGCCCAGCAGAGCCTTGATCTGGGCTTCCTCGCGGCTGGCGGTCGCGCCCGGCCGGGCCGGATTGGGGCGGAAGGCCACCGCGGCCGCGGTCAGTCGGACCACCCCCACCCGCCGGGAGCCGCGGGCGAGCAAGCCCTGAGCCCAGTCCCGCTCCAGCTGGGCGCGCTGGGCCAGCCGGCTCAGCCGGTCCGAGAGACGGCGATCGAAGACCAGCTGGGCCTCGGCGGCGTACCAGGGGGATGCGGCGTTGCGGCGGGCGAAGAGCTGCGCCAGCAGCCTCCAGGCCTTCTCAGGCAGCTGCAGCGGCGGCGCGCTCCGGGTGCCACCTGACTCCAGAGCTCGCTCCAGGTCCGGAGAGCTGACTGGGCTGGGACCGCTGGCGGTCACCTCGCGAAGCAGGGCTGCCAGTCCGGCCGCCAGGTCACCCACCATCCCGGGGGGTTTAGCGAACCCGTAGCTGGCCCGGGGCCGCATCAACCGGGGGCCGTCCCCCGGTTCCAAAGTCCCGATCCAGCCCACCAAACGGGCCACCTCGAAGGAGTCGTCAATCACCCGTGTGGCCAGCGAACTGTGCCCCAACCGCCCCGCCGGGAGGGCGAACCCGGCATCTACCCGGATCGCTCCGCCGGGCTCGGGCTTGGCCGCCACCGGCCAGGCCCACGGGCTGGAGCCGGGGCGCCTGACCGTGGCCAGGATCACCGGCGTCCCTGCATCGAGCATGGCCCGACCGCTGGTCTCCAGCAGCCGGTTGGCAGTTCGCCTGACCCTCCGCAGCCGAGGGCCAGCGCCCACCGCCCTGGGCTTGGACCAGTCACCCAGCCTGACCGGCTGCCACCCAACCTCGCCCATGGTCGAGATCTCCACGATCCGGACCGCCACCAGCACCCGCCGCCAGTAGGCGCGGTAGAGCCGGCTCCAGAAGGGATTGGTGGCCGAGGTGGCGAAGAATCGTCTGGCCCCGCCGGCGCCTCCCATGAGCCGGAACAGCTGGGCCAGGTTGGCGGTCCCGTCGCCCCCCACGATCCGCGCCTCGCCCCGGAGCAGGACCGGCGCCTCCTCAGGGTGGGCCCGGAGCAGGGCCACCCGGGGGTGGCCCTCAATGTTGCGTAGCTTGGTGGCATAGCCGACCGTGGTCGAGGTCCAGATGGTGGCCTCGTCCGGGAGCAGCCGGGCGCCCACCGGCGAGATCGAGGGCGCACCCCAGGGCGTGACCGTGACCAGGTCCCACTGGAGAAATCGGTCCAGCCCGGCCAACAGCTCCCGGAGTCGGGAATCACCCTCAGGCACCTGATCAACCCTACGGGATATCCTCGAATTGCCACATGTCGAAGCTCAAGCTGGTCCATGCCTGAAGCCCAGGGTCGGATCATGGTGCCGGTGACCCAGCAGGATGCCTGGGAGTTCGCCGCCGACGTCCGCAACGCGCCCCGCTGGGTGTTCGGCGTCGGAGAGGTCGCCGGGGACCTCCGCCACCCTCTCCTGCCCGGCGACCGGCTCCGGGTCCGGCTGGTGGTCGGGGGCCGGATCGCGGACAGTGCCTGGGTAGTGGGGGAGTGCCGGCGACCGAGCTACCTGATCAGCTCGGGTCGTGCCCTGGGCGCCACCGCGACCCTCCGGATCGAATGCCGGGAACTGGGGCCAAGGACGGCCGAGGTCCGCTACAGCTTGAAGTACGAGCTCCCCGGCGGACCACTGGGCGCGCTGGCGTCGCGGATGGGCGTGCAGGGAGTGCTGGAACTGCAGGTCAAGCAGTCGCTCCGGAACCTGCGGCGGCTCTTGTCCTCTGGCTCCCACCATGCCGGAACGGGGCCGGCCGCCCTGGAGCCCAGCGACTCCGGCTCGCGGTGAACCTGGCTCCCTACTCTCCGCCGCTCTGGCCGGTCAGCGTGGTCGGGGTGGCCGAGGAGGATGAGCTGCTCCGCCAGGCTGATCCTCGGGCCGGCCTTAGCCCAGAACCCGGGCAGATCAGCCTGCTGCTGCTGCGGACCCGGCCCGGGATCACCCTGGGCAGCTCGCTGACCCGCAAGCCGGCGGTGTTGACAAGGATCCGGGAGATTCCCGGTCTGCCCGCCGTACGCACCAGCCCGGTGGCGGGGACGGTCGGCCCGGGCGGCCAGCACTGGCTCGGCTTCCTGGCGGTGGCCAATCTGCCCGTGCCCTGCGCCCGGCCGCTCGACCGTCTCACCGGGTCGCTGCGCTGCTTCCTGGAGGACCGGCTCGGCCCCTGGGGGGTCGAGCTGGAGCTGGGCCGGGTGGAGGGAGCTTGGTGCCCGGGCTTCAGCGACCTGGCGATCGCCGGACGCAAGCTGGTGGGGCTCGGCTACCGCCTGACGGGCGGCTGGGGGCTGGTCCGCGGGGTGGTGGCTGTGAGCCCACCTGACCAGACGGAGTTGGCTCTGCTTGACGCCTGTCACAGGGCCTTCGGTCCGGGGCTGGACTATTCCAAACTGGTGTCGCTTGCTGAGATCGCCGGACTGGCCGGCACCGAGCGCGAGTCGGCCATCCAACTCCTCGGCGGACTCTCGCAGTCGCCTGCGAAGATGTCCGAGTGACCTCCAAGGCTCCCCTCCGGCTGGTGATGGACCCGGCTGCCGTACTGCGCCACCGGGGTGCGCCGGTCAGAACTTTCGACGGCACCTTGCGACGGCTGGTGGACGAGATGTACGAGCGTTGCCTGGAGTGGAACGGGGTGGGGCTGGCCGCGCCCCAGGTTGGGCTCAACATCCAGCTGGCCGTGATCGTCTACGAGGGTCGGCGCTTGGCCATCTGCAACCCCGAGATCGTCGCCACCAGGGGCGAGTTGGACGCCAATGAGGGCTGCCTCTCCCTGCCCGGACGGAGCGGACTGGTGCGACGGGCGGAGGGGCTCACCCTGCGCTACCGCAACCCTCAAGGGAAGGGACTTCAGCGGGACTTCGAGGGCTGGCTGGCTCGGATCGTCCAGCACGAATCAGACCACCTCCAGGGGATCCTCTGCCCCGAGCGGCTGGCTCCCGGTGCCACTTTCGAGGAGGTCAGCGACGAACAGGATGAGGATGCGGTGGAGGCCAAGCCTCGGGGTCGGAGCCGGCGGGCCGGGAAGGTGGCGGCAGCCCAACCCGCCGGCAGAGAGCTGTGAGCGAGTTCAGGCCGAGGCGGGGCCGGCGACCAGCTCGTCGGCCTTTGCGACCTCCTCGACGGCTTCAGCGTCGATCCTGATCTTGATCTGGTCGCTGACTACGAAGCCGCCAGTCTCCAAAGCGACGTTCCAGTTGAGGCCGAAGTCCTTGCGGCTGAGGGAGCCAGTCGCTTCGAAGCCGGCAACCCTGAATCCGTAGGGACTGGACTCCATCCCCAGGAAGGCAACCTCCAGTTCGATGGGGTGGGTCACGTCCCGGACGGTGAGCTCGCCCTCAACCCGGTACTTGTTACCGCCCCGGCTCTCCAGCTTGGTGCTTCGGTAGGTGATCTCCGGGTACTTCTCGACGTCGAAGAAGTCAGCGGATCGCAAATGGTTGTCCCGATTCGTCTCACGGGTGTCGACGCTGACAGCCTTGATGGTGGCCTTAGCCCGGCTCCGGGTCAGGTCCTCAGTATCGAGTTCGAGCTCGCCGGTGAACTCGGTGAAGTGGCCCCTGACGGTGCTTACCATCATGTGCCGCGCCGAAAACTCAAGTGACGTGTGGGCGTTGTCCACCTTCCAGCTCATGTAGAGTCCTCCTGTTGGTTCGGTCCCGGAAACGCGCGATAATTGCCTGAGCAATCACGTAAGCGATCATAAGACAAAGGTACTTGCTCGTGCAATCATCTCGCCCAGCGCCTCCACCAGCGGCGGTTCTCTCGCCGGCTGAGCTGGGAGCCTGGAAAGCATTTCTCAAGGCCCATACGGTGATCGCCCGGGCGCTTGAGCGGGAGCTGATCGAGGCGCACCGGCTGCCGTTGGCGGAATATGACGTACTGGTCCAGCTCAACGATGCTGAGGGCGGGGCGCTACGGATGGCCCAGTTGGCCGACCGGGTGCTACTTAGCCGCAGCGGGCTGACCCGGCTGGTGGAGCGGCTGGAGCACAGCGGGCTGGTCCGCCGCGAGGTCTGTCCCAGCGACGCCCGCGGCTATTTCGCGGTGCTAACCGACCTCGGTCGGGAGCGGCTGCTAGAGGCGGCTCCCAGCCACCTTCGCTCGGTGCGCACCCACTTTTCCAGTC
>Ga0307372_10010507_pt1 | contig 12509 bp, 11 predicted proteins | sample OX1MG_FD_202533 | JGI IMG/M metagenome (GOLD analysis project Ga0307372, IMG submission 202533) | Soil microbial communities from Risofladan, Vaasa, Finland - OX-1 | ecosystem: Environmental > Terrestrial > Soil > Coastal area > Acid sulfate soil | place: Finland: Risofladan, Vaasa | collected...
CATGGAGCGCAGGCGGATCACCCCGGTGGTCGTCTCCTCGGTGCTGCCGAACACGTGGGCGGACTCCGCCGGGCCCCGCTGGTGCAGCAGCCCGACCAGGTCGGCTCCGTCGTCCATGGTGATCTGGGGCTTAGTCGCCAGCACCGCCTCTAGGTGCGAGTAATAGACGTCCCGGTCCTCACCCCGCCTGGCGAACACGGAGATCCCGTGAGCCACCAAGCTGGCAGCCACCGAGTCCTGAGTGGAGAGGGGGTTGCTGGCGCAGAGGGCCACCTGGGCACCGCCTGCGGCAAGCGCCAACGCCAGATTGGCGGTCTCCGCAGTGACATGGAGACAGCCGCCGACTCGCAGATCTCGAAACGGCTGGTTGGCCTCGAAGCGGGCCTTGATCTGAGCCAGGACCGGCATGTCCCGGGCCGCCCAGGCCACTCGCTGCGTGCCGGACTCGGCCAGCTTGATGTCGGTGATGTCATAGTCGGCGGCCAGCGCCGTCGCGGATTCAGCCAACGAAGTCTCCTCTCACAGTACTAGCAGCGCCTCCACTCGGTTGTCCCCCAGCCGCTCCCGACCCTGCAGCGCCAACAGCTCCACGACGAAGCCGAACCCGACCGCCAAGCCGCCCAGCCGATTGATCAGGTCCAACGTCGCCAGTGCGGTGCCCCCAGTCGCCAGGAGGTCATCCACCACCAGCACCCTGGTCCCAGGTTTGATGGCATCCTGGTGCATCTCCAAGATGGCCTCACCATATTCCAGCTCGTAGCTGGAGCTGAGCACCGCGGCCGGCAGGCGGCCCGCCTTGCGGACGGGAATCACCCCGACCCCAAGCTGGAAGGCGATCACCGCCCCGAAGGTGAACCCGCGGGACTCGATGCTGGCCACCGCCCCGACGTCGGCGGACCGGAAGAGTTCCGTGAGCCGCCCACAGGCGGCGCGGAAGGCCGCACCGTCGCCCAGGAGCGGCGTGATGTCGCGGAAGAGGATCCCCGGCTTGGGGTAGTCGGGAACTTCCCGGATGTACGACCGCAGATCGACCTCGGATACGGGGTTGGTCTCCGGCACCGACGAATCCTACTACAGGAAGTCGGGCCCTTCGATCCTGGCGGTGGCGTCGCGGCGGAGCGGTCACCTGGCTCAGAGCGGCTGCCGGTTGACGAAGCCCTCGTCCCGTTGATGCCAGTACTCGATGGCCGGTTCACCGAGCCGCCAGCAGAGGAACACCGGCCGGCCGGCGCGCTCGGAGGGGAAGTCAACCAGGCCAGCGTGAGCGTCCCGCAGCAGGATCCCGTGCTGCTGCAGGAACTCCATCTCCCGCTCCACCAGCTCCCCGGCCTGCAGCATCGCCGACGCCGCCGCCCCGCCGCCGTTGTGACCCTCGGCACTCCGGACTCGGCCCAGCGCCTCCTCATCGGTCGCGGCACCGAGCTGGACCAGCAGCGATTGCAGCACCTGGGTCAGGGTCGGCAGCAGCTGGTTGGCCTGGGCCACGGTATAGCGACGCTCCGATTCCGGCGCGTGCCCCTCGCCCTCGGCCGGAGCTGGTGGCACCGGCTCAGAGAAAGGCCGGCAGCACTTCGCTGCCGAGCAATTCCAGCTGGTCCAGATCGGCGAGATCGAGCACCTGCAGGTAGATCCGATGGCAGCCCAGCCGGGCGTAGGCCTCGATTCGCGCGAGCACCTGGGCCGGGGTGCCGAATGCGCCGATCACAGCGAGCCGTTCCGGATCCTGACCGATGTCTCGAGCCCGACGGACGGCCTCCGCCTGGTCCCGGCCACAGGCGACGGTGAGCGCGGCCGAGAGCCGCAGGAGGCCCGGATCGCGACCCCGAGCTCGGCAGGCATCCTGGACCACGGCGAACTGGGCTTCGGCATCGGCGAGCGACACGAAGGCGACGTTGAACTCGGCTGCGTACTGGGCCGCCAGCTCCGGGGTTCGGCGCTTTCCCATTCCCCCCATCAAGATCGGTGGCCCCGGTCGCTGCCACGGTTTGGGCAATGCCGGGGAGTCGCGGAGCTGGTAGTGGCGACCGGTGTATGAGTAGTTCGAGCCCTCCGGCGTCGCCCAGAACGAAGTGAGGATCTCCAGCTGCTCTGCCAGCCGCTCGAAGCGCTCGGCGGAGCCCGGAAAGGGGATGCCGTAAGCTGCGTGCTCGGCGGCGTACCAGCCGGCCCCGACGCCCAAGTCCACCCGCCCCTGACTCATCTGGTCGACCTGGGCGACGGCGATCGCCAGCGGACCGGGGAGGCGGAATGTAGCGCAGGTCATCAACGTCCCGAGACGGATCCGCTTGGTTTCGAGCGCCAGTCCGGCCAGGGTCACCCAGGAGTCAGTCGGACCCGGGAGCCCTCCCTGGCGATGAATGGTGAGGTAGTGGTCCGACCGGAAGAACCCGGCGAAGCCGCAGTCCTCGGTGAGGCGGGCCGCTCGGGCAAGTTGCTCATAGGAGGCGCCGTTTTGCGGTTCGGTGAAGACATGCAGCTCCGGCACGACCCTCGAAGGCTACAAGAGTAGGAGCCGCCCCCGTGTTACCGGGCGCCCCCGCGACCACCCAGCACCCGGCGCCACGGAGTGGGCTCGGCCCACCGGGCAACCGCGGCCGGATCGACTTGTCGCCGCGCCATGATCAGCCGCCGCTCCCGGCGGGACTGCGGCAGTCGTCGCAGGGCGTCGACGGCTCCCTGTACTGCGGCCGGATGGCGCAAGGCGGCTCGGCCGACGCGGAGCGTGAAGAGGGTGGTGGCGCTGGCCAGGTGGCCGCCCCCCAGCCAAGCGGGCGGCGCATTGCGGACCCAGACGGAGATCCGGTTGGCCACGACGTGGCGCTCGATGGCGCTGGTGCGGTACAGCCCGGTCCCCCCCCGCCGATGGCTGGCGGTGGCCCCCGGCTCATACCAGGAGCGCCAGCCGCGCCACCGGGCCCGCCAGTCCAGATCGACATCCTCGAGGTAGGCGAAGAAGTCCTCACACAGAATCTCGCCATTGAGCGCCACGTCGTCGAGCATCTGGTGGCGGTAGAGGGCGGCCGCCGCAGAGACCCCAAAGACCTCCTCCGCCTGCTGCCGACGCCCGTCGTCGGGCGCTCCCTGGTCCCGATTGGTGACCCAGCCGTTGCGAAAGAGCACATGCCCGGTCGAGTCCAGGCAGGGCTGGCCGCTCGCCGCGGCGCGGAGGCGGCCGCCGACGCTGCCGATGTCCGCCGCCGACTCAGCTCGGGCGACCGCTGCGGCGAGGAAGGCGGGATCGAGGGTGACGTCGAGGTTGCAGACCAATACGAAATCGGCGCTGGTTGCCTGCAGCCCTTGATTCACTGCGGCGGCGAATCCGCGGTTGCCGGAGTTAACCAGGAGCTCCACGTCCGGCTGGGCCTGGAACCACTCCCGCGATCCGTCCTGGGAGCCGTTGTCGATGACCACCACCTGAGACGGAGCCAGGGTCTGAGAGCGGATCGAGCCGAGCATGGCTTCGCAGTCCGCTCGTCCGTTCCAGTTCACCGCGATCACGGCCACCGCCCGGTGTGCGCGGTTCTCCGGGCCGGTCAAGGGCTCACCGTGGGATTTCGCCGCACCGCATTGAGCCCCAGCAGCCAGCCGAGGCGCAGCAGGATCCCGAGCCCCACAAGCGGGGACCACAGCGCATTCCAGCCGGACAGGTAGTGGAGCCGATAGAAGCGCCACATCGAGCGGTGGAAAGCGACCAGCATCAGCAAGGCGACCTGGCGAGAACTCGTGCCCTTGCGATGGACGACCCGCGCCGCCGGCTCGTACCAAACCGTGAAGCCCTGCTCCTGCAGGCGCCAGCAGAGGTCCAGATCCTCGCCATACATGAAGAACCGCTGGTCAAATCCGCCCAACTTATCCCAGACTTCCCGGAGGATCAGCATGCAGGCACCGCTGCCGCTGTCGACGTCGGTCGCCTGGTCCACCGGCAGATGGGTGAGGTTGTAGGCGCCGAACCGGGAGCTTCCGGGGCGCAGCCGGCTCAGTCCGCCCAACCGCCAGAGCGCGGTCAGAGGGGTCGGGAAGCTGCGTCGACAGGCAGCATCCAAACGGCCGTCGGGACGGTCGATCCGCGGGGAGATCGCCCCCCGGCGGGGATTCTCGTCGAGGGCGCGCAGCATCACCACCAAGGCATCCTCGACCAAGACCGCATCGGGATTGAGGAGTAGGAGTGCCCGTCCGGGGAGGTCGCGAGCGGCCAGGTTATTGGCGGCCCCGAAGCCCAAGTTGCGATCCAGCCGGAGCAGGCGGACCTGGGGAAAGCGCTCCGCCACCAGATCCGCCGTCCCGTCGTCCGAGGCGTTGTCGACCACGGCAAGCTGTTCCTGCGCGAGCCCGGAGCCGAGACAGGAGTTGACCGCCGCCGCCACCTCGCCCCGCGAGCGATAGGTACAGATCACCGCGCCCAGCTCAGAGAGGTCGATGGCTGGGCTCAAGCTACGTCTCGAGGAGGAAGGAACTCAGCAAACGCCCTCTCGCGCTGGGAGGCAAGGTAGCCGCGCAGGCCCTGCTCCCAGGCGGGCAGCGCGGCCATCCCCAGCTCACGCCAGCGACCGTTATCCAATACCGAGTAGCGCGGCCGCGGGGCCGCCGCTCCCCACTCCAGGGTGGTCGTTGGCTGCACCTGGGCGGCGATTCCGACTTCGCGGAGGATCGCCTCCGCGAAGTGGAACCAGGTGGTGGCCCCGGAACTGGTCAGATGGTATAGGCCGAACCACTCCCCGTCCAGGAGTCCACCGAGTGCCGCAGCCAGGTCGCCGGTCCAAGTGGGAGAACCGACTTGGTCCGCGACCACGCTCACCTGACCACGGGCCGCCGCCGCCCGACAGATCGCCAACGGAAAGTTTGGCCCCCCCATGCCGTAGAGCCAGGCGGTGCGGACCAGATACAGCGGCCCGCCCAAGGCGAGGCACTCCAACTCACCCGCTCGCTTGCTCTCCGCGTAGACCCCGCGCGGTTGGGGCGCGTCCTGCTCGGTCCAGGGATGAGCAGGCTCGTCGGGCTCCTGGCTGAAAACAAAATCGGTGCTGACATGGCAGAGGGCGACCTCCGCCCGAGCACAGGCCAGGCCCACGTTCTTGGCGCCGTCGCGGTTGATGGCGAAGGCCAGCTCGGGTTCCGACTCCGCCTGGTCCACCTTAGTGTAGGCGGCACAGTTGACGACCCGGTGATAGCGGCCCGGCTGGACCGCCGCCGCGACCGCCACCGCGTCGGTGATGTCGAGGGCGCGGCGGTCCAGGGCGGTGACCTGGTGGCCCCCCAGGTCCAACGAGCGGGAAAGCTCCCGGCCCAACTGGCCGCCAGCACCCAGGACCAGGATCCTCAAGCGGGTCGCTCCCTCAGGAGGCGGACGCGGAGGGGGCTACCGGGTGGTAGTTGCGACGGTAGAAGTCGAGAAACTCCCCGGACTTGATGGGCGCCCACCAGTCGCGGCGCTCTTCGTACCACCGGACAGTTCGGGCGATCCCGTCCTCGAACTCCACCTCTGGCCGCCAGCCGAGCCCCTGCGCCTTGCCGCTGTTGAGCGCATAGCGGCGATCATGGCCGGGCCGGTCGAGCACCGGCTGGATCAACGTGTCGGCCCCGCCGGTGAGACGCAGCACCGTCTGAGCGACGATCATGCCGCTGATCGGTTCCTCGCCGCGACCCAGGTTGTAGGCCTCTCCCACCACCCCGTGGGCCAGCACCGCGGCGATGCCCCGGGCGTGGTCGTCCACGTGTAGATAGTCGCGGACAGCGGTGCCGTCGCCGTAGATGGGCAGGGGCAGTTGGTCCAGCGCTTGAGTGATGAATAGTGGCACGATTTTCTCGGGATACTGATACGGACCGTAGGTGTTCGAGCCCCGCGTCACCAGCACCGGCAACCCGTAGGTAGCGTGGTATGCAAAACACAGCAGGTCGCCGCTCGCCTTGCTCGCCGAATAGGGTGAGCGGGGGCGGATGGCGTCAGTCTCGCGGGATCGCTCGGGCGCCTCCACGTCACCGTAGACCTCGTCAGTTGATACCTGCAGGAAGCGGGCATGGCCGGCCTGGCGGGCCGCCTCCAAGAGCTGGTGGGTCCCCAGCACATCGGTCCTAATGAACCCGCTCGGATCCAGAATCGAGCGGTCGACGTGGGTTTCCGCGGCGAAGTTGACGATGCAGTCCACCTCTGCCGCCAGCTTGCCGACCAGGTCGGCGTCGCAGATGTCCCCCTGCACAAATCGGAAGCCGGGACGGGCGGCGACCGGCGTTAGGTTGGCCAGATTGCCAGCATAGGTGAGCTTATCAAGGACCGTCACCGAGAACCCCTCGCCCTCCCCTAGGAGCTGCCGCACGAAGGCGGAGCCGATGAACCCGGCCCCTCCCGCCACCAGCAGTCGGGGCGGAATCCCTCCTCCGACCGTAGGCAGCCGGGCGCTCGCAATCACTAGATATTCTCGATCGACCAATCGAACCCGATCCGGGGATCGTTCCAGGCAATCCGGCCTTCATCCGGATGCTCCGAGTCGTAGGGCTCGGTGACGTAGTAGCAGAGCAGTACGTCCTGGAGGTCGAGGACCTGGTATCCGTGGGCGACCAGCGGCGGAATTGCGATCATCTTGGGGGAGTTCTCGCCGGCGATGACCACCTGGGTACTGCCTTGGGTCGGCGAGTCACGCCGCAGGTCGACCAGCACCACCCGGGCATTGCCCTTGACGATATCCCAGTAGTCCCACTGACGCTGGTGCCAGTGGAACGCCTTGATCAGCTCGGGGGGATTGCCGCCCCGGGCATAGGCCAGCGACCTCGACATCTGCGCGAAACTCTGGTCCGGCAGGAAGGGGCGGCCCTGGTCATCCCGATCCCCACGCTTCAGCTGCTCCAGGAAATAACCCCGTTGATCAACATGCAGTTGGAGCGACTTGATCATGACCCCGTCGATGGGACCGCGGCGCTCCGGTGGGGGCACTTGGCGCAGGCCGTCGAGGACCGCTTCCATCTCCGCCGTGGTCGGCTGCCAAGCCATCAGTCGACCGACCTCCGCCGGCTCACGACAAACTCACGCGCGAATGGTCGCCGAGCATCAGCTTGTGGGCCCGCGGGCGGGTCTCGCTCTTCTCGATGACGACGTCGCGCCCAATCAGTGAATCCTCGATCTTGCTCACGCCGCGGATGGTGGTGTTCTCCAACACTATCGAATGCTCGATCTCACTGCCTTCCACCAGGACATGGTGGTAGAGGGCGGTAAAGGGGCCGACGAAGGAGTCGACCACCTTGGTGTGGGCGCCGATGATGGCCGGTCCCCGAATGGTGCTGCCGACCACCTCGCTCCCCTCTTCCAAGATCACCTTACCCAGGAGCTTGGAGTCCTCGCTGGCCTGACCCGCCCGCACCTCCGGCAGCATCTCTAGCACGACCCGGTTGCACTCCAGGAGATCGTCCATCTTGCCGGTGTCGATCCAGCGACCGGTCACCACATGGGGAGTGACTCGGCGCCCATGGTCGATCTCCCACTGGATGGCGTCGGTGATCTCCAGCTCTCCTCGGGCGGAGGGGGCGATGGCGTCTACCGCCTCCAGGATGCCGATCTGGAAGAGGTAGACGCCCACCAGCACCAGGTCGGAGCGGGGTTTCTCGGGCTTCTCAGTCAGGCGGACCACCCGCTCCCCCTCCAGATCGGCCACCCCAAACCGCTCCGGGTGGGGCATCTGCTTGAGCAGAATGAGGGCGTCCGGGCGCTCGCGCCGGAACTGCTCCACGACCCTGGTGATCCCCCCGGGGATGAAGTTGTCTCCCAGGTACATGACGAAGTCCGAGCCCGCCAGGTACTCGCGCGCGATCTGGACCGCGTGGGCCAGTCCTAGCGGTTGCAGCTGGGGGAGGTACTCGACTCGAGCCCCGAACCGCGACCCGTCCCCCACCGCCTCCCGAATCTCGGCGGCGGTGTCACCCACCACGATCCCGATTTCGGTGACCCCGGCCTCGACCAGGGCCTCCAGCCCGTAGAACAAGACCGGTTTGTTGGCGATCGGGACCAGCTGCTTGGCGCCGGTGTGGGTGATCGGACGCAGCCGCGTGCCTTTGCCACCGCTGAGCACCAGACCCTTCACGGCGCTCAAGGCTATCAGCAAGTCCAGCTGGCCCCGTTCTGGCGGGCCAGCCCAGGAATTCTCCTTCGCTACCTCACCGGTCCCACCCGGCTGGTCGGAGGTGATGCCCGCAACGCCTCAGGTCGGCTCACAACTCCCTCCGGGGCAGACCCTGCCTCGGCCTTGCCATCAAGTCCTCAGGGATGGATGAGTGAGCGAACATAGACCCCTTGATCGAGCCGCACTCTCCATTTGACAGTAACCAGCAACTCGGAGGCCTGGGCGCGCTCCCAGGTGACCACCCGCTCAGATCTCACCAGCTGAGCCACACCTTGGGCGATCATGAAGCCAGGCAGCACTCCCAAGACCGATTGATTCCGAAGCCGTTGCTATCAGGAGCGCGCGTCGGACTAGCCATCCATAACGGCTGACGGGCCCCTCAACTGTCGCGGCTCCTGACCTCTCAAACGCTTGGTTCAACCCAGATCCTTTGAAGCTGAAGAACAACACATACACGATGCTGAAAAGCAGGGCCGCTGCGCCCACCATCCCCCCGTAACGCGAACCGGCGCCGAATACTGCCATCAGAGCCAGCGCTTGGGCGATCCCCAATCCGATGATCATGAACCCGTCCGCGCGGTAGGCGCCAGCTAACGGCGCGACCCCGCGAGGTTCAGCATCAACCGCTATCTCGGTCGCGCCGAAACCGACCATCGGCTGATCCTAGACCCGCCCCCTCACCGAGGCAAGCAGTTTGCAGCGCTACCGCCCAGGTCAGTAAGCGTGGCGGTGGAAGAGGAGTCGCCAGGGAGTCAGCAAGAGGATCTTCAGATCGAAGCTCACGGACCAGTTCTCCACGTAGTAGATGTCGTAGAAGATGCGCTCCTCGATGCTGCTGGCCTGGCGCAGGTCATTGACCTGGGCCCAACCGGTGCAGCCGGGCTTGACCTGGAGACGGTCTCGATACCGGGGCACTGTCTCCTCAAACCTCTCCGCGAAGAACTCACGCTCGGGGCGGGGTCCGACCAGGCTCATCTCGCCCACCAGTACGTTCCAGAGCTGGGGCAGTTCATCGAGGCTATAGCGACGGACGAAGCGCCCGACCGGAGTCCGGCGCTGGTCGTCAACCGCGGTCATCACCGGCCCCAGCCCCCGCTCGGCGTCGCTGACCATCGAGCGCAGCTTCCAAACCTGGAATGGCTTACCGTCGCGGCCCAGCCGCTCCTGGCGGTAGAAGGGCGAGCCCGGGGAGCCGATCGCGATCGCCACCGCGCAGACTGCCACGACCGGAATGGCGACGATTGCCAGGATCAAAGTCACGATCAGATCGAAGGCCCGCTTGACCAGAAGGTTGCCGCCCACCAGCCGGTTGGGGCGCAGCCCCACCAGCGGCAGGCCGGCCACCTCCTCAGTACTGGCGGCACTGGTCATGATCTCCAGCACGTCGGGCACCACCTTGACCTCGGCGCCCGCCGCCAGACACTCGCGGGCCAGCTCCAGCACCCGCTCGTGGCCGACCCCGCTCAGGGCCAGCAGGACCGTGTCCGTCCGCTCCCGAACCACGAGCCGGGAGAGGCCTGACTCCAGGTTGAAGTGGGGCACGTCGGTTCCGTTGCGGTCGGGGAACGGCTCGGGATCGGTCGCAACTTTGCCCACCACCTGGTAGCCGTACTCCGGAAACATCCGCAGTCGCCGCAAAAGGAGGTCCGCCACCGGCCCGCTGCCCACCACCAGGACCCGGATGCCGCCCCGCCCCGATCGCAGCAGGGCCCCCTGGGCCAGCCGGATCAGGGCCCGCTCGGCGATGAACAGGAGCACCGCGGCGACGGCGGCGTCGGCCAGCACCAACCGGGAGTAGGGGAAGCCCCGGTAGAGACCCTCCAGCGCCAGTGCCACCACCACGAACAGCGCGACCGATCCGGCCGAGCCCAGGATCTCGTCCACGAAGGACCGCCCCAGGCTGACCCGATAGCGCCCGGTGAAGGCGAAGGTGAGTACCCAGAGCACCGCCACCACCGGCACCGCCAGCAGGTAGTCGTGAAAACCCGGGACCCGGTTGCCGGGGATCGGAACCCCCGACAGGTAGAAGCGGTATTGGAAGCCGATGAGAGCGCCGACGGATACCGCGCCGGTGTCCCCGATCACTCGCATCACGATCACCGGCAGCAACCGGCGCAGCCGATGCTGGGACGCCCCGCTCAGCTCCAGGGACCCGAGCAGCGGCTGGGACTCAGCCACCACCGTCGTCCACCACAACCGGTTGGAGGCGCCGCCCCAGGCTGGACCGGATCGTCCGCAGCTCGGCCGGCGAGATCCCACCGGTTATGTAGAGGGCTCCCAAGTAAATGAGACCAGCCACGAATCCCACCAAGAAGATGTTCAGCTGGGCGAACAGTCCCATCACCCCGGCCATGAGGGCCCCGGAAACCAGGATCGGCAACAGCGGTCTCCCCCAGGGAAGCCGGTGCTCGAGCCGTCGCCGCACCATCAGGTACCCCGCCACAAGCAGGAAGACCTCCGTGATCACGGTGGCCCAACTGCTGCCAAGATAGCCGGTCGCCCGCGGAAAGAGGGGAATCAGGACGATGTTGAGGGCCACATTGACCACGATGCTCAGCACCGAGAGGATCACGCTATCCCGCTGCCGGTCCATCGCCCCCAGCCCGAAGACGAAGGTGCTGTTGACGAACATGAAGACGATGGCCAGGGCCAGAATCTGCAGCGCCGGAGCCGACTGGGGGTAGACCCTGATGAACGGCGCAGCGAGGAAGGGGGCGGCCCCGAAGCCCAGGAACACCGCGAAGGGCATCCCCAGCGCCGCCAGGAGCCGGATGGTGTGAGTGTAGGCTTGGCGCATCGACGCGATGGCTTCCAGATGGACAACCGAGAGGGTGGGGAAGACCGCGTTCATGATGGTCTGGGGAACGAAGGAGAGACCGTCCAGGAATTTGTAGGCGGCGGTGTAGTAACCGACCTCGGTGAGCCCCCGGTAGAAGCTCAGGATCACCACGTCGATGCGGAAGTAGACGGTGTTGAGAAAGAACACCATGGCAAAGGGCAATGCCATCTTCAACAGCCGCCGGGCCAGCACCGGATCGAAGTGGACCGACGGCGTGAAGTAGCGGCGGCCGATGACCAGGTAGGCGTAGCCGCAGGTCACCGCATAGCTCAGCGCGTAGACCCAGAGATAGGCGGCGACCCCCAGGTGGGCCCGGGCCACGAAGAGAGTGCCTAGCACCAGAATCACCGCCTCGGACATCGTGGCCACCGCCTCGTAGCGCATCTCTCCGGTGGCGTAGAAGGTGCTGCGAAGCACGTTGGCGACACTGGTGGCGACTTGGAGGGCGAAGGCCGGGATGACCAGGGCCATAAACCCCGGTCCCTTGCCGGCCACCAGAGCCATCAGGGCCAGACTCCCCAGGCTGAGCAGAAACAGCGGGATCTTGGCCGCCAGCACCGCGGCCAGGTAGGTCTTCATCCGGGCGTGGTCCCGGCTCGCCTCGCGCAGGTAGACGATCTGCAGGCCGAGGTCGCCAACGATGCTGGACAGGGTGCTGAGCACCACGATCAGGCTGAACTCACCGTAAAGCTGGGGACCCAGGGTGTGCTGCTGCAGGAGGAAGGCGACCAGCACGAAGACTTTGGAAGCGGTCCTGGCAACGAAGAGGATGGTGGTGCTGCGGACCGCCCGTTGAGCCACGCTCATGGTTGCTGTCCTAAGGGGCCGCGGGCTTGCGCCGGGGCAGCTGCAGGTGGCGGGTGGCCGGCACCACCGCTACCGTGAGCAGCGCGGCCAGCAGCCACCACTCTGCGGCCAGGTCGTTCTTCCAGTAAGGGCTGTCCAAGAGCCCGTGGACGATGATCGCCACCCAGGCCAGCGTCAGGGCTACCGCCCAGGGGTGTTCTTGGGGTCCGGCCCTGAGCGGGGGGGCCAGGTAGCGGATCAGCTCTGCGAAGAAACCCAGCAGCGCCACAAAGCCGAGCACCCCCAGCTCCACCCAGAAGTCCAGCTCCAGCTGATCGGGGTAGACGTGGCCCTGGGTTGATGGATCGTGAAGCTGAACCCGGTAGGGAGCGACCGCAGCCTGGTACCCGGCCAGTCCGGACCCGGTGAATGGATGGGCCTCGATGAGATCGACGGTGGCGTGCCAGAGATGGACCCGGGTGACCAGGGAGTTGGCCGGGTTGTTGGGGTTGAGCTCGTTGGTGATCCGGTGCCGGACCGGCGGCAGGATCACGGCCACCACCAGCGCGGCCAGACAGAGGGACAGCAACAGCTTGCGACGCGGGTGCAGCGCCGCCGCCACGACCGCCAGCACCACCAAGGTCAGCCACGAGCCTCGGCTGAGGGTGAGGATGTCGCCCATGCCCAGCAGCACCAGCGCCGCCCAGTGCACATTTCGATACCGCACCCCGCCGAAGAGGGCCAAGCCCAGCGCCAACCCCACCAAAGGGTCGAGAAAG
>Ga0307372_10010511_pt1 | contig 12505 bp, 8 predicted proteins | sample OX1MG_FD_202533 | JGI IMG/M metagenome (GOLD analysis project Ga0307372, IMG submission 202533) | Soil microbial communities from Risofladan, Vaasa, Finland - OX-1 | ecosystem: Environmental > Terrestrial > Soil > Coastal area > Acid sulfate soil | place: Finland: Risofladan, Vaasa | collected...
CTGGCGGCGGCGCAGGCGCGCGAGCTGGCCGGGCTGGCCGAGGTCTACGCCGTCGAGGTGGAGGCCACGCTGGAGAACGTCGCGTTCGTCACCACGCCCTACGCCGAGGTTACGTTCGATCTGCCCGACGGCGCGGCGTTCATATTGAGCGCCGATCTGGGGTGTGGAACGGTGGCGCCGCCAACCTGCGCCGTCTGTGGCGTGGCGTCGCTGAGCGGCTACGTCTGCGCGCATGGGGAGTTCGCGTGCGTGGGCTGCGGGGCGGCGTGCGGGCAGTGCGGCGCGGTGGCCTGCCCCCACCCCCAGCCCCTCCCCCAGGGGGAGAGGGGGGATCGTGAGGGGAGAGGAGTGGGGGGTGGCGCGCCGTCTGAGCGGGCGGCGTTGACGATGTTGGCATCATGCGAGACGTGTGGGGAGTTGATGTGTGGGAACTGCTTGCGGGGGTGCGCGCAGTGTGGGTCGCAGCAGTGTCCGGATCATTTGTGGGCGTGCAAGGAGTGTGCGGCGGATGCGGGGCGGCTGTGTCTGGGATGCGCGACGCTGTGCGCCCGCTGCGCTGGCGTGCTGTGCGCGACGCATGCCCGCGCCTGTAGCGTCTGCGGCGAAGCGCTGTGTGGGGAGCATGCGCTGGCCTGCGGCGAGTGCGCGCGGACGCTCTGCGACGCGCACGCCAGCGTGTGTGTGACGTGCCAGCGACCGCTCTGCGCCGACCACACGGACGCATGCGAGGAATGCGGCGCGGTGATGTGCGCGCGGGATACGTTTGCCTGCCTGGGTTGTGGGCGGCGGCTGTGCCAGTGCGCCGCGCCTGCCGCCTGTGGGTTGTGCCAGGTCGAATACTGCGTGCGCTGTCTGGCCGCTGGGACGCCAAACGCAGGCGCAGCGAAGGGCGATGCGCCCACTTGTCCCGCCTGCCGTGCGCTGGCGTCCATGTCGCCCGACGACCTAGCCCTGTTGGAGCGCGCCTCGACCTGGGAGCGCGAGGCGCAGAAGGCGCGCGACGAGCAGCCGACGAAGGGCGAGAAGGCAATTAACCTGCGCCAACATTGGCTGGTGGGGCGAAACGCGCAGGTCAGCGTCTTCGTCAATCGCGGCGTCGGACGGCAGATCGTCTACGTCGTCGCCCCCGACGGGGCCGTCGTCCACACTGAGCGCAAAGGATGGTTGGGCTGATGCGAAAAGAACACGAGCGCGCGACAAGCGCCGCCACGCCGTCCGACGCTGTTGCTGCGCCCGCCGAATCATCCACGCCGTCAACCGCTGCGAAAGCCAGGGCAGGCGCGAAGGCTGCGTCTGCGAAATCGAGCAGCGCGAAAGCGGTCGGCGCGAAAGCAAACGGTGTGACAACAGCGCAGGCCGATGCGATGGGCAGCGCGGTCACAGCCGCCATGCGGCCAACAAGCCGTGGGCGCCAGAACGCCGACGCGCCCACGCCGACGTTGCGCGCCCGGCTGGCCGCGCTTTACGCCGACGCCGCGCTGGCGTCTTCCGTCGCATCCGTCGCATCCACTCCGCCGACACATCCCACACAAACACCCGCCACACTAGCGATTGCTACTACAGGTCGTCCGGCGTCGGCGCTTGCCCACGCGACGCCCGTTACAGCGACGCCTGCGGACGACGCCCTCGCCGCCTACGCCGCGACGCTTGGCGCGCCGCTCTCGCCCGCCAAACGCGCGCTGCTGGTGGCCTCACTGCATGGCTTCGATGCGCAGGCGGCGGCGCGTCGCCTGACCGTGGCGCAGCTTGCGGAGGTTGCGCGCGGCGTCGGCCCATCGGCTGACGGCGCGGGCGCCACGCAAGATGAAGCCGATCCGGAGGAGGGTGGCCTGACGCTGACGCGGCTGGATGCGATGACCGATGAGACGTGGCGTGCGTTTGCCCAATGGCTGCTGGAACGCGAAGGTTATGCCGTCGAACGTTTGACCTCCGCTGCGGCGGCGCCCGTCTGGCGCGGCGAACGGCGGGGCGCTGGTAGCATGATCGGCGGAACAAGCAACGGTGCGAACGATCCCGCTGGCGCGTCCTCGGCGGTCGTCATCACCAGCGCAGCGCGCCTGCCCGTCGGCTGGCCACTGGAAGACGAGGCCGTGCGACGCGCGGCCTCCACGGCGCTGAGCGAGACTGGGGCGCAGGCGATCCTGATCACGACGGCGTCGGCGACCGTCGGCGCGCTGCTGGAGGCGCGGCGACTGGGCGTGCGGCTGCTGGACCGCGCGGCGCTGGGCGAACGGCTGCGTGGGCTGGCCACCGCCTATCAGCGCGAACAGGCCCAGGCGCAACGCGAGACCCAGGCGCGGGCGGCAAGCGCGGTGTCGGCGCGCGAACGTCTGCTGACGGCGCTGGCTGCCGTGGAGGTGGCGTTCGTCGGCTCCGGCGCGCTGGCGGCGAAGGCGGTGAGCGGGCGCGCCGCCGTGAAGCGCGCGGCGACCGAGGCGCGTGAGGCGCAGCGGCTGGCGTCGCAGGCGCTGCTGGCGTGGGAGACGCTGATCGGCGAGTGGCAGGCGACCTTTGGCGAACGGCCTGCCCGCGATGGCTCACTGGCGCTGCTGGCCGACTCCGCCACGCTGGGCGAACTGGCCACGCGCGGCGACCACCTGCGCGACGCCCTGCTCACCGCCATCCAGCGGCTCGTCACGGCGCCTGCCGATGGCGAACTGGGCTACGGCGCGTGGCGGCAGGCGCTGAGCGAAGACCTGCTGGCGCGCATCCAGACGCTGCGTTGGCGCGTGCAGGCAGTGGACCCCGACCACTGGCAAGACCACGCCGCCGCCCACGACGACGACGCCCTGCTCGAAGCGACCAGCGCAACCAACGCCGCCACCCACGCCGCTGCCCGCGCCCAGCAAGCCTATGCCCAACTCGCCGAGCGCGTGGGGCTGGGGTAGGTTCGCAACAGATCGTTATCACTCAGGGACAATTGGGATCATCTGCGCCAACCGTCATAGGTTGGCAGGCGTTCAATATCCTCTTTACGGGTCGCCGCATAAGGTGTCAGAAACCCAGGGTCTTTGCATGCTACCCCAGTGCTGGTAGACTGGGCGGCATGAAGAAAACGGACGTGAGCGCTGCGGCGCCAGAAGGGTCGTTACGGGCGGCGCTGGCGACGTTGCCGGATGTGCGACGCGGGCAAGGGCGTGTCCATTCGCTCGACGGGATGTTCGACGGGATGTTCGACGGGATGTTGGCCCTGGCCATCTGCGCCCTGCTGTGTGGGCGCCGCAGTCTGGACGCGATCGGCCAGTGGGGACAGGACTGCGGTCCGGAGATCCGGCGCGCGTTGGGGCTGCGCGGGGAGCGGGGACCCCGCGTGGCGACGCTGCATCGCGCCTTGCGCCGCCTGGATCACGCCGCCTTTGAGCGCGTCTTGGGCCAGTGGTTTGCCCCACAGGGGCTGGCGCCCGATGAGGCGCTCGCCATTGACGGCAAGACCCTGCGGGGCATTCATGGGGAGGAGATTCCAGGCGTCCATCTGGTGGCGGCCTTCACGCACCAGACGCGCCTCGTCCTGGCGCAAACGGAAACGGTGGGCAAAGGGCATGAACTGGCGGGCGTTGACGCGGTGCTGGCGGCGCTGCCTGCCCGGCTGCTAAGTGGGCGGGTGATCACGGGGGATCACGGGGGATGCGCTGTTGGCCACCCGCGCGTTGTGTCAGCGGATCGTCCCAAAAGGGGGCACTATTTCGTGGTCTTGAAAGCGAATCAGCCCTTGACCCCTTGACCCTGGAGGCCGTAGAGGTCAGCTTCGCCGATCCGTCGGCGCCGCGCGAGCGGGTGGTCGTCGGTGGTTTGCCTCGGCATGGTGATCGGGAGGAACGGCGCACGACGGCGCACGCTGGAAGCCTCGACGGAGGTCGTCCCCTCCCTGAGCCACCCCGAACGGCTCGACCCCGAGGAGGGCGAGGCCGGGACAATTGCGGGCTGGTCGGGGCTGGCCCAGGTCTGCCGCATCCACCGCGAAGTCGAGTATGTGGGAACTATGTCAGCGGGGCCAAGGCGGGTATCTGCCGGGAGGAGGGGGCGTATGCCCTGACCAGTTTACCGCCTGACCAGTTTACCGCCTGACCAGTTTACCGCCTGACCACGCCGATCCGGCGCGGTTAGAGCGCCTCTGGCGCGGGCATTGGCAGATCGAGCATGGGTTGCACTACGTGCGCGACGTGACCTGGGGGGAAGATGCCTGCCAGGTGCGCGCCGACCACGCGCCGGCTAATCTCGCCGCCTGCCGCAACACCGCCCTCAACCTCCTCCGCCAGGCTGGTGTCACCAATGTGGCGGCCGCCGTACGGCGGCATGCCATGTACCCCCGCGCGGCGCTCAAACTTCTGGGTTTGGTATAGCATGCAAAGACCCTGTGAGAAGCGTATGAGCATATTGACGCTCACACGTTGGCATGATACCATTTCGCATGAGCCACACATACCATGAGTTGAGTCCTCAATTTCCGTCGAGAACAGTGAGCGAGATGATTTCAATTCATTCTCCCACCGTTCCCCTGTAGCGCCGGGAGCGTCGCCAACGGCATCGAAGGGGTAGGTATGCCTGGACAGGAACGCCGGGATGAGGACGTCAAACCGAGGGCGCTCTGGTTTCGTCTGCTTCGCTGGGTACTGATTCTCTCGAACTTCCCTGTCGCGTTTTACCTTGGAATCATCGGAGGAAATCTAGTCACATACGTTGGCCAGTCTCCTGCTGGGATTTCTGCTTTGCTCAACGTCAAAGATGTGGCAAATCAAGTGTTGCTGCTGCGTTTTTTGCCCTATTTGGAAAGTCATCCTGTTTTTGGTGCATTGATTATTGCGCAGATCCCAGTGAGCGCGCTTGCGGGAATATGGGCGCAGAGTAGCCGTGAAAAGGATCAGGAGGTGGACGAACGTGCTACACTAATGAGAGAAGTCCGACGCGAAATAGACGCGAGAATAGACGCGAGAATAGACGCGAGAATACGTACGCTGAGATTTGAGTTGAGGCAGGAGGTCAGGCAAGAGGTCCTTGAGCTAATTGAGCTGATTTTGACCACCAATGCACGGAACGCCACAGAAGAGGAGAGACGTCATGAGCGTTAAAGAGCGAGCCGTATCCAGCTTCCCTCGTCGCCGACGCGAACCATCACCCGAATTGGTTAGACAGGCTGAAGCGCTCGCCGAGCGAGCAAAACAACTGGAGGTACGGGCTGATCCAGACAACCTGCGTACGATGATGAAGGAGGATGAGCAATCTCGCCAGATTATTGATGAACTTGTGCGCAACAGGTTACTGAGTAGGCGTTTCGATCAGCGGCAAAAGCAACTCCGTGTGCGCAGTCGACTCGTGCCTGTAGCTATACTTTCAGCCGCGTTCCTCCTGGGGTTGCTGTTTTCGTTGCCTTCGCTGGGCTGGGGAGCGATGGTGAGCCGCCTTGCTGGCGGCTGGGAAAAGAATGGCGTACCTAGGCAATTGATAGGGCAAAGCCTGGCCGTGTTTGTTATAAGCGCGGCGTGCATTGTTCTGGTAATTGTGATGTTAATTGTGATGTTTAGGACGAACACCGACCTAAACCCCACCCGCTCACTGGCACGGAAGCTGCTCAACCTATATCAATGGATATTCGGCGTCATCGTCGTTGGCGTGATCACCTCTACATTCGTCATGGTGCTCCTTCAGCAAGGTGTTACCAACTTCTGGCCACATCTCGTCGGCCAGTATGCCGCTCTGTGGGCGTGGGTAACACGCTATCCTCTACTTACTACAATTGCCGCCGTCGAGTTAATATCGCTCGTTGCGTCTAGCCTCATTGCTCGCAGACTGAGCGTTGCCATTTGGTTGCCAGCCGGAGCCAATGCTTTCCCGAGAGCCATCGATACTTCCATGGCGCACGCTGGGGCAGACATCAACTACTCTGCAGCAGATGTCAATAGCTTCGCGGTCGCAATGCTGTCCTCCGCGAACTCAATACTTACAACCGAGCGTGCTGCCATAGCAGGTCGTCGCGAACGCAGTGAGATTGCACCGCTGCCCAACGGCGTCGTCACTACCAGCGGCTTCCCCCGTCCCTTCTCCCTCTTTGGCCGAGCAGAACCACTCAAAGCGTTGCTGACTGCGCTATCTGAAAGCAGACCAAATGTTGCCTACGTCGTCACTGGTTTACCTGGCGCTGGCAAAACGGCGCTGGTAGCCGAAGCTGTGACTCAAGCGGTAGAGCGTGGCGCGTTCCACTCTGCGCTGTGGCTCTCCTGCGCCGATAGAACCGGATCTGCTGGCCTAGCCAGTATCTGGACGAACCTTGCCACCCTGCTTGGCAATCTGCAGGTCGCTCAACTGACTACTATCGACCAACAGGGCGCCGCATTGCATGCGCTATTCTCCGCTCCCGACCGTCCGCGGTTACTGATCGCCCTCGATGACATCGAGCCAGGCTTGCCAGCGGACTCTCTTGTACGCACACTTACCAGCCTGAGGACGGCGCTTCTGTTAACTGCCCGCCAGGCGCTCGACTCATCGCTCGTACACCAATTCCTATTGAACCCACTGGACGACGCGGCAGCGCAAGATCTCTTTGTCGCGCGATTGCGGTCTCAGGCGCCAGACCGTCCCACGCCTGAAGAATTGCCAGCCCTGCCTGCCATCGTTCATGAACTGGGTGGTTTGCCGCTGGCTATCCAACTGACGGCAGATTATGCTAGTGTCCAGCGCCGCTCCCTCCATTTGCTGCTTGCACAACTCAATGGGGATGGGTTCGCCAGTATCTACTCGGAGAAGGTTACTGCCACAATCAGCCGCACCTGGAGGAGCCTCTCGCCAGTGCAGCGCACTCTCTTCGCGGGATTGTCTATGCTTGCAGCTTCCAGTTTCCCACGTCCTGCGGCGCTTGCCCTCGCAACTGCAGCCCAAACAGGAGCCGAGAGAGCGGCGAGAAGCACAGCGAGAGAGAGCATGAGCGGTTCGGAGCGCAAACGGCGTGATGTACAGGATACGCCAACCCCGTCCGAGTCTACAGAGCCTCGATACCCCGATGACTTTACTGCCGAGGAGGAGCGTTTTGCCGAGGAATTGCGCACGCTCGTTACACCTGAGCAGCCGATGGAGGCTCTGGATGCCTTGGTTGGTCTCTCATTAGTCGAACCACTTGCCAACGATCGTATGCGGTTGGTACCCCTGATACGCGACTACGCCGCCGACTGTCTACGTGAGGTGCCTCTCGCCATACAGGATAAACTGGGCGCCGCCGCCTTCGCCTACTGGCTGGACTATGCTCAAGGTCATGCTCACAATCACAACATAGACGCGCTGGAGACAGAAGCCGATGGTTTGTTGCTGGCGCTCGCCTGGGCGCATGACCACGAGAAGCACGAAGCGGTGCTAGCCATGGCGCATGCGCTGATGATTGCCTGGGATGTCCGTGGACGCCGCCGTGAAGAATTGGAGATCTATGCCTGGTGTGTACAAGCCGCAAACGCGCTTGGCAACATAGTCGAACAGCGGTGGGCAACGCACCAGTTAGCTGTCACCCGCTCGAAAACCAGAGACTTCCAAGGTGCCCGGGCGGAATTTACTAGAGCGCTTCAGCTGGCGACGCAGCTGGATGAAACGTGGGCAATCCACCTTGCGACACACGAACTGGCGCTGCTGGCCGCACAAACCGGGGATACTCAACACGCAAGTCAAGGAATCGAGCAGGCGCTACGCTTGGCATATGAACTCGATGACCAGCGAGCCATTCGCACCCATACGCACGAACTAGCAGTGCTGGCAGCGAACACTGGCAAACTCAGGTATGCCCGAGAGGCGTACACGCAGGCGCTGGCACTTGCTCGACACCAGGGAGATAGCGCCGCCATCCAAAGGGAGTTGCATGAACTGGCTGTGCTAGCAGCGCAAACGGGCGACATCGCAGGCGCACGCGCAGGCTACAGCGATGCGTTGAGTCTGGCTCAGGAGTTAGGCGATAAGGCTGCGATCCTTTCCGAGACACACGAACTGGCGCTATTGGCGGCACAAACGGGCGATCTTGAGAGCGCGCGTGCAGGTCTGCGTGAGTCGCTCCGGCTGGCCGGGGAGCTGGGTGACACCAGGTCTCTCTGTGTTGCGATCTATTCCCTGGCACAACTAGCGGAGACAACCGAGGAGCAGGAACAGGGCTATCGTGAGGCGCTGCGACTCGCCACAGAATTGGGTGATTCTGCTTTGGAGGCGCGCATTCAATCCTCACTTTTGGAGGCGCTCAATGGAGCCTCACGATCCACTGCGGGTGACCGCGAAGTCCAACCAACAATTGAACTTGTGCGGAGCACATCGGACAACAGTGGGCCAGAATGGCGCCGGACCACGCAACTCATGACAGGTCCGGCGGCAAGCAAGCTACGCAGAAGGTGGTAGTTCCAGCGTGGTGCCAGGAGTGATGGAGATGTTAGCAGGCAGGAGGTAGAAGGGGACGGCGATGGTGAAGCAGAGTTGCGTCCTTGACAATATCTTCATCAAGCGGCTCTGGCGCTCCGTTAACAATGAACAAGTACCTACCCGACTACTAGACAGGCGCCGAAGCACTGAACAGACGACATTGCTATCTCCGCCTCCATAGAGATGTGTGTCTACGCCTGTCGCTCGGCTACCAGGCGTCTACCCAAGTTCATTGCCGCCCCTCTTGCCGCACAACCGTGTCCTCCACCGCCTGTTGCCCAGCAATCCGTTCGCTCCATCGACGTTCGAACAATAGCCCATACCTATGCTCCGAGGACCGCCAGTGAAGTGACCGCATTCCTGAACTCTCACTCACCACGGGCAACGACGATCCCCCAACCGTCGCTGCCGTCCCCCTCTCCCTGCCGTCCCTCCCCACCCACCATCATCCCCAGGGCGCCGCCTGAGCGGTCCAGATGGAGCCGCTGCATCACCCCATAGCCAGCGACTCACCTTTCCCCAGCCTCATCACAGTGCTATCACAGCGCCCCTCAATTCCTCGCTTCCGCCCTTCCGCCCTTGCCGTTCTGTTGATGCAGTGCTACTATCACAGTGTGAGCGCATGGGAGCGCAGCGATACGCCCCTCACACCGTGCGCGCCGGGGACGCAGCTATGACCGTGCAACCAGGCCAACTCGTGCAACTGACGCAGGAACTGTCAGTCGTGGTCATTGTCTTTTTGCTCATTTTCTGGGCCGTGATGTTCCGGGACATGGTCAGAAACGACGCCTTGCCCGACAGCGCCAAGACCAGTTGGACGCTCGTCTTCTTGCTCATGAACGTCTTTGGCGCCGCCATCTACTACGCCGTGGAGTACCGCAAGCGGCAATAACCCTGCGTGCGCGTGGCGCCTGGCGCCTGGCGCCCACACCCACCCCACGCGCGCAAAGCCGTCGTTCTATGCATCGCTTGCGGCGTCGTTGGCGCCAGCGCCGCTCACCGGCGCGTACCGGTCGTCGCCGAGCGCCCAGACAAGCGCCGGTCAGCAGTGACAGGAGATCACCAGATGTCAGCAACCCTCACGGTGACGCATAGGGCCATCGGCGTCGAGGTCCGTCGGAGCGCGTACGATGTCCTGGTCGATGGCAAGCGGCAGGGCGCGGTCGAAATGAATGGTACGATCGCGCTCACCATAGCGCCTGGCCACCATACCCTGCAACTCCGCACGGGCCGAGACGCGAGCAGCGTTGACGCCTTCGACGCCGCCGACGGCGAGACCGTCGCCTTCCGCTGCACCGGAAAGCGGTTCTTACCGCTCTTTCTCGCGTCGTTCCTCTTTCCCAGTCTGGCGCTCAAACTCGTTCGCGAGTGAGTCGCCGTCAGTGGGTCAGCATCAGTGGGTCAGCATCAGTGGGTCAGCATCAGTGAGTCACCGTCAGTGCGTCGCCGTCAGTGCGTCGCGCCGCCGCCGCGCCCCCCCTGCCGCCGCCATCTCCTGGCCCAGCCCTTCGATGCGCTCCCGCCTCCGACCGGCGACAGACCCCCGCGCGGCCAAACGCCCCGGCGCAGGCGCCGCCACTCCCGCCGCCCGCGCCAGCGATCACAGCGCATCGCGTGTCCAGCTACCGCGCCCCAAAGAACCGCTGCGTAAACGTCGCAATGAAGCTGATCTCGATCATCAGCCCGATGATCGCTTCCAACGCCGCCAGAATCGCCACCGGATCACCCAAACTCTGCACCGGCTGAAAGAACCCCCGCCCATGAAACGCGCTCACGCTCAAAATCAGCGCCTCATACCACTTCAGCGGCTGCACCTGCGATGGCGCCAGCCCAAACGTCAACAGCCCATGCGTCGCCTCGATGTAGCCAAACGCAAATCCCCCAATCACCACCAGATACCAAAAGATCGTATACAGCGGACGATACCCATACCCCGCCAACACCGCCAGCAACCACGACCCCAGGTAGCGGGGGATATTCCCCCGCCGCCAAAACACCCGCCGCTCATACGACAGCGCCCGATGCGATAACCGATCTGCCACCTCGCTCATCCCCTGCGCCCGCAACTGCGCCGCCACCTGCCGATACGCCCGCGTCACCGCCTGGTGCGCATTCGCCCCGTCCTGCCACGAGACGAACCGTTCATCGCCCAACCGCTCCACCCCATCCCAATCCGCCACCTGCGTCAGGTCCACCGTCCCCACACCATTCCAGGTGATATCCCCCAGCGCCAGCCCATACCCCTTCCCCCGCACGAACGGCAGTGCCCGACGCCACCACGGCACCGACGTACACAGCGCCACACCTGCCAGCCGAGTCTTCCCATCCAGCGAGGCGCGTCTCAAGTCCGCCCCCTGCAACTCCGCCTCGAACAGGTCCGCCCCCTGCAACTGCGCCTCGCGCAGGTCCGCCCCCTGCAACTCCGCCGCACCCAGGTCCGCCCCATTTAAACATAGGCGACTGAGGCTCAAAAACCCTCGGGAACGCTCATCACGCAGCCGCCCCTCCGCCTCCTCCACCGTGCTCGCCTCGTCCTTCGCCACCGCGCACACCGCCAGCCAGAACGCCTCCGCCCCCGTCAGCCGCTCCTCCGCAAACGGCCCCACCCGCTCGCCATGTTCCGCTTCCTCCCACCACGCTCGCAGCCGCCCCCACAACGCCTGCTTGCGCCCCTCCTCGATCGCGTCGCCCCACGCCTTGCCGCCCGCCTCTCCCGCCGCCCCCGCTTGCTCGTCACTCATCGCTTGTCCCCTGCAACCGCGCCCCGCGCTCGTCTGCCATTCCCAGCGTGAGTATACACTAACCAGCAAGCGCAAGTTCCACCACCACGGCAAGCGCCTACATCGTCTCCCCCAATCCGGCGCCCATCCCCCACCACCTCACCGCCGCCGCCCATCCCACTCGCCTTGCCAATGGCGCCGTCACCATGTGCTGCTTGGCCCCCAGCCCGTGCCGCCGCCGAACCGCCACGCGATATTACCATTGACAGTCTTTGCCTGCGTGCGTTGCTTGCGTGGGTGAGCTAGGGTGATCGGAGTAGTCTTGAACTGTCCGACGAGCAGTAGGCGCAACACGAAGCGCCAGGTCTCTCGCCCATGCGCGGGTCTGCGCTCCACGATCGCTGTCGCCAGAGCAACGGCTCTCGGAGCGCCACGACTGCGCCCAACACAACTGGTCGGCGACACTCGCCACCCCAGCGCCTGTGGATTCTTGGCCGACCGTGAGCGCGAAACCGGAACACGCCACCTACCCCGCCGCCCCATACCTCCCTTCCCATCCCTCGACGAAGGGGCTGGGGGTAAGCAGGGCAGCGTAACCCTGATATCCCCGTCACTTTGACAGCGCGCCTTCGGCGCCGTACAGTACAGGTACCTTCTAGTGTTCGTGGAGACATCACCGCTTGTCCGTTCTAGGCGCAGATTACCACTCGATTGTTTCACACGGCGATGCACGGCAGGAATAGTTGGCTGACGGAGTATTGTAGGCGCTATGACACGCTATACCATCGGCGAGGACGCCGTACCGCCCGATTACGCGGCGCGCATCAGCGCGTTGCGCAGACGCTATGCGCTGTCGCAAGCGCGCCTGGCCGAGTCGCTGGGCGTATCGTACATGACCGTCAGCCGGTGGGAGAGCGGCCAGGCGCAGCCAACCCCCGCGCTCTGGCGGCGCATCGTAGCCGCCGAGACCGGCGACCTTTCCGCCCTGGCGGACGCCCCGAACCCCGACGCCGTAGGTGGTCCCGTCAGGCGCGACGTGCGCAGCGGACTGGTGGTGGCCGAATCGGCGGCGCGCTATGCGCCTGCCCACGCGACCGACGACGCGCCTGCGCTGCCCACCTTCACCACGGCCACGGTGGACGACGTGCGGCTGACGGTGGAGGCGTATCGGCTGGAGTATGGCTACCTGGTCAACCCCACCTTCGCCACCGAGATCTCGCTGATTGAGCCGCTGCCGCACCAGCGCATCGCCGTCTATGAGCGTATGTTGGCGCAGAGCCGGTTGCGCTTCCTGCTGGCGGACGACGCGGGCGCGGGCAAGACGATCATGACGGGCCTGTATGTGCGCGAGATGCTGGCGCGGCGGTTGCTGCGGCGCGTGCTGATCGTGCCGCCCGCCGGGTTGGTGG
>Ga0307372_10010512_pt1 | contig 12505 bp, 10 predicted proteins | sample OX1MG_FD_202533 | JGI IMG/M metagenome (GOLD analysis project Ga0307372, IMG submission 202533) | Soil microbial communities from Risofladan, Vaasa, Finland - OX-1 | ecosystem: Environmental > Terrestrial > Soil > Coastal area > Acid sulfate soil | place: Finland: Risofladan, Vaasa | collected...
TTCATCGCTCATGTCGCCGTGTGTCGTTCGCCAGGTCTGCGCCGTTGCAACCGAATCGGATTCCATGCCAAACGCTACGCGATGGCAGGACCCTCACGATGGATATCTAGCCATTGAACTGCCTATTGTTTCCGAACAGTCTCTTAGGTCACCAGGCGTACTCCTCGGGGGCCGTCTTGTAGCCGGGAAAGATCTCGTCGAGCCGGCCGAGCACCTCGTTTTCCAGCGTGATCTCGACGGAGCGCAATGCACCTTCGAACTGCTCCGGCGTGCGTGGACCGACGATGGGGGCGGTCACCGCCGGCCGGGTGAGGAGCCAGGCCAGACCGACGGTGGCCGGTTCCTCGCCGATCTCGGCGCAGAGATCCTCGTACTGCTCCAGCTGACCCCTCCGGGACTCGATGGCCTCGGCCCCTCTCCCCTGGTAACGGCGGCTGCCCTCGCGCTCATTGCGCACCACGCCGCCGAGAAGGCCCCCGTGCAGGGGTGACCATGGGATGACGCCGATCCCGTGGTCCTCGGCCGCCGGCAGCACCTCCAGCTCGAGCTTGCGGGCCAAGAGGTTGTAGATCGACTGCTCGCTCACCAGGCCCATGAAATTCCGCCGGTCCGCCGCGGCCTGTGCCTTGGCGATGTGCCAGCCGGCGAAGTTCGAGGAACCCACATAAAGGATCTTGCCCTGGGAGCGCAGGACTTCCATGGCCTCCCAGACCTCGTCCCACCCGGTGTCCCGGTCGACATGGTGCATCTGGTAGAGGTCGATGTAATCGGTCTGGAGCCGGCGCAGGGAAGCGTCGCAGGCCCGGCGGATGTTGAGGGCCGAGAGCCGACCGTCGTTGGGCCAGTCCCCCATGTCCCCGTACAGCTTGGTGGCCAGCACGGTCTTGTGGCGCCGCTCGCCGCCCTGGGCGAACCAGCGGCCGACAATCTCCTCGGTGGCGCCGCGCCCCTTGCTGCGCCCGTAGACATTGGCCGAGTCGAAGAAGTTGACGCCGGCCTCCAATGCCGAGTCCATGATGGAGAACGAGGTCGGCTCATCGGTCTCGGGACCGAAGTTCATGGTGCCCAGGCAGATTCGGCTGACCCGGAGACCGGAACGGCCCAGATGTGTGTAGCGCATGAGGAGAATCTAGCGGTCACCACCCCGACCCTGCCCGGCTGCGAGACGGACAGGAAAGGCCAACTAGCGGACGATTTCCCGGCGCCACTACGGTGAGGAGACAACTCTCGAACTGAGCATTGGGGGACGATGGCTAAGCAGATACCACTGGTCGACTACCTCGAACTGGGGGGCGACCCCCACCTGGTGGCCCATGAGTGCACCTCGTGCGGCGCCCGCTTCTTCGACCGCCGCAATGCCTGTGCCAGCTGCGAGGGGATCGAATTCAAGGAGGCGGCCATCGCCACGACGGGTGAGGTGCGGGCCTTCACCATCGTGGCCTTCGCCGCTCCGGGGGTGCCGGTGCCCTACGTGGCCGCCCTCATCGACTGCGAGGGCACCAGCGTGCGGGCCAACCTGATCAACGTGGTCCCTGACCCCGAGCACGTCACGCTAGGCATGAAGGTCCGTTTGGCCACCGAGGTCATCGGCACCGATGAAGAAGGCACCGAAGCCGTCGGCTTCGGGTTCGAACCGCTGGGAGGTTCAGCATGATGGCATCGGCTTCCGACGAACTGTGGATCCTCGGCATCCACATGACCAAGTTCGGCAAGCACCCCGACGCGGACCTGGTGGACTTGGCCTCCGAGGCGGTCAAGGGCGCCCTGGCCGACGGTGGCGTCGCCATGAAGGACATGGGTGTCATCGGGGCGGGGAACCTGATGGCGGCCAACGCCGGGATCGGGCAGCAGCTGCAGAAGCAACTGGGCCAGACCGGTATCCCCGTCTACAACGTCGCCAACGCCTGCGCCACCGGGGCCACGGCGCTCCGGGTGGCCGCCATGGCCGTCAAGGCCGGCGAATGCGACATGGGGTTGGCCTTCGGGGTGGAGAAGCTCTCGGGTGCCGGGCTCCTCTCCGGTGGCAGCCGCAAGAGCGACGCCAACACGTGGAGCCCTTCCGGCCGTTACGGCGCCGTGGCCCCGGTCGATGGCCGCATCGGGACCGAAATCATGCCAGGCGTCTTCGCCCAGATCGGCATGGAGTACGGCCACAAGTACGGCGGCACCAGCTTCGAGCTCTTCGCCAAAATCAGCGAGAAGAACCACTCGCACTCGACCCTGAACCCCAAGGCGGCCTACACCAAGAAGATGACGCTGGAGGAGATCATGGGCGATGTCATGATCGCCTACCCCAACACGCGCCCCATGTGCTCGGCCAACTGTGACGGTGCCGCGGCGGCCGTGGTGGTCTCGGGTGCCAAGCTCAAGACGCTCTCACGCGAGCAGCAGCGCCGGGCGGTGAAGATCTCGGCCTCCATCCTCACCACCGACCCGTGGGAGGAGTCATGCCAGGTCCTACCCGATGTGAACACGCTCACCCGCAACGCGGCGAACCAGGCCTATGAGCAGGCCGGCGTGGGCCCCTCCGACCTCAATCTGGTCGAGTTGCACGACTGCTTCGCCACCGCAGAACTGGTGCACTACGACAACCTGATGCTGTGCGAGCAGGGCGGTGCGGTCGACTTCTTCAACTCCGGCGCCACCTGGCGCGACGGGTCGACGCCGGTAAACGTGTCGGGTGGCCTTGAGTCCAAGGGCCACCCCATCGCCGCCACGGGGATCGCCAACGTCTGGGAGGTGGCCACCCACCTGCGGGGGGAGGCCGGCGACCGCCAGATTCAAGGCGCCCGGGTCGGCTTGACCCACGTCATCGGGTTGGGCTCGGCCTGCGGCGTCCACATTCTGGAGAAGTCGGCGGCCTAGCCAGCAGGGCGAGCCGAGACGAGCGGCACCGGACGCGACAAGCTCCAGCTGAAGGTGTCGGCGATCTGGTCCAGGGCCAGCGGGGTGGACAGGTCTTCCACCGTCGGCCCCACCCGGTCCGCCACCGACTGCAGCAGCGCCTCGTCGAAACCCCAAAGCCCGATGGCATTGAGCCCGAGCATGCGGCGGATGTCGTCCTCGGGCAGTCCGCCGAGGATGTGCTGGAGCGTCTGGCGGTGCACGGGCACCGCTCCTTCAAGGTGGGGGTAGTCGGCGCCCCACATCAGGCGGTCGATCCCGATCTCATGGCGCATCTCGGCTTCGTAGCGCTTCATGAGCGAACCACCCATGAACACGTGCTTCTCGAAGTAGTCCCGAGGCCGCATCTTGAGGTAGGAGCGCACCGGTGCCCCGCCGTGCGTGTCGAAGAACTGCTCCATGTCACGGATCAGCGAGGGCAGCCACTGCACCCCGTTCTCCGTGACGACCACCTTAAGGTCAGGGTGACGATCGAACACGCCACCGAAGATCATGAACCACAGCGGCCGGCGGGTGAAGACGAAGACCTCGAAGAGCCCGAGCATTCCCCCGTGCTTGGCGTCATAGAGGAACTTAGTGTCGGTGGCCGAACCCGAGGCACCGGTGTGCAGGTTGACCACCATCTGGTGCTCCTCGCAGGCGCTCCAGAAGGGCTCGTAGTACTCGTCGGCATAGCCGGGCAGCCGGGAAGTGACCGACATGGCCGGGAGCATGACGCCCCCGAAGATCCCCGCATTGCGGGCCCAGGCCACCTCCTCGGTGGCCCGTGCCATGTCGTGGAAGTCGATAGGCATGCAGCCGGCCCGCCGTCCCGGCGCAGCCGCACAGAACTCGGCCAGCCACCGCATGTAACCGTGGAGGGCTGGCCACAGAGCATCGAGCCCCTGCGAAGCCTGCGATCCCAGGTACATGGCCGGGGAGAGTCCCCCGGCCAGGACCGGCCCGGGCAATGTGACCTCGGCGTGGATGCCCTGCCCTTCCAAGACCTGAAGGCGCCGACCCTCCCCGTCGCCGGGCACCACCCAATCGGTCCCGTATTGGGCCAGCCAGCCCGCGGCGGCGTCAGTGTCGACGCCCATGCCGGCCAGCCGGCGCGCCGCCACGGCGCGGACGGGATCCGACTCGTCGATCTCCCCCGGGTCGTACCCGCCGAACATGGAGATGGCCAGCGAGGACATGTCGCCGAAGGCCGCCACTTCCTCACGACGGGATGGGTCCACGTAGGACAGGAAATGACTGAGGCTGTCCGGCGACGCATGCGTGTCCGCCGAGACCACGATGTAGGGACGCCCGGCTCTGGACGCCATGGTCGTTCCCTCACCCATCGCAACCGCCTCCCTTCGACCAGACTCCCTGGTCAGTGCCCCGTACACTATCCCCAGCCAGGCCCTGACGGTCGCCCGCTCGGGCGGCGGTAGCTTGGCTGGCGGAACCCATGCACACGTCTTCCACCCTCGTCCTGGTTCTGGCCGTCTTCGGCGCCAGCGCGGTCGAGATGATTGAGGCACTCACCATCGTCGTTGCCTCGGGCGTCAGCCGAGGCTGGCGTTCGGCCCTCGAAGGTGCCGCCGCGGCCCTTGTCGTGCTGGGCCTGCTGGTCGGCGTGGTCGGTGTCCCCCTCATCCACTACTTCCCTCTCAGCACGCTGCGGGTGGTGGTGGGCGCACTGCTGCTGGTGCTGGGCCTCTCGTGGTTGCGCAAGGCGATCCTCCGTTCCAGCGGGCACAAGGATCTGCACGACGAGGACAAGATCTTCGCCGAGACGGTGGACCGGCTCCGCTCCACCGAGCGCGACACTCTCGGATTCGTGGTTGCCTTCAAGGGCGTGTTCCTCGAGGGGACAGAGGTGGTCCTCATTGTGGTCAGCCTCGGCGCCAGCCAGCATCGACTGGGGCTGGCCGCCCTGACCGCGGTCATCGCCGCTGTGCTGGTGGCCGGGGTCGGCGTGCTGGTGTCGCGCCAACTCTCCGAGGTACCCGAGAACTCCATCAAGACGGCGGTCGGCATCATGCTCACCAGCTTCGGAGTCTTCTGGGTCGGTGAGGGGGCCGGTGTGCACTGGCCCGGCAGCGACCTGGCCCTCCCCGTACTGGTCGGCTTCTTCACCGTGATCACCTTCTCCTACACCGCGTTGATGCGGGCAAGACTCCCCTCCCCCGTGGGCGAGGGGTCCCTGACTTCATGAAGGCCGCCTCCATGATCGCCAAGGCGCTCCGGGCGTTCGGCCGTTTCTGGTGGGACTTCCTGATCGGCGACACACCCGAATTGGCCGTCGCCACCCTTGTCATCGTCGGTCTGGCTTTCGCCGTGGACCACAATCGCCTGGTGGGCACCCTTCTCCTGCCTGTGCTGGCGGCCACGTTCCTCCTCCTCAGCACCTTCAGGGGACGGCGGCGCGCTCCCAGCGAGCCGGGACCCGGCAGCGGTGCTCCATGAACACCGTTGACGACCTGAGCGTCACGGACGCGGCAGAGTCTTCGTCGACCCGGGCGCCTAAGCCGAGAGAAACGGGGCAGTCACCGTCCCTGGCCTACCTCGCGGCCACCCACGACGAGACGGTGTTCGACCAACCATTTCGCTTCCCTGTGGGACGGAGCCCACTTCTGCCTGTGGGCACAATTGATCCGCCTTGAGACACGGGCCGTCTTCGCCGAGCTCCTCCCCCGAATGTAAGAGATTGAGCAGGCTGGACCGGCACCGATGTCGGCCACGGTCTTCGCGGGAAATCTCAAGGGTCTCCCGGTGCGCTACCGGAACCACCAGTCTTCGGGCTCCCCGAGGTTCTGAACCGGACGCCGCCCACCGTCATCGCACGGCACGCACCACGGGATCCTCCACCCGACGCTTCCGACAAGCAGGCCAGCGGATGGCTTGCAGCGAGGCAGGGTGAGTCCTCATGTCCAGCAGAATGCTCCCGAATGACCGGTGTGCTGGCAAAACGGACGCTTGAGGTGGGAGACTCTGGGGATATGCCACCCATTCAGGTTGGGGGATGTATCCGTTGACGCGCTGGGAAATGGTCGCATTATGAAGGGGGGACACGCCAGATGAAGTGGCAAGGCGAGTGGTATGCGAGATTGTGTCGGGGAGGTGCGATGCTGCGCCTGTCATCACTGGGCGTGCTCGGTCTTGTGCTCGGCCTTTTCCTCGCCACCGGCGCCGGAGCCGGTTACCTCGCCCTGCCCGTGGCCGCCGACGCTTCCTGCTCAATAGTGGCCGTGGCGGGATCCATCCCCTTCACTTGCGTGTGGCAGAACATCATCAGTGATGGCACGAACACCATCAACCTCTCCTCGCCGAACAACGCCAACCTTCCCGGTGGCCCGGCGGTTGTCGTGGGTGACCTTGCGGGCAACGTGTACGCCTACGATTTGCGCACGGGAACCAAGGATTGGACGTTCCAGGCTGGGGCCCCGGTCGAATCGAGCCCGTCGGTGGCACCCACTACGCCGGGTAGCGGACTCGACACCGTCTTCGTCGGAACTGGGGACGCGCAGAATCCGAATGCGGGTGGTTACCAAGCCATCACTCCTCAGGGCGCCAACCAATGGTTCACCCAGGAGACTGACCCGGTCTACAACTCTTACACGCATTACGGGGTCCAGGCTTCCATGACCGTCGGGAACCTGCAGGGGCAGACCGCTGTCACGGCCGGGTCGTTGGGGCAGAACCAGGATGCGCTCAACGCCGCTTCGGGTTCGGTCCTCAACGGATTCCCGTGGTTTCAAGCGGACAGTTCCTTCTCCACTCCCGCCATCGCCGATCTCTATGGCAACGGTCAGACCGAGATCATTGAGGGCGGGGCGTCGACGGCCAACCCTAACGCCTATGGCCAGACTTACGCCAACGGTGGCCACATCAGGGTCCTCAGCTCCAATGGTGCCGCCGGGCAACCCGAACCCAATGACGGCCTCTACTGCCAGTACAACACCAACGAAGAAGTCGACTCGTCGCCAGCAGTGGGCGAATTCTTCGGCAACACACTGAGGGTGGGCATCGTCGTCGGCACAGGCTCGACGTTCAACCAGTCCGATACCCAGAAGTTGATCGCGCTGGACAGCCATTGCAACCTGGCTTGGGAGGCACCTCTGAACGGCTACACGGGTAGCAGCCCCGCCCTGGCCGACGTGCTCGGCAACGGGCAGCTTCAGGTGATTGCCGGGACCGACAACGGCAGCACGGGATCGGTTTACGCACTCGACGGTGCGTCGGGCAGGACAATCTGGCAGACCACGGTCGGTCGTGTGGTCGGATCTGCGGTGACGGCTGATTTCGGGGAGGGTTACCAGGACGTCGTGGCACCGACCACCGACGGAGTCGTGGTGCTCGACGGAAAGTCGGGGAACATCATTGCGACGCTGCTCAAGGGAAAGGCCATGGGATTCCAGAACGCACCGCTCCTCACCGATGACCCCAACGGCACCATCGGGCTGACGGTGGCCGGTTACCAGGGCCAGTCGAGCGTCGTGACCCACTATCAACTCTCTGGCTCGAACGGCGGGCTGGTCAACGAGACAGGTGCATGGCCCCAGTTTCACCATGACGCGCAGCTGACGGGGGATGCGGGTACGGCCCAGAACATTCAGGTGCCGTGCAAGCCGCCGACGGCCCCCCCGTCCGGGTACTACTTGTCGGCCTCTGATGGTGGAATATTCGACTTCGGCAATCTCCCGTTCTGTGGCTCCACTGGTGCCATCACGCTCAATAAGCCGGTAGTCGGAATGGCAGCGACACGAGATGGCGGGGGTTACTGGGAGGTTGCCACGGATGGCGGCATTTTCTCCTTCGGTGACGCACCCTTCTTCGGCTCGACCGGGGCCATACATCTCAATCAGCCCATGGTGGGCATGGCGGCCACGCCTGACGGGGGTGGATATTGGATGGTGGCTTCCGATGGTGGCATTTTCTCCTTCGGTGACGCCGTATTCCACGGGTCGACAGGAGCCATCCATCTCAATCAGCCCATCGTCGCCATGGCCTCAACTGCTGACGGAGGTGGCTACTGGCTGGTTGCCTCCGATGGCGGGATCTTCGCCTTCGGTGACGCTCTCTTCCATGGTTCAATGGGCGGGGTACACCTCAACAGACCCGTGGTGGGCATGGCGGCCACGCCAAACGGGAACGGATACTGGTTGGTGGCCTCCGACGGAGGGATCTTCTCGTTTGGTGACGCCCAATTCCACGGCTCCACCGGAGCCATTCACCTCGTCCTGCCGGTGGTCGGGATGCAAGCCACATCCACCGGAGCCGGGTATCGGTTCGTCGCCGCCGATGGTGGGATCTTCGACTTCGGCGATGCACCGTTCTACGGATCTATGGGAGCGACGCACCTCAACGAACCTGTCGTGGGCATGGCCGGGTTCTGAGTCAGGGCGCGCACTGAGAAGGACTGGCAACTCACGGCCGGTGGCTCCGCACATTCGTCGCCGATTCCCACAGGGGACATCGGCGACTGCTTGCGGGCCTGAGAGATGGCGAGTGGCGCACAACCGCACCTTGCCCAGGGAAGTGGAGCAGCGGCGTAAGTGCATGCCCCTGATGACATGGACGGGCTTGAACGGGACCGTCCTTCTCTCCCGATGAGCAGGGCGGAAGACGCGATTCGGGTTCGACCGCTCACAATCGCCTGCCTCATTAAGCAGGTGCCGGTGGCCGAGACCCTTTCCTTGGGTGCGGAGGGTCGACTCGTCCGTGACGGTATCGACCTGGAGATGAATCCCTACTGCCGAAGGGCCGTGGCAAAAGGGGTGGAGTTGTCTGACTCGACCGGGGGGTCCTGCACCGTGATCACCCTGGGTCCCCCCAGTGCAGAAGACGTCCTTCGGGAGGCGGTGGCCTGGGGGGCCGACGCGGCCATCCATCTGTGCGACCCTGCATTCGCGGGCTCCGACACTCTCGCCACGGCCAGGGCTCTGGCGGCGGCACTCTCGTCCGCCGGGCCGTTCGACCTCGTTCTGCTCGGGCGAAACACCATTGACGGCGAAACCGGACAGGTGGGCCCCGAAGTGGCTCAGCTCCTGCAACTTCCCTTCGCAGCTGGGGTCCGCTCCATCAAGTTGCTCGACCGCCACCTGTCCCTCGAGCTGGAAACGGAGGACGGCATGAACGAGGTTGAAATGGACATCCCCGGAGTCCTGTCGGTGGCCGAACGGCTGTGCGCGCCATGCAAAGTGGATCCCCAAGGGCGAGCCGCCGTGGCACCCGATCGGATCCGACAGGTCGACGCGGCCACCCTTGGCCGCGGTCCTTGGGGAGACGCGGGGAGTGCTACCAGGGTGGGTGCGGTTCGCACGGTGACCCACCGGCGGAATCGCCTGGTGTTGCATGGTCCCGTCAGGGCGCAGGCCGCCGAAGCAGTCAAAGCACTCGCCCATTGGGGTGCGCTGACCCCCGGCGCACCCGCCGGCCCCAGCGAGCCGGTGGCGGGCCACCGACCCGCCCGTCTCCCGGCGCCTGAGGATCGTTCGGAGCCGGCGGCATCCGGGTCCGACCACATCATCGCGGTGATTGTCGAGCACAATCGGGTGCAGGTGGCCCGCGAGTTGATCGGCGCCGCCGTGAACCTGGCCGAAGGCGTCGGCGGGATCGTGCATGCTCTGTGCCCGAGCGGCGCTCCGGTCGATCTGCTGGCCGAGGCCGGCGCGCAGGTGGTGGTTGAGCTTGTCGGATCTCGCGTGGCCGAAGATGTCGCCGATGCGCTCATCGCTTGGATGGAAGAAAGGCAGCCGTGGGTGGTTCTGGCCCCGAGCACCTCGTTCGGCCGGGAAGTGGCGGGGCGGGCGGCGGCGGCCACCGGGAGCGGTCTCATCGGCGATGCCATCGGATTGAGGGTGGTCAACGGCACACTGGTCGCGGCCAAACCGGCCTTTGCCGGCGCCGCGGTAGCCGATGTCACCTGCCTCAGCGCGGTCCAACTCGTGACCGTGCGCCCGGGGCTGATGCCGATCCCGCCCAATCGGGTCAACGGGGCGCGGATCGAAAGCCGGGACCTCAACCTCCGCGGTCGGGTGAGGGTGCATGCAGAGCGGCGCACCGACGACGTCGAGACGCTTGCTCGGGCCGATGCGGTCATCGGTGTCGGCACGGGCGTCAATCCGGACGAATATGCACTGCTGAGCCCCCTCTGTGCGCTCCTGGGCGCCGAGCTTGCCGCAACCCGGAAGGTGACGGACAACGGGTGGGCACCGCGAGCCCGCCAAGTTGGCATTACCGGGCGCTCCATCTCTCCCCGCCTATACGTTGCCATCGGAGTGAGCGGGAAGTTCAACCACATGATCGGCGTGCGTTCCGCCGGCTCCATCCTGGCCATCAACAACGACCCCGATGCGCCGGTGTTCGAGAACTGCGATGTCGGCATTGTGGGTGACTGGCTACAGGTGGTACCGATCCTTGAAGAGAAGCTGCGCCAGTTCCTCTCGCAGCCCGCGCGCCTCTAGCCGGTCACGATGGTCCGGCACCCTCGGTCTTGAGGTGATGAGCCGCTGCCCTCACGGTCGCCACCACTTCTTCGTTCGAGGCGCCCGGACCGAGCACCGCTGCCACTCCAGCTTCCATGAGCACAGGAATGTCGCACGGAGGAACGATTCCTCCAATAATGACCGGCGTGTCCAATCCCGCCTCCCTGAGTGCTTGCACCACTGCAGGCGCCAGCGTCAGATGGGCTCCGTTGTGCATCGAAATACCGATCAGGTCGACATCCTCTTGAATGGTCAACGCCGTGATGGATTCGGTGGATTGTCGAAGTCCGCCGTATATGACCTCACAACCGGCATCACGGAGAATGCGCGCGACGACGCGAAGACCCCGATCGTGCCCATCTAGGCCAACCTTGGCCACCAGCACCCGAAGGGTCCTTCCCCCATCCACCTGCGAAACCACTACACAGCGCCCCGTTCGAACCAGAGTCCGAAAACCGACTCGAGCGCCCGCATCGCCTCACCCACGGTGACGAAGTTGGTGGCTGCTTCAATGAGCGCCGGCATGAGGTTTATGGTCGGGTCGGCCGCCTCGGTGCTGATCCGCACGAGCGAGCGGCCAACGGCCTCGTCATTGCGCTGCTGCTTGACGAGAGCTAGCGAGGCCAGTTGCTGCACCTCCACGTCGGGATCGATAGAGAGCGTCGGAGGCGTGGTGTCATTCCCCTCAACATGTCCATTGACCCCCACTTGGATCCACTCACCCTTGGCCACCTTGGACTGGAACGCGTACGCGGCATCGGCGATCTCTGAAACGAACCACCCGTCTTCGATGCAACTGATCGTGCCCTCCAGCACGGAGCCCGAGCCTGCCTGGGAAATGTGTGCGAATATCGACTCTGCCTGTCGCTCCAACTCATCGGTCAGCTCTTCGACAAACCAGGATCCACCCAGGGGGTCCGCCACATGAACGGCGCCCGTTTCTTCGGCAATGACCTGCTGCGTCCTCAGAGCAAGGCGGGCCGCATGCTCGGTGGGGAGTGCCAGTGCCTCGTCGAATGAGTCGGTGTGCAAGCTCTGCGTTCCTCCCAGCACGGCCGCCAACGCTTCAATGGCGACGCGAACGAGGTTGACCTCGGGCTGCTGCGCCGTGAGCGAGACTCCTGCAGTCTGGGTATGGAAGCGAAGTTGGAGAGATCGTCCATTGTTGGCGCCGTAGTGCTCCCGCATCCACCGGGCCCAGATGCGCCGAGCCGCACGGAACTTGGCGATCTCTTCGAAGAAATCCATATGGGCGTTGAAGAAGAAGCTCAGCCGGGGAGCGAACTGGTCGACGCCCAGTCCGGCCGCTCGGGCAGCCTCCACGTACGCAAAGCCGTTGGCCAGGGTGAATGCCAACTCCTGGGCCGCGGTCGAGCCGGCCTCGCGGATGTGATAGCCGGAAATCGACACGGGGTGCCAGCGCGGAAGCTCGGAGGTGGCAAACCGCATGACGTCAGTAACCAGGCGGATACTTGGCCGTGGTGGGAAGACGAACTCCTTTTGCGCCTGGTATTCCTTCAGAATGTCGTTCTGGAGGGTCCCCGAAAGATGGGCCCGATCTACCCCATTCGAATCAGCCACAGCCACATACATCGCCATGATGACGGCTGCAGGCGAATTGATGGTCATGGATGTACTCACCTTGGACAGGTCGATCCCCGAGAAGAGAGTCGTCATGTCCGCCATGGTGTCCACGGCGACCCCGGCGCGACCTACCTCACCCTTGGCCAGCGCATCGTCCGAGTCGCGACCGAGGAGAGTCGGCATGTCGAACGCCGTGGAGAGGCCGTCGCCCCCTGAGCGCAGCAATTCCTTGAAGCGGCCGTTGGTGTCTGCTGCCGTCCCGAAGCCGGCAAATTGGCGCATCGTCCAGAGGCGCGAACGGTACATGGACGCGTACGGACCCCGCGTGTAGGGGTATTGCCCCGGCATTTCCGCCTCGTCGGGTCCATACACCGGCTCCAGAGGGACTCCGGACATGGTCTCGAAATGCACCGGGCGCCGAGTGGATCGGTCATAGGTGTCCTGCCAAGTTGCCCGATCAGCCATTGGTAGTCAGGGGCGCAGGATCCGACGAGCGGACCTGTTTCCCCATTCTCCTTTCAATCCGTGCGTGCGGTTTTGGTAAGTAGCGGAAGGGAATC
>Ga0307372_10010513_pt1 | contig 12504 bp, 9 predicted proteins | sample OX1MG_FD_202533 | JGI IMG/M metagenome (GOLD analysis project Ga0307372, IMG submission 202533) | Soil microbial communities from Risofladan, Vaasa, Finland - OX-1 | ecosystem: Environmental > Terrestrial > Soil > Coastal area > Acid sulfate soil | place: Finland: Risofladan, Vaasa | collected...
CTCCTTAAAGTAAAATTCATTAGTCATACACAATAATAAAACCTTAGCAGCGTGTTGTCAAGTCTATTTTTGACTAATATAATCAATAGCTTATGATCTAATTAGACGGTTGAATTTAGCCGTTAAATCCGCGCCATATTCCTTTGCCACCTGCCTATTAGATGTTTCCCGGTTACATTTCTCCCTCTGCTATGGGTTGCCGGACAGGTGCTGCAAGCGGAAACCGGGAGCGAACTCCATTGCTATCTGGAGGGGCTAGTTCGAGGCAAATGCAAGGACGAAAGAATCGTGGTAAACTCCTCGTAATCTTTGTACCTGAATTTGGGGCTCGGGGAGGTAAGCGATGAAACGGAATCTCAAAGCTGCTGCTGGGCTGCTTGTTCTGGCGCTGCTGGTTCCCATTTTGAGTCTATGCATTTTGGCCAATTCGGCCCATGCTGCAGGCAAAGCCCGGATGAGTGCTGCCGAACCTTCGACGTTGAAAGTTGGGGATAAGGCGCCGGACTTCACCCTGCCGGACCAGAACGGCAAACCCTACAGTCTTAGCCAGTTTGAGGGCAAGGAGAACGTGGTTTTGGCGTTTTACGTTCTGGCCTTTACCGGTGGTTGAACGAAGGAATTACAGGCGTATCAGTCTGATCTCGCCAATTTCAAGAAAACGAATACACAGGTGCTGGGCATCAGCGTGGACAGTTCACCGGCCAATCGGGCATTTGCCAAACAGATTGGCGTCACTTTCCCGCTGCTCAGCGATTTCAACCGGACGGTTTTGAAAGAGTATGGAATCCTGAACACCCAGCACGGGTTTGCCAACCGCACCACTTTTGTGGTCAACAAGCAGGGCATCATCACGCACATTGACAAGGACCGGGAAGCTCTGGACCCGACGGGCGCTCACGATGCCTGCAGCCTGATGGCGCACCGGCAGGCGGAGAAAGAAAAAAAGTAACCCGGTGGCGCGCTGATGGCCGCACACCGGGTGATCGACTTCGGACAGCCAGGATGGCATTGAACCTCCGAGACCCCGCGCCGGATTTTGAGCTGCCGGACACCTCCGGCCGGCTGATCCGGCTCCGTGATTTCCGGGGGAAGCGCAGCGTCGTCCTGGCTTTCTTTGTTTATGCGAACACGCCGGGTTGAGCGCAGGAACTGGCGGCATACCAGGATGGTCTTGCCGATTTCGAACAGGCCGGCGCCCAGATTCTGGGGATCAGCGTCAACAAGGCTGAAGCCAACCGCAGCTTCGCGGAGAAGCTGGGCCTTGCTTTTCCCCTGTTGTGTGATACGGAAAAGAAAGTCTCCCGGGAGTACGGCGTGCTCAGCTTCCTGCGCGTCGCCAAACGAACCACATTCGTGATCGACGCCGAGGGCGTAATCCGCCACATTGACCGCGGCAAGCAGGCGATGGACCCCGCCACAGCTAAACAAGCCTGCACATTATTGGCAACCCGCGCAACCTGAAAAACTTATTCAAGGCGGTAAAATGCCGTTGCGGCTTTTATTGTCAGGGCATGGCTTCAGCCATGCTGTTAATGGAGCCGTGTTTCCTGTGGCTTTAGCTGCAGACCCAACTGTCAATCAAGGTCCGCCATCGGACCGGGCGCTTTTTTGACCCTGCCGTGAGTTGGCCGCCCGTAACGGTTTGGAGACGTGTTATACCGAGCGCAGCGAGAAATCTGGTTTACGGCTCAGGATAAACTCTGCTAGGAATCTCGCCCTGAAATCCGAGCTCCTGCAAGATTCCTCGTTGCCCTGCGGCCCCGCCGAAATGGCCGGCGGGGACGCCGGCGCCACAGCAGTCCGTTTGCGGTTACTTCTGCTGACCGGCAAGCTGGTTGAGGGTTTCGCCGAGCTTCTTGATCGCGTTGCCGTAGCCGGCCCAATCTCCCTGTTTCAGGAGCTTCAGAGCCTGTTCATACTGCTGATTGGCCTGCTGGGTCAGCGCCCTGATTTGCTGGAGGTCGGCGGAGTTTTGCGCCGCGGTTGCCGCGGGCGCCAGCTTGACAGGGGTGACGAGCTTTTCTCCCGCAACCTTGGGCTTCAGGGTTGGGAGCGCCTGGGCCGTTTGGGTGGAGATGTTCGCCCCGAAGATCTGGCTCAGGGCGTCGTCCAGCGTGTCGGACATCACCACCTGGTCGGAGTAAGACACGATCACGCGTTTCAACTGCGGCAGCGCGCCTCCCGACTGCGCCGCCAGGTAAAGCGGTTCGATATACATGACGGCATTGGCGACGGGAACTACCAGCAGCGTGCCGCGGATGACGGATGATCCCGCCTGCCCCCAGAGCGTGAGTTGCTGGGAGATGGTGGGGTCCTGATCGATGCGCGATTCAATCTGCTGCGGCCCGTAAACCAGTTTCTGCTTGGGGAAGGTAAAGACGGTGACCTTGCCGTAATTCGGAGCGTCGCACCGGGCTGCCATCCAGGCGATCATATTGTTTTTGCGCGCCGGCGTGAACGGCACCATCAGGATAAACTCTTCCTTATTTCCCACCTCCGGCAGCTTCATGATGGTGTAATAGGGCGACATCGGAGAGGCGGGCCCGCGCGCGGCGCTCCGGGCCACGCGCCACAGGTCTTCCTTGTTAAAGAAGACGCGCGGGTCGGTCATGTGAAAGACGGCGTATTTTGAGGCCTGGACGCTGAAGAACGCTTCGGGATAGCGGATGTGCGCCTGAAGATCAGACGGCATCTCATTGAGCGGGTGAAACACGCCGGGGAAAATCCGGGAATAGACCTGGATCAAGGGATCGGCGGGATCGGCGATGTAGTAGTTGACCTGGCCCGTGTAGGCGTTGATAGTGGCTTTGACCGAATTGCGAATGTAGTTCCCCATCTGGTCTGTCGGATCGGAGTAGGGATAGCGGTCCGACGTCGTATAGCCGTCGAGCATCCAGTAGAGCGACCCGTTGCCGGCCACCACCATGTAGGGGTCGGAATCGAACTGCAGAAAGGGCGTCAGGCGCTGGGCGCGATCGATGATCTGCCGGTAGATCATCATGCGGCTGTTGTTCTGGATGTCGCTTGAGAACAGAATGTTCTTCTGGCCGAACTTCAGCATAAAAAGGAGCCGGCGCCAGATGTTTTTAACCAGAATTCCGCCCGTCCCTGTGTACGTGCTGTAGACGTCGTGATCGCCGGCGGGATAGTCGAACTCCTGCTGGCCCGTATCCACAAAACAGTAATCGTTGGGCACTTCGCCGTAGTAAATCTCCGGGCGCTTGATGGTGAGCGGGATGGAAGAAACCGGCGGAACATCTTTGATGAAAAACACCGGCAGGCCGTCGGGCGTATATTCGTTTACCGGACCCATGCACAGGCCATAGCCGTGAGTGTAAATCAGATGTTCGTTGATCCAGTTCCGGCTGGGCAGGCTGGAAGTGGAGAGCTCCCTTGGCGAGAGCGAAACCTGGCGGTAGGTGCCGCCGATATGATAGCGGTCGTTGTCAATGCTGACAAAGTCATAGTAGGTGCGGATTTCCTGAAGCTGGCCATACGTGGTGAGCAGCGGCTTGTGGTCCCACAGCCGGACGTTCCGCATGGTCGCTTCATTCTGCATGATCGTGGCGGGCGTCAGGTCCATGGCGGCGGAAAAATTGTGTTCCTGGAAGCGATCGAGCGCGTACGCCTTGCGCGTGAATTCAATCGCGTCGGTGATGTACGGCCGCTCCTTGTCGAGTTCGTTGGGCGTCACCACAAAGTGCTGGATGATCTGGGGATAAACGTTGACCCCCACGATTCCCATCACGATCAGCGCCAGCAGGCTGAACACGGCGGGCCGAATCTGGCCGCGCAGGGCGCCGAACGCCAGCGTCAGCGCCGTCACCACGCAAAGCACCAGCATGATTTTGAGAAGAGGCAAAGTGGCGTGAACGTCCGTATAGCCCGCGCCGTAAACCAGGCCGCGCGAGGAATAGAGCAGGCTGTACATGGCCAGGCGCGCGCGGTAGGCCAGCAGCAGAAACAGAAACGCTCCCAGCGTCATCAGGTGCACCCGCGCCGCAGGAGCGACGTTCGGGCCCCGCGGCGTCACCCAGATTCCGCCCTCCAGCAGGTAGACGGCCACCGCGCTCAGCAGGCAGAAAATCAAAATCACCAGACCCAGGTGATAGAGAAACCAGTGATAATTCAGATGGAACAGGTAGAAGCCCAGGTCGATGTGGAAGATCGGGTCCGTCTGGTGCATGACGACGGCGTGCTGGGCCAGCAGGTAGTCCTGCCAGTGGAACGTCGCCCACTGTCCCACCGCGTATCCCACCAGCAGCACGGCCAGCCAGATCACCCAGCGGAAGGCTTCCGCAAAACGGTCGAGCCCCGGCAGTTCGATGGCGCCGTGGAAAACGCGGTAGCCGTATCGTTCCGCGATGGCGCGCGCCACAAAAACGTTGGCGCCCACCAGCACGATGAAGCCGATGCCGCCGAGGCCGCTTAACCCAATCTGGGCAAAAAGAATGTTTTTATAAATGACGAGGTAGCCCTGGGTTCCAAACCACAGCCAGTCCACCAGCAGGTTGACGCCGTCACTGGATAAGGGCAGAACCACGAGGAGCAGCAGAATCCCCGCGACGATGAGACGATGAACGCGATCCTGTTTCAAGGCAATTCTCCGCCGTTATCTTCACACACCAAGGCCCCTGTGTCAAAAGGCTTGAGAGCCGGATCGTGACGCAGTTTGCCGTAGCGCCGGCTTCCATGCCGGTATTTTGTGGGTATGCCGTGAAGCTCGGAGCTACAAAGCCAACATGAGTCACGACCGGCAGGTCCAACCATTTGCCTTCGATGGGCTGAATGGCGTTAGAATTCGATTTGCCTGGAGCCCTCAAGTTTCCGGCTGCGCCACGGCAGTTCCCGAAACGGGAAATTTTGCCTTACCCGGCGCGCGTGATCATTCTCAATTGGAGAGGGATCGAACGTGAAAAGACGATCATTCCTGAAGTACATGACTGCCCTGACTCCCATGGTTGGCGCCGAAGGTCTTGCCGCGCGCCGACGCCCCATTGCTTCCGCTGGGCGCGCGGGCCAGCCCGCATCTGAGGGATCGTACCACCCCGGCCGGATCACGAACGAGTACAACCTGTTTCTGCCGGGAGAAAAGGAAGCGCTGCAAAATGTCCCGAAGGTGCTGGCGATTGACCGCACCAGCGTCAAGGCGCAACATCAGGGGCAAACCCAGACGTTGAAGGTCGCGGAAGCGATGAACGGATGGCAGCTCGTGGCGATCCTGCCACGGCTCAACGGGGTTTCGACGGCGGTCTTTGAAAAGCACGTGACCCACCAGGGCGCGATTTCTTATGCAACGGAGCAGGGAGAAATCGCGCACATCCCCAAACGCGTCGGCGACCTGTCAAAGATTCGCCCGAGGCCCGTCAACCCGCCGAAGAAGCTGGGCGAGTTCAAGAAGGTCAAACAATACATTCCCGGCCCGGATGTTTACGGCAATTACGTTCTGGGATCGAATGAGGACCCGAGTTATGAAAACGTGGCCGCGCTGGGGCCGGAATTCATTGGTTGGACGCTGGTGGCAAATGGTGACACCGGGCCGGAAGGCGCGATGTGGCTGGAACCTGACGGCACGTCGCGCGAGTTCGGCAAGGACCCAGAGGCCCTCTGGGCGCCTGACATGACGGGCCGCTTGTTTGAGCCTTCCCGGTTCCTCTCCTACATTTACGACTATGTGGAAGGCTACAGCAAGCGGACGCCCCTTGGGGGCTACCTGCCGGCGGCGGATATTGGAGTTTGGAATCCCACGTTCAAAGTGGGCTATGAGGTGATGGTCGTTCTGCCGCAGGGCAAGGATGCCAGGCCTGTCGCTCGCGTTCGTGTGATGCAGCCGCAGAATTCGCGCCAGCACGTGAGTTCGGGTCCTCAACCCGCCGGGCAGGAAGCAGAATTCGTCGAGCATTACTGGAACGGCTCGCGCGAGGGCTTTTTTGCGGCTCTGGTGGGCGTGTGGAACCAGTGGCGCCACTTTTTTGAAGACAGAATGAGCGTCGAGATCCCGGACCCCTGGCTGCTGGACGGTGCGCGCGCAGGCATTGCCCTTTCGCGAGCCAGCTATCGCGGGCTTGATCCCACCTATCAGATCGGCGAGGGCGCTTACACCAAAATTCCGGAACGAAGCCATGCGTTGTTCCCGGTGGCCCACTATGAGTTTGTCTGGGTGCACCAGCTCTGGAACCTGGCCGATGAAGTCGAGCCGTATTTTCAGCACTACCTCGATCACTACATCCTGCCCGACGGGAATTTCCTTTACAACACGCAGGACCAGGTGGAAGCGCCGCTCAACGCCGGAGTGTTCCTGGAAAATTCCGCGCGGGCCTACGACTACACCGGAGACATCGATGCGCTCCAGAAGCGCCTGCCGGTTCTAAGGCGCATGATTGAATTCGTTCTCAAGAGGTATGAGTATAGCCGGCAGACGTTTCCGCCGGACGACCCGCGCCACGGGCTGATCTGGGGCTCGCCGGAAGCTGACAACGGCGCCCCCCGCGATGATTATCCGGACTCGCACCCCTACTACTACCAGAACGCGGTGTGGACCTGGCGAGGCCTGGCTGAGCACGCTCGATGCCTTGACCGCGCCGGACGCGAACACAACGACCCGAATTTGCAGCAGGAGTCGAAGAAGATCGCGCAGATCGCCGCCGAAATGCGGACCAACATCGAGCGCTCGCTCGAAACCGTTCTGGCCAGGCGCAATCCGGCGATGAAGCAGGCCGGCATCACGCCCTTTACTCCTTCGGATACGCGGCGGAAGCCGGCCGAACTGACCAGTTATGAGAATCACCGTTACATGATGGACTGGTGGACCTGCGATTGGGGCGACGCTGCGCTTGACCAGGGACACTTTGTCCACCGCAAGATCGCAGGCGAGCAGATCCTGGGCCTGAACACCGACGGCGCCTCGGTCCGCACATCGAACTTTATGTCCCACGGGACGCTGGCCTTCCTGATTCGCCAGGATGACTACCGGCCCTTTTTGCTGACCCTCTACGCGCTGGCCTGCTACACGATGGATTCGGGCAGCCGCTACTCGCCGGAGGATGCTTACCTGCCGGGCGGTCATCCGGGCGAAGGCAGCCGTTACGGATGGTCGGCCGTGATCAATAGCGAGTTGCAGGCGGCCCTGGGTTTACGCTGGCTGCTCTGCTACGAAGAGCACGATCGCGCAGCCATTCACTTGCAGAAGGCCGCGCCCAAACACTGGTTTGCAGCCAGGGGAAAAATCCACGTTGAGAACTGCCCCACACGATTTGGACACATCACCTGGACCACCCAGCCGATATCCGGGCCCGGCAATTCCGTTCATTGGCGCTGCCACGTCAAGTTCGAGAAAAACTTCGAGGCCGACCTCATCATCCACGTCCACACGCCCGGTGGCGAGCCGTTGAAATCCACATCCATGGGCAACGTTCAGCGGGACCGTGTTGTGCTCAACGCGGCGACGCTCGCAGGAAAGACCGAGTTGACCGTGGATATCGCCTAGTTTCGAGTTGCGGGCGCCGGCCATTCCCGGAACGCCCCGCAGACCCGAATGAAGTTCAGGCGAGAAGACGCAGTCCGGAGTACAATTCTCACAAACCTTGTAAGCTGGCGAGGCGGCTGCGAATGGAAAAAAGCTTGTGGGAAGGGCAAAGCGGGATGGCGCGGGTTTTCCTGCTCATCATGCTCGCCGTTGTCCTTTATTACGTGGGGCGCATTCTCAGGCCCTTTTTCCCCGCGCTGACCTGGGCGGCGATTCTGGCAACCGTCTTCTACCCGGCCTATCAGCGTGTGGCGCGTTATCTTCACCGGCGTGAGCTTGCCAGCGGCGTTACCTGCCTTCTGCTGACGGTTGCCATTATTCTCCCCGTCCTGCTGATCGTTTTTCTGATGGCCGGAGAATCCGTGAGGGCGTACGGGACTCTGGAAAATATGGCGGCCGGCGGAGTGACGGAAAAGATTGCCGCGATCCACAATTCGGCTGCGTACAAAAAGCTTAGCGAAAATCTACGTGAAATGGGACTGCCGGAACCGAACGTTGGGGAAGCCGCAATGAGGGCGGTTCGTGCGGGCAGCAGGTTCCTCGTTGCTTCCAGCGCATCAATCCTTTCCGGCTTGATGAATTTTATTCTGCAGATCTTTGTGATGCTGCTGGGCCTTTACTACCTTTTTCTGAACGGCCCCCAAATCCTGCGCGAGTTGCGCAGCCTTGTCCCTCTCCGGCCGGAGTACGAAGAACGGATTATCCAGAAATTCACGGGCGTCGTCCACGCCACGTTCACCGGGAGCCTTGCGGTTGCCTTGATTCAGGGCGCGCTGGGCGGGCTGGGTTTCCTGATTTTCGGCCTTGCCTCACCGCTGCTCTGGGGAGCGGCCATGGCCCTGGTTTCGCTGGTGCCCGTCGTGGGAACGGCGCTGATCTGGGGGCCGGTGGTGATCTTCTATCTGCTGACCGGCTCGATTCTCAAGGGCCTTATCATGCTTCTGGTGTTTGGCGGAGCGGTCGGCTCGGTGGACAACATCCTGAAGCCCATTCTGATCCAGCGCGGAATGGAAATCCACACCCTCTGGGTATTCGTCAGCGTCATCGGCGGGCTCAGCGTCTTTGGATTTCTGGGACTTGTGCTGGGCCCCTTCCTGTTTAGCGTCCTGGTTGTTTTGCTCGAAATCTACAAGGTCGAATTCGGGAGTGAGGCGGCAGAGGAACCGTTGCCCTGAATAATAGCTCAGAGTGATAAATTCGCCTGGTTTTGCAAACTGGCGCCTGCGCTCAGAAAATTGCCGCCACCCAGACCTTGGCTTGATTTAGCCTCCGCCTCTCGGCGGGCAAGGCTGCCTACTTGAAGTTGTAAACGAGGTTCACCCTCTCCGATATCTTTATTTCGTCGCTTTCCATCGAGTAGGAGTTGTAGGGAAGGCCCTCCATCTGGCCTGAAACCTGTCCCGTGTACGGCTGGACGAAAGAATTGATGCTGCTCAGTCCGGTAATCTGGACGTGCAGTCGTTTGGCAATCGCCTGGGACCTGGCTCGGGCATCGGCCATCGCCTCCTGAAGGGCCCGGTCTTCGGCGTTTGCGGGATCTTTGACTGTGTAAACGACCAATGCTCCCTGCGGCTGCGAGGGAGAACGAAACGGCCCCGTGCTCGGAACAGCGCCTGCTTTGCCCATGGCGTCGATCACGGCAGCCACCTTCCCGTTTAACTCTGCCGGGTTGCTCAACTCAGCGCCTTCGAAGAACACGTAGACGAATTGGGACGCCATGATTCCAGTGATTGAAGGCCGGCCTGGCGGGTAGTAGGGGTTTCCGGCACGCGAGAGCACGGCAGGGGCGATCTTGAAGCGGCTGGGAGCGTAGCCAAGCGCCGCAAGGGCCGACTGAACGTCTTTCACCTTCTTTGTGTTTTCGGCAACAGCGTCCGCAGCGAGCGGCGCGGTGGACTGGACCGCCATCACCAGAATGCCCATGTCGGGCCGCGCCAGCACGCTGCCGGTGCTGTTAACCGTGATGAAATGGGGGCGAGGTTCCTGTGCCCGGGCCATGCCGGCCAGGGCCGCAGAAAAGAGAAGTGCCAACGCCGCCTTTTCCAGCAAGCGATTGAACATCGTCACCTCCCTGAAAAATAAGGATTTCTAAAAAGTGGACCCATCATAGCACCATCGCTGCGCACGTCTCAAGCGACAGCGCGAGGCCCGCGCATTGGATTTGTCCTGGCGGGTCTTGCGCCTGTTATGCGGTTGTGGGGCCGGCGACTTGGCCCGTGGTTTTTTCGCGGTTGACGTTGATGGAATAAATCAGGAAAGCGCCGATCACGCCTCCGAGGGTGACAGTGGCCCAGGCGATGTTGTAGCTGTGCGTGGCGTCAAAGATCAGCCCCGCCATCCAGGGACCGACCCATTGGCCCAGCGAGTTGGCCATGATGATGATGGCCAGCAGCTTGCCCAGAGTGGCCAGGCCGAAGCACTCCGCGGTGACCAGCGGAATCAGCATGTAGTCCGCGCCCATGGCAAAGCCGAAGACCAGCGCAAACGACCAGGCGGCGGCGGGATAGCGGGCAAAGAACAGCAGAGGAATGGCCAGCGCCAGAACCAGGTAGAAAGTCGCCATCACGTTTTTCTTCTGGAAGCGGTCGGCCAGATAGCCGACGATCACGCGGCCGGCGAGGCCGGCGAACAGCAGCCCGCTGGAGATCACCGAAGCCTGCCCGAGCGTATATTTCTGGTCCTGCAGGAAGAGAACGAATTGCTGGATGACCGTGCCAATGGCTCCGATCACCAGTGTGCTGCCCAGAAGAATCAGCCAGAAGTTGGCGGAGCGCGCCACCCGGCGAAGGTCGAACGCGGCCTCGGGCCCGGCAGAATCAGCCACGGGACCTGGCGCCCCGTCGGGAGCCAGTCCCATCTCCGCCGGAGCGGACCGCGTGACCCACTGGGCGATCGGCAGCAGCACCACCAGAATGAGAACGCCGACCACCTCAAAGGCCCGCCGCCATCCATAATGCTCGATGAGAAAGTGAACGAGGATGGGAGAAACGGCGCCGCCCACTCCCAGCCCCAGGTAGGCATAACCCATCGCCCGCCCGCGCGACGCCCGGAACCACCGGGCAATCAGCACCTGGTTGGGAATGGGTCCGGTCAGGATGTAGCCCAAAACTTCCGCGATGGAAAGCAGATAATACTGCCACAGGTGCGTCATCCATCCCATCAGGATCAGCGGGACGCCGACAAACACCAGCCCGAAGCGGATGACGGACTGCGCGCCGCGCCGGTCAATCATCGAGCCGATATAACCCACGAACGGCGCAATGATCAGAAAGCCGAGCAGAATGCCTGCCGTCACCTGGCTGCGCGAGAAACCCAGGCTCCTCACCAGTTCGGGGTAGAAGACGGGCAGGCCGTAGAAGATGATCCCCACCGCAAAAAAGAGATTGAGGAAAGCTGCGAGAACCACCCACCAGCCGTAAAAGATGCGCATGAGTTTTTACCTTTTTATAACGCCGCCCCTTGCCGTGAGAACGTTCGCAGGTTCTGATTTATGGCACTAACGGTTGCCGATAGCAAGTTCCGCTTCCACGGCGGGCCAGTGGTCACGGCACCACTCCGCCATTTCACGAACGCACAGGCCGTTTTGCCATCCGAACCTTGCGTGCAGGTCCAGGAGCCAGGCGATCAAGCCGTTCTCGGGATGAAAGAGCAGAAGGTGCAATGCCTTCTCCGGTTTGCTACCCATGTTCATGGCAAACTCGCTGTCCGGCAACTGAAAAATCGTGTGCATCTGGAAGGTTGAACAGCCGCGCAACAGATACTCGGCGGCGATGCGGCCGGAATGGATGTCGCCGGTTGCGCTGACGGGTAGAAACTCGCGCTTTTGCGGCGACGCCAACCGTCCTGCCAGGAACTTTTCCAGCACGCTCAGGTTGCGGTCGCTCAGGTCCGGCCCGCCGTAGGCGACGCCGACCTTATCCAGAAATTGTTTCTGCGGATCGAAAAGCCGGTTGGCATAGATCAGAAATTCCGCCCGGTTTTCAGCCGGCGCCTGGTGGACCGCCTCCAGCATTCGGCGCTGGAAATCGTCCTTAAACAGCGCGTTGAACATTTTGAGGCCAACGCGAATCTTTCCCGGCCGGACCGCATGGATCAAGGCCGGAACCTTCGTCAGCCACTCCAGGATTTTGGACTGCTGCGCCGCGCGCCCTGAGCCCGCCAGCGTGGGACTGAAATCTTTTTCGATCGGCATGGGCAGATCCGGCCGGTGCTTCTTCCACGGCTCCAGCAGAAGGTTTGTGGTGAAAACATACTCATCCTGTTTCCAGCAGTCTTCCTCGGGCGTGGGCAGGTGATACTTGACGGAAGGAACGATGAGCATTTGGGAGCCGGCGCCGATTGAGAGCGCCTGGTCGAAGAAATCCCGGTAGGACTCGAGCGTGTTGTACCATCCCCTGCCCTTCCAGGTAACCGTCCAGCCATCTTCTCCGCCGCGGCCGCGAATGCGCTCCACCGACATACGCGTTTCCGGAATGGCCCACTCCCACATGCTCTGTTCGCCTTGGCTGTCCTGGGCGATGACCGTCTTGAGGATGACAAATCCGAGACCCGCACTGGAGTCTTTTTCCACCTGGTGGGCGGCCAGCGAAAGCTGCCCGGAAGCCTTGCCGAAAGGGTTCTTGACGGGCAGACCGCCGTATTCGCTTTTCAGGTCGATGCCGTAGGTTGAAAGAACGCGAGACTCGAGCGGCCGGGGCAGGCCGTCCTTGAAATCGTCAAAATCCTTTTGAAGCTGCGCGGAATCCTGCTGTCTTAACCGCGGCTGGCCGCGAAGCCGGACTCGCGGCGGGAAATATTCCTCCATGAGCCATCCAATCCTTTGCGTTCTCCAAGAGGCCGCTGCAAAACTTGTGCTGCTTGTCATTCTGAGGAGCAGCAGGCGACGAGAAATCTCGTCAGTGCGCTAATCGCAAAGCGAGATTCCTCGCGGAGTTTATCCTGAGCCTCTTCGTTTCACTCAGGGCCGTTCACCTGTGGAG
>Ga0307372_10010514_pt1 | contig 12504 bp, 6 predicted proteins | sample OX1MG_FD_202533 | JGI IMG/M metagenome (GOLD analysis project Ga0307372, IMG submission 202533) | Soil microbial communities from Risofladan, Vaasa, Finland - OX-1 | ecosystem: Environmental > Terrestrial > Soil > Coastal area > Acid sulfate soil | place: Finland: Risofladan, Vaasa | collected...
CGGACAGTCGGAAAAAGTCATGGCCAAGTACAACACGAGCGTCAAGTTTTCAAGACGCGTCCGGCCTTTCTATGGACAGAAAGTCGCATACGCCAGGCACAAAGTTCCCGGCGACACAACGTTTGAAACCGATTCCATGTCCTTCAAGGGCCAAATCCCGGCGCAGGGAACGAGCCTTCCGCAAGGCTTGCCCTATTTCTACCCGGCCATCAGCCTGTCGAAGGTTCGCATTGCAACGGTTGAACGGCTCACCGGAATGAACGCCTCAACCGCCATTCAGTATCACCCCACCTACCTCCTCCACGGAATCGAATCGGGGGGCAACAAGGGGCAGGTCTTCGCTCAGTTACTGAACACCGTGCCGCTGCTGTTCGGAGGTTCGGGCGGCGGCGCTGACAAAGTAGGGGGCCTGCTGACGCCCAGCATGGAGATTACCGGCCTGTCGCGCCTCCTCGGCCCCGTGGCCGGAACGCTGGACACCATCGCCGCTGGCAAGTTTGATCCCGCGGAGTTCTTTAAGTCCGCGCTCGAAGCCAAACTCCTGGGAGACATTTCGCTGGCCGAGGTCGTCAAAACGGTCACAGATATCTCAGGCTCGGTAAAGAAAATCCCCAAATTCGTCACCAGCCACTTGCCCGACAAGATTGTCACCAGCTTTGAATGGCAGCCGGAAATCCAGAGTGTATCCACGGACAAAAATAACGGCATCAAACCGTTTTTTGTCGTTAATGGCGACGCAACCCAGGCACTAACCGTGAGCGCCACTTTGACCAAAACGCTCGACAATAAACCGCCGACCTATCAGGTCAACGCGACTCTGAAAGACTTCGAAATTGACTTTATCCCGACCGCATCACCGCTGACCACCGTTCTCGTTCTCACCTTTGACGAACTGACCTTCCGTTCCGTCAACGGACAAAAGCCCGATGTCAAGGTGAAGTTGGCCAACGTCGAATTCAAAGGAGCCCTGACCTTTGTCAACGAGCTGAAGAAAATGATCCCATCCGGCGGAGGGTTTGATGATCCGCCAAGCCTGGACATAACGGCCCAGGGCATCAAGGTTGGGTACTCCCTGGGTCTGCCGCCCGTCAGCATCGGCGTGTTCAATCTCTCGAACCTCAGCCTGGCGGCGCAGCTCAGCATTTACTTCACGGGCGAACCCATTACCTTCGAGTTCGACTTCTGCCAGGAACACCATCCGTTCCTGCTGACCGTTTCGCTTTTCGGAGGCGGCGGCTATTTCGGACTCTGGCTCACGCCCAAGGGCATCCAGAAGATGTCAGCGGAGTTCGAGTTCGGCGGCAACTTCGCGCTCAACATCGGCGTGGCCAGCGGCGGGGTTTATGTCATGGCCGGGTTCTCCTATACCCACGAGAACCACAAAACGGAACTCACCGGATACCTGCGTTGCGGCGGGGCGCTGGAGGTTCTCGCGATTGTCACCATCTCCGTGGAATTCAAGATGGGCCTCAAGTACATCTCGGACGGAAACAAGGTGTGGGGCCGCGCCACCCTTACCGTGGAGATTGACATTCTTTTCTTCAGTAAGAGCGTGGACTTGACGGTAGAGCGCCAGTTTGCGGGCGACAGCAGCGGGCACTCGGCCCTGCTCTTCCCCGGCGAGCCTTATCCGCTGGGACCGATGCCGGTATCGTTTTCAGATGAAATGGGCGTCGCTGACTGGCAAATCTACTGCGAAGCCTTCGCGTAAGAGGGAGATATCCATGGCCAAGAAACAAACCGTTATGTGGACCGCCTTACCGAACGGCCTGGCCGACGGGAAACTGAAGCTCTCGGTCTTTGTCTCGCCGCGCCTGGAGACGGACGAAGGGCTTCCCCGCCCCACGCTTTCCCAATTTACTGATTTCCTGGCCTGGCCGGCCAAGGTCCAAAACATGAAGTTTCAGGTGCAATTTGCGGGCCAGGCCCCTGTCGATGCCACGCGCGTAGGACCCGACCTTGAGCCGAATTTGTGGGCGGCGCTTTTTAAAGAGACCACTTATGTGGAGCCCTACAAGTTCGACGACTACTCCAATCGCGCGGTGCTTTCACAACCCGTCCGGCACCTCGAGACCTTCGTGAGATCCCAATACCAGTCAGTTGCCGCCACCTCGCCAACCCGGCTGCCAACCCGCGTGCACGTTATGGAAAAACTTGCTCCCATCACCCTCTACACCGTGCCGAACACGGCTTCAAGCGTCACGCGCGAGCAGCCTCTCACGGCGCAGCATTTCAAGGGAACGGTTACGCAGCAGGCATCGCCCTCCGGAACAAGCGCGCAGACGGCTCAACCGGCGACCCGCCAGGTCGTTATCCCCAAAACACTCACCAGCTTTATCAGCACGCTCCATCCCAATCTTCAACCGAGCGCCAACCGCAACATCCGGATGTTGGCGCGCGGAGCACACCCGTTGAGCCAGAGCACGGTCAGCGCCTTTCAGAGCGTGTATCAGGAGTTGCAGCAGTACAAGGCCGTCCGCACAACCCAGTTTCAGCCTGCCAGGGATTTTTTGCTGGTCCGGATGTCCAATCCGGCCATTCCCGAAACGATTGAGCCGCTGCAACCGCCCGAGCTCGACTTCCACAAGATTGTGGCCAGCCTCGGAAGTTATCCCGAACTCATGAAAGTGTTTGGCCTCGTCATCAACCTCGAAGTGCCGATGCCGGCGGGTCTTGCGCCATCTTCCACCGTGCGCGTCATCCCGCAGTGGACGCCGGATGCTTCGACGGCGTGCCCCGGCTGCACCGTCACGCCCAACACGGCCTATATTCTTGACACATCGCGCTCCTGGTTTGCGCCGCGGCCGGAAAAACCGGATTCGGACATCCTCAACGGCCTGCTGAAGCTGAATGATCACCAGTCGTATCCGGTGATGAGCGTGGATGTTGATGGTTCCGCGGTGAAGATGGCCAACCTGGCGGACCGGCTCGCTTCGTCCTCACTTTCGCAGTCTCAGAGCCAGACTTCCGGCATGCGCCCCATGATGTTGCAGACGACGCCCGGAGGAAAAGGCGGCGGACAACCGCAAGCGTCCTCTGCCACAACCGAACAGGTTGAGCGCGGCACACAAACCGTGGAGCCGAAGGAACTGCTGGGCCTGCCGGCCTTGCGAACCGGAGGACTCACGGTCTCAAAAGCCGGCAAAGCGGAGTGGCTTGTCAACGTGCTGTCCAGAGCCACTCTGAACAATCAGGCCATCCAGAAGAATCCTCCGGATCAGGTGACGCTCTATGCCGAAGACGTGGTGCGCGGATATCGCGTCGACGTTTGGGACTCGCAATCCAAGAGCTGGCACTCGCTTTGCCGCAGAGTGGGAACCTACAATTTTTTTGAGGCGGGTCTGCTGCGCCAGTACCAGGACGAAGGGTTCGTGCAACTCGCAGCCACGCAGTCGTCCGTTCAAACCGGATCCACACCGGACAACACGCAGGATTTATACCTTCAGGAATCGATGTTCAGCTGGAACGGCTGGAGCCTGTGCGCCCCGCGGCCCGGCAAGCCGATCAATCCAGCAGGCGTTCCCCAGGCGCTGAACGATCCGAACCAGGCGCAGGATCGGACGACGGGCGGCATCAAAATGACGGCGTCCTTTGTGGCCATGCCCGGCTCGCTTCCCAGGCTGCGTTTTGGTGACACGTATCGAGTTCGGGCGCGCGTCGTCGATCTCGCGGGAAACGGCCTCGCCTATGACGCACCGAATCCCACAGATTTTTCCACCGCAACCGACCCGCATTATTACAATCGCTTTGAACCGGTGGTGGGTCCGCTCGCGGTGCTCACCCAGTCGCTGGTTGGAACAAAATCTCCGGGCGAGGCTTTGTACCGGCCGGTCATCCGCAGCAACTTTGACAAGAGCGCCGAACAGTACGCGCCCGCCTTCGCCAATCTTGTTTCCGATTCCCAGTACACGGTGTCTCCAACGCGCCTGGTCGCCCCGCCCAAAACCAGTGAACTGATGGCTGAGCGGCACGGGATGTTCGACCTTGCCTCGGGTGGCATGAAAAAGGATCAGGCCACCTATCAGATGATCGCCAAGAAGTCGGCCGCCGATTTCCTGATCGATCCTGTGACCCGGCTTCCCATCCAGCCCAAGCTTGAGGTGCCCTACCTCGCCGATCCGCTTTCCCGCGGAATGTCCATGGTGATGCTCGACGCCACGGGCAGCGTCGCGGGAACCGTGCCACCCGTCAGCTTTTATCCTTCCGGAGCGGTATGGCCCGACGCGCTACCCTTTTTCATCAAAGTGGTGGAAGGAACAACCAAGACCGCCTGGAGTTGGGATGAGTCGAGCCGCACGCTCACCGTGCAACTGCCCAAAGCTGAAGTCGCGAAGTTTGAGCTGAGTTCTTATCTTGGCGAGGGGCACACCGGCAGCAGAAATCAGTCCATCATGGGCGTCTGGAACTGGGTCCAGCAGGCCAGGCCTGCGAACCTTGCCCACATCCGCAGTGCCGCCGCGGTGGGGCGTTTTTGGATGATCACCCCTTCGCGCGAACTTCTGCTGGTGCACGCCGTCCAGCAACCGCTGGTTGCGCCGCAGTTCCATCACCTTTCTCCAACCCGGCACCTGGCGGAAACCTTTGCCTACATCGTGGATGACCAGGCCATGCCCATCGACGGCAAGAGCACCCTTAAGGTGGATATTGCTGCGGACTGGCAGGAGATGATCGACGACGTCAACAATCCCACCGGGCCGCACGCCCGGCCCGGCAACTCCCACGTTCACACCTGGGACCTTAGCCGCAGCGACACGGAGATTGTACTGGTCATGCAGCAGGCCCTGGCCAAGAGCTCATCAAACCAGGGAACCTCGCAGCAGGATCCCCCGGCCTCCGGCCAGACGGAATCGAAGGTTCAAACCTACCCGCTGATGAAAATTCAGAGGTCGTCGCAAAAGCAAACGCAGCAGGAACAGGGCGCGAAAGGTGTCCAGGAAACCATCGGAAACCCTCAGTACAACCTTCAGCCCGGCGTCAAAATTCCGAATGACATCCGGTTCTTCCACCCTCCGCAATATCGGACGGGAGTCGAAAAGTTCGGGTATTCCTGGCGGCATGATTTCGGCGACACCAAGTACCGCAAGATCAATTACCAGGCGGTCGCCACAACCCGCTTCAAAGAATATTTCCCCAAGATGGAAACAGACCAACTGACCCGCACAAGTCCCGCGGTCAGCGTCGATGTTCCGAACTCCGCGCGGCCCGCCCAGCCAAACGTCCTCTACGTGCTTCCCACTTTCGGATGGGACCGCAAGCAGGACGTTCCCTTTGATAGCAGCCTCGCTCCGGGCGTCGCGCCCGCGGCGCTTTCCGGGCTGAAGGGAGTCAGCTCAACCAGCAAGCGGCGGGGCGGCGGATTGCGAATCTATCTGGACCGTCCGTGGTTCTCTTCGGGCGACGGCGAAATGCTGGGCGTGGTGGTCTGGCCGAGCGTCATGCCAACGAAAGCTTCCGGCATGGTGTTGGGCTCGGGGTCGATTCCCGGCCAATATCATCCGGTCCAAGACTCTTCGGGACAGCGTCGAAACTCTAAAACCAAATTCGGCTCGATGCTCAAATTTCAGGTCACGAAGGATTTTGAACTGCCGGAAGCGCTGAAGCCGGTGGTCACACAATGGGGCGTCGATCCGATCTGGGCGTCGAATCCCTTGCCCGGTGATCTTCCCAAGTTCGAGAACTTCACCAAACCGGACCAGATCGCTGTGGGGCTGACGCTTCCGGAATTGGAAGGATTGCAAGACCCTTCCGCCACCTACTACAACGTCGGGGTGGCGGCCTACACGCCGCAGTACGATCAAGACCGGCAATTGTGGTACTGCGACATTGAGATCGATGCCGGTGATACTTATTTCCCGTTTATCCGGCTGGCGCTGGTGCGCTATCAGCCCATTTCCGTTCCGAACGCGCATTTGTCCCGCGTGGTGCTGGCGGACCTGGCCCAGTTGACGCCGGACCGCACCGCCGTCATGGTGTACAACCCCAAACATCCTAAGAAAATCGACCTGGTGGTGGCGGGACTTACTTATGCAGCTTCGAGCGCCGGCAAAGGCCCCAGTTTGCTTGAAGCCTCGGTTGAATCAAACCCCTCCGGCGCTGACAATGAATTGGGATGGGTGCCGCTGCCGAACGCAACGGCGGTGATGCAGCCCAAGCTTATCGGCCAGCAAACCGTCTGGAAGTACCAGTTCCATCTCGACAAGTTGAAGCCGCCCAAACGGCAGGCTCTCCGGCTGGTGATCAAGGAGTTCGAAGTTCTCGATGCGGACCGCAGAGCGGAAGCCGGCGAGATCCTGTTTGCCACCGGGCAGCCGATGACCGGACGCCGCCTGGTCTATGCCGAGATTCTGAAAATGCCACCGATTTCCTGAGCGGGCGAAAAGTCAACAGGCGGCTAAAAATCTTTGCGCGGGCTGGGGCATTCTAAATCAGGTGCAGGGTCAGCATCAGCCCCAAGGCAAGGCCGCCGGCAAAAGCGGTTCCAGTAAAATTGACGATTCCATTGGTCACCAGCCCGCGCTGTTCAAGCGTGGCGCCCAGCACGCTATCAAGCACGTTCCCGGCAATTCCGGCTCCCAGGGCAATTGCGGCGGTCTCGGGCCGGCACAGCCCCAGCGCATAACCTACGGCAACCACCAAAGTGGTTGCGCCAAGCCCCGCCAAACTGCCCCCCGCAGAGATTCCGCCATCCTGCCCGGCAGGAACGGGTTTGAGGGTGGTAATCATGTAGGCGCGCCCGGAAAGCCACTGGCCGATTTCGCTCGACGTCGTATCGCCGGCGGCCTCCGCAAACGCCGCCACCAGCGCCACAAGGAACGCCGCCTCATAATGGGTGGTAATCACCAGAACGGCGAAAAAAGCGCCGGCCAGGCTGTTGGCCGTGGCTTCGCGCCAACTTCTCGCGCCGCCCCGTCCTTCCGCATGGCCTCTTGCGGCTTTCTTGGCATAGCCAAGCCGCGTGGCCACCGAACCCACCAGGAAAAATGTCAGCAGGATCAGAAAGCTCTTGTAGCCATATCCCATGTAGACCGCGACGCCCACGAGAAACCCCAACGCCGCTCCCGACCGGTTCACCGTCTTCAAACCCAGAGCAATCAAAGCGAGAGCGCCGCTCACGGCAACAGCCAGCAGGATTCTTCGCCCAAGATAAGGCAGATTGCTTTCGACGGCCGACCAGTGAATCAGGCTCGCGCAAAACATGAATCCGCCGCAGACAAGCGGAACTGAAAAATTATCATCGAGCCCAATGGGAATAGTTTCAACCACCGCCCCAACCAATGCCGTCGCAGCGCAGAGAATCAGCAGCCTCAAGTCCGGAACGGCAGGCGCCGTCCAGTGAGCCACGGCAAAGCCTCCCAAACTTCCCGCCGCGATGAAGGTCAAAAATCCCGGCCAGGTTTTCCCCCTGCTCCAGGGAAGCCTGGAACCCCGCCAGGCCACGCCCACAACGCTTGCCAGGCCGTCTCCCAGCGCCATCATCGCCCACGCCGCCGCCACCACTTCCATGCGCCGTCCGAACAAAAGAACCAACGCAAGGACGGAAATAGGATAGGCCAGAATCCCGGTCCACACAGTGGGTTGCGGCTCACTCGCCTCACCGGCAGTGCGCTTCCGCAAATCAACTCCCAGCCGCGGAAGCACAAGAAGATTGAAGCCGAGCGCCAGGAGCGCCGCGCCCGCCGCTTCGCCCCAGCTTAGAAAGGGCAAGAGGAAGGCGAAAGCGAGCATTGAAATGTGGACGACTTTGCGCGTCGAAATCATCGGCCGCCGTCCGGCATCGGGGAAGGTAGACGCGTCACCCAAATCTGACCTCCAAAGTCTTCCGAAGTCCTTCTTCCAGCGGCATCACGCGGTAGCCCAAATCCCGTTCGGCCTTGCCGCTGGAGTAGGCCCAGTCGTGCTTAAAGACCTCCACAACGCCGGGCGTCAGTTGCGGCCGGTGTCCGAACAGCCGCGCCCGCGCAACTTCCAGGGCGCCGACGGCCTTCCCCACCCCGAAAGGCAGATGCCGCACCGGGCGTTTCACTCCGGTGATCTCCGCCAAAATGCGAAACAGGTCGTTCAACGTTCGATTGTCTCCGGCCAAAAAATACTCTTCGCCAACTTTCGCTTTTTCAAGCGCCTGAAGATGCGCCAGGACGACGTCGCGATTAAACGCGAAACCCCATCGCTGCTCCCCTGAACCGAGCAGCCCCGGAAACTTCCCGGAGCGGTACTGCTCGATCATGCCTCCCACCAGGTTTCCTTCCGTCGAGGGGCCGGGACCGTAGATCACGCCGGGCAGCAGCGCGACCACGGGATAGCGCGCAAAACCCTCCGCGCGAAGCCAATCGAGAGCCAGCGCCTTGGTCTCCTCGTACTCGTTCGAATAGGGGCCGCGATTGCGCAGCCCTTCCGCCGCATTCGGGTCCGAGGAGGGTCCGACGGCAATAAAAGAAGAAGTATAAACCACTCGCTCCACGCCTGCGCGGTCCGCGGCTTCCAGCACGGCTTTCAGTCCGTCCACATTGATCCGCCCAAAATCCCGCCGGTCCCTCACCCACATCTTGACGAGCGCAGCCGAGTGGATCAGGTATTTTGCGCCCTGCAAGGCCTTCCGCAGCGATTCCGTGTCCCGGAGGTCGCCCACCACCACTTCGCAGCCGCAATCCGCGGGGTCAAAGCTCAGCCGCGCGGCGTCCCGCACCAGAACGCGAAACGGCTCGCCGCGCTCAATAAGCTCCTGCGCAATCCGCGAGCCCAGATAGCCGGTCGATCCCGTTAGCAGAAGCATTTCCTCTATCCAATCAGATAAGCCGCCGCCAAGCCCAAATGTCCCACCATCATCATCCAATACATGTGGTGCCAGCCGGGATGATTTTCCCCTTCGGTCACCAGACGCCGCGGGTCGTCGTTAATCAAATAAACCACGTACGAACCCCACGAGAGCATCACGATGCTGAGCGCCACAATCGCCGTGGCGTTGCCGGTCAAAATTCCGAGGTAGACGCCCAGCGGCATCATCAGCCAGGGAATGATAAAAAAGGGGCTGATGGCCCGGGCGCTCCAGACGGCGCCGTACTTCACCGGCAGCGTGATGCAGCCCGCCGCGCGGTCGCCCTCGATATCCGCAAAGTCTTTGGTGGTGGTCGCTCCCAGCAAAAACATCAGGTAGATGGACCCGATGTACCACGGCTCGGCAGAGTTGAGCACCGTCGCAACCGCCGCCCAGCCCGCCACCTTCAGCAGCCCGCCGCGGATCAGCGCGATGATCACGTTCGAGCCCACCGGATGGCGCTTCAGCCGCACCGGCGGCTGCGAGTATGCAACCGTCGCAAGCGCCGCCACAACATAGATTCCAAAAATCTGCCAGTTGACCGCCGCAACCAACCCGAGGGCGATGGCATAAGTGATGGCCACAAATCCCCATGCCTGGCCGTGCGTCATGCGCCCCGAAGGCAGGGGGCGATGCGGCTTGTTGACGCGGTCGTTCTCAAAGTCGCAGATCTGGTTCAACCCGTTCGAGGCAGCATTCAACACTCCGGCCGCCAGCACCGCAAATAAAATGTGCAAAGGGTACAGGCGCGCGTGGGTCGCTCCATAGCCGATCAGCGCCCCGGAAAAGATCCCCACCATGGGCGGAACCAGAGTAAACGGGCGGGCAAACTTCCAGTAAAGCTTCAATGAGTTCATTGGGCGATATTCTCAGGCTTCTTAAGAGATCAGGCAAGACAAAATGCGGACCGGGCTGCTGAGCCCATGGCTCAAAACAACAGACACGCGCAGTTCGTCCGCGCCGTTTACCGGCTTTTCAAGGTTCCGCTTCTCTGTGACTCAGGCTCAAAAACCTGGAAAATCGTCCCTGGCGCCGTCGGCGCCGATCATTCCGGGCGGCCAAACGAATGGTATTCAAAACCCAGTTTGGCCATCCGGGCGGGATCGAGCAGATTGCGGCCATCAATCAGCAGCGGCCGGGCCATCGAGTCGTAGACGCGTTCCCAATCGAGCCCGCGGAACTCCTCCCACTCGGTCACAACCAGCAAAGCGTCAGCGCCTTTTGCCACCCCATAGGGATCCTGGCTATAAGTGATGTCCGGGAAGATCGCCCGTGTCCTATCCATTGCCGCGGGATCGTAGGCGTTGACCAGCGCGCCTTCGGCCACGAGGCGCCGAATCAGCTCGATGGCCGGCGCAAAACGGATGTCATCGGTGTTGGGCTTGAACGCCAGCCCCAGCATGCCGATCTTCTTTTTCTTGACCACCCACAGCGACTTTCGCGCTTTTTCAAGGAACCGGTCGATCCGCTGCTTGTTGATCTGCTCGGCTTCCTTCAACAAGGCAAAGTCCATCCCGGCGCGTTCCGCCAGCCGGATAAACGCCTGGATATCTTTGGGAAGGCAAAAACCGCCAAAGCCCAATCCGGCGCGCAAAAACTCCGGACGGATGCGCGGGTCCAGCCCCATGGCGCGCGTCACCTCTTCCACGTTCGCGCCCAGGCGCTCGCACATGTCGGCAAGAGCGTTGGCGTAAGAAATCTTCACGGCCAAAAAGGAATTCGAGGCGTGCTTGATCAGCTCCGCGCTGTTGATCGTAGTCACCACAAAATGCGGCTCGGCGGCCGCAGGGCAACTCGGGCTGTGAACGGGACAGTTGAAGCTGCCGTCCAGGATGGGCTGATAAATCTCGCGCAACTCGCGCTCGGTCTCCGCGTCATCCACGCCCACCACAATCCGGTCAGGATGCAGAAAATCTTCCACGCCCGTGCCTTCCCGAAGGAATTCCGGATTTGAGGCGATGCGGAAGCTCACGCCGGATTTGCGCCCGTAAACGGCCAGCGCCTGCCGAAGTTGCTGCCCCGTCTGCACCGGCACCGTGCTCTTTTCAACCACCAGCTTGGAACTCTCCGCCTCAGTCGCAATCACTCGCGCAACGGCGTCAATCGCGGAAAGGTCAGCGTCGCCGTTTTCAAGCGGCGGCGTGCCCACGCAAATAAAAACCGCCTTCCCGCTACGCACGGCTTTCGGCGCGTCCTCCGTAAAACTCAGCCGTCCTTCCTTCTGGTTCCTGGCCAGCAACTCGTCAAGATGCGGCTCGTAAATCGGAATCTTTCCCGCATTCAACATCCCGATCTTCGCAGCATCATTGTCCGTGCAAACCACTTCATGGCCCGCCTCGGCAAGGCAGGCGCCCGTCACCAGGCCCACATATCCGCAACCGATAATCGAAATTTGCACAATTGGCCTCCTTTAGATTGAGCAAGCGCTAGCCGTCTCCCGACAAACCTCGCAGCGTCCTGCCACCCCCTCCGCCACTAAAATATCATACCCCTTTTCGCTGCTTCTTGAGAGCCGCAAAATAACGCGATTCCCACAACTCCGTCCTTCTGTAGGGGCGCTCATCCCGCCACGCCGGTTATCGCCAAAACGGCATTTCGTGAATCGCCATGGTCTTTCGCCCCTCCGGGGCTTGGGAAGGATTTTAACGCTCGCTCGATTCCCACGGCTTACGCCGTGGGCTAAAATCTTTCGGCCCTCCGGGCCTCGGAACAGGCGATCCCGCAATCGAATCGTCGTTCACCGCGGCGACCTCAAATCCGGATTGTGCTGGCACGTCCTTCAGCCCCTGCAAGGGGCGGAAGAATTTAGCCCATGGCGCAAGCCATGGGACAACGGGCGCCACATCGGAAACCAAACCAGCCCCCGCAGGGCGGGTTCGAGGCCTTTCCTTAAAAAATCATCCGCTTGCACTCTTACCTGCCGCCGCTTGTGCTATGCTTCTCCCGAAATGGACTGGAAAAACAAGCTCTACTTCGGCGATAACCTCAGAAGTCGCGCCCCGACCGATTTCTTTGACCGTGACCTGCACCGGGAAATCCCAAGCTTCACCAATCTTCTGGCCGGGAAGGAAATCCAGTTCCCCGAGCACCGAGTCGAAACCTTCGCCAAAGCCGAACGCAAGACCAAGCATGAGCAGGAAGAAATGTTCTAGCCGCGAGGCCGAAGCTGCCACCACCGTCCCAGGTCGAACCATCGGCTCGAAGAGCAACTCACAGATGGTAGGGTTATGAAGGCCACTTACGGCTTTTGTGTAACGAGCGAAATCAAAGTTGACGGTGGCGACTGGCCCCGACTGTCATATGAGCGTGACGGAATGCATGTGAGCATCGAGAAACCTCTCCCGTGGACCCAGCTCGAATGGGAGCCGGACTCGGTAATCATGCACTCGAAAATCCCTCCCCCGCCTGAGAGGTTCGCGTTCGAGGTGGGCCGGGACCTATCTGGGACAACCCTCGTGAAAATTGGAGTAACACCGCTGGCTCAGGTCAGTGGAGGGGATCCCTACAACCTAACGCGCGATGCGGCGCTGACTGCCTTGCACGAGTTCGTTTCCTGGGTACGAGTTCTCACACGGCAGTATTGGATTGGCCGGAGCAGGCGGGCAGTTAAGAACGACAAGTACATTATGTATGTAGGAGAGTTCGGAAAAGGAAAGCCCCGCCACACTGGCGGCATGGGACGGGGATTTATT
>Ga0307372_10010515_pt1 | contig 12504 bp, 7 predicted proteins | sample OX1MG_FD_202533 | JGI IMG/M metagenome (GOLD analysis project Ga0307372, IMG submission 202533) | Soil microbial communities from Risofladan, Vaasa, Finland - OX-1 | ecosystem: Environmental > Terrestrial > Soil > Coastal area > Acid sulfate soil | place: Finland: Risofladan, Vaasa | collected...
GCCGACCTCGGAGACTGCCACCGGCGGGGCGGTGGTGGCCGGGCTCAGTCCGAGGTCCTTGAGCACCGCCGCCTTGACCGGGGCGCTGGTGACCAGCTGGATCTGGGTGGTGATGTCAGCCGGGGTCAGGGCACTGGCCGACCCGCTACCCGTGCTCAGTTGCACGCTCTGGCTGGCCTGGAGCAGGACCTCGGCGGTGGCGGTGTACTTCTTGGACTGGACCAGGGAGAAGGCGAAGGCGGCCAGGGCCACGGCCACGGTGGTTATGACGATCACCCACTTCCGCCGGCTCAGTACCCGCAGGTAGGTGCGCAGATCGGGCTCCGGTGGCCCGTAGGGGTCGCCCATGACCCCGGGAGCTATCGGACCTGGACCTGGGGAGAATCGCTCGGCCATCTCAACCGTCGCTTCCGGAGCCGGGCTGGGGGCGGGCCAGGAAACCGGCGGTCACGACGGCCTGGGAAAACTCTCCGGCGCCCTCAGCGGAGGAGAAGCCGAACTCTACGGCCTGGCTGAGCCGAACCCTCATCGGCGAATCCGCCCTCTCCGGCTCGATCCCTCCCAACCCCCACTCGGCCGCCACGGACCCGGAAGATTCCAGGAGCAGTAGGCGCCGATTGGTCACCGCCGCGTTTCCGGACACCTTCCGGCCTTCCTCCAGGTCGGCCTCGATCCTGGCGAAGGTGGACACCAGCCACTCCCCGGTTCCGAGCCAACCGCCCGGAGGTAGGGCCACCCGCTCCCGGGGCCCGGTCGCAGGCCGACCCGGCGGGCGTCCCCCGATCGGGGTGACCAGTCCAGAGGCGGGCGGGCCGAGCTGGGGCTTCCAGCCGGGTCCGGAGCTGGCCGGCGAGGTGGAAGGAGATGACGGGGCGGGAGGGGTGGCGGAAGGGAATTTGGCTGGTCCCCGGGGGGCCAGGGGGGCGATCTTGGAGCGGAGTTTGGGCGTCCAGGCCGCTTCTTTGTTGATAGCCGGTGCTCCGGCTGCTTCCCTGGTCGGCACCGGTGCCGCATCTGCTTCCCGGCTCGGAGCCGGCGCCCCCGCCGCTTCCCGATCCGGTCTGGCCGCCGGAGCCGGGCCGGCAGCCAGAACCTCGGTCTCACCGGGACGCCCCTGGAGGATTCCGACCAGGTCGACCAGGCGGGAGCGGGGGTGGATCTGGCGCAGGACGGCCCGGCCGGTCGAGTCCTCGAATTCCAGGTCGGCGCTCAGGACCCCGGCCTTGGCCCGGAACCGGGTGATGCCGGCATAGGGGGTATCGATGGGGGTCTCATCCCGGTAGACAAAGAGGAGACGCTGACTGGTGGCCGCCACCAGACCGGATCGGCCCTCCAGGAAGGCGGTGGCGGCGCATCGGACCGTCTCGCCCCGGCGCAGGATGCCCCCGAGATGATCCAGGGCCTGCCGGGCCCCGGCGGCGTAGCCGAGATCGAGGCCGTAGTCCTCACCGGGTTTCAGGGCGCCCGGGCTCAAAGTTCGCCCAGTTTTATTTCGCAGATGCCGCTTCGGCCCATAGCCATCCCATTCTGACCGCGGAGGAGCCATTGTGGCCGCGACCGCTCAGGGTGACAAGGGGCGATTTGTCCGAGTTCAAATGGGATTCACCCAGGTTCAATTCGGTCCGGTTGAAGCGCCTCGGGCCGGCCAAGAATTGTAGGTTTCTAATTTGAGCCGTTCTTTTCATGCCTATATCTCCCATTTCACCCGTATTAATTGGGTGGATTTCGGGTTCCGGGGCTTTCCACCGCATCCTCCACCACCTACAGTGGTAGTGATCGAGCGCCAGCCCGGCGGGTTCTACTGTCGGGCCAGGCGCGGAGAGAGATTGGGCCATGGGATTCATCGGTGCGTATCTAGGTTTGGCCGTCCGGCGGGTGTTGGCCGCCTCCCTGGCAGCCCGGCTCGGCGCTCTGGCTGTAGTGGGCATCCTGGTGGTGGCCGGTGTGGCCGGTCTGGGCGGATCCAGCCCGCCCAATAACCAGCTGGCCTTCCGGACCGGTACTCCCAACATCATCCTGCCCGCCCAGCCGGGTGCCACCACCACCGCACCGCCGACCACGGCGGCCCGGGTGAGCGTCGGGGCTCCCTCGCTGGCATCGCCGGCCACCACCCAGGCCGCGCCGGCCAACCTCCTGGCCTTTGCCGGGCTGGCGACCACCACCACATCGGCCCGGTCCGGCTCAACCACCTCCACCAAGTCGACATCGACCGGTTCCGGGAGGTCCGGCCAGTCCTCCGGTACGTCCCCTGGTACCTACACGGCCGGTACCGGCTCCAACGGCTCGCCCCCGGTAACTAGCAAGCCCACGGGTCAGGGGAACAGCCCGACCAGCACCTCGACCCCTCCGACCACCTCGGCCCCGACCACGACCACGACCAGCCCCCCGACCTACTACAGCTCGGGCGGCGGCAGCGGAAGCGGCTCCGGATCCGGCTCGGGCAGCGGATCAGGATCAGGATCAGGAAGCGGCAGCGTCTCGGGATCGGGCTCGGGCAGCGGCTCCGGATCGGGCAGCGGATCAGGATCGGGCAGCGGAAGCGGCTCGGGATCCGGCTCGGGCAGCGGATCAGGATCAGGCAGCGGCGGCGGAACGGCCGCCGTTCCCTCCGGCTACACCCAGGTGGCCACTGAACTCGGCCTGGCCGTCTACTGCCCGAAGGGCGTCAACCTCGGCCGGGCCGGAAGCGCCGGGAAGGTCGGGGGCGGGGGCCCCGAGGCCGGCGCCGGGGGGGCAGCGGGCACGGCCGGGTGCAACAGCAACGGTGGCAACGGCGGGTCCGGAGGCAACGGCTCCAAGACGGCCAAGGGTGGTATGGGCGGCAACGGCGGCAACGGCGGTTGCCAGCCCGAGGCCTGGAGCGGTCGGGCCTGGGAGGTCTCCGCCGGGAGCGGTTGGACGGGGGCAACGGCGGTAGCGGGGGCAACGCCGGCGGCAGCTACACCGGTGGGAGTGGCGGCAACGGCGGCAACGGCGGGGACGCCGGTAACGAGAAGGGTGCCAACGGGACCAACGGTGGAGATGGTGGCCCTAGGGCCAACGGATCCAATGGGACCAGCGGCGCCAACGGTTAGCGAGGGCGGATTCGCCGGAGCCGGCTAGGCGGGACGGGGTCCGACCCGGGGTCAGGCCCGGGCGCAGGAAAAGTGCGTTGGGCTACTTGGAGCCGGCCAGCGCCCGGGACATGGCCTCGAGTTGGTCCCGAGGGTATATCTGCTTGATGGCCAGGATGTTGCCCTGGCGGTTCTCGATCTGCAGCTCGTGGGTGGCCATGCCGGTGCGGGCCCGGAACCGGCTGATCGACCCATGGTTGAGGTCGACCAGGGTGGTGCCGCCCCTCATGACCAGGATGCGCGCCGAGGTGTAGAGGACCAGCACCGTGCGCCCCTGCAGGAAACCGGTGGCGGCGCAGATCACGTCCTCGTCCGGCCGAAGGACCATCCGGAGGCCCTCGACCGCGGCCCTGACTCCCACGGCCTGGCCCACCTGGGCGATGACCTTGGCCGCCATCTCGGCCTGACGCTCAGGAGCCAGGCCGGCGGGGGGTGGGTTCAGCCGGCGGGGCGAGGTCGGCTCAGCCATTGGTGCCAGCCGTCCCGTTCTGGCCGTTGACCCCGGCGGTGGTGCCGTTGGCCCCTCCGCCCGGCGTTCCGTCCCCACCGGCGCCCCCGGGCGATCCGGGCTTGGCGTTTCCGCCGTTGCCGCCGTTGCCGCCCTTGGCGTTGGTCGTGTTCCCACCCACGCCGCCGTCTCCGCCATTGCCACCCTTGGCCCCGGAGGCGGCGTTACCGCCCTTGCCTCCGGACCCGCCGTCAGAGCCGGTGCCGGTGCAGGGTCGGGCCCCGGCCTGCATCTGGGCCAGGGTGGCCGGAGGGCATCCACCGTTGGCTCCGGCCCCGCCGACGCCCCCGGTGGCATTGGCCGCGCCGCTCCCGCCTGCTCCGCCGGACCCGCCGTTGCTACCGCAGCCCGGGCTTCCAGGCGCCCCTCCCGCCCCGCCGGTCCCGCCCCCCGCCGTCCCGGCCTGGCCCCGTTGGCCGGCCTGGCCCAGAGCGACGCCGGACGGGCAGTACAAGGATCCCGAGCCGGTCCCGGCCACCACCTGGTAGCCGGTGAAGGTGGTCTGGCCGCCGCCGCTGCCCCCGCTCGGGGTGGAGCCGACCGTGCCGGTGCCCTGGGTCCACCCGCCGTTGGGAGCGGTGGTCGTGGTGGTGGCGGGCGGCTTCTTGGTCGTGGTGGTGGTGGCGCCCGCCGAGGAGACGACGGTCGGGCGCGACGCGGTGGTGGCCGGGACCGAGGACGGGACGGTGATGCTGGGCTTGGACGGCTGTCCGGCCCCGAGCGCCTGCGGCGAAGGGACCGTCGCCTTGGTGGTCGTAGTGGACTCCCGGGCCGCTCCCGGCAGGGTGACCGACGTGGTGGAAGTGGTGCCCTGAGCGCTCAGCGTGGTCGGGGCGTTTCCGCCCCCCGATGAGGCCACCACGCCTATGACGACGAGGGCCACGATGACGGCCGCTCCAACCACTCTGGATATGAGGGTGGTGGCCAGGAGGCGCCGCCAGATCCATCCTCCGTACTCACGCATTACTGGGTTCCACCCGTCCTCTCGGATTCCCGCGGGGCGGAGAGCGAGGGTATCAGGCCATCACAGCCGGCCGGCGGGGCCGGCGGGGGCGGGTGACGAACAGGACGAAGCTGACCAGCAGGGTGGCCGGTATAGCGGCCCGGGCCAGCCAGGCGTTGCCGGAGGCACTGGTGGCCACGGCCGGGTTGGACTCGGGTTGAGAGGAGACGGTCGGCACCCGCTCGACCCCGCTTCCGCTCCGGGCCACGGTGGTGGCGGTCGCCTGCCCGCTGGCCGGAGAGCCGGCCGGCTGGGAGTTGGTGGCCGAGGCCGTCGAGTTGGAGGCAGCCGGGGAAGCGGCGGTGGAGCCCGAGCCGCTGGCCGCTGAACTCGAGGCCGAGGCCGAGGCCGAGGCCGTTCCGCTGGCCGAGGTGGGCTGACGCGAGGCGGTGGCCGGGGCCTGGGTGACCGGGGCCGAATACGATGACCGGGCCGGTGACGAAGCCGTCACCGGGGCGGAGGCGGTGCTGCGCACGACCGGAACCGGGGAGCGGGTCACGGGGGCTGTGGCCTGGGCCACCGGCGCTGCCGTGGTCGGGGTGGTCCTGACCGGCGCCGGGGCCGGGGCCGGGGCGGCGGCCGGCAGGTACATGTAGTCCTCGGTCACCCACATGGCCCCGTTGGAATCGATCTGGACGGACACGCCGATCTGGTTATAGGAGCTGTCGACCATGTTGGCGTAGTGCTCGGGGCTGTTGGTGAAGGCCTGCTGGAGGGCGGACACGTTGGGCCCCACCCCCACGTTCTCGCCCAGGGCCCGCCAGTTCGAGGGGGCGTCGGCGGCCAGGTTGGGGTTGTGGGAGAGGGTCCCGGCGTTCTCGAGGTGGATGGACCAGCCGGCGGCCATCGAGTCCAGGGCCGAGCTCTCCGAGAGCTGGCCGACCCCGACCTGGGCCCGCAGGGCGTTGATATCGGCGATGAACTGCTCAGCTGAGGATGGGGAGGAAGCGGCAAAGGCCGGCGTCGAGGTGACCACCATCCCCATTCCACTGAGACCGACTATGGCGGCTGCTCCAACGGCAAAACCGATTCGACGGATCATTCGTCTAGCTCCAAGGGGTCCGCCCACGGAGGCGGCAACCCGCCCCATTCGGCTGCCCGGCCGCCATAGGTACTCCGCCCTTAGGCCCGTGACTTTGCGTCGCCCGGATTTCCCCGGGGTTGCCCTTTCGTGGGATTGCTTATATGCAGTGATTCTCGGAGCCCGGGGACGAAAGCTTGAGCGGATTTGTCCCTCTCTGGCCGCCTGACCCCTGCGCAGGAGGACCTGATCCCGGCCAACCCTCGACTATCTCGACACAAGTGACAGGTAACTGCGACTGACTCAAGGGGTCAGGCCGCGGGTCGACCGCCCGGAGTCATCCATCCGGTGTGGCGGTGCCGGGGTAGCGGTCCCCGCCTGTGAAGTGCCGGAGATGGTCGGCTCCCGGGTGGGGAGCGATCGGCGGGTGTGGTTGCCCAGGGCAGGGACTGGGGGCCTCCGGCTGGCTGCCAGCCGGTTCGCCTGGCTGGCGTCGACCAGGGTGGCGTCGACGCCAGCGGACCCGGGACGGGGTAGCGGGGGAACCGGGCGGAGCCGGCCGAGCCTTGGGCGCCTCGCTCCTGTTGGTCCTCGGGGCCGGCGTCTTCACGGATCAAGGCCAGGCGCCGGCGGGGATCGGTGACGAACAGGCCGCCCAGCAGCCCGGCGCCCCCGAGCAGCAGGGCCAATGCCCAGGTCAGCAGGTTCCTGACCGGCGCGCCGGTCGTGGCCAGCCGGGCCGCCCCCACCGCCGCCGGCGTGGGCGCAGCCGGGGCCGCTGCCGTCGGGGTGGCCGCCGGGGGGGTCTGGACCACCGTGGGACTGAACACGGGCGGGAAGACGGTGGAGGTAGCCGTAGCCGTGGCCAGGGCCCCGCTGACCGACAGGGTGGTCGAGGCGGTATCGGTGGTGGGCGAGGTGGGCACCGGCCCGGTGAAGTCACAGGTGGCCGAGTCGTTGGCCTGACCGAACGGTTGGAGGACCTTGCCGACCAGGTTCGGGCAGAGGTTTATGGTCGATCCGTCGGCCGTGTCGGTCAGGACGGTGATGGTCCCGGCCTGGGCATTCGGATTGGTGACCACCACCTGGTAGGGGACGCTGGTGATCCCATCGGCTGCGGTCTCGGAGGTGCCGTAGCCGGTGCCGGATGCGTTGTTGGCTTTGGTGATGGTGACCGTCGGGGTCGTGCGAGGTGTGGCCGCCGGAGTCGTTGGAGGCGTGGTGGGCGCGGCCGTGGTGGGGGCGGCGGGGATTGTGGGGACAGCGGGGACGGTGGAGGCAGTGGTCTGAAGGGAGGCGGTGGCGGGGACGGTGGGGGCGGTCGGGGCGGCGTTGAAGCTGGCTCCGCCCCCCGCCTCCGGCTTGCTGATGGACCCGGCCGTCCCATCTGCGGCCGCGGATGTGGCCGTGGCCATCTGGGTGAACCCGGCCACGGCCAGGGCCACCGCCGTCAGGCCGGGCGCCAGGCGGTGCCGGCGGGAACGGCCGGCCTGCCTGGGAGCCGGAACCGGAAGGGTCGATCTGGCCGACACCGCCGGCGGCTCGACAGGTGCGGACAAGGCCAACGACAGCTCGGCGGTTACGGCGGTGGCCACCGAGTCGAGTTCGATCCAGGGCGCGTCGGCCCGAATGGCTGCCAACGCCCGACGGACGAACCTAAGGGGCCAAGTCACCTCGACCCACGAACTCTGTTCGGTCAGCTGCCCAATTCCCCTACGCCGCGGGACCGCCGGTGCGGAAACCCTCGAGTCAAGCTCAGCGGTCAATCGGTCCCGTTCAACTCCAGCCCGCCGAAGCGGATCGGAGTCCTGATGCCGAATACTGCGACCGAAAATGGACCCTAGCCGTCCGGGGCAGCCAGCACGCAAAGCTGCTTCATGACAACCAGTCACCGTGACCTGTTTCAGGCCGATTGACCCGCGCTGGCCCGGCCCACCCTGAGATGGACCGGGCCCACGCTGGAATTCCTGGCTAAGCCCGATCTGGTCGGTAGCGGGTGTCCCCGGAAGAGGCTTCCGGGGCTGTCCAGCCCGCCGACGGTCCCTGTGGGCTCGCACCCTGAGGGCCCGAGCGGGCCGGGGCCGCCGATCCGGAGCGCTGGAACCTGCCCAGGAGACCGGACGAGGCCGACCCTCGGGGCCGGGTGGCCGAGCTGTCCTCACCGGTAGACCAGGAGGACCGGGCCGCTGAGCCGGTGGCCCAGGAGGGGGTCACCCAACCGCCGTCCACCCGCGCCAGGCGCCGGCGGCGGGGATCGGTGACCATCAGGCCGCCCAGGAGGGCGAGGCCGCCGAGGAGCAGGACCAGAGCCCAGTCCAACAGCGCCTTGACCGGAGCACCGGTGAAGGCCAGCTGAGCGGGCGCCACGGCCGTGGGGGTGGCGGGCGTGGCCACCGTCGGCGTGGTCGGCGGGTTCGAGGTCACCGCGGCGGCCAGAACCGGCGGGAAGACGGTGCTGGGTGCCGTAGCCGTGACCAGGATGCCGTTGACCGAGAGGGTCACGGCGGCGGTATCCGTGGTCGGAGTGGTCGGGACCGGGCCGGTGAAGTCACAGGTGGCCGACTGGCCGGGCGTCAGGATGTCCCCGATCAGGTCCGGACAGATGGCCATGGTGGTTCCGTTCACCGTGTCTGTCAGGGCCGTGATCGTCCCGTTGGAGGAGTTGGTGTTGGTCACCACCACCTCGTAGGGGACGCTGGTCAGGGTGTCAGTGGCCGTCTCCGAGGTGCCGTATCCGGTCCCGTCGGCGTTGTTCCCCTTGGTGATGGTCACCGTCGGGGTGGTCAGGACAGTAGAGGTCCCGGTCCCCGTGGCGCTGCCGGGCGGATTGCTCGGGATGTTCGTGGTCGTCACTGTGACGGTGTCCGTGATGGAGGAACCGGCAGTACTCGGAGCCGTGCCGCTGAAGGTGCAGGTGACGGAATCACCGGGCTGGAGCGTTTGGCCGAGGAGGCTGGCGCACTCCGGGCTGGCCGCCGCCCCCGGCAGCAGGTCGCTGATCGAGGAGATGACCTCGGCGACGTTGTTGTCGTTGGCGATGATGGCCTGGTAGGTGAAGGTCTCACCCAGGCTCTGCGCCGTCTGGGTCTGGGAGAAATCGGTCCCAGTCGGATCGGCGGCGTTGTTGGCCTTGATCACGCTGACCCCGAGGCCCGGCGTGACCGGCACCACATAGAAAGTGCCCGTCCCGGTTCCACCGGTGGGCACCGTGACCGGCTCGGTAGCCGAGGTGCTGGTGCCGTTGGGCGTGGCCGCCGGGGTTCCGGCGGGGGCGCCGGGGCACGTGGCCACGAAGGTGTAACCGGTGGGGGCCGTGGCCGTCACGGTGTAGGAGCCGGCCTGTACCGCCACCTGGGTCAGCGGGTTGGACACCGGCGCCACTGTGGTCGGACCGGCCGCGCCGATCGTCCCTCCGGGGACCTGGGCCGTCGTAGCGGTGGTGCCGCCGGCGCACAGGTAGATGTTCCCGGTCAGGGTCTGGCCGGTGGTGGTGACCGTGGAGGTCGAGGTCCCGGTGTTGGTTCCCGGCGGGTTGCCCGGCACATTGGTCACCGTGACCGTGACCGTGTCAGACAGGCTGACGTTGGCCGAGGTCGGAGCCTGGCCGCTGAAGGTGCAGGTCACCGACTGGTGGGCCGGCAGCTTGGTCCCGACCAGGTTGGCGCAGACGTTGACCGGGGTCCCCGTCGTGGAGGGCAGGGTATCGGTGACGACCGAGATGATCTCGTCCACCGAGGTCGGGTTGGTGATGACGGCCTGGTAGGTGAAGGTCTCACCCAGGTTCTGGGCCGCCTCGGTCGGCAGGAAGTTCGAGCCGGTCGGGTCGGCGGCGTTGTTGGTCTTGACCACCGTCACGGCCAGGGTGGCGGTGGAGACGACGTAGAACTTGCCGACTCCGGCTCCTCCGGCCGGGACGACCACCGACTGGGTGGCCGAGGTGTCCGAGTTGACGGTGGTGGCCGTCCCGCAGGTCACGAACTTGTAGCCGGTGGGGGCGGTGCCATCCATGGTGTAGGTGGCCGCCGCCGCCGCGGTGGGCCCGAGCGGGTTGGCACCCTGGATGGGCGTGGTCGACTGGCCCGTGATGTGGGCCACCAGATTGCCGCCGGAGACCTCGGTGGAGGTGGCGGTGCCACCGTCGCAGGAGTAGATGTGCCCGGCGATGGTCTGGTTGGTGTTGGGGAAGACGTAGAACACGGCGTTGCCCGACCCGTTGGTCGGCACCGTGACGGACTGCTGGTTGGGGGCATGACCCGAACCGCAAGCGGTCAGGAAGAAGCCACTGGGAGCGTTGGCCGTCACGTCATAGGTGGCGGCCTGGACCGGGGTGGGGCCGAAGGGGTTGTTGGCCACGGTCAGCGGCCCGGCCCCGATGCTCCAGGAGATGTTGCCGCCCGGCTGCTCGGTGGTGCTCTGGGTGCCGTCCGGGTTGCAGAGGTAGATGTGCCCGGACAGGGTCTGGTTGGTGATGGGCTGGGCGTAGAAGATGCCGTTACCCGTCCCGCCGCTGGGCACCGTGACCGGCTCGGTGGCCGAGGTACCCCCGGAGCCGATGGTGGCCGCCGTCGCCCCGCAGGCCACCAGCTGGTAGCCGGAAGGCGGGGTGGCGTTCAGCCCGTAGGTGCCGGCGGCCACGTTGGCGGCCGAGATCGGGTTACCCGAGGCGCTGACCGTCTGGGGACCGCTGGGGACGGTGATGTTGCCCCCGGTGACCAGGGCGGCGGTGGGAGCGCCGTTGACGCACTGGTAAATCTCACCAGTCAGGGTCTGGGGGTTGAAGGTGGTGTTGGCGCAGGCCGTGTTGCTGGTGAACCCACCCGTGGAAGCGGTGGCGCAGTCCTTCAGGCCCGACGTGTATGGACCGGGGCCGTAGGTGACGTTGATGGTGACGGTGTTGGAGGCCCCGGCGGCCAGGCTGGTGGTCTCCGGGCAGGTGACCTGGCTGTCATAGCCGGGGCTGCCGGTGTAGGCCGCCGCCGAGCAACCGGCCGGGCTGGAGGAGGCGAAGACCTCGCCCGGGGGCAGAAGGTCGGTGATGTTGTAGGAGGCGATCGGGAAGCCGCCCAGGTTGGTGGCGGTCAGGGTGTAGCTCCCGGTGCCGCTGTAGGTCCCGATGGTGGTACCGGTCTTGGCCATTCCCAGGAAGGCGGTCTGGAGGCAGTACCCCTGCCCGACCGCCGGGTTGAAGGCGTTGGTCTGGATCGAGTTGTCGGTGTCGCCAGTCGTGCTGTAGTCCTTCGGGTTGGTGCTGGGCGTGGCCGGGTTGCCGTTCTGAGCTTTCGTTCCAATGTGGGGGTCGTAGAAGATGGAGCACAACTCGGAGGGCACGTCAGCCACGCTGGGATAAACGGCAGTGGCCTGCCACGGTCCAGAGGAGGTGTCGCTGTTGCCTCCGCTCGGGACGCTGTCGGTGCACCAAGGCTGGGTTACGCCGTTCAGGGTGACGTTCTGGCCGTTGATGGCCTGGCCGTTGTAGTACTGACCCACATGGAAGTACGTGCTCGCAGCTCCACCACCCGGGCTGTACACGATCGACCCCGCAGGGCTCTCGGTCGCGGTGGTGGTCAAACCGGTCGAGGTCGAGGTGAGGACTGCGCTGGTCGTCAACTTCCCGTCCCAGCCGTTGGGCAGGGCGGGTGTTGCTGTACCGCTCACGCCCCACCAGTCCACTGCGTATCCTTCGCCGTAACGCCCGGCACAGTCCTGGCCGGGCCAGGTCCAATTGCCGGTCAGGGTGACCGTGACCGTCCCGTTGGAGTTGACGATCGCGGAGCCGCTGGTGCTCGGCGTGGGGTTGGCGGCGTTGGCGAAGGCTGCACCAGCCATGCCGGCCACCAAGGAGGCGGTGGCCAGCCCGGCCACGCCGGCCTTAGCCCCGAAGCGACGGCCGGCACCTGAGCGCCCGCCGTGATGGGCGGCCTTGCGTTCTTGGGCGGAGCCCCGATCCGGCATTCCCATGCCGCGGCTTCTGGCCCCACCGGCACGGGAGAGGATCGGGGTCGGCTCGGCGCCGGTCGCTGTCGGTCGGGCCGGCCCATTCAGAGTGACCCATCCGCCGGGGCTGGAATCCCGGCGGGCAGAAACAGCCTGGACCGCGGTGACCGCCGCGACGACGGGGACCTCGGCGGCTACAGCATCCGGGCTGAGCGCCGGCTGCACCTCGGCCTGAACCGGAACCGCCTCGGCCGAGATCGACTCGACCTCCGGCGCGGTCTGTGCCATCCAGAGGACCGGCTCGGGACGCGGCAATTCGGCCGGGGTCGCCATGTTCATGGCGCCTACGGCCTGCCAGCCCTGGTCCTTCACGGTCCGGCGGGTGCGGACGCCCTTGAGCATCCTCAACGCCAGTGTTTCTTCGATCCGGTCGTCGCTTGACACTTTGCCTCGCACTTGGAGAAAGGGGGCACGAGCCCACAACCGCCAGAAGAGCGGTCAATCGGCAGTGTGCCCGCTCCAGCCCGGGCTGTCAACACGCAGAGTGAAGATTTTATCCGGTCGAATCAAACTGATTTCGTCCGGAGAAGACCGGTTTAGGGGTCACTACCTGGAGGGTAGGGACGCTGGATTGTTTGAGGACTATAACTGAGAGGAACTACCTGTTGTTCACTCTCCGTGATTCCGGTATGCGGCATTCGCGGTGATTTTCAGGCCAGGTACTGATCACGAGCCGTGGTTACGGCTTCGGCCGCGGTCGAGGTCGCCTCTAGAAGAATTTCGAAAGCGGGGTGGGTCTCCACCGAACCCTCCACCCAGCCGCCCCCTCGGGCCAGGATGACCGACATCCGGCTGGCGTCCCGGAGCCCGTCGAGGATCCGGTTGAGCTGCTCCCTCAGATGGGAGGCCGATTCGGAATCCAGAC
>Ga0307372_10010519_pt1 | contig 12503 bp, 13 predicted proteins | sample OX1MG_FD_202533 | JGI IMG/M metagenome (GOLD analysis project Ga0307372, IMG submission 202533) | Soil microbial communities from Risofladan, Vaasa, Finland - OX-1 | ecosystem: Environmental > Terrestrial > Soil > Coastal area > Acid sulfate soil | place: Finland: Risofladan, Vaasa | collected...
AGCGCGATCGCCGCCGACCAGGGAGAATCGCCGCGGGTTGGTCAGATAACAATCAGGTTCGCATAGCGGAACCTGCCAATGTGTCTCTTATCTCGGGCCCGACATAAGAGACATTATGTAGGCCGCCGAATTATGGCGGGATAGCGAGGACGGGGCTCGGTTCTTCTGTCGTCATGCTGGGGTTTCGCGGGTGGCGGCATTTGGTGGACCCGACATAATCAGAGGGCCTCGAGGAAGGCCATCAGGGCGTCCGGAGGCTGGTAGCGGCCAGGCGGGGTCCCCGGCGACGCCGTGCGGGCGATCGCCCGCTCCTTCAGGGTGAGATCACCGTGGAGGTAGATCTGGGTCGCCTGGACCTGTTCGTGGCCGAGCCACAGCGCGATGACCGAGGTATCCACGCCAGCGTGGAGGAGCGCCATCGCGCACGAGTGACGCAAGGTGTGGGGCGTGACCCGCTTCGCGGCCAAGCTGGGGCAGCGCGCCCGCGCTGCGGCCACATACTTGGCCACGAGGTCCCGGACGGCATCACCGCTCAGCACGGTTCCCCGGCGGGTGGGGAAGACCGGCTCGTCGACTTCCCCACCCCGCTCGCGCAGCCAGACGGCGAGCACCCGGGCACTGTGGCGGGTGACCGGCGTGCAACGCTCCTTTCGGCCCTTGCCGTGGACCCACAGGTGCGCGCCCGGTCCGAGGACCACGTCGCCGCGCCGGAGCGCCGTGAGCTCGGAGACCCGGAGCCCGCACTGGAGGGCGATGACGAGCAGGGCGTGGTCACGCCGGCCCATCCAGGTGTCGCGCCCAGGGGCGGCGAGCAGGGCCTCGGTCTCGGTGGCCGACAGGTAGGACACGACGGTCCTGGTGCCGTGCTTGTCGGGGATGGCGAGGACCCGGGCGATGAGGCCGGCGTGCTCGGGCACGTTGAACGCGGCGTAGCGGAAGAACGAGCGGATGGCGGCCAGCCGGGCGTTGCGCGTCCTCACGCTGTTGTGCCGCTCGGTCTCGAGATGGGTCAGGAACGCCCCGACGAAGGGGGCGTCGAGGTCGCCGACGTCGAGGGCCGAAGGCTCCTTCCCGAGCTCCCGGCGGGCGAAGATCAAGAGCAGCCGGAAGGCGTCCCGGTAGGCGGCGACGGTATGCGCGCTGGCGTTGCCCTGGGCGACGAGGCGTTCGGTGAAGAACGCCTCGAGGCAGGGAGCGAGGGCGGTCATGACGCACCCCCCGCACCCGGCTCCAGGCGCTCGGCCGCCAGGGCCATCAGCTCGGGCGCACCGCTCAAGTACCAGTACGTCGCCGCCGGGCTCACGTGGCCGAGGTAGGTCGACAGGCGCGGCAGGTGCGCCCCGACGTCGACCCCCTCTCGATACCAGTCGAGCAGGGTCTGCACGGCGAAGCTGTGGCGCAAGTCGTGGATCCGGGGCGTGCGCGGGCCGCCGGAGAGCCCGACCTCGGCACGGATCGCCCGGAACGCCTTGGCGAAGGCATTGTAGGAGAGGCGGCGCTGTCCGCCCCTGGCGAGGAACACCGCCGCCGTCGGCACTCGAATACCGAGCGTTCGTCGCGCCGACACGTAGGTGTCGAGGGCACCGAGCGTGCTCGGGGCGAGCGGAACGAGGCGACTCTTGTTGAACTTCCCCAGCCACACGACGAGGACCCCCTCTTCCCAGTCGATGTCGCCCAGGTCGAGGGCGAGGACCTCCCCGATCCTCATGCCGGTCACGGCGAGCAGGCCGAGGACCGTCTCGACGGTGGCGGCCCAGTGCGGCGGTTCGAGGGTGCGTGCGACGTGGAGCAGGGCGGCGATGTCGGCAGCCGAGTACAGGTGGGGCACTCGCCGGGGACCTCGCCCGGACGCGAAGAGCCGGCTCGGTGGCACCTCGTGGCCGGGACTCTGCGCCTGGAGGTAGCGGGCGAACCCCCGGACCAGCCCCAGCCGCCGGGCCACGCCACGTTCGGTGCCCGCCGTCTCGCCCGCCCAGGCGAGCGCCAGTGCGACGGTGACCGTGTCCGAGCCGCGGTCATCGAGGTAACGGGCGAAGTCGGCGAGGATGCGGTCGACGCCAGCGAGCTTGAACCCGACGGCGCGACGCAGGGCCACGTAGTCATGCGCGGCGTCGGCGAGGGCGCTCATCGTCCGCTCCCGGGCCAGGGCTTGGCGACGGTGGCCAGCGCGGCGAGATCGACCTTGGCGTAGAGGGCGGTGGTCTTGACGTCGCGGTGGCGCAGCAGCTGGCCGATCTCGGCGAGCGGCGCCCCGGCGGCCAGCAGCTCGGTGGCGACCGCATGGCGCAGCCGGTGGGTCCCGGTGTCGGCCAGGCCCGAGCGCCGGCACGCCTCGCGCACGACCGAGCGCACGTTGCTCATCGTCATCGGGCCCGCGGGCGCCTGTGCGTGCAGGAACACCTGGCGCACCGGGCCGCCCGGTCCCCGGAGCGCGAGGTACTCGACGATGGCCCCGCCGACGTCGATGGGGAGCGGGAGCACGTCACGCGAGGCGCCCTTGCCCCGGATCCTCACCTGGCCGCCGCGCCAGTCGAGATCGCCCACCTCCATGGCCGACACCTCACCGGCGCGCAGCCCGAGCCGGACGAGCAGCTTCAAAATGGCGAAGTCCCTGATGCCCGCCAGCCTTGTCCGATCGCAGCTCTGGAGCAGGCGCTCGGGAACCCCCGGCGCCACGCCCCGGGGCAGGGAGGCCAAGCTGGCTCGGGCCATCCACGGGGTCGCCTGGGCCAAGGGGGCCCTGATCAGGCCCTCGGCGTAGAGGAACCGCAGGAACGAGCGCAGCCCGATCACGATCTCGTTCACCGTCCTCGGGCTCCTCGTTCTCGCCATGGCGAGGACGAAGGCGGTCACGTCGGCGGCGAGCAGCGAAGCCACCGGCCGCCGGCCTCTCGAACCGCAGCACTCCTGGCTGAACCGCCGGGCAGTCCGCAGGTAGCCCTCGATCGTGAGGGGTGCGAGCCCACGCTCGCCGACCAGCCAGCGCCGATAGGCGCCGAGCAGCTCGTCGAACGGCCCCGACGGCGCCGGCGGCGACGGAGGCGCCGCGCTGCAGGAGCGGAGATAGTCGAGAAGGATCTGTGGCCGGGCCCGGGAGGGCCAGCCCATGTCCCGACCGCCGCGGATGGCGACGAACCTCTCCATCACCTCGGTGCGGAGGTGCTCGGGGCCGAGCCCGAGGTCCTCCAGCCATCGGCTGAGCCGCCGTATGCCCGACAGGTAGAGCGCGACGGACCGGGCGGAGTAGCCCTGCTCGAGGAGATGTGCCTCGAAGCCGGGTGCGTGTGCGGCCAAGGGCCCGCGGAACGCGGCGGCTGGCGGTGTGGTGCTCATGATTGCCTCCTTCGGATCGGTCTGATCCGGAGGAAGCCTGCTGCGCGTGCGACGAATTATGTCGGGTCCACCAAATGCCGCCACCCGCGAAACCCCAGCATGACGACAGAAGAACCGAGCCCCGTCCTCGCTATCCCGCCATAATTCGGCGGCCTACATAATGTCTCGCCTGGATCGGTGAGCCTCCGCGAGGCGAGATTGTGAGGAGTCATCGCCATAGGGACGATGGCGATAGAGGCATGGTCGGTGGATTGGGGAGTCGATGACCGTGCTTGGCTGGCCGGATCGGTGGGGGTGAACCGATGACGCCGGGATCGGCCCGTCCGGATCCACCGGACCGTGAAGCGAGGGCCGGTTGGCGCCCGCCCGCCACCGACGGCCTCGCTGCCACGCCGGGCACTCTGGCGGCCGACAATTGCTGTCTGAAGTGCGCTTGGCGGACGACCCGTGACAGCAGCGGTTCCCCGCCCAGATGATCGATGACCGGAACCCGGCCGGCAGCGAGTCGCCCTGGATGGCAGATCTCCCGCTGAACGGTGAGTTCATGCGCCCCACGCCGGGTGGCCGAAGGTCGAAGGCGATCGCGGTGGTCCCGGGGGCTGAGCACGACTGCCGGCGCGTGCGAAGGACGGCGCCTGGCAAGTTCCCGACCGTGGGGAGCTCACTGGGGAGCCGTCTGGGGAAGGAGCACCGCACGCACGTTTTCCAGGTGCCCAGAGGACCGGGCGGTTTCCAGCCCGGTGTTCGTCACGGGATGCCGCTGATTTGGTGGTCGGCCACTCTCGGTCCGACGAGATTCCGACGGCCGATGGTCGCGCCACAAGGGCCGGGTCACCCCCCCCGGGGGGGGCCTCGATGGCTCATACGAGTATCGGACCGGAACCCCCACGGGTCGTGGTCGAGAGAATCGAGCTCATAGGCCTCGAACCCCATGGTGGGCACCGGCTCCGTATCGAACGGGCACTCGCTGAGATCGACATCGGTCATAACTGGTTCCTCCGGTGTCTGGGCGGGCCTTTCCCGCCGGTCGTCACCTGAGGAGCCAGCCGGGGACCCCACCGCGGTCAAGGGCGGCCGAGGGCCGAGCGAGGAACGGAATCCGGTCGAGAAGGCGGCTCGCCGCCGACGGCAGCGCCGGTGAGACTGTGGTGGCGTCCCGCAGCGCCCCTAATGCTGAAGGGTGGCGGCATGATTGAGCGGGCCGGCACCCACCGCCCCGTGGGTAGGGATTCGCTTGGGACGGACCCGAGTGGTCGCCCTGGGTTCGAGCACCGGCGCTTCCGGTGTCAGAGCGTCACCGTCGACCCCGGACGGCTCGCCCCCGACGACCCTGCACGCGAGAGGGGCCGGGGGAGTTCCCCGGCCCCTCTCGGGTTCAAACGGTATCAACCTCGGGGGTTTCGACCTCGGCACTCTGGCGTCCCGAGCGCCCGAGGTAGGCGTCGAGCGAGGTTGCGCCAGCGGCGAGAGCGAGGAAGAGGAGCGACACCCAGAAGCAGTTGAGGGCGGCTTTCGCGTAGCCGAGGGTGGTCACGTCGATGAAGTGGTACGGGTACCACTGGATCACCGCACCCCGAATGAGGGTGAAGGCCAACCAGGTGATCGGAAAGAGCAACGACCACCAGGCCACGCGACGCGAGGTGCGGCCGCGGGGACTGAGAATGAGCCACCCGATAACGGAAAGCACCGGCACGACGGTGTGGACCAACTGGTCGCCGACCAGGTTCCAGCTCTCTAGGTCGAGCAGGTGGGCGAGGGCGACGTGGTAGACGACGCCTGTCACGGTGATCGCCACAAGTCCCGTCAGGCGAGCGACCTGGTACACGATCGACGGAGGCTCCAACCGGACTGCAGCCACCGTGGCCGTGACGGCGACGATCAGGTTCGACTCGATCGTGAAGAAGGCGAAAGTATTGAAGCCGCGCTCGGCACCAGTGCCAAAATGACCAGCGGTGTTGTGCACGGCCGTCCCGATACTGATGGCAACTCCGGCGACGGCGCACAGGGCGGTCACTCCGAACCAGATGCGAGCCCATCGAGTTGACATGGCAGGACCCTAATCCGTCGGATTTGCAGCCGGGATGCCACCGGTCCACAACTGCGAGGGGGGAGACCGGTCGAAAGCCGCATCGTGGCCCCTTCTGTGCCCCAGGATCCCGCAGGTCCCGGTCGGTCGGCGCCCCAGGTAGAGTCTAGCGAGGGCTGACGGACGGAGGTCACGGGTGGGGCCGACGCCGTCAGCGAGGAGCGGGCTCGGGTCGAAGCCAGGCGCGCCGCGCCAAGCGTGTGAACCGGCTGGGTTTAGCGGAGGCGGCGACCTGTTGCGGGACGGGGTTTCGCGCACTGGCGCCGCCCAAGGGGCTCGAGATGGCGACGCGCCGGGGCTGGAAGGGGGCTCATGAGTACCCGTCCTTCGGTTCCCAATCGCCGTCAACCGAGCGCACCTCGTTCTTGGTCGTTTGGCCGCGTCGCGCCGTGGTGTTCCTTTCGGCCGTCACGTCCTCCGCGGTCGGTGACGCGCTGATCGATGCGAGTGCAGGTGGGTCAGCACGATCGCCGCGGTCGCGGGAAGTGCACAGACAGCAGCCAAGACGGTCCATTGCCAGGCCGTGAAGTTGGTGGCGCTCAGGATGCTCCGGTCATGCGCCGCCCGGTTGCGGACCAGTTCCCGGGAGATCGTCCGTCGATAGAGGGTCAGTATTCAGGCGTCGCCGACAGACAGGTCGTGCGAACGCCGACGATCCCGTACGAGGCGCCGATTCCAACGCAGAGTCAAACCGATCTACCACCGAGAGGTCACCGACCTGAAACCTGAGTGCCCTATGGTGCTGGCTTGCTCACGGCTATCGACGCCGATCCGACGGAGGTCCGATGGCCGTTCAGTCAGAACGAAGTCGCCTGAGGACTGCACTCCATGGCCGTGCCGACACCCTCACTCATTGTCCGCTGTGTGGCGAACGGGCAAGGTTCTTGCACGGTCGAGCGGACAACGGCCACGAGGTAGCAGGGTGGCTCTATGAGAATCCCATTCTTGTCTGTCCCCGGGCCCCGTCTGGTCTGTTGGTGGCCGTCAATGGTTCGCTCGTGCAGGTGGTGGTCATCGACGGCCGAAAGGCTCGGGCACGCACCCCCGAACAGCCCGGGTCACTGGATGCGGAGTTGGATGGGGCAGAGCCATCGGTCCTTAGCACCGGTCCTTGAGGTCGCAGCATCGATGGGTGGGGAAAGTTTGGCGAACGGTGGCGTTCCGCTGACGGAGGGACCGCTTGAGCCCATGACCTTCCTGCTTGAGGGCCTCGACCCGCTCCGCATCGGCAGACGTCGTCCCCGGGGCCCCACCTTGTCGAGGTCAGCCCGCTTGACCCAGGACCGCGCCGATTCGACGCTCATAGCCGACCTGCTTGGCCTCCCGGGCGGCTCCTTGATCGGTCCCGAACTCCTTTCGGAGCTGGCGCACCAGCCGCATTGGCCTACTCCTTCTCCGATGGGGTGTAGCGACGCGTCGGCGGGCTCTTCGACCGCTGTTGTGATCCCATGGTTCCATCCTCACTTCCATGGTATGGAAGAGTGATGTGGCCTGGGTATCCCAGGCCGGTTCACGTCGGTGGGCGCCTGCCTGCCCCAGCTGCTTGCTGACGCGGTAGGCGGTGCGGCCATCGCTGCCGGTACCCGAGGACCCTTCTTGACGGGGATTGAGGTTGCCGATGTTGCGTGGGACGCGATAGAGCTGGCTCCGCAGGGTCTCACGACGGGTCATCGAACCGGCCCAGGATCTCACTCACCTCGTCCGGCGTCATGTGCTCCATCATCCTGAGCGCCAGTTGCATGGTCAAGTGGGGTTCCATGACCGCCGCGGCTGTCGCGATGAAGCTGGGATGGCTTACCAGATGTGGTACGAGGACCTCGAGCACGTCTCGGAGATCGATATCTCCGACCACCATCTGGCCATCGTCGCCGTAGTCAATCCGGGCGTTGCGGCACCGGAGTCGAGCGGCCACCCAGCTATCGCCCACCGTTTCCCCTTCGAGATCTCTCGGCTGGCGATATTGGGTCTACCCCAAGATGCCCGCTTGCGTCGACTACCAACCCACCTGCATCTGCTCGAGCATGTCGAGGATCGAGCGCTCGCTCTCGGACAAGCCGACGAACTCCATGCCCAACCGGACCCCGCCACCAGGTATGACCCCGGCGTTCGTGATCTCGCCCACGAACCGGATACTGACCGAGGCGCCCGTCGGCGCCTGCACCTCGACCACCATGCGCTTTCCAACGAGGTTGTGCTCGACGAAGCCAAACACTTCCAGTCCGGCCCCGATGATCGAGACATCGACCACCCGGCATTCGGACCAAGAGGCTTCGGAGTCGTCTTCCAAGACGCACTTGCCGAACCATCCCGCCGCTTGGCGTGGGACTCGGCGCCGCCGAAGTTCCATGATGAAATAGCCGCCTTCCCCCCCCGAGGGGACCATTATCAGTCGCCCGCGTGACATGCCCGGTGCAGCATGGTTGCCATCTGGTTGTTATCGTTAGTAGCGATGACTACTCATCGGTGGATGCGGTTGGGGTGGTGTCGGCGAAGGGGGCCTTCGAAATGGCATCACCGGGCGGCCCACGGTTGCTCACGTCCGCAGTATCCACACACTTCGGTGCGCCGCCCCCGGGCGAACCTCAGGACAGCGCGGCAGTAGGCGCAGCGGTTCGGGGTCGCACTTCGCCGCCGGACCCTTGTGACCAGCACGCCCAAGGCAATGACAACGACGACGCATAGGAGCACCAGCGATTGGATGGCGACCGTGCTCACGGGGGATTTTCAGCTCTCGAGTGGGTGACCGAGCTCGAACGCGACCTGAAGGACAAGGACTATCCGATCGAAGCCCGTTCCCTCGGCCGCACCCTCATCCGCTGGAAGGAGGAGATCGCTGCCTGGCACCGGGCCCACGTCAGCAACGGACCGACCGAGGCGGTCAACAACCTCATCAAGCGCGTGGCATTCGGGTTCACGTCATTCCGCAACTACCGCGTCCGCTCACTGCTCAACGCCGGCAAGCCCAACTGGGACCTGCTGGCCACGGTCACACCCCGCTGAGATCCGAAGTGCCGCTTTGCAGCGCTCACTGTCGGCGATCTCGGCCACCGCCTCGCCGAAGTCGAGCTGGGCAAGGCCCGGCGGGTGGCTCAGCGGGACGAAGGCTCTTTCGGGCAGTGCCTGCGTGACGAGTACGGGAACGCAGGCGCTCGAAGCGTAGCGTTGCCTCACCCGCGCCTCACGGTCAGCGGTCAGGATATCGTCATTCACGCGAAGGTTAGGCCTGAGCACCGGCTACTTGCGGGCCTCTGGTAGCGGGGAACTCGGGATTGGCAAGGATCTTGGCCAAGGCCTGGTGCCCGATCCCCTAATCGGTCGGCAGATGGAGCGCTTCGATGCGCCTCTATAAGGAGTTTCTTTCGGATTTCTGTCCATTGGTCCGTGTCGGTGTGCACCTTATCTCCCGTTCTGCTCGTCCACTCAGGCTCGAAGCCTGTAAGCGGGGTCGAACAGGGTGGCGTCCCGCTGACGGTGTAAAAGCTGGCGGGCGGGGGTTCCTCGTTGGTCAGGCTACGCGACTGCTGTGACGGGTTCGACCTCCTCGTGCTCATGGTGCTCTTGCGGGGCGATCGAGCGCGGCGGTTCGAGGAGGTGAGATCGGCGAGGAACCCGGCCCAGGCGTCATGGCTCTCCGATGCCCCCGGGGCCAGCCCGATGAACACCGGTGCGCCCTCGGTGGTGATGCCCCAGGCGCACAGCACCGGCTCGGCCGGTGCACCGGCATGGAACTTGAAGTGGGAGCCGTCGAGGAACAGGTAGTCGAGGGTGACCCCAGAGAGGTCCCGGGTCCGCCAGGCCTCGAACTCGATCTTGATGGCCTCGCAGACCCGGGAGACCGTGGACTTGGACAGTGCGGCCTCGGACCCGAGCGCCTCGGCCAAGGTGGCCTCGACGTCGCGGACCGACAGTCCCCGGACGAAGCTGGCGATGACCAGGGACTCCAAGGCGTTGGTCCGGCACACCCCCGTGCCCAAGAGGCGGGAGGCGAAGGCCTCGTCGGTGTCCCTGAGCTTCGGCCGCTCGATGGTGACCGGGCCCGAGGTGGTCTTGATCGTCGTCGCGCAGTGGCCGTTGCGACTGCCGGCACGGGCACGCTCGGCCCGGACGTAGCGGTCCCGGCCCAAGAACTCGGTGACCTCGGCCTCGAGGGCGGTCTGCATCAACAGGCGAATCCCCAGCTGGGCCACCTCTTCGAGGATCTCGCCGAGGTCGCGATCGGAGGCGAACAGCTGGTCGACGTCGGCGCGGACGCGCTCGGAGGGGGGATACTCGTTTCGACACGGGTGTGGGTTTCCTTTCTTTGCTTGTCAGGCTTGAAAGGAACCTACGCCCGTTTCACTTTTACACCGCGGAGTGGACGCCACCTCGAACAGACCCAGGGATGGTCAGGTGCTGTCCTATTTCGATCAGCATTCACAACGTGGCCGCCTGGACCGGCCGGCCCACTACCTGGGGGGCTCGTCTGCGACGCCGACATTGGAAGTCGATGCACCGCTGACCGGATCCCGAAGCTGAACCTCGCACCATGAGTGCTGTCGGTGCTGTCGGTGCTGTCGGTGCTGTCGGTGCTGTCGGTGCTGTCGGTGCTGACGGTGGAGCCAGGCCATCTGCAGGTAGCCGGCCGGTGAGAATCCGGCTGAGGGAGACGCCCGGGTCCCTCGTAGCGAAAGCTCCGGCGTCCGGAGAGGACTTTGCGCCTAGGTTAGAGGCTGGTGGCAGGACAGTTGCAGGATGGTCGAAAGATTCTTGAGTGGTGGTCATCGATATCGATAACCTTTAGATTGGCAAGAGCACTTAGCTGCCCCAGACCCTGGCGACTGATGCTTCCGGGAAGACTGATGCTTCCGGGAAAGGAGATAGCGCTGTGGGGGTAGAGAGCAACCCGCTCAAGATCGGGCTCCATCAGTCGGCTGAGGGTGTCGTCCTGAGCGTCGCTGGCGGCATTAACACCAGTAGCGGGGCGATCTTCGCAAGTGAGTTCGCCCGAGCTCTCGCGCTTGTGGGTAACGGCGATCTCATTGTGGATATGGCGGGTGCAAACCCCGTCAGCGTTACAGGAATCCTTGCTCTACTTAGCGCCTCCGAGGATGCGGTACGCCACGGCGTCAGGTTGGTCGTTCGACATTGCCGACCATCAGATCCTGGCATGCTGGATGTTCTTGCGTTGTCATCGACATTGGATATCGAGCCCACGCCGTCGGGTCGCCGGTCTTCGCCATCGGCGGGTAGGCGTTCGCCATGGGCTCCACTGGACTAGGCAACGTCGCGCCCGCTATGGCCCAGCTGAAGAGCTCCCACGGTGTCGTTGTCTCGAGGGCGAGTGGGAGAGCATCGCAACGGCGGTGATACGCAAGTGCCTTAGCCGGATGGACGAGGGAGCTCTTACTGGGGGAGAAGGCGAGTCATGACGACGAGCATCAATGACGAGAGCGTAATTCACGCAAATCCCCATCGAGCCTTCGAGTGGGCCCGGTGTAGATGTGCATCGACGATGGTGGATCGGCCCTTCTGGGTGATTTGCCGATATCGAGTGTTAGCGTAACTGAAGTATCAGCGCGGCGGACTGTGAGTCGAGTAGGACATCCAGCGTTCCGAGTTGGTACCGAGGGAATTGGCGGCCCATCGAGGGTTCGCCCGGTGGATCGCCGGAAGGCGGGTGTCATGCGGACGAAGGGCGGGAACTCGGAAGAGACCGCGTCGGCCTCCGATCGGGTCGTCACGGCGGCGGCGTCGAAGGGCAGGCTCCGGATGTGGTCTGCGGTGGCGGTGGCGGTCCTGGTCGTCGGCACGGTCGCGGCGGCGTTCGCGGCGGAGGCGGTGGCCGGCCACAACGCCGACCAGTCCCGCCGGCAGTTCGCGGCGACGGCGGCCGCGGTCACCTCGACCCTGCAGTTGGCGATCCAGCACGAGAGCGACCTGGTCGTGAACGAGGCCGCACTCGTCGCCGGCAATCCGAGCATCACCAACGCCGGGTTCGCCGGGTGGGCGACCTCGGTGCACGCCTACGAGCGCTATCCCGAGCTCCTGAGCATCGGCGCGGTCGTGGTGGTCCCCGCAGCACAACTGGCGGCGTTCGCGGCCCGAGCGGTCCAGGACCCGGCGGGTCCGCTGGGGCCGGGGGGGTCGTTCGACCTCTCGCCCCCGGGCAACCGCCCCTTCTACTGCCTGTTGTCCGGCGTGACGGCGCGAGACCCCGCGCTCCTGCCCCCCGCCGGGACCGACTACTGCGACGGGCCCCTCGGACCCGCCATCCTGGCGGCCCGGGACTCGGGCGCCAGTGCCTACCTGCCCCTGACGCTGGGCAAGACGAAGGTGCTCGCGCTCGAGACCCCCGTCTACCAAGGTGGCGTCGTGCCGGCGACGGTCGCGGGGCGCCGGGCGGCCTTCGTGGCGTGGGTCGGCACGACGGTGACACCCACGGTGGTCCTCGACCATGCGTTGGCCGGCCACTCGGGCGTGGCCGTGTCGATGCACTACCGGGACCGCGCGTCGAACGCCACGTTCCGCAGCGGGAGCGCGCCCGGCGGCGCGCGGGCGGTGTCCACCAACCTGCACAACGGGTGGACGATCACCACCTTCGGCATGGTCGCGGGGGGTGGGCTGTTCACCAACGGCGCCGCGCTGGGGTTGCTGCTCGCCGGGAGCGCCCTGGCCCTGCTGCTCAGCGCGCTGGTGCTGGTGCTGGCGACCGGCCGCCTCCGGGCGCTGCGCCTGGTGGAGGAGAAGACCGGGGAGCTGCACCACCAGGCCCTCCACGACTCGCTCACCGGCCTGCCCAACCGGGCGTTGATCACCGACCGGATCGAGCAGCTGCTGGCCCGCAACCGGCGCAACGGCACCCTGGGGGCGGCGCTCTACCTGGACGTCGACGAGTTCAAGAACGTCAACGACACCCTGGGCCACGAGGCCGGCGACCGGCTCCTGCAGGCGGTCGCGGCGCGCCTGACCACCAGCCTGCGGGACGCGGACACCATCGGGCGGATGGGAGGCGACGAGTTCGTGGTCCTGATCGACGGGGTCTCGCTGCAGAGCGCCCCCGAGCTCGTCGCCGAGCGCATCCACGAGGTCATGCGCCAACCCTTCG
>Ga0307372_10010521_pt1 | contig 12497 bp, 11 predicted proteins | sample OX1MG_FD_202533 | JGI IMG/M metagenome (GOLD analysis project Ga0307372, IMG submission 202533) | Soil microbial communities from Risofladan, Vaasa, Finland - OX-1 | ecosystem: Environmental > Terrestrial > Soil > Coastal area > Acid sulfate soil | place: Finland: Risofladan, Vaasa | collected...
TGCCACCGCTCAGCTTGTCCGGGCCGAGTACATAGCCATGCAGCTTGAAATAACGGCCGAAGGCATTCAACTGCGGTGCCACCGTATGGCAGGCATTACAAGCAAGCCCTGTCTGGCGGGCAAAACTCGGGACTGCCTGCGCTTGCATGGATAACAGTGCGAACACCAGCCCCGAAAGAATCATCGATAAACGCGAACAAAGCGAGATGCTGTTAGTCATTTGGATGACTCCTAATATTATATGACGCCAACGTTGGCGTGGACGCTATTTTTTCAGGAGACAGTTTATCGGTGGGCCTAGCCCTGGAAATTGACCTAGATCAAGAAACCGAGGGTCAGTAACCGCAAGCGCTAAGGGTTTCCCATGGCTTCGCACAAAGTGTGCAGCTGCGGCAATTTCAGCAGACGCACATCTCTACGGTCGACGGTAATCAGACCGTCTTTTTCGAAACGTGCAAACACCCGGCTCACGGTCTCGGTGGCCAGCCGCAGGTAATTGGCGATATCGCGGCGCGACATGGCCAGATTGAACTCATTGGGCGAATACCCGCGTAACCGGAAGCGTTCTGACAGACCCACAAGAAATGCCGCCAGCCGCTCCTCCGCGGTGTAATCCCCCGCCAGTGTCGCGGTATCGGAAATATCCTTGCTCATCAGCCGCATGATCTGAGTGAACAGTCCGCTGATCTGGCTGGCGAGCGAGCTGAGTTGTGCATAGGGCAACACACATACCGTCGCGGTATCCAGCGCCAGTGCATTGCATACATGATGGCCTGGATAGATCGCATCCAACCCCAACAACTCACCGGGCAGATGAAAGCCGAGCACATGTTCCCGGCCTTCACTGTCCACGGTATAACTTTTGTAGGAGCCGGCGCGCACCGCGTAGATAGCCCCGAACTTGTCGCCGATGCGGTATAGATGATCGCCTTCATGAAACGGTCCCTGGCGCTCCACCAAGGCATCCAAGCGTTCCAGATCCCGCCCATACAGTCCACGCGGCAGGCATAACTCCTGGAGCGAGCAGCTCATGCAGGCTTCACGCAATTCATGGACGATTTCAGCCGGTTGACTAGGCACTTTCTTTATAGCCTCGGATACCAGAGGCTTAAGAATAACCTAATGCCAACTCTTCAGAAATGGCCGGCGTATTAAAAGTTTGTCGGTTGAGGTCTATTTATACGACGCGCGAATAGGTATGGGCAGTCTTTTCCCGGGGCAGGTAGGCATCAAACACCATGGCCAGGGCGCGGCGCAGGAAGCGGCCACGCGGCAACACCAGCAATCTGTCGGTTTCTACGCGCACCAGCCTGTCTGCTTCGAGAGGCTGCAAGGCCACCAGTTCGCGCGCGAAATACTCAAGGAAGACTATGTTATGGCGGCGTTCGATGGGGTCGAACGGCAACTCTTCGTAACACATGAGCCGGCCGATGACATCCGCACGCACACAATCATCGGCGCTCATCACATAGCCGCGCTCGATGGGCAGATGTCCGGAATCCAGCGCGGCATAATAACAATCCAGAGTCTTAGCGTTCTGGGCATAGACATCGCCCACATGGCTGATGGCGGTCATGCCGAGTCCCACCAAGTCCAGCCCCGCATGCGTCGAATAGCCTTGGAAATTGCGCTGCAGCGTGCCATTGGTTCGAGCTTGCACCAGCTCATCATCGGGGAGTGCAAAATGGTCCATGCCCAGATATTCATAACCATGCCCGGAGAGTACTTCCACCGCGCGTTGTAGCAAACGTAGGCGCAAATCGGCATTCGGGAGCTCGATGTTATGAATATGCTGCTGGGCCTTGAAATACTGTGGCAGATGCGCATAACCATACACCGCCACCCGGTCCGGACGCGCGCCCGCCACCGCCTCCAGGGTCGCCGTGAACCCGGCTTCGGTCTGCTTGGGCAGGCCATAGATGAGGTCCGCTGACACGGAACAGAAGCCGGCAGCGCGCGCAGCCCCAATCAGTTCCAGACACTGCTGCGCATCCTGTACCCGATTTATGGCTTCCTGTACCTGCGGGTCAAAATCCTGGAAGCCATAACTGATACGGTTGAAACCGAAATTAGCCAAGATCTGCAAGCGTTGTGGCGTGAGCCCGCGCGGGTCGGCTTCGATGGAAAATTCCCGTAGCGCACGCTCTTCGAGTGTAAAAGCCTTGCGCAAGATATTGAACAAGTCTGCGAGTTGCTGGTCGCTCAGATAGGTGGGCGTGCCGCCGCCCAAATGCAATTGGCGCACCGGCCGGTCACGGTCGAAGTGCGACCCCTGCAGATGTATTTCACTATACAGGCGTTGCAGATAGGCTGCGATACGTTCCGGTCTGCTGGTTATAAGCCGGCTGCAACCACAGTAAAAGCATGGGCTCTTGCAGAATGGCAGATGCATATATAGCGATAAGGCACTGGGAATGAAGTCCTCATTGCTGCGCTTCACCGCATACTGATACACCGCTGTATCCACCGCCGAGCCGAACTGCCGGGCGGTTGGATAAGATGTGTAACGCGGACCGGCCACATCATAGCGGCGTACAAGATAGGGGTCGAAACCGATGGCTGAAATTGCGCTGTTCGCTTGCATATGGAGCCACACGCTAAGCTTTGGCGGCCTAGCCCGCCATGATGTGGATCAATTACCCGTCACCTTATGGGCAATGAGCCGTACAGCCTCCTGCATCAAATGCACAGGTTTCCGGGCTGATTCCACCACATGCCGTATGCCGATGGCGCTTATAACTCGACGGAAGAATCGTGCATCTTCATCTCAGTCCACATGGCATTGACAATGCCAAACGCACACGCCAGCAACACACCAAGAATCCAAGTGAAGTACCACATGTTTTTACACCTCAATAGAGCGATTGTTTGTGCTCGCGCACGTAAGCTTCGGTGACTTTGCCGCGTAGCACGCGGAACACCCAACCCGTATACAACAGGACGATCGGCAGGAATACCACGACTGCCACCAGCATGATGAACAGAGTGCGCTGGCTGGAAGATGCATCCCAGAGCGTGAGGCTGGCGGATGGATCCAGATCCGAGGGCAGCAGGAACGGAAACAGGCTGAAAGCGGCCGTGAAGATCACGCCGATCACACCGAGTGCGCTGCACAGGAAGCTCAAACCGCCGCGCCGCCTCCACGCCCAGACACAAGCAAGCAATGGCCCGATGAATCCAACTATGGGTGCCAACAGGGTCCAGGGGTGAAGCGTGTATACCGAAAGCCAGGCACCCGGCACGCGTGCCACCTGTTTGGCGAGCGGGTTGGATGGCGCTGATGGATTAAGGGCACTGGTGATCGTGTAACCATCCAAATGCGCAAGCCACGCACCGCCGAGTGCAAACAGCACAACCAGCAGACCCGCAGATACCAGCAGTACCCAGCGGGCGCGCTCGGCCACTTCACCGGCGGTCTTCAGCAATAGCCAGGACGCCCCATGCATCAGCAGCATGGCCACCGATGCCAGCCCACACAATAACGCAAACGGCTGCAGCAGCCCGAAGAATCCACCCGCATACACCAAGCGCAGCTCATCGGTGAAATGGAAAGGCAGACCGAGAAACAGATTGCCGATGGCCACGCCGAACAACAACGCCGCCAGCAAGCCCGCGATCGACAAGATGCTGTCCCAGGTGGCTCGCCAGCGCGCATCTGCCAGCTTGCTGCGGAAATCGATGCATACGGGACGCACGATGAAAGTCAGCAGCACCAGGAACATGGCGGCATACAGACCTGAAAAAGCCGCTGCATACAGCAACGGAAAAGCCGCGAACACTGCGCCGCCGCCCAGGATGAACCACACCTGGTTTCCGTCCCACACCGGCCCGATGCTGTTGATTGCGACACGCCGCTGATCGTCATTACGCGCCACGATCAAAAGTTGCCCGGCAACCCCCAGATCGAAACCATCCATGACCGCGAAGCCGGCAATCAGCACCGTCAGCAGCAGCCACCAGATCAGGCGCAGAGTTTCATAATCTAATGGGATGTTCATGGCGAATCTCCAGTGATCGCGGCACGCTGGGTGCTTTTACCACCAGCTGGATAGGTATCCGGGCCGAGACGCGCATAGCGCAGCATCAGATATATATCCACCACCGCCAGTGTGGAATAGAACAGCAAAAATCCGATGAGACTGCCGAGTACCTGGCCGCCACTGACACTGGAAGCCCCCAACTGCGTGGGCAACACACCGTCGATCACCCACGGCTGCCGCCCCACTTCCGCCACAATCCAGCCGAGTTCGGCGGCGATCCAGGGCAGTGGCAATGAGAACGCCGCCAACACCAGGAATTTACGGTGGCGCTCGAAACTCTGGCGTGCGGATACATAAAACGCAAAAGCGAACATCAAAATGAACAGAAACCCGAGCCCCACCATCACCCGGAACGACCAGAACAGCAGGCCCACGGGCGGCACGGTGCTGCGCGCCGCCTGCTGGATATCCTTGTCACTCGCGGTCAGTGGGTCCACTCCAGCAGATCGCAGCAGCAATGCATAGCCGAGATTGTCCACATGTGCCTGCAGCTGTGTGCGCGCCGCGGCATCCTCAGGATGAGTTCGCAGAATAATCAATGCACGGTATGCCTGGATACCGTCGCGGATGCGCCCATCGGCCACCTGTACCAGGTTGTTTATACCCGGCACGGGTGTATCCAGGGAGCGGGTGGCAATCAGCCCCAGTAACCACGGAATGCGCAAGGCATAGCGTGTGACCTGATCCTTGGCATCCGGTATGCCGAACACGGTGAAACTCGCTGGCGGCGCGGTCGTCTGCCATTCAGCTTCGATAGCCGCGACCTTCATCTTTTGGTTGAGGGAGGCTTCATAGCCGCTTTCATCGCCCAGCACCACCACCGAAAGCGCCGCGGCCAATCCGAAACTCGCAGCTACCGCAAACGAACGCTTGGCAAACGCCAGATGGCGATTGCGCAGCAGGTAATAAGAGCTGATGGCCAGTACGAACACCGATCCCACCACATAGCCGGCGCTCACGGTGTGTACGAACTTGGCTTGGGCTACCGGATTGAAGATCACCGCACTGATGCTGGTGACTTCCATGCGCAGGGTCTGATAATTGAAGTGCGCACCCACCGGGTTCTGCATCCAGCCGTTGGCGATCAGGATCCACAATGCCGAGAGATTGGAACCGAGCGCCACCAACCAGGTGACGCCCAGATGCTGACCCTTGGACAAGCGATTCCAGCCGAAGAAGAACAGACCCACGAATGTGGATTCCAGGAAGAACGCCATCAAGCCTTCGATGGCCAGCGGCACGCCGAAGATATCGCCTACGTATTGCGAGTAATAGGCCCAATTGGTGCCGAACTGGAACTCCATGGTGATACCGGTGGCCACACCCATGGCGAAGTTGATGCCGAACAACTTGCCCCAGAAGCGCGTCATGTCCCGCCAGATGGGGCGGTTGGTCATCACGTACACCGATTCCATGATAGCGAGGATGAACGACAATCCTAGGGTCAACGGCACAAACAGGAAGTGATACAGGGCCGTGAGTCCGAACTGTATGCGTGACAGGAGTACCGGGTCGAGTTCAGTCATGGGAGACACCTCGTAGGACCTGGATCGAGGGGATCGTGCTGCCAAATAAATGCGCAGCCGTGGCTTGCGGGCCGGGGTGCGGTACAGGTGGGGCGCGGAAGAACAATACCCAAATCAGGAACAGCGCTAAGGCCTTGAATAGCAGAACCGATAGGATTTCGCGGCTCAATTTAGCGTGATGCACTGCCTCGCCCCTGGAAGATTCCATAGCATCTACCCTGTGTGCCCGCAAAGGCTAAAGCCTACGACAGAACTTCACATTGATCCAGGTCAAAATCATAACCCTTGAAGCCGATATTTTCCCGATCGTCACCTTGTAATCCAGGGCAGCCATGAGTGGATTTGGTACACGCAGCGCGAGACCGCCGCTGAAGATTAGGTGGTATAAGCCAAGTATAGGTGAAGACAAGTCACCTACATCTAAATCGAATGAACCCTCACAGCACGGCGCGCCTGTGTTTTCTTTTTACGCGGCTTGCCAGCCGTTTCCACACCGGTGATGCGGCCCTTGTTGCGCGCCGCGTAGAACACTGACTTGCCTTTCTCGGTCCCGTACTCATTTTCCATGTGCCGCAGAATTTTGCGACCTTTAGTAGTCAATGGCATAGTTGCCTCCGTAAAACTGTTGTTAAGGGTTAAACCATTCATTGTCCAATTCAACAGCTCCATTCAGCACCGACCAAATCAGTAGTCGCTCTAGGATTAAAAGTATGTGCATGAACTTCCTGAGGAAAGCTGACTTGGATCAAGCAATGCGCATTCAGCGCCCGGCTGAGCGCTATTGGCTCAATCAGCCAGCTATACTCGTGAAAGCCCGGATAGTTTTATCGGTGCTTGTTGCATAAGCCCAAGGCATGTCGATTTAAGGGCAACTATGGCCAAGATCCTGATCGTGTATTCCACTGTGGACGGTCACACACTCACTATCAGCAAGCGGCTCGCCGAGTCCCTGCGCGCCTTTGGCAACCAGGTCAGGCTGGCATCCGTGGATGATCTGCCAGCCATGGCGCTGGATGAATGCAACAAGGTCATCGTCGGTGCCAGCATCCGTTACGGAAACTACCGGCCCGCACTGCTGGCTGTGGTGAAACGGCATGCGCATACCCTCAACGGAAAACCGAGCGCATTTTTCAGCGTCAATCTGATGGCGCGTAAGCCGGGGCGCGACACGCCCGAGACCAATCCCTACATTAAAAAATTATTGAGACACACGCATTGGCGGCCGGTCGAGACGGCAGTGTTTGCCGGCAAGCTGGAATACCGGCATTACCGGTTTCTGGATCGCTGCATCATCCGTTTCATCATGCTGGTCACCGGTGGACCGACCGATCCCGCTACCGTCCAGGATTTCACCGATTGGCAAAAAGTTGAAGCCTTCGCCAGACGTATCGCCGGCCTCTGAATAAGCGCCGTGTATATTCCAATTTAAAATAAACATACATTCTCAAATAACAACCATGCCCGAACTTAAACCCGTCATGCCTCCCCGCCTGCGTTCACGCTGGCTGCGTTTCGCGGCGGTGGTCGGACCAGGCATCGTGGTAATGCTTGCGGATACCGATGCCGGCAGCATTATTACCGCTGCACAGAGCGGCGCCGAATGGGGTTATCGTCTGCTGTTACTGCAGGCCCTGCTGATTCCCGTCTTATATATAGTGCAGGAACTCACAGTACGGCTCGGCATCGTCACGGGTAAAGGCCACGGACAACTCATCCGCCAGCATTTCGGCTCCATATGGGCCTGGGTCTCCGTATCCACACTGATCCTGGCCTGCATCGGCGCCCTGATTACCGAGCTCAGTGGCATCGCCGGTGTCGGCCTGCTGGTGGGTATCCCTGCCTGGATCAGCATGTTCATCGTCATCACCGGACTCATGCTGATGGTCTATACCGGGTCCTATCGGACCGTGGAACGCATCGCCATCGCCATCGGACTGTTTGAATTGGTATTTCTGGTGGTCGCCTGGCAGGCGCATGCACATCCGGCCGCGATACTGTCAGCTACCTTCAGCCTGCCGCTGTCGAACCCCAAATATCTTTATCTGGCAGCGGCCAACATCGGCGCGGTCATCATGCCGTGGATGGTGTTCTACCAGCAATCCGCAGTGGTGGAAAAGAAGCTCAAGATCGGGGATATGAACTCCGCACGCCTGGATACGGCGATCGGTTCGGTGGTCACCCAGATGGTGATGGCTGCAGTATTGATCGCTACCGCCGCCACCATCGGATACGCAGGAAAAACCCAGTCTTTGGAGACCGTACAACAAATCGCGCAGGCCATCACACCCGTTTTGGGTGAACACGTCGGCACCCTGATGTTTGCTCTGGGGATGATCGGTGCAGCGCTGGTAGCCACCATCGTAGTGACACTCACGGCCGCCCGCACCCTCGGTGAAGTCATGGGCTTCAAGCATTCGCTCGAATACTTGCCTAAGGAGGCCCCGTGGTTCTATGGCGTGTACAGCGCTTCGCTGATACTCGGCGGCTTTCTGGTCGTGTCCGGCATCTCACTGGTCAAACTGAGTGTCGGCGTGCAGGTGATGAATGCCCTGCTGCTGCCGATCGTACTGGGATTTCTATACCTGCTGGCGCGGCGCGCATTACCAGAGGCCCACCGTCTTAAAGGGGCTTACGCTGTCATCGTCACCATCGTGATTGCCATCACCGCCGGTTTTGGTGTGTACGCGGCCTTGACCGGGGTATTTACTTAAGGACGCTCTGAGTTATTGGCTCAAGGTTTGATTGCCACACCTAAATCAACTGGTGCCGAAGATGGCCTGCATGCTCGCCGTGTCAGGCAGACCCAGGAGCATGTGGATCTGGCCATGAGCATCGCGATACACAGTAGCCGGTGTGGCAAATGCGTTGACACGATTCATGAGGGCTTCGTTGGCCTCGATCCTGGCGCGTATCTTCGGATCTACCGTAGCTAATGGCTCGATCGGGCTGTGGCCGAACGCCAGTTCGTTCCTGCGCATAGCCTCGGCTGGATCTTTGGCTGTGAGCACAGCTGCGCCACGTCCCAGGCTGGTTGGTGCGATCACCGCCACGATGATATTGCGGATCTGCACATCGCCCTGCTTCAGGTACGGCTGCGTTTCGACCCACAGCTTGTGGCAATACGGGCAATCGGTGTCGGTGAAAATGTAAACGATGCGCTTGGGCTTGGTTGAGCCCTCCGCGATCCAGGCTGCTTTTCCAAGCTGCTTCCATAATGCCGGATCTAATTTGGACAGAGTGGCCGCACGAAAAGCTGCGTTAGTCAGATCCCTGCCATGTTTGTCATACAACACGCCGATGGTGACAGTTTGTCCATCGGGTAGCAGATAAACCGGCGTCAGCTGACCGCTGAACTCACCCACGTAACCCTTGAAGCCCTTGGGAGCCTGCATCGTACCCATGATTGTGATGCCCCTGGCAACCAGTGCCTGGATCGGGGCGGGGTATTCCTGTGCTTGGGCACTGGTTGTGCAGATGACACAAGCGATTAAAAACAGCCAGGTTTTCATTGTCAGTATTTTCAGCTCGATATCGGCTACAGGCGGTTACGTCTCAGGCACACGTAATAACCCAACCTATGCGTGATATATGCAACATGGGGATTGAAAGAATCGGCGCCTTGGACAGCCGCAGCGCCGATCCTGCAACCCTATTAGCTTGGGTCGTGATGCACTCAGTGACCGACCACATCCTTGCTATGCGGCATCAGGGTCACCGGCACCGCAAAGATCTGATCCACCGGTAAGCCGTTAGCCTTGGCGGCATCACGGATCGCCTGCTCGTTGGGAGCCTCGTAGATGCAGAACGTCATATTCTTGTCACCGGTTGCGTAGGACTCGACCCACTTCACGTGGTATTTGGCGTTGGTGGCATTGACCTTGTTTTTGGTCGCCAGATCGAGACCATCGAGCGCACCGGCTGGAAAGGTGCGTTGGATCAAGTAACGATGCATGACGGGAGTTGAAGTGTGTTTGGCCGAAGACATTGCCGGGCTGGCTTGAGCAAACACCGGCGTCACGGCGGCGATAGCGAACATGCCAAGTAGTGCAATAAATAAACGTTTCATCTTAATTTCTCCTCTGAGGCCATGGCAACGCCACCTGGTATGCGTTGCGCGGTCCTAGTTGTTGTAACAAGTACCAGGATTCTTTCAGGGAGAGAATGTGCATCGCATCCATACGGACATTAAATACTTATTATGTGTGCCCACTCACAACGAATGCCTGGATTCATTTTCTTTTAGATGGCAGCTAGAGCAACTGTCATACCATCCCAGACTATTCGCCCCCGCGGGGCAGATAATCACCCTTACAAATCTCAGATTCAAGCGCGCGCTACGCTCGCCTGCTTCAATGTTGAATACAATTTTCGGAACGCCCTGTAACCTTTTGATTTGTTTTAGTATGTAGTGTTAGAAACATATCCACAGAAAAGCGTCCTGTTTATCCCTTCGATGTAACTGAATCCGCCAACTCCGCTGGTTTGTGGCTTTATAGATTATTGGTTTTTATTGTGTTTTCAGGTAGCAGTAAATAATGGCGCCAGCGGAGTGCGTCGAGCTCCTCTACCCATATACTGCGTAAGGCATCAGCTGATGAGGTCGATAGAATGATGCGACGAATCCTGTGGATTGCAGCAGTAGTGCTGATCGCGCTAGCGGCGTTGCACGAATTTTCTACGCGTCCGGTGACGCACGGCCCCGGCGAGCTGGCGCCGGACGCACCGCTACAAACCGATCTCTCACAGCCGCAGCCGCTGCTGCACATGAAGGACGCTACGCTGGAACCACTGGCGAAGTTCGCGCTCACGGCCCGTGTGCTCTCGCGCGAGGACTATAAATTCGATGATGGCGCCACGCTTTCGCCCACAGACCTGGCCCTGGGTTGGGGACGCATGTCCGACAGCGCGGTGCTCAGTCATATCGCTATCCATCAGGGCGTGCGCTTCTACACCTGGAACGTGCGGGAGTTCCCCATCCCGCGCCGCGAGATCGAGACCAGCAGTGCCAACATGCACATGATCCCGGCCAACGATGAAGTGGCGCGCGAACTCAAGCGCGTGCGCGTGGGCGATTTAGTGACATTGGACGGACTGCTGGTGGAGGCCGACCGGCCTGACGGCTGGCGTTGGCGCAGTTCCCTGACCCGGGATGACACTGGCGCCGGCGCCTGCGAGCTGGTTTACGTGGAAGATCTGGCGATCGATACGCGGCCTTGAGTCGGAGTGCAGTTAAAGTGTCGTGATGGTGCCGGCGGAGAGAGTCGAACTCCCGACCCACGCATTACGAAATATCCGCAAACTGTGCATCCGCGCGCAATTACGCGCATTGGCGCACATCAAATCAAGCACTTGGACCAAAACGATTGTGCGTAGATGCTCGCCAATGCGCGCCGTTGTGTACGCGCACTATGGCGTAGCTATGGCACAGATAACGGATCACTGAGGAGATGAACCTTCCCGCGGTGGGGTCATACAGCCGCCCGTTCATGTGTGTGCGACCCTTTTTGGAAGCACTTCCGTGTCCAGCAGCCATGGCTTGGTTGAGCTACACCCTGCGCCTAGAACCATTGGCTTGGCCTCACAAGGCTAGAGCAACCGATCATACCGTTCCTGCATTCAAGGTCGAATCGCCAGCCTTGCACACTAGGGGGCCATCGGATCATTTCCGGCCGCTGCGGCGGCGGCCTTTTCGGCATCCTTCCATTTCCTGAACTCATCGAGCCTTATTCCGTACCGGAAGATGTTCCCCTCGTGCAGCCGCTGCACATCCTCCAGGATGTGCCTGACCACCGGATCGAATTCCGTCGCGTCTCCGCGGATCCCACCAGACGTCCGCACGTACTCTTCGGCATAGGTCTTCTGGTTTGCAGGATTGTCCCTGACGATCGCCGCCACTCCATTGAATATGAGCGCGCGGCGCGCCATCCTCACTGGATCTGGCTGGGCGAGAGTCTGGTCCACGGCCAGGTAGGTCTGCACCGACCGCTCGCAAGCATATATGAACAGGTCGCGCGCGAGGCTGACGTCATTGAGTTCGTACACGCCAAGTAGCGCGCTGGTATAGGCCAATGGCTCCACGCCGACGAACGACAACGGGCACAATCCGCTCTTTAGCAGCGGAACATTGGCCGCGAGGCGCGAGGTGCGCTTGTTCACGTCGGTGAATGGCTGTAGGTACGGCAGCCAAGTGAACATGCAGAATGCCTGCTCGTACGGATCATTGACGGCCCGCACAATCTCCAATGCCTCCACGAGGTCTTGTTCCAGCAACGTTCCACCAGCCAGTGGAATGTAGGTGGACTGGCCGATGTTCACAGGGTGGCTGCGAACTTTGCCGGCGTCCTCGGGATTGCTGAGGAGGTTCTCGGACAGCAGCGCATGAAGGTTGCAGACCGTGAGCTTGTCCACGCGCAACCTTTCGTCCCCCGTCAGCAGGAACTCGATGGCGGCCTTGTGGTTCAGGATCATCTGCGTCTCTTCCCGAGTTTTGCCCTCCGCAGCGACGCCTTCCTGAATCAGCCGTTCTGTGCTCAGCCTGTCGTAGGTGTTGCCCTCGATATGCGACGAAGCCCAGGACAGATCCACCAGCAGACGCGCCGCAATCTCCCGCCGGCGGGTATCAGCTCCGGCTGTTGGCGGCACGGTGCCAATCTCGCGCAGATGGAGTCGCTGTTGCTCGGTGAGATGATGGGCGACGTTCGGCTGGTAGGATTTAATGAACGCTGGGTTGTAGCCCACGGGCGCTCGCTGGCCAAGCGGTGCACGGACTCGCTGCCAAACCCAGTCGGCGTTCTCGGAGGTGGCAAAGCCTAGGCCCTGCCGCATCGCAGGGGCCATCTCAAAATAGCGTGCCCCCCGACCCTGGCCGCGCATGACGATTCGCTTGGCGAGGGCCAGATCCTGCAAGGCCCGCTGTAATGTCCTGCGGCTC
>Ga0307372_10010523_pt1 | contig 12497 bp, 7 predicted proteins | sample OX1MG_FD_202533 | JGI IMG/M metagenome (GOLD analysis project Ga0307372, IMG submission 202533) | Soil microbial communities from Risofladan, Vaasa, Finland - OX-1 | ecosystem: Environmental > Terrestrial > Soil > Coastal area > Acid sulfate soil | place: Finland: Risofladan, Vaasa | collected...
TGAAGAACCCGGTGCCAATCTCATAATTGCGCGGTTGTTTTTTCGTACTCCTCATCTTCGACCTTATCCACTTCTTTTAGCCAGGTATTGTGAGGCGTTGAGCTATTCAAGTTTCTTTGCTTATATATAACCCCAGACTTGTATCTCTTCCCTCCCTTGTCGGGCCTGGGCCTGGATTATTACACTAAAATATGAACGTTAGCAGGCACTCCAGTAGGATGTGAAGCCGCGCGAGACATGTAAGCTAGCAGGCGGCAATAGCTGCCAATTCGCACAATGTTAGCGGTTTCGTCAACTTGCGCAGCAGTATTAAAGCTGGTAGACTTAAAAAAATAAAGGAATCAAGCGTTGCAAGGTACGTAGTAAGTAAGTACATACGTCCAGACGGAAACAGTGTTGTTACCGACGCACCCTGAAGGAGAGAAGAATTAATGACAATCATGATGAGTCGTAAAGCCCTTGAAGAATACGGGCTGGTAAATCTGGGGACTATTAACTGGAATCTTTCGCCTGCTGTGCTTATCGAGCACTCGGTGGCGCGAAAAGAAGGCGCTCTGGCAGCCAATGGGGCATTCGCCGCGACGACGGGTGTGCATACCGGGCGTTCCCCTAAAGATAAGTTCATTGTAGCGAACGAAGAATACGCCGCCAAAATCTGGTGGGGCGATATAAACCACCCGATGTCTCCGGAGACCTTTGAAAATATCCGCCTCAATCTCTCTGCATATTTGCAGGGACGCGATGTCTACGTGCTGGATGCCGCGGCAGGAGCGGACCCCGACTATCGTATGCCCATCCAGGTGATTACCGAGTATGCCTGGCACAACCTCTTCGCGCGCCAGCTCTTCCTGCGCGCCAACGAGAGCGATTTGAGCAGCAAGCAACCGGGCTTCACTATCCTGTGCGTGCCGAATTTCCATACCGACCCGCGCGCGCATGGTACACGGTCCGATATCGCTATCATTATCGATTTCGAGGAACGTCTGGTGTTGATTGCTGGCACACAGTATGCCGGCGAAATGAAGAAGGCAGTATTCACCATACTAAACTTTATCCTGCCTTCGGAGGGCGTGCTGCCCATGCATTGTTCGGCCAATGTCGGCCCGCAAGATGATGTAGCACTGTTCTTTGGACTGTCAGGTACGGGTAAAACCAGCCTCTCCGCTGATCCCAGCCGCCGCTTGATTGGCGATGACGAGCACGGTTGGAGTGATAACGGCGTCTTCAACTTCGAGGGCGGTTGCTATGCCAAGTGCATCAACCTGTCGCAGAAATATGAACCACAAATCTGGAATGCCATTCGCTTCGGCGCGGTCTACGAAAATGTGGTGCTCGATCCACTGACGCGCGAACCCGATTATGCCGATGACTCACTCACTGAGAATACGCGTGCCGCTTATCCTGTGGATTTCATCGATGACGTGATCGAGTCGGGCATGGGAGGCCAGCCGAAGGCGGTCATTTTCCTCTCGGCTGATTCCTTTGGCGTCCTGCCGCCTATCTCATTGTTAAGCACTGAGCAGGCCATGTACTACTTTTTGTCAGGTTACACCAGCAAACTGGCAGGCACGGAGAAGGGTGTCACCACGCCGGAAGCTACCTTCAGTTCGTGTTTCGGCGCGCCTTTCCTGCCCCTGCGCCCTGGGGAATATGCCAACTTGTTGCGCGAGCGCATCGAGAAGCACAATGTGCGCTGCTATCTTCTCAACACGGGCTGGACGGGTGGTCCTTATGGCGTAGGCGAGCGCATCAACATTAACTACACGCGCGCCATGGTGAGAGCGGCTATCGGTGGCGTGCTGGATGACGTTGAGACGATTACCGATCCAATCTTCGGTCTGCAAATTCCCACTGCCTGTCCCGATGTGCCTGCCGAAGTGCTGGTCCCGCGCAACACCTGGGCTGATAAGGAAGCGTATGATCGCACGGCGGCAGATCTGGCCGGGCGTTTCAAAAAGAACTTTACGCAATTTGAATTGCCTGGAGATGATGTGCGCAACGCTGGCCCCAGGTAACTAATGAGGGCGTAAATTCTACGCATAGGGGACAGAATATGGCAGATCGCGTCGGGCAGCAATTTGGGGATTATCGCCTGGTCCGTCTGATTGGAAAGGGCGGTTTCGCGGATGTCTACCTGGGCGAACACATGCGCCGTAAGACGCTGACCGCCGTCAAAGTGCTGCACGCGCGGCTGGCGCAAGACAACCTCAAGAGCTTTCTCAACGAGGCGCGTTCGTTCCGGCTCAAGCACGCGCATATCATCCAGATTCTCGATTTTGGGCTGGAAGATGATTTCCCCTACCTTGTCATGGAGTATGCCCCCAGTGGTTCGCTGCGTCAGCGATATCCAAAGGGCACCCGACTCCCGCTCGCAACGATTGTCTCCTACGTTGCGCAGCTAGCGGATGCGCTGCAATACGCGCATGGTGAAGGCGTGATTCACCGCGATATCAAGCCGGACAACATGCTAGTGGGACAGCGCGGGGATGTCTTGCTTTCAGACTTCGGTATAGCCAGTATCGCGCAGACCGCGACCTCGCTGGATTTACGCGATCAGGCTGGCACCATCACATACATGTCTCCCGAACAAATGCAGGGAAAGCCGCGCCCGGCCAGCGACCAGTACTCGCTGGGTATCGTGATCTACGAATGGATTTGTGGCGATCGTCCGTTTCACGGCACTTTCGCCGAAATCCACGGCCAGCATCTCACCACGCTCCCGCCATCGCTGCGCGCGCGCGTGCCTGATCTGCCAGTCGCCGTCGAACAAGTGGTTATGATCGCGCTGGCGAAGGACTATCGCAGCCGTTTTGCCAGCATAAAGGCTTTTGCCAGCGCGCTGGGACAGGCATATCAGGCCGCTCAATCATTCGAGCCAACCATCTATCCGGCGAATAATAGCGAGCCGACCATCTATCCGGCGAGTAATCTCGCGCCAAAGGCAGAATTGCCGGTCGAAATAAAGCCAATACGACAGATGGCGGCTCGGCCACCGGCCATACAGATCGAGCATATACCATCCGCTGGCGCGCATGACGCCGCCGAAGCGCCGAAACAACCGTTGCAACCCACACCTTCAGCTCTGCCGCCTGTTACTGATTACACACCTTCGCGCTCCCAGCCATCGCCTGGAACTTTCTCAATGCCGGTGGCCTCGCCAGATACCTATACCATCAGCAGACCTTCAGCAACGCCGCCCGCAAGTAGCCTCCCTGTAAAAAAGAAACGGCACTGGTTCTTTTAATCCTCACAATTGGTACGAGTAAGAGGCAGCTAAAGCGAAGCAATTACACAAATTGCGCCTGATTCCCGTTTATTTCACATGACGGGCCAGATTTCCTCTTGCGAATTCTCTCTTTTAGTGTAAAATGTCAACATCAGCATCAATATGCCACTATCGGGAATAATACGTGATTATCAGGGTTAAAGAGGGAATGAGCTATGAGACAGGGTGACGGCTCCGATCTGCTGGGCGCGAATGACCCCCGCAGCGCATCAATAGGTATCATTTATGTGGCTCCTACCGATGATAGATCAAGCGTCCTGGAAGCTATTTTTATGCAGGACAAGCTTGGTCGCAAACAGATAGCCGTTGTATTGCCGGAGAATAACCGGGCTTTTCAACGCTCGGTAGATTTCGATGGGATGAAAAATTTGCGGCGTGGTCTTAAATCCGAAATTATCTTCATTGCTCCCGGCGTCCCTGGCCCGGCTGAGTTCGCGCGCCAGCGACGTTTTAGCGTCTATACCTCGTTGGAGAGCTACACCACGGCTCTGCGCTCCGAACCGTCCGACAACGCGAACGCCAAAAAGGGGCTGGTGTTATTCGGGCGCAAACCCAGGCCCACAGGTTCCACCTCTCGAGTCGAGGAGCCGAACGGTAAGGGAAGTGCGCAGCCGCTCCCTGTCTCGCCGCTACCCGTGCCCGTACCTGTCGATAGTTCAGATAAAGCACCCGCGCCCAATCCGACTCTTCCACCTGATGATGCTACTTCGCCTTCTTCATCGCCAAATGGGAATGTATCCCATGTTGACAATGGTACAGACGCGGCGGGGAATGGCAGCGCGAAGCCAGTCTATACACAGCGCGAAGCCGAGCCTATCATATTTGCGCCGCCGTTGCCGCGCCCCAGGACAACCGCCAAACTGGCCGCCGCGAGCGCAGCCGGGGCGGGAGCGGCAACTACCATCCCTAAACGAAGTGGTAATACGGGCAAACGCGCCGCTGTCGGAGTTGGCGCAGCAGCGGCAGGCGCGGGCGCAGCATTGGCGGCTACTGGAAGCGCGCCGGCGGCTGGTGGTGGACCGCCGCCAACCAGGGGCAATGCAGGCGGCCCAGGCGGCGGCGGAGGCGGTTCTTCACGCAGCGGGTCACGCCAGTTGCTTGCCATCCTGCTGGTCATACTCACCCTGCTGCTACTGGCAGGAATAGCCTTTGCGTCGCCGATGGGACAGAATGTGGTGTCTCATATTTTCACCGGCTCAACCCAGGTAAACGCTACAGTCACCATCACACCCGACAGCCAGACGGTCGCGGATAGCTTCGTAATCACCGCCGTGACGGGAACGCCGAACCCGTCGGCCCGTCAGGTGCAGGCGCGTATTCCGAGCTATACTTCACCGTCGCAGTCAGCTTCAGCGAACGCAACAGGCTCGATTCCGGGCACCAGAGCGACAGGTTTGCTAACATTCGCCAATATAGGCAATGGTGTTACGGTTTCAGGAGGCACTCTCACCGGCGCAGATGGAGTACAGATTGCATTTGGATCAGTCTATATCCCATTTGGTGCTGTTACAGTTTCAGGAACCGCAGTCAATGCTGGTGTCAGTGGTAATATCCCGGCTTTAGATATTAATGGTCCGTGTTGTGGTAGCAGTAATATTCATGTACGGAATAACAACTCTTTTTCAGGTGGCCAAAATGCGCAGCCCAACTCGGTCATTTCGCAGAACGACATCAACGCTGCCAGCAACAAGCTGATCGCATCGCTCAAGCCGTCGGCGCAGACTGCTTTGCAGCAGCAGGTGACGGCGAACGAGCAGGTGGTAGATAATTCGCTCAATTGCACGTCGAACGTCAATGCCAATCATCGCGCGGGCGATCAAGCGAAAAGTGTCAGTGTGACGGGGACTGTGACTTGCACGGAGGAGGTGTTTGACCGGCAGGCGGCGTTTACTATCGCCACGACTGCGCTGAGTGCGGAGGCGGGGAAAACCCCTGGCGCTGGTTATGTCCTGCAGGGTAAAGTAGCGACGAACGTGACGCATGCCACGGTAATCGATGCCAGGCACACGGTTTCGCTGGTGGTGAGCGCGCAGGGCCTGTGGGTGTACCAGTTCTCCAGCCAGCTCCAGCAGCAGTTGAAGGATACCATCGCTCAAAAGTCGAAAAGCGCCGCGTTGACCTACCTGAAGGCGGTAACAGGCGTCAGCAGCGTAGATATTACGCTGAGCAGCGGTGATACGTTGCCGGACGCGACCCATATTAGCATTGTGATAAAAACCATTACAGGTGGAAATGGAACACCTACGGTGACACCGGGAAGCCCGTCGCCAGCTATAACTCCAACCAGCACGCCGCTGATAACCCCCAGCACGGGTTTAGGTGGCAGCTAAAGAAGGATAAACGCTCACGATGCAAACCTTAGAGGGTACGCAACTAGGGAATTACGATGTCACCCGGCGCATTCGTGTAGGGGGGATGGGAGCGGTTTACGAAGGGAGACAGCGTACCGCGTTCGGACGGCGAGTGGCCATTAAAGTGATTCTTGGCAACTATGCCGCGGATCGCGAGATGCGCCGCCGCTTTTTGCGCGAGGCTCGTACCATTGCGCGCCTGCACCACCCGCATATTTTGCAATTAATCGAATTTGGCGAACAAAATGGGCTGCTTTTCCTGGTGATGCCTTTTATCGAGGGTGGCACGCTGACGGGATACCTACGCCGCGACCTGCCAGATTTGCAGGACATTATTGCTATCTTTCTACAACTGCTGGATGCTGTAGAATACGCGCATGACGAAGGGCTGATTCATCGCGATATCAAATCCTCGAATGTGCTGCTGGATGCGCGCAGGGGTGGTACGCCCTATGCCTATTTAGCCGATTTTGGACTTGTGCGCACCTCGCGCAACCTGGAACTGGAAGAAACGGGTAAACCTATTCCGCTCGACCAGGTGCCTGGAACGCCTCACTATATGGCACCGGAGCAGACACGCGGCATCGTGACGCACGCCACGGATATCTACGCGCTGGGCGTGCTGCTTTACCAGATGCTGACCGGCGAACTTCCTTTCGATGATCCCGACGATATAAAAGTCGTCAAGATGCACCTGTACGCGCCGGTGCCTTCTCCCTGCGAGCGCGATGCCTCGGTACCTCTGGAATTGGGAGATGTGGTACGCAAAGCGATGGCGAAACGCCCTGAAAACCGCTTCGCCAGCGTAGCTGAGATGCGTGCCGCTTTCGTGGCAGCCAGCGAGGGGCCGATGACGCGCATCACCGAAGATGATCCTGTCATCGATGTTATACTACACCCGCCGGTGCCTCGCCGCGCCTCGGTGCCATTGAATCCGCCCGAACAGAAAATGCAACCGGTTGCTGTATCTGCCAGGCGTCAAGCGCGTGCCGTGTCTCCGCCTCTTGCTCGACCGCGTGTCGCCGTATTAAGAAGACGAAAAAACAGGCGTTTTGCGCTGGCGGTCGTGGGAGCTACGATTGTACCCATGCTGCTTCTTTGCTTACTGCTGTTACCACGCGTGCTCGGCATCAGCCTCTTCCCGGTTGGTTTCCCACTGCTCGGCGCATCTCCGCTAGCGACGGTTTCTGTAACTGTGAGCAGTCAGCCGGTGCAGGATACCTATCTCTTGATGGCGTCGCCGCAGGTTGCACAGCCAGATATCTCTACACGCGCTATTCCTGATCGCGTGCTGACTAACACCGTCAGCGGCAGTCGTGAGACCGCCACCACGGGCATGCAGACCATACCCGGCGCGCAGGCGTATGGACGCTTGTTTTTCGATAATAACAGCAGGCAAAACATTTTTGTGCAAAGTGGCACTGCATTTATGGCGAATAACGGCGCGCAGGTTATGCTGACACAGTCGGTAAATATCCCACCTAGAAGAAATGGTGCTGATGGCACCATTTTTGCCAGCGCGATCGCGGTTGTCCCTGGCGTTGCCGGCAATATCTCGATCGACACGCTCTCTACCACCTGTTGCAACGGCCAGGTCACGGTAAACAATCCACAGGCTTTCACTGGCGGAGTTGACTCAGGTACAACGCATATCGTAACCCAGGCGGATGTGAACGCAGTGCGCGATGCTTTGAGCTCCGGGCTTGAGAAGCAGGCGCTGCAAAACATTCAGAAGCAGGTCGCGGCAAACGAGGTGAAGGCTGCATTGCCGGCCTTTATCACGCAGGTGCAGTCGGGTCAGCCGGTCGGGGCGCAATCCAACATGGTCAATGTGCGTGTGACTATCACAGCGACAGTGACGGTGTACATCGCGCAGTCGGCGCGCCAGGTGGCCGAGCAATTGCTGACTGAGAAGGCTATGCAGAGCCTGGGTAGTCAATATCAGTTAAAAAGTCCTCTCGAAGTCTCCAATCCCAACGTGACAACACAGGAGAAAAACGGGCTGATTTATCTCAGCGTGACTGTGCAAGGACAGTGGATCTATCAGATTACGCAGCAAACAATCGCTCAATGGCGTCAATCGATCAAAGGCGCAACTCCCCAGCTAGCGCAGGCGTTCCTCACCACGCAGCACGGCGTGCAGGGCGTGCGCATACAACTCCCCTTTGGCACCGACCACCTGCCGACCTCCGTCGATCACATACAGATCGTTCTGGTGGATGGATGAGCTTTCCTTGGGCGCACCCTTGCGGTCGCCCTGGAAGCGTATATTCTGGTACAATGTATGCTATACTGAGGCCGTTAGAGCTTGACGGCAGTGTGGCCGCGCGAAGAAACTGTATAAAAGGGATAGATGACTGATGGATATAAATGATGCTCCTGCCAGGGAAATGCGCTATATGAACAACATGCTCGACGCTATCGGCAATACTCCATTGATGCGCCTTCACCGCATTGCCAGCGAAGTTAAGCCGCTCATACTGGCGAAAATGGAAATGTTTAATCCTGGTGGAAGTGTGAAGGATCGCATCGGGCCTGCCATGATTGAATATTGCGAACAGCGTGGCTTGCTGCGTCCCGGTGGAACAATCGTTGAACCCACCAGCGGTAATACCGGTCACGGGCTGGCCATTGCCGCCGCGATCAAGGGCTATCACTGTATATTCGTGATGACTGACAAGGTCAGTGAAGAGAAGCGCAGCCTGCTGCGAGCGTATGGCGCGGAAGTAGTCATCTGTCCCAGTAGTGTCACGCATGATTCGCCCGAACATTACAAGAACGTAGCGCATCGCCTGGCTGAAGAGATTCCAGGAGCCTGCTGTCCCGACCAGTATTCCAATCCCGCCAATCCTGCCGCTCACTATGCCACGACCGGACCTGAGATCTGGCGCGATACCGCCGGGCGCGTCACCGCCTTTGTAGCGGGTATTGGCACCGGTGGTACCATCACGGGTACCGCGAGGTACTTGAAAGAGCAGAATCCTGACATCAAAGTCATCGGCGCGGACCCGCCCGGCTCGGTTTATTCTGGCGATACACCTGGTCCGTACATGGTCGAGGGCATCGGTATGGAACTGTTTCCACAAAACTACGATCCTTCGATGCTTGATGAGGTTATTCGCATCGATGATCGCACCTCATTTTACTGGGCGCGCCGCCTGGCACGCGAGGAAGGTATCCTGACAGGCGGTTCGGCGGGTACGGCCATTGGTGCGGCCCTGGTCTATGCGCGCCGCCTGACGGCGAACGATGTGATAGTGGTGCTGATCCCTGATACGGGGCGCGGCTATCTGAGTAAACAATTCAATGATACCTGGATGCGCGAAAATAACCTGCTGGTACAGGCCGAAACCAGGCAGCCGAATCTCCATGACGTGTTGACATATCGCCGCACGCACTCACGCACCATGCCAATGGTGGTCAGCGTCGCGCCAACCGACTCGATTGCCGACGCGGTCGAACTGCTGCGCCGCTACGGTATCAGCCAGACGCCCGTAATGGAACGCGGGCAGATGGTTGGCAGCCTGACCGAAAACCTTTTGCTGCGCCATCTATCCAGTGGAGAACCTTTGACATCGATGGTGGTAGGCGATTTGCAAGGGCCTCCTTTCCCAAGACTGCAGGCCGATGCCCTGGCGCATGAAGTCTACACGCTTTTCAGTTCAGGCCAGTCCGCCGTCGCCGTAATGCATGGCGATAATTTAGAGGGTATCGTTACCAAGAGCGATTTGTTGGAATTCTGGGCGCACGTGCGCAGCGTTTAGAACCCGTTGCGGGACGATTTTGTGGGTCGATCTAGACGGCTCAAACTGATAACCCGCCGCTAATCGTATACATAGCTTCGTTGAAATGGCCCTGGTCGGGAGCGAAAGCGATAGAGAAGACGGGGAATGCCAGCCCATTGCAGAATGAGGTTGATATGTAGTCACCGACTTTATTCCTGCCGTTGGGCAACCATGATAAATCCATTGGCCCGGCCAGCGTGATCTTTTGTGTCCAGTGCGCTCCACCGTCTGTAGACGATACAAAACCTGGCGAGTATGGGCAATCGCTCGCGTCGCAGTTGAGCGGGTGATAGTAGAAAGCCAGGGCGAGATGCGCGCTGGCTCCCGAAGTATTTCTATCCACGCCAATGCCAGGGATGAGGTGGTCAATGCCACTGCCCGTTGGATCGGCTGGAATGAGCCGGGGCTGGGTCCAGTGGATGCCATCGGTAGTGGTGGACATGACAAGATCGTCCTCCGGTGGCCCGGCTGCCCGCGTATCAGCATGCGCTTTTTGGCCACCAGTATAGCGTATATCGTTATCTTCGCTGCCGCCTGTGGCATTGCAGTTCTTCTCAAACTGGCAATCTATCCATACCAGGTAAACTTTACCCGCGCCATCAATCTGGGCTGATGGCAGCACGTTCCCGTTAATGCTGGCGATGAGCGATGTTTTGCTCCAACTCCGACCGCCATCCGTGGAAACGAACGAAAGCAGGTTCATCGTTCCGTATCCGGCAATGGGGACAATCACGGTACCACCTGGTTGTACAAGAGGCTGCCCGCCAAGTCCGTGTGCCTTGTCAGCCGTTGTCTGCGGTTTGCCCCAGGTCTTTCCCCCATCAGTTGACGTGCTCATGAGGATCAGTCCACCGCTATCATCGTTATCCCACTCGGCATAACAATGACCATAAAATGGGCTGTTGTTACTGGCATCGCATGTGATCCAGTCTTTGTCGTAGTAGGTACTGCCACCCTCAATTACTTTATACGGTTTGCTCCAGGTCAAACCGCCGTCGGTCGAAAGATTAACGATCACCGCGTGTGTTTGCAGCGTTGATCCGCTGCCAACTTCGGCCAGCGAAGAGATGATCCAGGTATGGTGAGCGGCATCGTAGGCTACCGAGGGATCGCTCACGCGCGTATAGTGGCCGTCTACATAGAGGGTCGTTCCCGGTAAAAAGCCAGATTTCCATGTCAGCCCTCCATCAGTGGAGGTTGCCCAGCCGTTATTTGAACTGCCTCCGCCGGCAAAACGACCGGCTTGGAACGCCGTCACAATGGTTGAGCCGTAGCTGTAGGTGTCCGGTTCGACCTCTGTGGAATGCTGGCTATCCGGGTTAGTATAGGAGTCGCTGCTCAACTGCAATGGCTGCCTGTAGTAGTTGGAGGGCGTGCCGAAAATGACCGCTTTTCCAGCGGCAGGCAGGGGTATGACGTGCGCCATTACCAGCACGACCAGCAGGATGGTAGGTGCCAGCACTGCCCCCACTGGACCCAGCCATTTGTAGCGGCGCATGCGTAACTTTCGCATTGTCTCCTCAGTATTGCATCACGTTTCATACGCTTATGTTAACGATGCAATAGTATCATATTGGAGAATGTTGATACACATATACATGCTTATACACCGGTCGAGGTTCAATGCATACGCGGTTTACCTGATCTATTCAGGGCTGATCTCGCTGTCTACTTCTACGATCTTCGTTGTAAATATGGTATATCAGGTTGTACCCTTTTCATACCAGCCCCTTGAATGTATTACCTGCTAAGGGAAGACTCGCTTTTCAGCAAGGCTTGCAATCGTATTCGCAGTTCTGCTGGTTCTATCGCTGAAATATCTAAACATTGTACTTGAAGAAATGTCATGAAGTGCGCCAGGCCTCGCCCGAGAGCCTGCGCGAAATCCAGGTCGCTGCCTAACGCCTGGTCTTCAAGCCAGAATCCGTTGATAAGCAGCGTTGATGTTTTACGATCAAGTTTGGGGTCAAGGCGCGCCACGAGCCGGTCGTCATATAAAATGGGCAGCGTATAATAGCCCCAGCGTCGCTGTTCAACAGGCTTATATACTTCCCAGATGTATTCAAAGTCGAATAACTGGCTGGCGCGTCCTCGCGCGCTGACGATATCAAGCGGGGCTAGAAAGACGACCTCTTCTTTCGTCGTTGTGCTCAGCGGCTGCCATTCATGTGGAATATTTCCTGACTCAAGAGTTGATAGGAGTGGTACATCGCCTGTAAGCGCAAGCCAGCGATCTTTTGAGCCTTCGATCTTCAATGGGGTCACTTTATCTTGCGCTGAGAGCATCTTTAACCACTGGCTCGTTTCGGCACGGCTCACCGGGCGCTCTACAAAGCTTGAAAAGCCACTTCCCCATTTTGACTCGCGAATCAAACCAGAGAACGCCATTGATTTGCTGGCGAAGAAAATTTCCGCCTCTTCGTCGCTTGCCGCCCAATTGTGAGCGGCAGGCGCAATATTCTCGCGGAAGTCATAGACGCGCTGGAAACCTTCGCGATGGTGGATCATAAGTTCGCCGGTGAGCCATAGATAGAACATGGCAAGCGCCGAGTCTTTACGCCCACGATAATTATCGACGCGTGTTCGCCCACTGAAATTACGGTTGCCCAGAGGGCCGCGCGCGTGTATTTCAGCGCGTACCTCGTCCAGCAATACTTGATGCGGCGTTGCAAAGTCCGCCCAACGTCCGCCCTGTTCACGCCGGCGCATTGGAAGACGCCAGTACGGTAGTTCAGACATGGGGTAGATGAATAGCGCTCCGCCATAGTCAAAGAAAGCGCGCTCCTGGTAGAGAAGCTGTTCGAGTTGCGCGGATTGGTAATTTTGGATGCGCCCCCACAGCGTGATGTCGTGGCTACGCGCAATGACATTCAGCGGGTCCATCTGCACAGCTTCGACCGCTCGCAAGGCTTTCTCTGTGCCGTCTTTCCCGCTCCAACGGCGTCCCGGCCATAGTCCCTGACGTCCCAGCACGAAGCGCCGCGCGGTCTTTTTTGAGATGCTTATCGTCTCCATGCGCGTGAGTATAGCACATATGATCTAGGATGACAAGATGAAGCCAGGATAACCCACACG
>Ga0307372_10010525_pt1 | contig 12492 bp, 11 predicted proteins | sample OX1MG_FD_202533 | JGI IMG/M metagenome (GOLD analysis project Ga0307372, IMG submission 202533) | Soil microbial communities from Risofladan, Vaasa, Finland - OX-1 | ecosystem: Environmental > Terrestrial > Soil > Coastal area > Acid sulfate soil | place: Finland: Risofladan, Vaasa | collected...
CCTTCGTGCAGGCGGTCTACGACATCGACGTGCCGCGGATGGCGCGCGGCCGGGTCTGCCTGGTCGGCGACGCCGCGTTCGCGGTCCGCCCGCACGCCGCGGCCGGCACCGCCAAAGCCGCCGACGATGGCTGGGCGCTCGGTGAGGAGCTCCAGGCTGCCGGCGGTGACGTGCCGGCGGCGCTGGCGGCCTGGGAGCGCCGCCAATTGCTGGTCGGCCGGCAGCTGCTGGCGCGGACCCGCGAGATCGGCGACAGCTCGCAGTTCACCGGCACGTTCCTCCCCGGTGACCCCCGGCTCATCTTCGGCCTGCACGAACCAGGACACTGACCCAAGACCCGCATACCAGGGAGGCCTGCATGGCGACCACCATCTTGCACGAGGGCAGCTTCGACCGCGGGCAGTACGCGGGCGAGCTCGACGCGGCACCGGGCAACCTCGACGTGGGCACCAGGCTGTGGTTCGAGAACGACCGCATCCGGGTCTGGGAGGTCCGGCTGCGGCCCGGCGAGCGCGGCCCGTTCCACGCGCACACCCGCCGGTACTTCTGGACTGTGGTGGACGGCGGCATCGGCCGCCAGCGGACCGCCGACGGAACGGTGATCACCCGTGAATACCACGTCGGTGACACGAACTACTCCGAGCATTCGCCGGACGAGCCGCTGATCCACGACTTCGAGAACGCCGGCGACACCCCCATCCGCTTCGTCACCGTCGAGCTACTCGACTGACCCCTGTACCGGCCCCGCCACCGTGCTGGGTAAGCCAGGGGTATGGACCCACTGGCGGAGTACCGGCGTAAGCGGGACCAGGGGCGCACGCCGGAGCCGATGCCGGCCGGTCAGGGGCCGTCCGATGCCACGGGCGCGGCCGGCCGGGCAGCGCGGTTCGTGGTCCAGGAACATCACGCCCGGCGGCTGCACTGGGACCTCCGGCTGGAACGCGGCGGGGCGCTGGTGTCGTGGGCGCTGCCCAAAGGTGTGCCGGGCGACCCGGCGGTCAACCATCTCGCGGTGCACACCGAGGACCACCCGCTGGAGTACGCCGGATTCGCCGGCGAGATCCCACGCGGCGAATACGGCGCCGGCCAGGTCACGATCTGGGACCACGGCACCTACGAGGCGGTCAAGTGGCAGGACAGCGAGGTCAAGGTGATCCTGCACGGCCAGCGCCTGTCCGGCGGGTTCGCCCTGTTCCGCACCCACGGCGACAGCTGGATGATCCACCGGGAACGGGTGCCGCTGCCGGGCCGGATCGAGCCCATGCTGGCCCGCGCCGCGGACCTGCCGCCCGAGGACGGCCGGTGGGCGCATGAGATGAAGTGGGACGGCCTGCGCGCACTGGCCTATGCCGGAGACGGGCGGGTCCGGCTGCTCTCGCGGACCGGCCAGGACATCACCGCTGACTACCCCGAGCTGGCCGGGCTGGGGCGGGCACTGGGCCGCCGGCAGGCCGTCCTGGACGGCGAGATCGTGGTGCTCGGCACGGGCAGCTGGCCGGACTTCGAAGCGCTCCAGCAGCGCATGCACCCCCGCTCGGCGGCGGCCGCACAGCAGCTCGCCAGCAGCCTGCCGGTCACCTATCTCGCGTTCGACCTGCTCCACCTGGACGGCCGGCCGCTGCTCGACGAGCCCTACCACGCCCGGCGGGAGCTGCTGGACGGGCTGGGCCTGGAAGGGCCGGGCTGGCAGACCCCGCCGTCGTTCACGCAGGAGACGGGCGGGGATGTCCTGGCCGTGTCCCGCCAGCACGGCCTGGAAGGGATCGTGTCCAAGCGCCTGGCGTCCCGCTACGAGCCGGGCAGGCGGACCGGCAGCTGGCGCAAGATCAAGAACATCCGGCGGCAGGAGGTGGTGGTCGGCGGCTGGAAGCCAGGCGAGGGCGGCCGCACCGGCCAGATCGGCTCACTGCTGATCGGCGTGCACGACCAGGCCGGGCTGGCCTACGCCGGGCATGTCGGGACCGGGTTCAGCCAGCAGGCACTGCGGATGCTCAGGGAGAGGCTGGCGCCGCTGCGCCGGGACACCTCGCCGTTCGCCACCCCGGTGCCGCCCGAGCACGCCAGGCCCGCCGTCTGGGTGGACCCGGCGCTCGTCATCGAGGTGACCTTCACCGGGTGGACCCGGGCCGGCCGCCTGCGTGCCCCCTCCTTTCAGGGACTGCGCACCGACAAGGACCCGGCGGACGTGATCCGCGAGCCCTGACCGCGCAGCCGCGGCGAGCTGCTTCCACCGCGTCCCGATCCCGGCAATACTGCTGGTGACGCCTTTCTGAGCGATCCGCATATGGCCAGCACGCGACGCACACCTGCGAGCGAGCCCAGCCCGTCCGCGCAGGACGTAGGGCCCTGGGCGGGACGGCCAATGTCCCTGACCGCCGGCGCCGGCCGGGCCAGACCCTTGGGGATGGCGGGGCCATCGTTACTCCTGATGGGCGCGACGCCAGCACAAGACCGCAGCCGGTCCGGGTGACCGGGGGAAGAAGGGTCTGATGATGCACAGGCGTATCACGGGTCTGGCCGTGACGGCCGCCGCGGCCGGAACCGCGGCCATCGCACTGGTGCTGCCGGCCGGCAGCCTGGCCGGCGCCGCCACCACGGCCTCTCACCCGGGCATCCCCGCCATCTACACCACGCGGAGCGCCGGTTATGTCACCGGCGGCAGCTGGCGTTTCCGCTTTGTCCAGACCTATGTCACGGTGCCGCCGTGCCCAGCCGATCCCGGCAACAACACGCTCGCCTCTGCCGGGCTGGCCGGCGGCAGCGGATACCTGGCATCGATCGCCATCGTCTGCGGCGGCGGAGCCAGCAGTGTCGGCTATCTCGATCATCATTTCCGCAACGGGGCGTTCCGCCTGTCGCCCCGGGTCGGCGACGTCCTGAGAATCAGCGTCTACCGCGACCAGAAACGCAGCCGCGACTACTTCACCGTGGCCGATGTCTCGACCGGCCGGGCGCAGACGGTGGCGGTGACCACCGCCAGGGACGTGGTCTACCGGCACGCGGTGCTGGCGGTCTCGGTCGACAACACCAAGGTCAGCCGTCCCGGCCGTGATCTGCGTCTGTGGTCGTTCCAGCGGAGCAGGGTGACCAGCGGCAGCGGCGTCCGCGGCTGGCTCCGCGGCCCGTGGGCCACCCAGCGGCTGGTCGACACGGCCACCGGCACCGCCGCCGGCACCGTGATCATGAGCCCGTCCTACCCCTGGCGCAAGGGCCAGCATTTCGGCGTCTGGCTGCGCCACCACTGACCGGGCGGGCCCGATGCCCGGGCCGGCTGGCAGACGGCCCGGGCATCACTGTCCGCCGTGGCACCGGCACGGCCGGGGTGCGCGCCCGACCAGGCCGCCGATAACCAGCGACAGGATGGTCTCGAAAATGGCGTTGTCGCCCACCCCCGGCAGTTCCTGCCTGACCCGCCAGATGTGCGGGTGGTCGGCCTGCTCCACGGCCAGGTAGGCACGCGGCCACGCGTGCTGGCCGCCATGCTGCGCCCGGTCGCCCCGCTGCGCGCGCTCCTCCAGGGCGCTGCGGGCCCAGGCGAGTGCGAAGTCGCTGAGCGCACGGTAGACCAGGGCCGCCTCGGCGCCCTCGAATCCCGCGTCCAGGACGGCCCCGATCGCGATGTCCACGGCCCGCATCCGGACCGGGCGGTGGGCGGTGCAGCTGGCCGACAGCGACGCGGCCGCGGGGTGGGCCAGATAGGTGCGGTGCAGCCGCCTGACGGCATCGGCCAGCGTGCCGGCCCAGCACGGCTGCGCCGAGAACCCCGTCATCGCCTCCTCGATGAGCTGGTCGGCGATGGCCAGGACCAGGTCATCCTTGCTGGCGAAATGCCGGTAGACAGCTGTCGGGTCGGCGCCGAGCGCCCGCCCCAGCTTGGGCAGGCTGAACCCGTCCGTTCCCTCCTCGTCGAGCAGCCGCAGGCTCTCGGTGACGATCAGCTCCGGCGACAGGCTCCCCCGCCGCAGGCCCCGCCGGAGGCCGGCGGCTTGCGTGCTGGTCATCATCGTGCCTCCGGTGGTCTCCCCTGTGGCCTGCCGGCCATGTCCGGCTGAGTTTATGCTGGCAGGCGGCTTTGTCATAACCATTGACAATAATTTGGACGGCTGATCTAATCTCGGGCATCTCGCTCGTCAGGGAGGGCCGGGTGCAGATCAGCGACGAGGTTGTCTTCCACAACGGCACCGTCTTCGACGGCCACGGCTTCCTCCCCGGCGGCACCTGCGTCCGGGTGAGCGGCGGCGAGATCACCCAGGTCGGCCCGCCCGGACCGCTCGGCCGCGCCGAGCCCGTCGACCTGGCCGGCGGCACCCTGCTGCCCGGCTTCATCGACGCCCACGCCCACCCCGTCTTCGCCGGCGACCAGATGCGGCGCTGCGACCTGCGCCCGGCCACGACCGCGGCCGGCTATGTGGACATGGTCGCCGCCTACGCCGCGGCTCATCCCGCCGAGCCGTGGATCTCTGGTGGCGGCTGGTCCATGGACGCCTTCCCGGGCGGGATAGCGACCCGGCACGCACTCGACGCTGTCGTCCCCGACCGGCCCGTCTTCCTCCCGAACGCCGACGGCCACGGCGCGTGGGTGAACAGCCGCGCGCTCGCCCTGGCCCACGTCGACGCCTCGACACCCGATCCCCCGGACGGCCGGATCGAGCGCGACAGCGATGGCGAGCCGCTCGGCATGCTGCAGGAAGGTGCCGCCACCCTGGTGTCCCGGCTGCTGCCCGATGTGACCGAGGAGGACTGGTACGCCGCCCTGCTGACCGCCCAGGCCCATCTGCTGTCCCTGGGTGTGACCGGCTGGCAGGACGCGATCATCGACCGCTATGAGGGTGCGCCAGACCCGCTGGCCGCCTATCTGCGGTCCGCCAGCGCGGGCACGCTCACGGCGAACGTGGTCGGCGCCCTGTGGTGGGACCGGCACCGGGGCCTGGAGCAGCTCCCCGACATGCTCGAATCGCGCCGCACCGGGCAGGCCGGGAACTTCCACGCCACCAGCGTGAAGATGATGCTGGACGGCGTGGCCGAGAACCATACGGCCGCCATGCTGGAGCCCTACCTGGACGGCGACGGATGCTCGACCAGCCAGTCCGGCCTGGACTTCATCGACCCGGCTGAGCTGCCGCGCTTCGTCACCGCGCTCGACCGGGAAGGCTTCCAGGTCCACTTCCACGCGCTCGGCGACCGTGCGGTGCGGGGCGCCCTGGACGCCGTGGCGGCCGCCCGGGGGGCGAACGGCGACCGCGGCCCCCGGCACCACCTGGCCCACCTCCAGCTGGTGCACCCCGACGACGTCCTGCGCTTCGCCGGGCTGTCGGCGGCAGCCAACATCCAGCCGCTCTGGGCGGCCCACGAACCCCAGATGGACGAGCTGACCATTCCTTTCCTCGGGCCGCGCCGGGCCGGCTGGCAGTACCCGTTCCGGTCGCTGGAGGCCGCGGGCGCGACCCTGTGCGCTGGCAGCGACTGGCCGGTGAGCAGCCCCAACCCGCTCTGGGGGGCGCACGTCGCGGTCAACCGGAGCCTGCCAGCCCACGCGGGCGGGCGCGGCGGCGACCCGTTCCTGCCCGAGCAGGCCCTCAGCCTGGCCTCGGTCCTGGCCGCCTACACCTCGGGCAGCGCCATGATCAATGGCCTCGGCTCGGTGACCGGCACCGTCGCCACCGGCTACGACGCCGACTTCGCCGTTGTCGGCGCCGACCTCGCCCACGTCCCGCCGCAGGAGATCTGCCAGTCGCAGGTCACCCAGACCTGGTTCCGCGGCCAGCTCGTGTACGAACAGCACTGACCCCGCCCGGGGCAGCGCGATCAGGCAGGCTCGGCGGCGGCCACGATGAAGGCCAGGATCTCGGCCTCGTAGGCGATCTTGCCGTAGCGGCCGCTGGGGCCGACGTGTGCCCCGGGCCCGAGTTCGGGCCGGAACAGCACCCGGCCACCGCCGGCCGCCCGCAGCCTGGCCACCCACTTGGCCGGCTCGTGCACCAGCACCCGGGGGTCGTGCAGGCTGCCGGTGACCAGCAGGTCCGGCCACGGACCGGGCGGGATGTTGTCGCAGGGGCTGTAGGACGCCAGGTACGCGCGGGCGGCCGGCTCGCGCGGGTCGCCCCACTCGTCCCACTCGCTGATGGTGAGCGGGATGGTCGGGTCGAGCATGCTGGTGACGACGTCCACGAACGGCACCTCGGCCACCACCGCCCGCCAGCGCCCCGGCGCCATCGAGAAGACCGCCCCCTGGAGCAGCCCGCCCGCGGACAGCCCGCGGGAGACGATCGACCCGCCCGCCGCCCACCTCTGCTTGTCGAGCGCGTCGGCCACGGCGATGAAGTCGGTGAACGTGGTCTTCTTGCGGTCCAGCCGGCCCGCCAGCCACCACCGCCGCCCGCCCTCGCCGCCGCCGCGCACATGCGCGACCGCGTACACGAAGCCGCGGTCCAGCAGGCTCACCACCGGCTGGCCGAACTCCGGCCACTCACACGACTCGTACGCCCCGTACCCGTACAGCAGGCACGGCGCGGTGCCGTCCTGGGCCAGGTCCGCCCGGTAGGCGATGGTCACCGGGATGGGCGTCCCGTCCGGGGCCGGCGCGCTGATCCGCTCGGTCCGGTAGCCGGCCGGGTCGTAGCCCGGCACGTGCTGCCGCTTGCGCAGCCGCCACTCGCCGCTGGCCAGGTCCACGTCGTGCCAGGACGGCGGGTCGACGAGCGACTCGATGCGCACGGTGACCGCGCTCGCCGTGTACTCCTCGTTGACCCCCAGCGCGAGTGAGACCTCCGGCGGGCCGGCCTCGATCAGCCGTTCCTCCCCCGTCTCCCGGTCCAGCACCCGCAGCTGGGCCGCGGCCCCGCACCGCTGGGTGACCACCACGTGCCGCCCGAACACGTCGGCCGACACCAGCCTGGTGCCCGGCGTGCCGGCGATCACCTCGGCCCACTCCCCCTGGCCAGCCGCCGGCCGCCGCTGCAGCCGGAACTCCGCCGCGCCGTCGTTGGTGACCAGGTAGAACTCGCCCCCGTCCGGCCCGTCGCCGTGATCGGCCCGGTACTCCACCCCCTTGCTTCTTTCCTGCAGAACGAAGGGGTCGGCGCCGGTGCCGCCAGCCGGGATCACCCGCGTCTCGCTGGTGTCGCGGGAGGCGGTCTCGATGAAGATGTGCTGCCCGCTGCGGGCTGCCCGCACGGTGACCTCGAACCGCTCGTCGTCCTCGGTGAACACGAGCACATCGCTGCCGGGCCCGGCGCCGATCTGGTGCCGCCAGACCTGGCAGGGCCGGTAGGCGGCATCGGTCACGGTGTAGTACACCGACGCCGAGTCCGCCGTCCAGGCCAGGCCGTAGTAGGTCCGCTCGATCCGGTCCGGCAGGTCGGCGCCGGCACGCAGGTCGCGCACGCGCAGCTGGTAGACCTCGTCGCCGTCGAAGTCGGCCGAGTAGGCCAGCAGGGTGCCGTCCGGGCTGACCTCCCGGACACCAAGTGCCACGTACCCGCCGGCGCAGGCCGGGTCGTCCAGCAGCAGGTTCTCGTCGAGCAGCACCTCGGCGGCTGGCGCCCCCGGCTGGCTGCCGGCCGGGCCCCCGGCAGACTCCAGGGCCGGCCGGCGGCAGAACTGCTCCTGCTCGCGCCCCGGCAGGGTCCGGGTGAAGTAGGCGAAGTCCCCGCGCTGCCAGCTCACCGACTCCTCGGCCGGCACGACCCGGGCCGATATCTCGGCGGCGAGCTGCTCGCGCAGGTCCGCGGTGCGGGCGACCTGGTGGTCGTAGTAGGCGCGTTCGGCCGCCAGGTAGGCCAGCATCTCCGGGTCGCTGCTGTCGCGCATCCACGCATACGGGTCGGCCCCCGGCCTTACCGGCGCGACCGGCGCGGCCGGCGGTGCGTCTGGCTCACTCGGCATGCGCCGATGCTAGACGCCGGCGTCGCCGCGGGCACCGCGGACATGGCCGCGGGCACCGGTGATCGGCCTGGGTTTCCGGCCCGGCCGGGCCGGAAACCCAGGGCCGCCGCTCACCGTGGCATGCTGGCCCGCATGCGGCTGGCGGTACCGGTGGTCTGGAGCGAGGACTGCCTCCGGCACGAGCCCGGAGGCGAGGTGTGGCTGGGCGTGCGCGACCCCGGCACCGAGGTGCCGGCCCGGGCGCTGGTGCTGCGGGACGCGCTCACCGCGGCCGGGGCGCCGGTGGTGCCCGCCCGCGCGCACGGCGGCGAGATCCTGCGCGCGGTGCACGACCCCGGCCTGCTCGATCACCTGGCCAGCGTCTGGGCGGCCTGGGAGCAGGGCGGGTACCGGGCCGACCACGGTCGGGACCGGGTCGTCCCGTACGTGTTCCCGATCCCCGGCATGCTGGCCGGCCTGGCGCCGCGCACCCCGCCGGCCGTGCACGGCCGGGCCGGGCAGTACTGCTACGACACGATGACGCTGATCGGCCCCGGCAGCTGGGAGGCGATCCGGGGCGCGGCCGACGCCGCGCTGACCGCCGCGGACCTGGTAAGCGGCGGGGCGCCGGTGGCGTACGCGCTGTGCCGGCCGCCTGGTCACCACGTCACCCGCGCCGCCTACGGCGGCTCCTGCTATCTAAACAACGCGGCGATCGCCGCGCAGGCCCTGCGGGCCGCTGGCGCGGACCGGGTCGCCGTCCTCGACATCGACGCCCATCACGGCAACGGCACCCAGATGATCTTCTACGACCGCGCCGACGTCTGGTACGGGTCGGTGCACGTGGACCCCGGCGCCGGCTGGTTCCCGCACTACCTGGGCTACCCCGGCGAGCGGGGCCGGGGCGAGGGCGAGGGCGCCAACCTCAACCTGCCACTCGCGCCCGGCACCGGGGACGAGGGCTGGCTCGCCGCGGTGGACGCCCTGTGCGCCGCCGCCGCCGCACACCGCCCCGACGCCATTGTGGTGTCGCTCGGCCTGGACGCCGCCGAATCGGACCCGGAGAGCCCGCTGCGCGTCACCGGCCCGGGCTACCGGCAGGCGACCGCCCGCATCGCCGCCCTGGCCCCGCTGGTCCTGATCCAGGAAGGCGGCTACGACCTGCCAACCCTAGGCCAGCTGGCACTGTCCGCCCTCACCGGCGCCGCCCATCCCCACCCCTGACCCCACCCGCCCCACACACTCCGCCGCGTCCGCGTCCGCGTCAACATTTCATCGCTTGGGTGACGACAAACCGGTATTTATCGGACGCCAAATTGACTGGGGGCGGTGAAATGTCCTCCCCGTGCCCCCGCGGGGGCACGGGGAAGGGGTCAGGGCGCGAGGCGGTCCCGGTGGTGGGGGGCTGCCCAGTCCAGCAGGGGGCCGCCGGGGACGATGCGGGACGGGTTGAGCCGCGGGTGGGTGCCGAAGTAGTGGCGCTTGATGTGATCGAAGTTGGTCGTCCCGCCGAAGGCGGGCTGCTGGTAGAGGTCACGGGCGTAGGGCCACAGGTTCGGGTAGTCCACCAGCCGTCGCAGATTGGCCTTGAAATGGGTGACATAGACCGGGTCGAACCGGGCCAGGGTCACCCACAGCCGCACATCGGCCTCGGTGATGGCATCCCCGAACAGGTACCGCCGGGTGGCCAGCCGCTGGTCGAGGTCGTCCAGCGCGGCGAACAGCCGCGCCAGCGCGCTGTCATAGGCGGCCTGTGAGCCAGCGAACCCGCACTTGTACACGCCGTTGTTCACGTCGGCGTAGACCCGCTCGTTGAGCTCGTCGATCTGTGACCGCAGCGGCAGCGGGTACAGGTCCACACCGGGGGTGGCCCACTGCCCGAACTGGGTCGCCAGGTCGATGGTGATGTCGGGAAAGTTGTTGGAGACGATCCGTGAGCTCTGGCGGTCCCACAGCACCGGCACCGACATGTGCCCGTCATAGCCGGGCTCGGTCGCCTCGTAGGCCTCCCGCAGCAGCGTGAAGCCGTTCACCGGGTCCGGGGTGTAGCCGGGCCCGTCGCGGAACGCCCAGCCGCGGCCGTCCCGGACCGGGTCCACCACCGACAGCGAGATCACCTCCGCCAGCCCCAGCAGCTGGCGGGCGATGACGCTGCGGTGCGCCCACGGGCAGGCCAGGGAGACGTAGAGGTGATACCGGCCCGGTTCGGCCCGGTAACCGCTGGTGCCGTCGGCGGTGATCCGGCCCTGGAAGGGGTAGACCGGGCGGGCGAAGCTGCCGTCGGGTGCGGCCGGGGTCTTGGCCATGTAGTCGCCGTAGCGCGCGAAATCTGCCGGGCTGGCGATGGCACCGGTGATGGGCATGTGTGCTCCCTCCGCGTGTGGTTTCTCCCGCCCCGCCTATACCGCCGCTGTGCCGATGAGGCCCTCCCGCGTGACCAGGGACGCCAGCTCGTCCTCGCCGAGCCGCTCGGTCCCCGGCGGGCGCACGGGCAGCACCAGGTACCTGGTCTCCGCGGTGGCGTCCCACACCGCGACCTCGGTCCCCTCCGGCAGCGCCAGCCCGAACTCGGCCAGCACCGCGCGAGGCTCACGGACGGCACGGGACCGGTAGGCGAGGCTCTTGTACCAGCTGGGTGAGGGGCCCAGCAGCGAGACCGGGTAGCACGAGCAGAGCGTGCACACGACGAGGTTGTGCAGCCCAGGGGCGTTGGCCAGCACCTTGAGCCGGTAGCTCAGACCCGCCCCGCCGAACCCGAGCTCCGCGGCGGCCGCGTTGCCGTCCGCCAGCAGCCGCTCCGCGTAACCGGGATCGGCCCAGGCACGGGCTGCCATCCGGGCCCCGTTGACGGGTGAGGCGTCCCGGTACAGCCGGGCCAGGACCGCGTCGAGCTCGGCGTCGGTGGTCAGCCCGGCGGCGATGACCCGTTCCTCCAGCCGCCGCACCCGGGCCGCGACCGGCAGCTCCCCGTGGTCGCCGGCCAGATCGCCGTGCTGCCCGCTCATCAGCCGGCCTCTTCCAGGTAGGACTCCCACGCCTCGACGGTCACGACGTGGTCGCCTTCGCCCCACAGCTGCGCGGCGGGGAACCGCACCGTGTAGACCGGCTCGACCCGGGGCGGCACCAGGCCGCGGGCACCGTCGTCGGGCAGCGGCCACTCCCCGGTGCATTCGACGATCTCGCCGGTGTGACCGCGGACGTACCGGGGCAGCCGGGTGTGGTGGCCCGGATCGCCGGCCCGGGCACGCACCCTGGTCCCCGGCGGCAGGCTCACCGGACCCCCTTGCGGTCGAGCAGCGCCTCGATCGCGGCCAGCCAGCGCTCGTAGTAGCCGGCCGCCAGGTATTCCTGCGGGCTGATCCGCTCGATCGCGTCGCGGAACTCGTCGGTGGTGAACACCCCCCGGGCGCGCAGCGCGCCGCTCAGGGCGTAGACCCGCGCCTCCCAGTCGGCGTGGAACGGCTGGCCGTCGTCATCGCGGACGACCGGGCCGAACCCGCTCTGCCCGCCGACATCGTGGACCCTGCTCACCGACTGCCCCTTCCCGGCGCCGTGCCCGCCCTCTCCAGCATCAGCCATCGGGGCAGCCCGTGGGAAGAGGTACCCGGCCGGGGCAGCGGCTAGATGGAGTTCCCCGCCACGTTGTGAACGTGGCGGGGAGCTCGTCCTAGCTGACGACGCAGCCCGGGCTCTGGCCGGTGGCGGGGAAGGCCTTGGCCAGCGCGCCGGCGATCAGCCGCGCGCGGGCCGCGTAACCGGCGGATGTGTAGTGGGTCCCGTCCGAGATGAACCAGCGGGGCTTGGCCACCGCCCCCCAGTCGAAGATCCGCATGTTCGGGTACCGCGCGCAGGCCTGCCGCAGCGTGTCGTTCCACAGCTGCATGTTGGCCTCCGAATAGGGGCCGCTGTTCAGCAGCGTCTTGACGCCGACCCACATCACCGGCTCCCCGCCGGCGGCCGACATCATCCGCCGGATCCGCTCCATCCGTCCCACGTACGAGCCGACCGCGACGTCCGCGGTGTCGTCGGTCCCGAGCGCGATCACCCAGCAGCCGCGGAACCCTTCCCGTACCAGCGCCTTGGCCGCGTCGTACCCGTTGACCTGGCCGGGCAGCGTCTCCACCACCGAGCGCGCCCCGGAGATGTCCAGCCAGGTGCTCTTGACCCCGACGGCCGCGTAGCGGGCCGGGATGCGCTGGTGGCGGTTGGGCAGGTAGTCCGGGGAGTTCAGGCCGTCGGAGGTGGAGTCGCCGATGTGCGCGACGGCACGGCAGGACGTGTGCAGCCCGGCCAGCTGAGCCGGCACGCCCGTCTCCGGGCTGCCCGCCGGGGCGGCCGTGGCGGCTGGGGCCTTCAGCGCGGACCGGCTGCCGGTCGCGGGGGTCACCGTGATCCCGGAACCGGCGGCCTGGGTGCCCGCCGCACCGCTGCCCGTGCCGGAGCCGGGGATGGCCCCGCTCAGGCCGGCGCAGGCGACGGCCAGCACCCCGGACCCGGCCACGGCCGCGGTCCAGGCACGCAGGCCGGCGGCGCGCAGGCGCGACCGGGACGCGCGGACTCGCGCCCACAGCCGCCCCAGTGCCCCCTGGCGCACCGGTTCCTCCACGAACCGCCAGGACAGTGCGGCCA
>Ga0307372_10010529_pt1 | contig 12491 bp, 12 predicted proteins | sample OX1MG_FD_202533 | JGI IMG/M metagenome (GOLD analysis project Ga0307372, IMG submission 202533) | Soil microbial communities from Risofladan, Vaasa, Finland - OX-1 | ecosystem: Environmental > Terrestrial > Soil > Coastal area > Acid sulfate soil | place: Finland: Risofladan, Vaasa | collected...
TATACCGTCGGCTCGTGGGTCGGTCCTGTCGGGACGAAGCCCGTGATCGACGCAGGGAGCGCCGGCGAGTAGGCGACGCCGCCGGACTCGCGCGCGGGACAATCGTCGCCGTCGACGACTCTCCCCGCGCTGGTCCGCACCTCGACGAAGATCCCCGGCGCGAGGCCCGAGGCGGTGAACCCGCAGAACGATCTGCCGGACAGCGTGGACTCCTGGAACCCGGCTCCCGCCCGTCCGGCGGAGGCCTCGGTCCGCGACCCCGACGACCCCGCGTGGGCGGCGCCCGCGTCCGGCCCCGACGCGGACCGGGCTGGCAGGCGAGGCGCGCTCAGCGCGGCCTCGATAGCGACGTGCGAGCTCTCGAGCGAGATGTCGACCTGGTCGTACAGGAACGACTTGAGCTCGGCGTAGGTCAGGAAGTCGGCGACGACGAGCGCGAGCAACGCCACAGCCGCGACCGCGACGAGCAGCCGCGCTCGGAGCGACACCTATCCCTGCTGCTCCGGCTCGCGCAGCACGTACCCGACGAGCCGGATCGTGTGGATCAGCTGCGGCCCCAGCGCGTCGATCTTCCGACGCACGTATCGCACGTACGTCTCGACGATGTTCTGGTTCCCACCGAAGTCGTAGTGCCAGACGTGATCGATTATCTGGTCCTTCGAGAGCACGCGACGCGGGTTGAGAAGGAAGAGCCGGAGCACGTTGAACTCGGTCGCCGTGAGCTTGACCGGCGTGCCTGCGCGCCAGACCTCGTGGGTCTGCTCGTCGAGCTCGACGTCCGCGAAGCGTAGGCGCCCGTCCTCCTCGCTCCCCTGGGAGCGCCGAAGAAGTGCCTTCGTGCGAGCGACGACCTCGGCGAGAGAGAACGGCTTCGCGACGTAGTCGTCCGCGCCCGCGGCGAGCCCCTCGACGAGATCGTCAACCTCGCCTCGCGCCGTCAGGAAGAGCACGGGCACCTGGATCCCGTCTGCCCGCAGGCGGCGCGTCACCTCGAGCCCGTCGATATCCGGGAGCATCACGTCGAGAACGATCAGGTCGAACGACTCGTTCTGCGCACGAGACAGCGCTGAGTACCCCGAGGCCGCGACCTCCACCTCGTAGCCCTCGTAGCCAAGCACGGTCGCGACCGCGTCGCTTATCGACGGCTCGTCGTCGACGACGAGCACGCGTTGGCTCATGGCTCGGACCACCCCGGCCTCGTCGTACTCGCCATGCCTGCCTCCGCTCGGCTCGGACCACGCGGGCGCGGTGGTCGCCGCACCGGTGGCCAGCCTGGACCGGTGCGACCCGGCCAGACGACAGCGTATCGGGGGGCTTCCAGCCATGGGCGCGACCCGTTCCGTCGAGCCGCCCCACCCGCGGCCCCGCGAGCATCGCGCGATCGAGTGTGGGCGCCCCGTGTGCACGCGGGGAGCCAGCAGTGAGGCGCGGCACGACCGCTCGCGCTCTAGTGGGATCGGGTTCAGCCAGTGAGCTCCTTCACGAGCATGACGACGACCTTCCCGCCCGCATGGTCGAGCGTCCCGAGCTTCTCGTAGCCACGCGCGACGTGGAAGGCGAGCGAGACGTCGTTGGGCGGAGAGATGTTGACCTCGCAGCACATCCGCCCGAAGGGCCGGGCGTGCGCCTCCATCTCCTCGTAGATCGCCGCCCCGATACCCCGGCGGCGATGGCGAGCGGCGATCGCGATCCGGTCGAGGTAGAGGAACGAGGAGTACCGCTCCGAGAACCAGCGAAAGTTCGCGCTCACGTAGTCGGCTCCGGGAGCAAGGGCGAGAGCGAAACCCGCAACATCGTCACCAGCGCTCGCGACAAGTGCGAGCGCTGTGTTCGCGAGCAGCGCGGCCAGGTCGGAGGCGTCGAGCGGCGAGAGCGCCCACTCGGACTCAAGGTTCAGTTCGAGGATCGCGGGGATGTCGCGATCCCCCGCGCGGCGGATCTCCATCTTCCGGTCAGGGGCGCGCTGCCCGCAGAGCGGACCCGGTTCCCCATCCCCCTTTCGATCCGTGCATGCGGTTCTCCCGCATGTAGCTCACCGACGGTCCTGTTGGCAGGGTCACGCTGCCTTCGGGTAATAGGTAGTGACCATGAGTGTGTACCGGCCCTTGTCGCGGAGTCACGTGCGCATCCAACGGCCAGCCTGACCCGACCGCAGGTCGCGGGTGCGCTTCTTGGCGAGCTCGGGCGCCCGCCGCCTCTCGACGGCGAGCCGGAGGCCTGCTTGCGCGCTCTCGGGCGCCGGCTCGGGTAGGACGTGCACCGCTCGTCCTTTCCGGCCTCGAGGACGCAACACGGTCCGATGCTAGGCGGGCGAGCAGGCACGGTCGCGTGCCGGCCGCGACGGTCAGAGGACTTTCGAGAGGAAGGCTCTCGTGCGTTCGTGCCGCGGGGACGCGATGACTTCGCGCGGGACTCCCGCCTCGACGACGACGCCGCCGTCCATGAACACGAGCGTGTCGCCGACCTCCCGCGCGAAGCCGATCTCGTGCGTCACGACGACCATAGTCATGCCCTCCTCGGCGAGTGCGCGCATCACGTCGAGGACCTCCCCGACGAGCTCGGGATCGAGCGCGCTCGTCGGCTCGTCGAAGAGCATGAGTTTCGGCTCCATGGCAAGCGCCCGCGCGATGGCGACGCGCTGCTGCTGGCCGCCCGACAGCTGGTTCGGGTACGCACCGATCTTCGCCGAGAGGCCGACCCGGTCGAGGAGCCGGCGCGCGCGCTCCGCGACCACTGCGCGCGCCTCCCCTTTCACTGCGACAGGTGCCATGACTACGTTCTCGAGGACGGTGAGGTGTGGGAAGAGGTTGAAGCGCTGGAAGACCATTCCGATCTCGGTCCGGCGTCGGCACACCTCGCGCTCAGGAAGCTCGTGGAGGCGCCCACCGCGCTCCTCGTAGCCGACGAGCGTGCCGTCGACGTACAGGCGTCCCGAGTTGATCTGCTCGAGGTGGTTGATGCACCGGAGGAGGGTCGACTTGCCCGACCCTGACGGGCCGAGCAGGCACATGACCTCACGCGGTGCGACCTCGAGCGTGATGCCGCGCAGCACCTCGAGCGCGCCGAAACGCTTGTGCACGGACTCCGCCTTCACCATCGGCGTCGCCATGGGTCCTGTCACCTCACTGGGCTACTGAACGGGACACGGACGGGGCGCAGGTTGCGCCGCAGGCGCTGGAGAGGAGTCGGGGGCGGCGCGTACGAGGTGCCTCGCGCGTAGTAGCGCTCGACGTAGTACTGGCCCGCTGTGAGCACCGTGGTGAGCACGAGGTACCACAGGCTCGCCATGATGAGAAGGGGGATCGTCTCGTAGTTGGCCGCGTAGATCTGCTGCGTCGCGTAGAGCAGCTCGTAGACGGAGATGTACGCGACGAGCGACGTCGTCTTCAACATCGAGATGGTCTCGTTGCCCGTGGGAGGGACGATCACGCGCATCGCTTGGGGAAGCACGACCTTGCGCATCATGCCGAGGGACTGGGCCGCTTCGATCTGCCCGTGGTCCACGGCGAGGATGCCCGCCCGGACGATCTCGGCGTAGTACGCGCTCTCGTTCAGCCCGAGCGCGAGGAGCGCCGCGACGAGGGAGGTCACCAGAGTGTTCGCGCTCCCGTGCACGACCTGCGGGCCGAACGGGATCCCGAGCCCGATCTGGGGATACAACGCGGCGATGTTGTACCAGAAGATGATCTGGACGAACACGGGCGTGCCCCGGAAGAACCAGATGAACAGCCACGACGCCCCAGAGAGTATGGGATTGGGCGAGAGCCGCATCACCGCGAGGGTGACGCCGAGGACGACGCCGATGGCCATCGACGCGGCGGTGAGCTCGAGGGTGAGCCCGACACCATGGAGAACCGGCGGCGCGAAGAAGTACGTCCCCACGTAGTGCCAGCCGAACCGCGAGTTCGTCGCGAGGCTGCGCACGAGCATCGCCGCGAGGACGAGCACACAGCCCGTGACGACCCAACGCCAAGGACGGCGAAGGGGCACCGCCCGGATCTCCTCCGGGTGGTGCCCCTCGCCGCGCTCCATCTCCCCGCGCCCCTCGCCGGCCGCTGGTCGCTCGCTGCTAGTTGATCGCAGGGTTCGTGATGGCTCCGCTAGAGACCCCCCACTTCGCGAGGATCTTCTTGTATACGCCGTCCTTCATGAGCACCTTGACTGCGGCGAGCGTCGCCTTGTCGAGGGTCGAAGCCTTCGGGAAGGCGATCCCGTACGGCGCGACGGAGAACGCGCCGCCGTCGAGCTTGAACTGCCGGTGCGACTGCTCCACGATGTACCCGGCCACCTGGGAGTCCGCGAAGCCGAGCTGGGCCCGGCCACTCGACACCGCGAGGTTCGCCGCGTTCTGGTTCGGAAACGCGAGCACCGTCACGGCCTTCTTGCCCGCCTTCTTGCACTCGGTGTTCGCGGTGCCAGCGTCGGTCTGCTCGGTCGTGCCGCTCTCGACCGAGACCGTCAGCCCGCACAGCGTCTTCAGCCCGTTCAGCTTGAGCGAGCTCGAGGACTTCACGTAGTAGCCCTCACCCGCCTTGAAGTAGGTGACGAAGTTCACAACCTTTTCGCGCGGAGCGGTCACGGTGAACGACGAGTTCCCGACATCGAACTTGCCCGATTGCAAGGCCGGGATGATGTTGTCGAACGTCGCCTGGATCCCCTCCCACTTCACGCCCATGACGGCACCGAGCGCGACGTTGAGATCGGCGTCCATGCCGACGATCGTCCTGCCGTTCGGCGCGACGAACTCGTCGGGCGCGTAGCTCGCGTCCATCGCGACCTTGACCACGCCTGCGCGCTTGATCGCGGCAGGCACGAGAGCGGCGACCGCCGCGTCCTTCGGCGGAGTCGGGATCGCCGCGGTCAGCGGGCGACCGCTCGCCGCGGCGATCGTTCCGGCTCCGGCGGCGACGACAAGCGCGGCGGCGGCAAGCGCGGTCGGGACGATGCGAGACCTCGGGTACGTCCAGTGCACGGCGTTCATGGAATCCTCCTGGTGGAAAGTACGGCTATCGCTGGTCTTCGGCGAGGCGCCCGAGGTGGACGACGGCACACCGGGCGCGAGCGGCTCCCCCGCCGCCGTGGCCGGGCACTTCGGCACGCGTGGATCTCGGCGACCCGCCGACCTGTCTGCAACCGCCGGATCTTAGCGAGCAGGCGCCGCCGAACCAGGAGAATCTGACGTGAACCAGCAGGGGCGGCTCGAGACGGCGCACAGGCGACTCGCGCACCGCGTCTGCGTCAGCGCGCCAGCGCGTCAGCGCGTCAGCGCGTCAGCGCGTCAGCGCGTCTGCGTCAGCGCGTCTGCGTCAGCGCGTCTGCGTCAGCGCGTCAGCGCGCTCTCGGTCGCTCCGGACAGCAGCTCGCACGCGCGCCAGCAGTACCACGCGGCCACGGAGCGGAACGGGCGGAAGGTCTCGCCGAGAGCCTCGAGCTCGCGTTCGGTCGGCGTGGGTACCGCCCATGCGAGCCCGTAGCCCCGGCGCACCGCGAGATCGCCTGTCGGCCACACGTCGAGACGGCGGAGCTGGAACATGAGGAACATCTGCGCTGTCCACGGCCCTATGCCGCGCACGGAGCACAGGCGGGCGACGATCTCGTCGTCGCCTTCGCGCGCGATCCGCCTGGGATCGAGCTCGACGGCACCCTCGAGCACCTTCGCGGCGAGGTCGCGTAGCGAGAGTGCTTTGTTCGCCGAAAGCCCCGCCGCGCGGAGCGCGTCGTCGGGCAGGCCGGCGACGGCCGCCGGAGACACGGTCCCGCCGAGAGCGGTGACGAGACGGTGGTGGATCGCGCCGGCCGCGGCGCCGGCGAGCTGCTGGTAGACGACCGACCTCACGAGCGCGGCGAAATGGCTGTCGTCCCGGCGGCCGAGCCGCGGCAGTCCCGAGGCGACGACCAGCCCGTCGATCACACGGTCTCGGTCCGCGAGGGTACGCGCGGCCGCGCGATGGGTCACACGCGGTCCGGTCACGGTCGTGGAGTATTGCGCGTCGCCCGGCCGGTCGCCCGCCGGAGCGCGGCAGTCGACATCACCGCGTCGCGTGGTCTACTTGCAGCGTGGCACTACGACCTCGCGGGACCGACCCGAGTCGCCCGCCCTTCGCCCGCAGGATCGCGAACCTGGGTGCCGTCACGAACCTTCCCCGGACTCTCGAGCGCATCCACCGCTCTCCGGCCGCAGCGGCCCGCCTCGACGTCGCCGGCCATCCGGTCGCGTATGTGCGGGATCTCGACACCGTCCGCTCGGTCCTCGACTCTCGCGCCCCGGGCATCGCGGAACGCGGGCGGTTCTTCGAGGACATCAGCCGGGTCATCGGGACGACCTCGCTCGTGACGTGCGTAGGCGCCGAGCACCGCCGGCTCCGGCGTGCCGTCGCCCCAGCGTTCCGCCCAGAGCAGGTCGCCCATTACGCGTCGACCATGATCGCCGCCACCGACGCACAAAGTGGCGAGTGGCGCGACGGTGAGCGGATCGTCCTCGGCGACGCGATCGGTCGGCTCACGCTCGACATCGCGGCGCGGGCGCTCCTCGGGCTCGACGGAGCAGATCAGGCCGAGGACTTCATGACCGTCCTCGAGACAGGGTCCCGCATGTTCTATCGGCTCGCGCTCCCCCGGAAGATCGCCGACCCCCTGTGGCGCTCGAGCCTCAGCCCGGCGAACCGGCGCCTGCGCGCGGCTCAGGGGCGTATCGACGCGCTCGTCGGTCGGGTCCTCGACGAGCGCCGTGGGGCGGGCGGCCCCGCGGTGGCGTGCCCGGTGAGCGTGCCCGGAGGCGCCGCCCGGCCGCAAAGCCTTCTCGACGTGCTCCTCGAGATCCGCGACGCCGACGGTGCGCCGCTCAGCCCGCAGGAGCTCCGCGACCAGGTCGTGACCTTCCTGTTCGCCGGGCACGAGACGACGGCCCAGGTGCTCACGTGGCTGTTCGTCGAGCTGTCGCTCCACCCCGATGTCGAAGATCGCCTCGAGCGCGAACTCGACAGCGTGGTCGGTGCTCGGCTCCCCGAGCCATCGGACCTCGAGCGCCTCGCGTACGCGCGCGCCGTCGTACGCGAGACGCTCCGGCTCCACCCTCCCGCGTGGTTCTCGAGCCGCGAGACGACCGCCGACACGGAGATCGCAGGATGCCCGGTCCCGAGCGGAGCGCTCATCGTCGTCAGCCCCCTCGCGCTCCAGCGCGACCCCGCGTGGTGGCCGGACCCACTCCGCTTCGACCCGGAGCGGTGGACGGGAGGCCGCGCCGTGCCGCCCGCGTACCTCCCGTTCGGCTACGGGCGTCGAACCTGCATCGGAGCGAGCTTCGCGCTCGCCGAAGCCGTCGCCGTGGTCGCGACGGTGCTCTCGACCTGGCACCTGCGCGTCGACGATCCGGAGCGCGTCCGAGCGCGCGCCTCGGTGACGCTCCGGACACGTCGCCCCGTCGTCGCACGGCTCGAACGGCGCCGACCGAGAGCGACGGAGTGAGATGCGACCACGGCGCCGGGAGCGACCGGCTCGCGACGGCGCGGGCGTACCTCTCTCCCACCTCGAGCCGGCCCGATCCCGAGGCGTCGGCGAGCAGCACGAGGAGCGCGAGCAGGTCCACCGGACCGTCGAGCTCCCCGAGGAACCGTTCGAGGTACCGACGGTTGTACAACCCGGTGACCTGGTCAGCATGGAGCCGGGTCGCAGCGAGCTCCGAACGGAGGGTTGTGCGCCGCTGCTGACTCGCGTCGACCGAGCCGAGCAGATGGTCGGCCGCCGACGCGAGCCTGAACTCGGCGTCGGAGACGGGGATCGCTGCGCTCCAGTCCACGCAGGCCTCGGCGCTCGTGACCACGCACGTCGCGCGCGACGAGCGACGCCGCGTAGGCCCCCCGCACGGTCAGGAGGACCTAGTCGCGACCCCGCGGGTCGCCTGGAGCGAACGACACCCCTTCGACGCCCTCCGGGAGGCGCCCGAGCGCGCCAGCGAAGCCGACGATCACGGTGCGACCCGCCGCCGCGAGGCGTCTGTAGCGCTCCACCTCGTCGGCGAAGTACGCGCTGTGCAGGAAGAGCCCGACGAGCAGCCCGGGACTGTCGCCCTCGGGCCTCGGCGCTCCGACCACCGGGCGACGACCTACAGCAGAGACGACCTATCGGCGTACGGGGCGGGTGCGGCGCTGCTCGCGACCGGGGTCAGGCCGCGTCCGAGCGGCGCTCACCCGACCCCTCCTCGCTGGGATCGGCCGCGACGGGCGCCGTGGCCGGATCTGCGTGACCCGTGGCCCGCGCCGCGGTGGCGAGCCGCGCGGCGGCGAGCTCGGGTGCGACGTAGCACGTCCGGATGCCCGCGAGCTCATAGCCGGAGTGGCGGGCCGTGCGCGGCGTCACGTGCACGTGGGGATGGCCGGACTCGTGGACGACGAGGTTGTAGGCGACGGGGCCGAGCACCGCGAAGAGCGCCCGAAGCGCGGCAGCGATCCCTAGCGCGACCGCGCCGGGCTCTGCGCGGCGGTGGCCCGACAGGACGACCGTCTGGTCGTAGTCGATCGCAGGTGCCTCGGGAACCACGATCCGCGCGCCATCGACGCGAGCGACGAGCCGCTCGGCGGACAGCTCCTCGCACAGCACGCACCGCCCCTCCTCGAGAGCCCCCGACTCGGCACGGCTCCCCGGGTCCTGGCCCGGGAGGCCGATCACCTGCCCGTGGGGGTGCGGCTGGGACGAGCCGGCGTTGACTCCGTGGTTGACGAAGACGAGGGGGAAACGACCTGCCGCACGCTGCGCATCGGCTCGAGCCAGCAAGAGCGTGAGGGCGGACGTCGCCTCGCCGGGGTCGAGCGAGCCGAGGTGCGCATCATGGAGGTCAGAGAGGATGACGACCTCTGCCGCGTCGCGCTCGACGGTGTGGGGCCACCGATTCTGCAGCGCGAGGGAGGACCACGCACGATGCCGGTCCGCTCCGGCGACACGCGCGGTCTCCTCGCCGGCGCTCGACACGTCGCGGTCCATCTGCTCGGGGCAGAACGGGCATGGTCTCGTGCCGACGGGCAGCTCGAGCCCGATCACCGTGGGATCAGCGGCCTTCACCGTCTCCCAGGTCGGGACGACGAGACTCGTGAGACCGGTAAGGCGGTCGTGCCGCAGGTCCGCCGAGCCGGCGCCCGCGCCGGAGGCCGCGCCGGCTATCGCCATCGCTGCCCCGCCATCGCCAGATCCGTCACCTTCCATCACCATTACGTTACGGTCACATCGCGCGTCTCCTCCAGCGCGTCGCCGCTCGCGACCCTCACCCGGAGGCGGCTCAGTGCACGCGCGCCAATGCACGCCCTCGGAAGGATCCCCTATGCAGAGAGCTGCGCACCCGCCGCTCTCTGGCGACGCTGGTTGCTCGACCGCATCTGCGACGACTGCATCGTCACGTCTGTGGACGAGGCAGCCACGACGCGTGACCCGTGATGCGTCACACGGTGGCCGGGCTCACGCCAGGCCACCGCCCCTACGGGTTCTTGGTGAAGACGAGGTGCAGGACGATCGTGCTCTTCATCGACGCCATGCCCATCTGGTTCCAGGTGATGCCGTACTCCGACCGGTCGATCTCGACTGCCGCGTCGAGTGTCGCCTCGCCAACGACCGCGAGCGCGACCCGGGCGGGAAAGCTGACTGGGCGCGTGACCGCCCGCACCGTGAGCGTGCCTGACACGCCCACTCCGTCGCCGGTCGGCGCGAGCGAGCTCACGCGAAACTCGATGTTGGGATAGGTATCGGACGAGAAGAAGTCGTCCGACCGGAGGTGAGTGTCGCGCTTCGCGTTCTTCGTGTCGATCGACGCGGAGCCGACCGTCACGTGACCTGTCGCCGTGCCGTCGGTGAAGACCTCGCCCGATGCGTCGAGCGCCCGGAATAGGCCCTTTACCTGGACGAGTCCCCACATGCTCTTCGCGCGCAGCGCGGCCGTCGAGCGCGAGGCGTCGAGCACCCACGTGCCCGTCAGCTCTCCCGAGGTCAGCTGCTCCTGCAGCACAGTGCCGCTCCCGCGGTCGTTGCCTGCCATGCTTTCTGCTCCTCCGGACCGTGGGTCACCCGTCCAAATAGTTTTGATCTCGCAACAATATAGACTACGGACGTGTCCGCGTTCGAGCGGACGGTGTGACCGGTGCGGAGCAGGTGATGACGAACGAGCAACGAGACAGCGGACACTCGGCGATGTGCGTGCTGCTCATGGGCCTGTTCCCGCGTGTCGTGCGCAAGATGCGCCGCTACCAGGACAAGACGACACCGAAGACCCGGGCGGCGCTCGGGCCGCGGCACGTCGCTGCCCTCGAGCAGCTCCGCGGCGAGCCTCTCGGGGTCGGCGAGCTCGCCTCGCGCCTCGACCTCACGCTGTCCACCGTGAGCGGAGTCCTCGCCGATCTCGACCGCGCAGGCTTCGTAGAGCGCGCCGTCGACGACGCGGACCGGCGACGAACGATCGTGCAGGTCGCACCCGGACGCCGTGCGCTCGTCGAGGAGTGGCTCGACGGCGCTGCCGCGCCCCTCTCGCGAGTCCTCGCCCAGCTCGAGGAAGACGAGCGTGCCGCGTTCGTGAAGGCGATGGGGCTGCTCGAGGCCGAGCTGACCGCCCGGGGGGACGCGGAGCCACCCCACGCCGGGCGGCGCCACCGATAAGCACGTGCGGGGACCAACCCGGGATGTGCTGGATCAGGTCGGGGCCCGCTGCGGCGTCAGCGGCCCGCCGCGTATCCCGTCATCCCCCGTGGATTGGCTCCGGCGGACAACACCGCAGAGCGGGGATCTCGGCCGACGGCGCAGAGCCTGCCGAGACTCCACTCACCCGCACGGTGCACGCGATGCCCGCGCCGCTCGAGCCCACGCAGGATGCCCTCCCCGATACGGTCCTCGACGTAGAGGCTGCCGGGCTCTGCGAGGCGCGGGTGGAACGACGACGGAAAGCTCTCGGTGTGCAGTGCGGGCGAGTCGATGGCATCTTGGATGGCGACTCCCGCCCCGAGATGGCGGAGAAGGAAGAGAAGCTGCCACTGATCCTGCTGGTCACCACCCGGCGTTCCGCAAGCGAGCACCGCATCTCCATCGCGTGTGACGAGGGTCGGAGAGAGCGTCGTGCGCGGCCGCCTTCCCGGAACGAGCGAGGATGCCACGCCCTGCTCGAGCCACGTCATCTGCAGGCGCGTCCCGAGACAGAAGCCGAGCCCCGGGATCGCCGGCGAGCTCTGCAGCCACCCCCCGCTCGGCGTCGCGGAGACCATGTTTCCCCACCGGTCGACCACGTCGACATGGACCGTGTCCCCGCGGGTCGCACCCGAGCGGTCGACGGTGGGCTCGCCCGCCGTCCCGGGAAGCTCGGCGACGTACGACGGGCTCGCGCTCGCCGCGAGGAAGCTCGCGAGAGCGCGACGGGCGAGCCGAGGGACGCGCCCGTCGGGTGATCCTGGACGGAGCTCGAGCGAGGCGCGCTCGCCGACGAGTCGGGCACGCTCGCCGGCATACGACGAGGACAGCAGCGCCATGATCGGCACGTCGCCGGAGTCGCCGTACCAGGCCTCGCGATCCGCGAGAGCGAGCTTGAGGCACTCGGCCACGATGTGGGCCCCTTCCTCGGTCCCCGGGTCGGGAACCTCGGGGCCGACGAGCGCGTCGAGGATCGCGAGGCTCTGAAGGAGCACGGCGCCCTGACCCCACGGTCCTGTCTTCGCGACGCAGTAGCCGTGCCAGTCGAGAACGAGCGGATCCTCCCAACCGCATGCGAAGCGCGCGAGGTCCTCGCCGGTGATCACCCCAGGGTGCCGCTCACCGCTCGAGTCCTGGAACGCGCGCCGAGCGAAGGAATCGATCGCGTCGGCGACGAACCCCTCCCGCCACGACCGACGCGTCGCGTCGATCCGCGACTCGCGATCGTGGCCGGCCGACTCGCCCTCGCGCACCAAGCGCTCGAGCGCCGCCGCCCAGGCGGCGTTCACGAAGCGGTCCCCTGCCCGCGGCGGGCTCCCTCCGGGCAACCACAGCTCGGCAGACGTCGTCCACTGCGTCCGGAACAGGTCCTCTACGGCGGCCACGGTCGCCGCGACGCGCGCTCCGAGAGGGTGCCCCCCTCCCGCGTACTCGATCGCATAGCGCGCTACGTCGCGCAGATCGAAGCTCCCATGGTCTCGCAGAAGCACGAGCCACGCGTCGAACGCACCCGGCACCGTGGCCGCGAGCAGCCCCGCTCCGGGCACGAGCTCGAAGCCGAGTCCCTCGAAGTGTGCGGCCGTCGCCGCCGCGGGAGCGGGACCTTGGCCCGCGAGGACGCGGGGACGAGGATTTCCCGCGATCGAGACGATCGCGGGCACCTCGCCGCCGGGACCGTTGAGGTGAGGCTCCACGACCTGGAGGACGAGCCCAGCCGCGACCGCCGCGTCGAACGCGTTCCCGCCGGCCTCGAGCACCGACATCGCCGCTCCGGACGCGAGCCAGTGCGTCGAGGAGACCATGGCGAACGTCCCACGAAGCGTCGGTCGAGTCGTGAA
>Ga0307372_10010531_pt1 | contig 12489 bp, 9 predicted proteins | sample OX1MG_FD_202533 | JGI IMG/M metagenome (GOLD analysis project Ga0307372, IMG submission 202533) | Soil microbial communities from Risofladan, Vaasa, Finland - OX-1 | ecosystem: Environmental > Terrestrial > Soil > Coastal area > Acid sulfate soil | place: Finland: Risofladan, Vaasa | collected...
CCTGCATCGCCGCCAAGCGCTTCATCGTCGCCGAAGAAATCGCCGACAAATTCGAACGCGCGTTCGTGGCGCAAATGGAAAAACTGAAATTGGGCGATCCCTTCGATGAAAAAACCGATGTCGGCCCACTGGCCACCGCCGATTCGGTCACCTCGCTGGATGCCGACGTTGCCAGCACCATCAAGGCGGGCGCGAAACTTTTGACGGGCGGCAAACCCGCCGATCGCCCCGGATTTTTCTACCTGCCCACCGTCCTGACAAATATTCCGAAAAATTCTCCGGCCTACGCCGAGGAACTGTTCGGTCCCGTGGCCTCCATTTTTCGCGTGAAAAATATCGATGAAGCGATTCGCATCGCCAATGACTCACGGTTCGGGCTCGGCGCCAGCGCCTGGACCAACGACAAAAGCGAGCAGGAACGCTTCATCAATGAGCTGGAAGCAGGCATGGTCTTCATCAACCAGATGGTGGCTTCCGATCCTCGGGTCCCATTTGGCGGTGTAAAACGGTCCGGAGTTGGCCGGGAACTCAGCACTTACGGAATCCGCGAGTTCGCGAACGTGAAGACAGTCTGGGTGAAGTAGGGCCGAGAAAAAAGAAAGAGGGATTGCGCGCAGGGGCCAAAATTGGTATAGTGGTCTGACCACAGAACCTCACCGCCAATTTCATTTGGCATGACGTCCTCTGGCGCAGGTCGTTTCTTGGCAATCTGTTGGGGGTATTTTTTGTATTATAAGGTTATCCAGACTTCGCGTCTTTACGAGCAGATCGTGCGGCAGATTGAGGAGTCGATCCAGAAGGGTGCGTTGAAGGAAGGCAGCCAGCTTCCCGCGGAGCGCGATCTTGCCCAGCAGTTTGGCGTCAGCCGGACGGCGGTTCGGGAAGCCATCAAGGCGCTGCAGGAAAAGGGGCTGGTCGACGCGCTCCCCGGCCGTGGAACGTTTGTCACCAACGGAACTTCCAATTCGATGCGCCGGTCCCTGGACCGGATCATCAAGAGCGGCGAGACGGACGGATGGGCGTATCTGATGGAAGTGCGGGAAATTCTTGAGCCTGAGATCGCGGCGTTAGCGGCGGTTCGCGCCGGCGATCAGGAAATTGCGACGATGAGGGAGGTTTCCAGCGTCATGGACCAGGCGGGGCTGGACCCGGATGCCTTCATCGAAGCCGATCTGGATTTTCATCTGGCGCTGGCCGAAGCTGCGGGGAATCCGATTGTTCTGTCGCTGATCGATTCCATCGTGGGATTGCTGCGCGAGCAGCGGCTGCGGATTTTCCATGTTCACGGCGGCGCCGAGCGCGGGCAGCAGCATCACAAACGCATTCTCGATGCAATGGAACGGCGCGACCCGCAGGCGGCGCGCGCCGCGATGAAGGCTCATCTTTTGCAGGTACGCGAGGATTCGCGCAATTCACCGCAACTCACCGGATGATCAGGCCGAACGCGCCTGAGAACGGATCTGATTCAGGAGACTTCTGCAAATGGCGAATCTTGGGTTCATAGGACTTGGGGCGATGGGCAGCCAGCTCGTGAACCGGCTGCTCGACAAAGGCCATAGCGTGACAGGCTACAATCGCACGCGTTCGAAAGCGCAGTGGCTGATCGATCGCGGCATGAAGTGGGGTGATTCGCCGCGCGCCGTCTGCGCCGCGACGGACGTAATATTTTCCATGGTCACCAACGGCGATGCGCTGACCGCGATTGCCGAAGGGCCGGACGGGATGCTGGCCGGACTCGGTTCCGGAAAAATTCTGGCCGATATCAGCACGGTAAGCCCCGCGTCAAGCCGCGCGCTCGCCGCCAAGGTGCGCGAGAAGGGCGCCGACATGGTCGACTCCCCCGTCTCCGGCAGCCCTATCACGATTCAGCAGGGAAAACTTTCCATCATGGTCGCCGGACGCCGCGAGACATTCGAAAAAATAAAACCCGTGCTGCAGGACATGGGCCCCAAGGTCACCTACGTCGGCGACAACGGCCTCGCGCTGGGCATGAAAATCGCCGCAAATCTAAGCCTTGCCGTGCAGATGCTGGCGTTCAGCGAAGGCGTATTGCTCGCGGAAAAGAGCGGCATCCCCCGGGAAATCGCCGTGGAAGTGCTGGCGCACAGCGCCATCGGCTCGCCCATGATTCAATATCGCGGCCCATTCGTGCTGAAAATGCCGGACGAAGCGTGGTTCAACGTCAACATGATGCAGAAGGACATGCTGCTGGCGCTGGACATGGGGCGAAAGCTCAATGTGCCGCTGCCGACAACCGCCGCGACCAACGAATTCCTTACGGCGGCGCGCGGCATGGGCCTGGAGAAAAACGATTTTGCCGTGATTTTTAAAGTGCTCGCTAAAATGTCGGGGATAGAAAAATGAAAACCGAAACGAAAATTGAAGGCGCAGGTTCCGGGCTCAGCAGCGAAACGTGGCTGCACATGTACCGGCAGATGGTGGCCATCCGCCTGTTTGAAAATCAGGTGAATGAGCTGTACACCCGGGCCGTGATGCCGGGCCTGGCTCATCTTTACATTGGCGAGGAGGCCGTGGCCGTCGGGATTTGCGAGGCGCTGCACCGCGACGACTACATCACCAGCACGCACCGCGGGCACGGGCATTGCCTGGCCAAGGGCGCGTCGCCCGATCGCATGTTTGCGGAACTTCTGGGCAAGGAAGCGGGCTACTGCCGCGGCAAGGGCGGCTCCATGCACATTGCCGACCCGGCGAGCGGAAATCTGGGGGCAAACGCGATCGTGGGCGGAAGCGCGGGTATCGCCACGGGCGCGGCGTTTACCGCCAAGCAACTCGGCACCAAACAGGTCGCCGTCTGCTTCTTTGGAGAGGGCGCGCTCGGCCAGGGACTGCTGTACGAAGTGATGAACCTGGCCAAGCTCTGGGATTTGCCCGTGATTTACGTCTGCGAAAATAATATGTACAACGAGTACACGCATTATTCCGAAACCACGGCAGGGGAAGTGCTGGCGCGGCCGGCGGCGTTCGGAATTCCGTCTGAAAGCGTGGACGGGCAGGATGTCGGCGCCGTGTACAACGTGACCAGTCGCATGGTCGAGCGGGCGCGCGAGGGAAAAGGCCCGTCGTTCCTTCTGGCCAACACCTACCGCTATCACGGCCACCATGTCGGCGACGTGAGCCGCGAATACTACCGGGCCAAGCAGGAAGAGCAACAGTGGAAGGGAGAACGCGATCCGATCCAGTTGCTGGTCGACCTGCTGCTGAAACAAAAAGTGGCGACGCAAGCCCAGCTGGATGAAATCCAGGCGCAGGTGAAGACGGAAATCGACGCCGCGGTTGAGTTTGCCCTGCAAGCGCCGTATCCGGGCGTGGATCAGGTGGGGGAGGATGTGTATGCCTGAAGTGGCCGTACGGGAACTGACAATGGCGGAAGCCATTCGAGAGGCGCTGGCCGAGGAATTGCGGCGCGATTCGCGCGTGTGCATTATCGGCGAAGATGTGGCCGAAGCGGGCACGCCCTTCAAGGTCTTGTCGGGGCTGGTGGAGGAATTCGGAAAATCCCGCGTGATCGACACGCCGATTTCGGAAGCAGGCTTCACCGGAATCGCGGTCGGGGCGGCGATGACGGGACTGCGTCCCGTGGTGGACATCATGTTCGGCGATTTCCTGACGCTGACGATGGATCAGATGGTGAATCAGGCGGCGAAAGTGCATTACATGTCGGGAGGCGCGTGGAAAGTACCGATGGTGATGCGCACGACGCTGGGAGCGAGCCGCCGCTCGGCGGCGCAACACTCGCAATCGCTGCACGCGTGGGTCAGCCACGTTCCGGGCCTGAAAGTCGTGCTGCCCTCGACGCCCTACGACGCCAAAGGCCTGATGAAATCGGCGATTCGGGACGACAATCCCGTAATCATTTTTGAAGACAAGATGATGTTCCGGTTCAAGGGTCCCGTGCCGGCCGAGGAGTATACAATCCCCCTAGGCCTCGCCGACATCAAGCGCGAGGGCGAAGACATCACGATTGTCGCCACCAGCAGCATGGTGCAGGTGGCACTGGGGGCGGCAAAACTGCTCGAGGAAATCGGGGTCAGCGCCGAAGTTGTCGATCCCCGGACCATGTGGCCCCTGGATGAAACAACGCTGATCGAATCGGCGAAGAAAACTTCCCGGGCGATTGTGGTGGACGAAGGCTACGAGAGGTACGGCGTAACGGCGGAAATCGCTTCGGTGATCGCCGCGGGCGCGTTTTACGATCTGGATGCGCCGGTGAAGCGCATCGGTGCGATGCACGTGCCGATTCCCTTCTCTCCGCCTCTGGAAGACGCGACGGTTCCCACCGAGCAGCAGGTGTTCGAGGCCGCCCGGGCGATGTGCAAGAAGTAAAGAATTTTCGTGTTCCATGTGTGTTTGTGAATCCTGAAGAACGCGGGCGAACGCCCGCGCGAGCCGAAATTTTGCGGCAGGAGGTTGATCATGGCACTACCGACGTACGGATCGATGGCGGTGGATTGGGAACAGCGAGTGGATTTCGACCGTTTGCGCCGCGAGCGGCTGGACCGGGCGAAAGCGCTGCTGAAGAAATCGGAAATGGGCGCGCTGCTCTGCTTCGATATGAACAACGTGCGTTACATCACCTCGACGCACATCGGCACCTGGGCGCAGGACAAAATGAGCCGCTTCACCCTGCTGCCGCAGAATGACGAGCCGATCCTGTGGGATTTCGGTTCGGCCGCCAAGCATCACCAGCTGCATTGCCCGTGGCTGGGGGAGCGCTCGCGCGCCGGAATTCCGCTGCTGCGCGGGGCCATGTCCCCGGAGATGGGCCGCGCCGAAGATGTCGCGAAGAAAATCCGCGTGGAGCTGGAAATGCGCGGCCTGCACAAGGAACCGCTGGGCGTGGACATCATCGAGCCGCCCATCCTGTTCGCGCTGCAACGCGAAGGAATCACCGTGGTCGACGGGCAGCAGATCATGTCCGACGCGCGCGTGATCAAGACGCGCGATGAAATTACGCTGCTCAATACGTCGGCGATGATGGTCGATGCCGCTTACCATGACCTGTATTGCGCCATGAAACCCGGCATGCGGGAAAACGATGCCGTCGGACTGGTCAACAAGGTTCTGTACGACCTGGGCTCCGAGTACGTGGAAGCGGTGAACGCCATTTCCGGCGAGCGCTGCAACCCGCACCCGCACGTTTTTTCCGATCGCGTGCTGCGGCCGGGCGATCCCGTGTATTACGACATTCTTCACTCCTACATGGGCTACCGCACGTGCTATTACCGCACCTTCACCATCGGTTACGCCTCGCGTGCGATGGTGGACGCCTACAAGCGCTGCCGGGATTACCTGGATGCGGCGATTTCGCTGATTCGTCCCGGACGCACCACCGCGGAAATCGCTTCGGTGTGGCCGAAGGCGCAGGAGTTCGGATTCCCGAACGAGGAAGCCGCCTTCGCGCTGCAATACGGCCACGGGATCGGCCTGGCCATCTGGGAAAAGCCTGTGATCAGCCGGCTGGTGTCGCTCGAGCACTCACACGAAATCAAGCCGGGCATGGTGTTCGCGCTGGAAACTTTCTGGCCCGCCAGCGACGGATGGAGCGCCGCGCGCATCGAGGAAGAAATCGTCGTTACCGAAACCGGGCACGAAGTCATCACGCGTTTCCCGGCCGAAACACTGCTGGTGGCCGGAGCGCCCTACTTCAGCGTCGATGGACCGCTCCCGACGACGCGGGAGCACGAGCCTGCCACGCGCCAGAATGTAGCCGAGATGGTGGAAGCCAGCGCCCGAACCGAGCGCGTAGGAGTGTCCAAGTAACGGCGCGCCTCGCACCCTTACCAGACGATTATGGCCTATAGCATTGTCATGCCCGCGCTCGAAATGGCCCAGGAAACCGGGAAACTGGTTGTCTGGCGCAAAAAAGAAGGCGATCCGGTCGCGAAAGGCGATCCTCTGCTGGACGTCGAAACCGATAAAGCCATCGTGGAAATCGAGGCCCCGGCGGACGGAATTCTGGCGGGCGTGAAAGCGCAGGAGGGCGACGTCATCCCCGTGGGCCAGACGATCGCCTGGATTGTTTCGCCGGGCGAAGCCGTTCCCACGGAATCCAAATCCCCGGCCATTGCCACGGGCCGGCACATGGAAACCAAATCCTCACCGTCTCCCGCGGCAGGTGCCACGAAACCTTCCGGCGCAACCCCCGCTGCTACCGCGCGGATTTCGCCCAAGGCCCGGCGCCTGGCGCGCGAGCACAATATCGACTTGAGCCGCGTGCAAGGAACCGGAAGCGAGGGCGAAATTCTTGCCGAAGACATCCTGGCGCTGGCAGGTGCACCTGCGTCGCAATCGGGCACTCCGGCCGCAGCGCCCGCAGTGGAGGCGCTGGGTTCGATCGCGCGCCTGATGGCCGAACGAACCACGCAAAGCTGGACGACCGTGCCCCACTTTTTTGTCGTTCGGGAAGTGCCGGCGAGCGCCCTGCTCGCGGCTCGAGAGAAAGCGGCAGCGGAGGCGGAGAAGGCGAAAGGTGTGCGAATCACGCACACCGACCTGCTGGTGGCGCTGGTGGCGCGCGTGCTGGTGAAGCATCCGCGATTGAACGCCAGCTGGACGGGAAATGGAATCCTCCCGCATCCGGAAATCAACGTGGGCATCGCCATGGCTGTCGAGGACGGCGTGGTGGCCGCGGTGATTACCGGCGCGGACAAGAAAAACCTCGCCGAAATCGCCGCCTCCCGCCAGGCGCTCACCGAGCGCGCCCGCTCCAACAAGCTGCGCCCCGCCGACATCAGCGGCGCAACTTTCACGATCAGCAATCTGGGCATGTACCATGTGGACGGTTTCAGCGCGATCATCCCCACGCCGCAGGCCGCGATCCTCGCCGTGGGCAGCATCGTGGAGCGTGTTGTGCCCGTTGACGGAAAACCGGGCATCCTGCCGATGATGGCGCTCACTTTGTCTTGCGACCATCGCGTTGTGGATGGGGCGCGGGCCGCGTTATTCCTGAATGATTTATTCACAACCATAGTTGAACCGAAAAAGCTCCTGGAGTGGTAGACTCCCAGCACTCGGGCAGACCTACCAACTAAAGCGTACAGGCTAAGAGGCGCAGTGCGGCTTCTTATAGACGCTCGACTCAAGGAGACTCGACTATGGGCGATACGCCCGCAATCCATCCGTCCCAGATCCCTCCCGAACCCGGCAAGACACCAAAAAAGAAATCGTTCTACAAGACGCTCTGGGGGCAAGTGCTGATCGGAGTGGCCCTCGCGGTCGTGTACGGATATTTCTATCCGAACGCCGCAATCAAGATGAAGCCGCTCGGCGACGGCTTTATCCGCCTGATCACCATGGTGATCACGGTGGTCATTTTCTGCACCGTCGTTTCCGGGATCGCCGGCATGAAGAATTTGAAGAAGGTCGGAAGAATCGGCGGAAAGGCCCTGCTGTACTTTGAAATCGTTTCCACGCTGGCGCTGTTTACCGGCATGTTCGTCGGCAACGTGGCGCATCCGGGTTCCGGCTTCAATGTGAATCCCGCAACGCTGGACGCCAGGGCCGTGGCGGATTATGCAGGCGCCGCGAAGAAAGAAACCGTGACGGAATTCGTGAAACATCATTCCGACAACCATGGTGGATGCCTTCGCCAAGGGCAACATTCTGCAGGTTCTGCTCGTCGCCATCCTGTTCGGCTTCGCGCTGTCCCTGGTGGGGGAAAAATCGAAGGCCGTGCTGGAATTTATCGACGCGTTGACGCGCGTGGTGTTCGGGATCATCAACATTCTGATGTGGCTGGCCCCCTACGGCGCGTTTGGGGCGATGGCCTTCACGGTGGGCAAGTACGGAATCGCGTCCCTGGGCCCGCTGGTCGAGTTGATCGCGTTGTTCTACGCCACGAGCATCTTCTTCGTTCTGGGCGTGATGGGACTGATTGCCTGGTTCGCCGGATTCAACATCATCAAATTCCTTTTGTACATCAAGGAAGAGATCATCGTGGTGCTGGCCACGAGTTCCTCGGATCCCGCCCTGCCCACGCTCATGGAAAAGATGGAACAGCTGGGCTGTTCGAAGTCCCTGGTGGGACTGGTCGTGCCCACCGGCTACACGTTCAACACCGACGGCAGCAGCCTGTACATGACCATGGCAGCGCTGTTTGTCGCCCAGGCAACGAACATCCACTTATCGTTCGGCCAGCAGCTGACGATCTTCGCCGTGGCCGTGCTCACATCCAAAGGAGCGAGCGGCGTCACCGGAGCGGCTTTCATCGCTCTGGTCGCCACGCTCATGGTCATTCCCACAATCCCGGTGGCGGGCATGGCGCTGCTTCTGGGCATCGACCGCTTCATGAGCATGTTCCGCGCGGTCGTGAACATGATCGGAAACGGCGTGGCAACCCTCGTGGTGGCGAGATGGGAAAACGAAATCGACCCGCAAACGCTGCGGCGCAACCTTTCCCATCCGATGTTTCCCGAGGTGAGCCGGTAAGCCTCTTTCCGGCGGCTGCAACACGGGAACGGATCTAGCTCATGCGGAAACTGATTTCCACCCGCAGATCCACGGGTGTCGCCTGCCCATCCAAAATCGTCGGTTCGTATTTTCTCTGCGACACCGCCTGCAACGCCGCGGTGACCAGCAGCGGATGCCCGCTGATCAATTTTTCCTGAACGCCGTTCCCGCTCCCTGCCCCGGACAAAAGAAAATCCTGTCTGAACACTTATTTTCAAGAGATAATCAGTAGCGTACCAGAACGCAGGGCCACAGAATGACGATCCACAGAACGATGCTCCACGAAAAGATCATCAGGATTCTCAAAATCTTTGCACCCCTTTCGCTATTGACCGCGCTCATTCTTGCGGGCTGCTCAAACAGCGCCGGGCCCGCGAAAGGATCCGGGGGCAGCGGCGCAATTGCGAGGTCGCAGAACATCGCCGCCGTGCCGGTTCTGGTCGCTAAAGTCCAGCGGAGCACGATTCCGGTGGAATTGCACGCCATTGGCACCGGTCAGGCATTCAAGACCGTCTCGGTCGAGTCGCAGGTTGCCGGAATCGTCAAGGAAGTGCATTACAAGCCAGGAGAATTCGTTCGCAAGGGGGACCTTCTGGTTACGATTGACGAGAGTCCATTTCTCGCCGCCCTGGCGCGGTCCGAAGCGGCGCTCGCCCGGGACAAAGCGCAGGCGCAACTCAATCGCACAGAAACATCGCGATACGAGGAACTCCGCCGGGAAGGCGTTGTCTCCAAAGAGCAGTCCGATCAATATCTGGCAACCGCCACGGCCGCCGAAGCCACGGTCCGCTCCGACGAGGCCGCCATCCAGACGGCCAAAATCGACCTTTCTTACTGCTCCATCCATGCTCCGATCAGCGGCGTCACCGGGGCTCAGCTCGTTTATCCCGGAGCCTCAGTAAAGGCCAATGACCTCCCGATTCTGGTGGTCATCAATCAGGTTTCTCCGATTTACGTCAATTTCGCCGTTCCCCAGCAGTATCTGGAATCGATCAAGGGGTTCATGGCGCATTCTCACCTGGCCGTTGAGGCTACCCCGACCGGCGACTCGGTTGCCGAACGCGGCCTTCTGACGTTTGTAAACAACACGGTCGATTCCAACACCGGCACCATCGAACTGATGGCTTCGTTTCCCAACGCCGATCAGCATCTCTGGCCCGGGCAATTTTCCAATGTCCTGCTTCGCCTGAACCAGCAGGAAAACGTGCTGGTGGTGCCGTCGCAGGCCGTGCAGACGGGCCAGCAAGGCGATTACGTTTTCGTGACGAAACCGGATATGACCGTCGATGTGCAGCAAGTGAAAGTAGGGCAAAGCGTCAACAACGAAACCCAGATTTTGCAGGGGCTTACCGGCGGTGAAACTGTCGTCACCGACGGGCAGATTCGTCTGGTTCCCGGAACCAAGGTCTATTTCGCCAAGGGACTTTGACGAGACGGCAATACCATGAATTTCTCCGAACTTTTTATTCGCCGACCGATTATGACCAGCCTGGTGATGCTGGCCATTCTTCTGTTTGGCGTGATCGGCTACCGCAATCTGGCCGTCAGTGATTTGCCGAACGTCGATTTCCCGACCATCCAGGTTTCCGCCGGCCTTCCTGGAGCCAACCCGGAGACGATGGCTTCCTCGGTCGCTACTCCGCTCGAGAAGCAATTCACAACCATCGCCGGCCTGGACTCGATGACCTCGACCAGCTCGCTCGGAAATACCCGGATCACCCTGCAGTTCGATCTTAGCCGCAATATCGATTCCGCCGCCGTGGATGTCCAGACAGCCATGTCGGCGGCAGCCAAACAGCTTCCTTCCAACCTGCCATCTCCCCCAACTTTCAGAAAAGTAAATCCGGCCGATCAGGCCATCTTTGGACTGGCCGTTACCTCGCCGACACTGCCGCTCTACGAGGTCGACAAGTACGCCGAAAACCTCATCGCCGAGCAGATGTCGGAGGTTGCCGGAGTCGCTCAGGTCACCGTCAACGGCGCGGCAAAGTACGCCGTGCGCGTGGAGCTGAACCCCGAAGCGCTTGCCAGCCGCCAGATTGGCATCGACGAAGTGGAACAGGCGATTCAGTCCGCGAACGTCAACATGCCCATGGGCACGCTTTTTGGAGCGCACAAGGCCTATAACATCGAGTCCAACGGCCAACTCTCCGACGCCGCCGTCTTCCGTTCGTTCATTGTCGCCTACCGACACGGCGCGCCGGTGCGGCTCGACCAGGTCGCTACGGTCAGCGATGGGGTCCAGGATCAATACATCGCGGATTGGGTGAATGGAATCCCCGGCATCATGCTTTCGGTGCAGCGGCAACCCGGCACGAACACCGTCGAAATCGTCAACAATCTCCGCAAACTCATTCCGCGCTTCTACGCGATGATGCCGCCGTCGATCAACCTCTCGGTCGAATACGACCGATCCGTTCCGATCCGCTCATCGGTCAACGATGTCCAATTCACCCTCCTGCTGGCCGTCTGTTTAGTCATCCTGGTCATCTTCCTTTTCCTGCGCAACATTTCCGCCACGATTATGCCGAGCGTGGCCCTGCCGATGTCCATCGTGGGCACGTTCGCGGTGATGTACCTGCTCGGCTACACGATCGACACGTTGTCCCTGTTGGCGCTGACGCTATCGGTGGGCTTCGTCGTCGATGACGCCATCGTCATGCTCGAAAACATCGTGCGCCACATGGAAATGAAAAAGAGCGCGCTCGACGCAGCGCTGGATGGCTCCAGGGAAGTCAGCTTTACCATTCTCGCGATGACTCTGTCGCTCGCCGTCGTCTTTCTGCCTGTCTTTTTCATGCCCGGCGTCTTTGGACGCCTGCTCCATGAATTCGCCGTCGTCATCATTTCCACCGTTCTGGTTTCCGGCCTGGTTTCCATCACCCTTACCCCGATGCTCTGCAATCGCTACCTGCGCCCGGAAGGCGAAAAAAAACACGGCTGGATGTATCTCAAGCTGGAAGGCATGCTCGAGGGCTCACTGCATTGGTATGGTTCAACCCTTCGCTGGGCGCTGCGGCATCGTGCCCTGGTTATGATTTTCGGACTTTTCGTCCTCGTGGGGACGGGTTGGGAGTTCTGGTCGATTCCGAAAGGTTTCCTGCCCGAGGAGGATACCTCGCAGATTGCCGTCTCCACCGAAGCCAGTCAAGGTATCTCTTTCGACGCGATGAAGCTGCATCAGGAAGCCGTAAATAGCATCCTCCAGGCCGATCCGAGTGTCATTCAATTCTATTCGACCATCAGCGCGTCAAGCACCACCGGCCTTAACAATGGGAGAGCTTTCCTCCATTTGAAAGATCCGTCGGACCGTCCCTGGACGGACAGCCCGTTCTATGATCGCTTGGTTGCCCTGAACTCCGGCCATTTCGCCATCTTCGATTACCTGACCCGGCTCGTTCGCCCGCTTTTTGAACATCACATGGGCATTGAGGATATCATCCACGAGTTGAGGCCAAAGCTGGAAAAGGTCCCAGGCTTACTGGTCTTTCTCCAGAATCCGCCCGCAATTCGCATCGGAGGCCAGCTGACCAAGAGCCTGTACCAGTTCACGTTGTCGAGTCCAGACATCAATCAGCTCTATAAATACTCCCAGATGTTTCAGGCAAAATTGGGGACCTTGCCCGGACTCGACGGCGTCACCAGCGACCTTCAAATCAAGAATCCGCAGGCCAACGTCGTGGTGGACCGTGACAAAGCATCTGCTTTGGGAGTGACGCCGCAGGAGGTTGAGGACGCCCTTTACAGCGCCTACGGCCAGCGCCTGGTCTCCCCCATTTACACGGCAAACAACGAATATTGGGTCGTGATGCAGGTCCAGAATCGATTTCAGGCCGATCCAAACATGCTCTCGGAGCTTTACATCCGCTCGTCCACCGGTCGCCTGGTTCCACTCAGCGCCGTCTCAAAATTTACGACGAACGTGGGCCCGCTGACGGTCAACCACACCGGCCAGCTCCCTTCAGTCACCGTCTCGTTCAACCTGGCGCCCGGCACGGCGCTTGGCCAGGCGGTGAGTGA
>Ga0307372_10010537_pt1 | contig 12485 bp, 11 predicted proteins | sample OX1MG_FD_202533 | JGI IMG/M metagenome (GOLD analysis project Ga0307372, IMG submission 202533) | Soil microbial communities from Risofladan, Vaasa, Finland - OX-1 | ecosystem: Environmental > Terrestrial > Soil > Coastal area > Acid sulfate soil | place: Finland: Risofladan, Vaasa | collected...
CGGCCGTCATCACCAGGACGGCTCCGCCGAAGCCGCTCACCCCAGGCAGGACCGACACCCATCCGAAGGCGACGACGAAGTCGGGGATGGCCAAGGGAAGGATCAGCAGAAGGGCCAGCACCCGCCGGCCCGGCAGGTCGCTGCGCTCGACGCACCAGGCCGCCCCGGTGCCGATGACCGCCGCCAAGGCGGTGACCACCACGCCCAGTCGCACCACATTCCAGAGCAGGTTTAGGGTGAGCCGACGGAAGAGCAGCTGGGAGAGCTCGGGCCAGCCCACCCCGCGTGCCTGGAGAGCGAGGAAGGCCAGGGGGAGGAGGAGCAGGGCCGCCACCAAAAGGCTGGCCGCGAGCAGCGCCCGCGGGATGCGGCGGCGGGCCGGAACCGGGGCCGCCGGGCTCAGAGCGGACGCGACCGTCGCCAACTCGCTCCCGCGCCTCAGAGCAGCTGGGCTAGGCGCAGCAGGTTCACGGCCGAGGCGCCGTCCCCCAGCTGCGCGATGGAGAGCGGTGCCGGCTCTAGCGTCGTCAACGGTGGCAAGCCCCGCCGGGCCGGGATCCCGGGAGCGAGCGGGTATTCGAAGCTGTCCCCGCGGGCGAGGATCTCCTGACCGCGATCGCTCACCAAGAAGGCCAGAAACCGATCCGCTGCCGCCTTGTCTTTGGAGGCCCGCAGCACCGCCGCTCCCGAGACGTCGAGCACATAGCCGGGGTCGTGGGGGGCGAAGAAAGCCAGCGCCGAATGCAGTTGAGAGGCTCCGACCTCGGCTCGCAGCCGGTACCAGTAATACTGGTTGATGATGGCGACGGCGATCTGTCCCGTGTTGACCCGCGCGGTCAGGGTCTCGTCGTCGGGATAGCTGTGCGGTCCGGCATTGGCGGCCATGCCCTCCAGCCACCTAAGCGCGGCCCCGTGGCCGTACCGCTGAGCGATCGAGCTCACGATCGGCTGAAAGTCGGTTTCGGCGGGCGCGATGCCGACCAGGCCCCGCCATCGAGACTGCGCCAGGCTCATCACCGAGGTCGGCAGCTGATTCTTCCTGAGCAGCTGGGTGTTGTAGACGAGGACGCTCACCCGGGCCGAGACCCCGACCCACTTCGACTGGGGGGAACTGAATCGGGCCGGGACCCGGGCCAGGGTCCCGGCTGGCACCGTCGCCAGCAGGCTCCGACTCTGCAGGTATTCGAGAGCCGGTGAGTTTTCGGTGTAGATCAGGTCGGCGGGCGAGGCCGACCCCTCCTCGACTATCTGATCGGCGAGGACATCCTCATCGTTGGAGCGGACCTGCACCTGGATCCCGGTCTGGAGCTCGAAGGCGGTTACCAGGGCGGCGGTTGTGGTGGGGTGCTGGCCGCTGTACAGAACCAGTGCCGGCTGGCTGCGGCCCGATGGCGACCCGCAGGCCCCGAGGGTGGCCACCAAGGGCAGGGTCAGGGCGAGCCTGGCCAGGCGTCGGGGCACCGCATGGCTCGTTTCCGGCATCAGAACTCCGCCGGGCGGCCGCCCGGCAGCCAGGGACCCGGAGTGAACGGGTGACCTGGGGTCGGGCCGACCGATCTCAATTAGGTTCACCTAACCCCGTGCTTAGACGGAGCTTACGAGGCGCTTGAGATCCCTGTCAAACCAGCTTTCGCGGAGTGGGGCCTCCTCCAATCCGCCGGGGTGCCCGGGAGTTCGAGTCAACGCAGATAGAGAAGACCCTCGGCGCCGAGGGACTCGATCCGAGCCAGAGCCACCTCGGTTCCCTTGGCGACGCAGTGATCGGGGTCGGGCAGGATTCGCGCAGCCAGACCGGTGCTGGCGGCCAATCGATCTCCGATCGGGGCCAGGGTGAGCCCCCGGCCAGCAAGAGCCAGCCCGGACGCCTCGGCCCCAGCTCGGACGGGGCCGGGAAGTTCGAGCAGCAGGTCAAGGATCGCTTGGGAGAGCGCCGCCAGGCCCATCTCGCCGTCCCACGAGCCCGGTAAGGGAGCGATCGCCCGATGGCTGAGCAAGCCCTCGTGGCAGACAATGGCCAGCTGGGCCGCCTGGGGAAGCAGGAAAAGGAGCGGCAGCGGGGTCCACGCCGCAATCGGCAGGCCCGCCCCCAAGGCGGCCGCCACCGGCAGATCCATCATGTGGGCCATCCGGGCTCCCGAGGCCATGGCCACCTGCAGGAGAGCCCGCCTCGACTTGGTTGACAGCTCAGCGGGCACCCCCAGCATCAGCTCGTGCCGCGAGAAGAGCAGGCGGCCAACCACCCGGAAGATGACCTGGCGGAGGAACTGCTCGGCGGCCCCGGTATCACCCAGGCGCTCGACCCCGAGCGGCCAGCTGAGCTCGACCTCCTGGTCTCGATCAGCCGCCATCTCGAGCGCGGCGACGCCGAAGGCTAGGGGTCTTCCGTTCCCCCGCTGGCGGGCCAGGACGGCCGGCTCTTGGATCACCAGTCCCTCCCCACGGGCCCAGACCTCGACCTGATCTGGTGAGAGGTCGATGCCGAATCGGCGCAGAGCCATGGCCGGTCAATCCGTGCCGGCTGGGAGATCGAGCCGAAGGCTCGCGCCCAGCCCGGTCAGCTTGCCGACCAGGTTCTCGTAGCCACGGTCGAGATGGTGGACGTTGTTGAGCTGGGTGGTGCCGTCAGCGCAGAGCGCGGCGATCACCAGGGCCGCGCCGGAGCGGATGTCAGAGATGCTCAACTCCGCCGCCACCAGGGGGACGCCTCCCCGGACCATCGCGCTCCGGCCGTGGAGGGTGATCACGGCTCCCAGCCGGCGAAGCTGTTCGACGTGCTGGAAGCGATTCTCGAAGAGGGCCTCCGAGACTGTGCTCACTCCCTCCGCCTGGGTCATCATCGCCACGAACTGGGACTGCAGGTCGGTGGCGAATCCGGGATGGGGCCAGGTGGTCATGTCGACTGCCGAAAGGTTGCCGGAGCGGCAGACCCTGAGCCAAGTCCCGCCCTCCTCCACCTGGCAGCCGGCCCGCCGTAGCTTGTGGAGAACCTGGTCCAGGTCGTCGCAGTCGAGCTGGTCGATCAGGACGTCGCCGCCGGTGGCCGCTGCCGCCATCGCGAAGGTCCCCGCCTCGATGTAGTCGGCCCGGACCCGGTGCCCGGTGGGATGCAGCCGGGCCACGCCCTCGATCACGATCCGATCTCCCCCGGCCCCGGCGATCCGGGCTCCCATCGCCTTCAGACAGAGTGCCAGGTCGACCACATGCGGCTCCCGGGCGGCGTTGGAGATCACGGTGATCCCGTCGGCGCGGGCGGCCGCCATCATCAGGTTTTCGGTCCCGGTCACGGTCGGCATGTCCAGCTGGATGTGGGCCCCGTGCAGGTGGGTGGCGCGAGCTCGGATTCCGAATTCATCCTCGGTCACCTCGGCGCCCATCGCCCGGAGTCCGTCCAGGTGCTGCTCGACCCGGCGCAGCCCGATGTCGTCGCCGCCGGGCAACGGCAGGGAGGCCTCGCCGTGGGCCGCGAGGAGGGGGCCCAGGAGCAGCAGCGAGGCCCTCATTCTCCGGCCCAGGTCGACATCCGGCTCACCCTTGCTCACGCTCCGGGCATCGATCTCGACCTGGGCGCCCGACCGTTCCACGCGGGCGCCCAGGCCCCGGAGCAGCCGACACATCGTCTCCACGTCCTCGATGGCGGGGACGTTGCTGAGCCGGAGTGGTCCCTCGGCGAGGATGGCGGCAGCCATCTGGGGCAGGGCGGCGTTTTTGCTGCCGCTGACCGTGACTCGTCCCTGCAGGGGGGTGCGCCCGGTGATCTCCAGGTGCGGCTTGGGGGTGCGCGCCGCGGGAGGCGCGACTTCAGACATGGGGCCGGTCGAGGCGGGGCGCCTCGGACTCCTTCTTCTTCTGAAAGGCGAAGCCTCCCCGGTGCCAGATCCGCCAGAGCAGGAGGCCCAGGGTGAGCACCAACAGCCCCAGGGCCACCGCCAGAATCGTGCGGTGGCCGAAGAGAGCCAGGCCCAAACACCCGAGTATGGCCGTGACCAAGTAGAAGGAGATTGCGGTCTCCCGGGGGCTCAGTCCCAAAGCCAGCAGCCGATGGTGCAGGTGACGGGCATCGGCCTGGGCGAAGCCAACCCCCTGGCGGCGGCGGCGCAGGATCGCGAACGCGGTGTCGCCAATCGGCAGCGCCAGCGCCAGCACCGGGACGAACAGGGCCAAAGCAACGGTCACCTTGGCCACCCCCACGATGGTGATGATGCCCACCAGCATCCCCAGCAGGTGGCTGCCCGAGTCGCCCATGAAGATCCGGGCGGGGGAGAAGTTAAAGACCAGAAACCCGAGGCAGCACCCGATCAACGCCGAGGAGAGCAGAATCACTCCGCCCTGGCTGGGCTCCACGCCCAGGCGATTGACAGCCGCCAGATAGAGCACCCCGCCCACAATCGCGACCACGCCGGCGGCCAGCCCGTCGACACCGTCGAGCAGGTTGATCGAGTTCTGCATTCCCATCAGCCAGATGATGGAGATCGGGATCGTCGCCCAGGCGAGGTGGAGAGCCAGCCCGCCGGGGAGGTTGACCGAGGTGATGCTGATGGCAAAGATCCAGGCGACCGCGAGGGAGCAGACCGCCTGGATCACCAGTTTGGTCCAGTAGGCCAGCCCCAGAATGTCGTCGACGGCGAGGAGCACCGCCACCACCACCGCGATCGCCACGATCTCCAGCCAGTGCTGGACCTGGCGCCCGAAGAGCGTCATCGAGACCACGAAGCCGACCATGATCGCCAGCCCCCCCAGCCGCCCCGTCGGCTGGGGGTGGATGTGGCGTCCCCCGGGCTGGGCCACCGCTCCCACCCGAAAGCTGAACCAGCGCGCCAGTGGGACAGTCGCCATGGTCACCAGCACCGCCACCACCATGATCGGCAGGGCACTGAAATAGTGGTTGGTGGCGGTGGGCACGGGCAGCGCCCCTTCAGCGGTAGGGCAGTGGGAACGCCTCACACAGGGATCGCGCCCGCGACGCCACCTCCCGTGTCACCGCCTCGTCGCCGAGGTTTCGGATCGCCCGAGAGATCATCGCCGCGATCTCGTCCATCTGCTCTAGTCCCATCCCCCTAGTGGTCACGGCCGGGGTGCCCAGCCGAATCCCGCTGGGGTTGAACTTACTGGCTTCGTCGAAGGGGATCGAGTTGCGGTTGACGGTGATCCCGGAACGCTCGAACTCCTCCTGGACCTGCTTGCCGGTGAGGCCCAGAGGACGCAGGTCGATCAGCATCAGGTGGTTGTCAGTCCCGCCACTGACCAGACGAAGCCCCGCCTCGAGGAGCCCGGCCGCCAGTCGCTTCGAGTTGGCCACCACCCGCTGGGCGTAGCCGGCCATCTCCGGCTGGCTCCAGGCCCCAAGCGCGACCGCCTTGCCGGCGATGGCATGCATGAGGGGTCCGCCCTGGACTCCCGGAAACACCGCCTTGTCGATCGCCTTGGTGTGCACCTCCGGGTTCAGGATCATCCCGCCCCACGGCCCCCGCAGGGTCTTGTGGGTGGTCAGTGTCACCACGTCCGCATACGGCACGGGGCTGGGGTGGGCTCCCCCCGCCACCAGACCGGCGAAGTGGGCCATATCAACCATCAGCACGGCCCCGACCTCATGGGCGATCTCGGCCAACCTGGGGAAGTCGAATAGTCGGGGGTAGGCACTGGCACCCGCCACCAGGACCCTGGGCCGGACCTCCTGAGCCCGGCGGAGGACCTCGTCGTAGTCGAGTTGCTCGGTTTCCCGGCTGACTCCGTAGGTCTCGGCGTGGTAGATGATCCCGCTGAAACTTACCGGCGATCCATGGGAGAGGTGACCGCCGTGGCTCAGGTCCAGTCCCAAGATGGTGTCGCCCGGCTGGCAGAAGGCCATGTAGGCGGCCATGTTGGCTGAGCTCCCACAGTGCGGTTGGACGTTGGCGTGCTCCGCTCCAAAGAGTTCGCAGGCTCGTCGTTGGGCGAGCATCTCGATCTGGTCGACGAACTCGCAACCGCCGTAGTAGCGCTTCCCCGGGGTTCCCTCGGCGTACTTGTTGGTCAGCCACGACCCGACCGCGTCCAGGACCGCCGGGCTGGCCACATTCTCCGAGGGGATCAGTTCCAGGGTGTACTGCTGGCGGTCCAACTCCAGCTCCAGGAGGGTGGCGACCTCCGGATCGGACTGGTGCAGGGCGCTGAGCCGGTCTGCTGCAATCGCCATCTCAGTCCCTCCGAATCTCGCGCGCGAGGGGTACCCCCAACTCGCGGGCGCTGAGCCCGCCCTCGCGAATCAGGACGGGGGGATCCCGGGTGAGGTCGAGTATAGATGAGGCCGACCGGGCTCCTGAGGGGCCGTCGAGCTCATCGTCGATGGCCCCGGCCAGTCCGGCCAAAGAGCTCAACGCCTCCGCCGCGCTTCGGGCTGGGACCTCGCCGTGCCGGTTGGCGCTGGAGGTAGCCAGGACCCCGGCTCCGGCAAGCAGAGCCAGGGCCACGGGGTGGTCGGGCACCCGGACTCCGACGGTCCCTGCTCCCCCTAGATTCGGTCCTCCCGGTCGGGCCCGGACGATCAGGGTCAAAGCCCCCGGCCAGTACCTACTCGACAGCTCCACAGCCCGCCGATCGAGGATCGCTACCGATTCCAGGTCAGCCTGTCGGGCCGCCATCGCGATCAGCGGCTGCGAGGCGCTCCGACCCTTGATCCGCGACAGGGTCGCGACCGCCAGGGGATCGCTGGCCACCGCCCCCAGGCCGAACACGGTGTCGGTGGGAAACCCGATCACGGCTCCAGATCGCAGCGCCGCCAGCGCGCTCGCCAGCCCCGCCGGCCCACGCCAGAGTCGGTGGTCGGCTGGCATCAGATCAGAACCTCCAGAACCCGATCGCGCTCGGCAGTGTCCTTGTGGATTGTCAGCCCCGCCTGCGGCCAGGTGTGCGCCATCAAGGCAGCGACCGCTTCCAGGCGCCGCGGATCGCCCTCGAGCAGAATCGCGGTGCCCGGCGCGACCGCCGTGACCAGGTCGGCGCCCAGCTCCCGGTAGCACGTCAGCCCGTCCGGCCCACCGTCCAGAGCCAGCCGCGGTTCGAAGTCCCGGACAGATCGATCGAGGGTGTCCAGCTCGGCAGACGTCACGTAGGGCGGATTGGCGACCACCACCTGAAGAGGTCCCGTCGCAGCCATCCCCGAGGCCCAGGACGACTGGGTCACCGTCACCCGGTCGCCGACGCCATTTTTCTGGGCGTTCTGCCTGGTGGTGGCGGCGGCGATTTCGGAGACGTCACTGGCGTAGATGGTCGCCTCCGGCGCCGCCGCCGCGATGGCGATCCCGAGACAGCCAGAGCCGCAGCCGAGGTCGGCCACGGTCGTCGGGCCCGGTCCCAGTTTGTCGATTTGGGCTAGCGCCAGCTCAACCAGCAGCTCTGACTCGGGACGAGGAATAAGGATGCCGGCGACCACCCGGATCTCCAGGCCGTGGAACTCCACCTCCCCGAGCAGATAGGCCATCGGCTCCTGCTGCCGGCGCCGGCGGAGTAGGTCGCGAATCCTGGTCAGCTCTCCATCGGTCAAGGGCCGCTCGAACTGAAGGTAAAGTTCGAGACGCGTCAGGGAGAGTGCGTCCCTCAAAAGCTCCTCAGCGTCACGGCGTGGGGACCCGATCTCGCCGGACCTGGCCAGGAACGCGGTGCCGAGCCGAAGGGCCTCGCCTAGCTGCAACTGCCCCAAGGAACGGGCCGATCAGGAATTTTGAGCACCAACGTCCCCCAGGGCTGTCACACGACTGTTACGAGTTTGAGGAACTCGTTAGAGTCATCCAATCGTACGCTCGAATCCGGCTGGGGCGGACTCAGCTCAACTGAGAGGAAAATTGCGCATTCCGGCCAGGCAACGACGGCACCGCACCCGCGGGCAATCGATGGTCGAGTTCGCGCTGATCCTACCAGTTGCGCTGGTGCTCCTGGCTCTGATAACGACCGGAGGTCAGATGCTCATCGCCGCCATCAACGTAACCCAAGCCGCGCGAGCGGCGGCGGTCACGGCCGCCCAAGACGCGACCAAGCTGGCGCCCCTGGCGACCCAGCAGTACGACGCCGCAGTCAGCGCTAACAACGAGGAGGGCGGCGCGGGCAGCATCCACTGCGCGGGGGCCGGGATACCGAGCGACTGCGTTTCGGTAGCCGACCTCACGCCCGGAAGTACCGGCGTTGAGAACACTCAAATCAACCTGGCCCAGGTGACGGTCTGGCAGAGTGTCCAACCCTTCATCCCACTCCTCCCCTCGCTGAGCGTGAACTCGGAGGCGACAGCACCCTATTGAAGTCTCCCCTCCGCGCTCTCATTAGAGGACTGGCACGCGGCCCTGCCCGGAGTCGGCAAGGAGGTCAGGTGGCGATTCTCTTCGCGATCAGCCTGGTGGTGCTGGTGTTTGCCAGCGGAGTCGCCATCGACGGCGGTTTCGGCCTCTTCCAGTACCGGCAGGCCCAGAACGCGGCCGACTTCGCGGCCCAGGGGGGAGCCCAGGCCATGGTCAGCAATTGCGACGCTGGAAGCTCGCCCGCGCCGCTGACTGGCAGTCAGCTGGTGGCGGTGATCGACGACTTCGTCAATCACAACTCGCCCAACTCGGCGGTACCGGTCACCAATACGGCCAAGAACTGGACCGCCTACTATCTCGACTCGCTGGGCAAGCCGTTTTACATCGGCGGGAGTGACGCGGTCACCCCCAGCGGCTCGATCATCCCGGCGGGGGCCTGCGGCGTACATGTCACGGTCACTCCGGAGTGGCCACCCTTCATCGCCCAGATCATGGGCTTCACTCACCTGCAGACGGCCGCCGGCGCGGCTGCGGTCAACAGCGTCGGGTATCAGGGCGCGGCCACCAGCATCGTCGCCTTGGGTCAAAACGGGGCCCACACGATCCTGGAGGCGGGCAATGGCAAGTTCAACGTCACGGGGACCATCTTCGATAACGCCAACGGGTGGCTCAACAGTTCCCAGGCGGTGTGGAGCAACGGCGACTGCACCCCGACCCGCTGCGCCGACGTCATCGACGGCAAGCAAAACGGCACCATGAATGTGACCGGCAACCTCGACTCGGTCGCCCCGGTCCCGTTCGACTGGTGCTTCGGCGGCGACGGCGGATCGAGCGATCCCTCGGGGCCACCCAACGCGGGCGTCCCGTCCGGCGAGAGCGAGACCTCCACCCCGCCGCCTGCTCCCTGGAACACGGCCAAGTGCACCGCCAATAACACCAATATCAGCTATTGGAACTGGTACCCGAACCAGACCGAGTACACGATCGACCCGATCGCCAACGACCCCCAGGCGCCCAGCCAGCCGACCACCTCGGACGCCTACTGCCCGGGGCTGCCGGTCCAGACGTTCGACGCAGCGTCCGGCTCCCCGACCAAGAGCGTGTACACCCCCGGGGTCTACACGTATCCGGTAGTGGTCGCGGCGACCGCCTCCTTCGAGAACTGCAGCCAGGTGCTGGGCCAGCCAAACACCGGGACCGTGTACGAGGGGCTGTACGTCTTCGAAAAGGGCTTGGTGATCCGACCCCCGGCCGGAGACACGGTGAGTGGAAACGCCCTTACGTTCTACACCCAGGGCATCCCGAACAAGATCGGCGGGGTCCAGAACGCCGGTGACGGCGAGCCGGTGCTGTCCGCCGCCGTCAACTCGGCCAGCTGCGGCAGCGGCTCGGACAACTGCAACGTGGACAGCAGCTGCGGAACCGTGTGCAACCAGCCTAACCCGGTGGCCAATCAGGGTCTCAACGACTCGGTCGAGATTGGTGGCAAAGGGACGGTGAACCTGAGCGCGCCGACGTCCGGCACCTACACCGACTTCCTGATCTGGCAGCAGTCCCAGGCGGGAGGCGGAATTCCCGCCAACATCGGGCTGGACGCCCTGCCGACGGACGCCGCCCAGATCACCCTGGCGGGCATCATCTATGACGACACCCTGCCGACGGGCCAGGACCTCTCCCACGAAACCTACTGGGGGAACAACTCCGGGGTGCCCTACCTCGCGGGCGGCATGCTGATCGCTGGATTTGGACTGGACAGCAGCACCGGGATGACCACCTGCGCTGGGGGCGTCGCCTGCCAGGTGACCATCAACGGATTGGCCACCGTCGACGAGTTCCAGACCCAGGGCAACACCGACCTCACCATCTCGGGTAGCGGATACCAGATCCCCGGAATTGCTGGCTCGGGCGCCACGCTGGTCGCGTAGCGGTGCGGCGCCGCGCGCGGGGACAGTCGGTGGTCGAGTTTGCTCTGGTGGCCCCGATCTTCTTCGCCCTCATCGTGGGGGTGATCGCGGCCGGGTGGCTCTTCTTCCAGGCCACCGCGGTCAGTGACGCAGCCCAGGGTGCCGCCCGGGAGGCGCTGGTCGAGTCCAGCCTGAATTCCGGCAGCCCGCCCTGCGAGTCTGGGGTGACCCAGTTCGCCACCGAGTCGATCGAGGCCGCCGCCCAGAAGGCGGCCAACATCCTCCCCGTCGACCCCAACGCGCTCTGCCAGCAGGGCCCGAGCACCACCGGCAACGCCTTCTGCGGAGGTGGCCCCGCCGCCACCCTGGTGCAGACCCCGGTGACCGGAGACGCCCTGATCGAGGTGTGCGCGGTCGGCGGTCTCGCCAAGCCAACCGCGTTCAACGTCCAGGTGACCTACCTGGCCCATCCGTTTGAACCGTTGCTGGGGACTTCGATCAACCTGAAATCCACCAGCCTGCTCAATGCTCAGGCGGGCTGAACCGGCTTATCCGAGCCTCTCGGAGTCGAGCTGGTGTCCGGGCTCGAGTCTGCCCTGGAAACTCCCCGGGGTAGTTATTTGCAGGCGCGGAGGGTCGCGGGGGAAGTAGGCCCACGCATCAGGCGCCGCGAAACCCGGCGACTGTGCTACACCAGATGCTGTGCAGATCGGCGCCGTCTTTCCTCAAACCGAGATCGAACCCGACCCTGCCGCCATTCGCAGCTATGCCGAGGGCGTCGAACGCCTCGGCTTCAAACACCTCCTCACCTACGACCACGTTCTCGGCGCCGACCCCGCCTTGCACCCCGGCTGGAGTGGGCCCTACGACGTCCGGACCACATTCCATGAGCCACTGGTGCTCTTCGGCTTCCTGGCCGCCATCACTGCGCTGGAACTGGTCACCGGAATCATCATCCTGCCCCAGCGCCAGACTGCCCTGGTCGCCAAGCAGTCCGCCGAGGTCGACATCCTCACCCAGGGGCGCTTCCGGCTCGGGGTTGGGCTCGGGTGGAACGCGGTTGAGTACGAGGCGCTGGGCAAGGGCTTCGACGACCGGGGGCGCCGGGTCGAGGAGCAGGTCGAGCTACTTCGGCGCCTCTGGACCGAGCCCACCGTCAGTCATCGGGGCCGGTACGAGCGGGTGACCGGGGCCGGGTTGGCCCCCCTACCGGTCCAGCGGCCGATCCCAATCTGGTTCGGCGCCAGCTCGGACCGAGCCCTGCGGCGGGCGGGCCGGCTCGCCGATGGCTGGTTTCCCCAAGCCGCGCCCGGGCCCGAACTGAAAAGAGCGCGCGATGTCGTCGAGGCGGGCGCAACTGAAGCTGGGCGCGACGTCTCCCAGCTGGGGATGGATGCGCGGGTCAGCCTTGGCGGCGGACCGGGCGAGTTGGCCGACCTCGCCGGGCAATGGCGCCTGGCCGGAGCCACTCACCTCTCAATCAACACCATGGGTCAGGGGCTGGGTTCCGCGGCCGCCCACCTGGAGGCCCTCGCCGCCAGCGCGAGCGTCCTCGCCCTGCTCCCTGGCTGAGCCGGCTGCGCCCTCCGGATAGGGTCCTCCGCATGCCTGAGCTTCCCGAAGTCGAGGCGCTGGTTCGGTTTCTCGATCTCAAAACCAGCGGCCTACAGCTCGATCGCCTCGAGCTCGCCTCGTGGTCAGCCCTGAAAACGGTCCACCCCCCGCTGGCGGATCTGGTCGGTCGTAAGGTGCAGCACTGGCAGCGGCGCGGCAAGTACCTCTGCCTGCAGACGGAATCAGCCTGGCTCATCATCCATCTGGCTCGCGGAGGATGGCTCAATTGGTACGACGACCTGATCCCGCTCCCGGCCCGGCCCACCCCGGGACCGCTGGCCCTGCGGGTCGGATTCGCCGCCCCGTCCCGGGATGGCGCCGCCCCCGGTCTGGACCTCACCGAGGCCGGCAGCGAGAAGCGGCTCTCGCTCTGGGTGGCGGAGGATCCGGTCCGGATCGCGGCGATCGCCGGGCTGGGGGCCGATCCGCTTGATCCCGCCTTCGACGCCGAGGCGCTGGGACGTCTGCTGGAGACGGCCACCGGGACGGTAAAGTCGGCCCTCTGTGATCAATCATTGCTGGCTGGGGTCGGCAATGCCTACTCGGACGAAGTGCTCCACGGGGCCCGACTATCGCCTTTTCAAATGGCCCGAACCCTCTCCGACGGCGAGGTAGTCCAGCTGCACGCGGCGTTGCGGGAACGGTTGTGCCAAGCCGTGACTGCGCGGTCGGGACTCGCTCCGGACCGGCTCAAAATCGAAAA
>Ga0307372_10010539_pt1 | contig 12483 bp, 12 predicted proteins | sample OX1MG_FD_202533 | JGI IMG/M metagenome (GOLD analysis project Ga0307372, IMG submission 202533) | Soil microbial communities from Risofladan, Vaasa, Finland - OX-1 | ecosystem: Environmental > Terrestrial > Soil > Coastal area > Acid sulfate soil | place: Finland: Risofladan, Vaasa | collected...
GTGTGGGATCGGGCCTTTGACTTTCGGGACTCGGACCGCGCCCGGGAACCGGCCCGGCAGGGGCCCTGGGCCGAGCGCGGCCAAGGCCCAAGGGGGTTCCCAAACGGCATCGCCCGTGTAACCATCCACTGCCTCGGGCCAGATACGGGCCCGGATGGGGAGAGGAGCTGGGATGACGAAGAGCGACGGGGCCCTGGTGGAGGCTCAGCGGAGGATGTGGTCGATGGCCGTCCGCCAGGACTTGATCCTGCGGGGATGGTTCAAGGCCGCCGCCGAGCTGGAGTCCCTGGGAGCCGAGGAGCAGACCCTACGGGCCCGCCATGAGGCTGAGCTCGAGGCGCTGGCCGCTCGGCGTTCTGCCCGGGAGGCCCGCTTGGCGGAGATGACAGCCGCGGTGGCGCTGACCCTGGGCGACGACGCCCGGGCGGGGGAGGTGCTCGGCACCTCGGAACGTAAAGTCACCCAGGCCCGCCGGTCCGTATCCCTGCCGGCGGTAACCGAAGCCATCGACCGGGCGTTGAAGGCGCGGGAGGGGATGACCAGGACGCCGGACCCAAGTGCGGTGGCGGCCTGAGCCAAGCGCGCCAGAAGGGCCGCCACCGGGTGGTGGCGGCCCTTCTAGCTGGGGTGGTCCTAGAAGGCCGGCTCGTCCTCGTTGACGGATGCCGCCTCGGGCGCCTGACGCTCGTTCTTGGTGACCCTGGCCGTGCCCAGGCCAGGCTGGTGGCGATGGCGGAGGCGTTGATCTCCACCTTGGAGCGCTTCTGGCCCTCGGGGGTCTCCCAGGAGCGCTGCTCCAGCCGTCCCGTGACGGTGACCCGGGTGCCCCGGGCCAGGGACTCGGTGGCGTTCTCGGCCAGCTCGGCCCAGGCCACTACGTCGAAGAAGCTGGTGGACTCCTCCCAGGTGTCCTCGTCCCGGTTGAGCCAGCGCCGGTTGACGGCGATGCTGAAGCTGGTGGTCGCCTGACCTGAGGGGGTGAAGCGCAGTTCGGGTCCCTGGTCAGGTTCCCGGTGATGGTGATGGTGTTTCCGGTCATTGCCTGTGTTTCCTTTCGTGTCGCTCGGGGTTGAGCGGGACCGAACGGTTGGGACCGCCAAGGACGCGGACAAGCACGTGTGCGACCCCCGGAGGGAAACCCGAAGCGCAGCGGAGGCTTGGACCGCAGTGGGGTTGTCGGCGTCCGAGAGACCGACAAGATCGTGGACCGTCAGCCGCCCGGGCCCCACGACAAGGCGACGCAGGTATCCGGACGACGGCGCCGTCAGCGCAACCGCCGGGGGCCAGGGCGTTGGTGCGGCTCGGGTCGTGCCACCCGCCTGAGGGTCACCGTGGCCTCGGTGTGATCGGCATTGACGAGGATGGGAGAGGGCCCGGCGTAGCTCGATCTGGCGGCGTCCTGGGATCGGGCGCTCCATCCGGAAGGTCCGTCGCCTTCTCGGGTCGCCAACCGAGCCGAGCGTCACGGCTCCGCCTATCCTCGCCTCAGCTCGCGTGGCGACCAGGGGGAGGAAACTATGGCAGTGCTGGTCGTGGCGGTAGCGCTGGTAGGTGTGGCCGTGGCGGGAGGCCTGGTCGTCCTCGTGCTGGCTGGCATCGTCGGCCGTGCGGAAGCAGATCCCTCTGGCCGACGATCTGGGGCGGTCTATCTCGGGGTTACCACCTTCCTCGCTGTCTACCTCGCCCTGTTCTCCAGCTTCGGCCTGGTCGTGTCCCTGGCATCGCTCATCGGTCCGCGGTCCTCGCCGATGACGAGCATCGGCCTGCCTCGTGGCACAGCGGTCTACGGCTCGTCGAGCTCCGCCCCCGCCATTTCGGTTCCGATCCCCACGCCGACCAGTCTTGTCATAACCGGCACGGTGCCCTCGGCGACGCTGACGACTGGACCGATCATGTTCGGCCGCTCGAGTGTCGCTGTTGGTCCCAGTACCAACGACGGCGTGGTGTCGGTATCGCTGGCCATGGCGCTCGTGGCCCTCGCTGCCCTTGGGGTCCTCGGTTACCACCGCCGGCGACTCGTGGAGGCGCTGGCCGAACCAGGCCCTGGTCCGGCATGGCGGGTCATGACCATCTATCGCCTGGCCGTGTCATTCGTTGCCGTCTTTGTAACCGCCCTGGCGGCCGCCGCTGCCTTCTACGGCGTGTATCGGATCATCGCCCCGGGCATCTCCGGCGCGTCAGGGCGCGGTGACGGAGTCCAGGAGCTGATCGACGCCGGCTACCTCTCCCTCGGCGCCGCCGCCGTCCTGTTCATACATCGGACGCCAGCACGCGTTGCATCCGAGTTGCCCGCCGAGCCCCCCACGCCTGCCGAGGACGCCTGACAGCGCGGCTGGAGCGGGGGTTGATTCTGGGCACTCAGGCCGCGCTCGGGACTCGGCCCGGTAGGCGGCTTCAGCCGGGCCCAGCCCAGCGGTCTCAAGGCCGTTCAGCTGGAATGGCACACGTCGAGTCCGGCAACCGAGATCCGACCAGGACAGCCCGGGGCAGTCACCGCTCCCGATCATGAGGACCGGGAGCGCCTCCTGACCTGGCCCTGGCCAACGCTCGCCTCCAGAAGGCTCGCTGAGGTAGGTGCAAGGGGCGGTCAAGGTCCGGCGTCAGCCGGTCCCGCAGGGACGCCGCAGGCGACCTTGACGGCTCCGCTCGGGACTGCCTGGGCGCGGCCACCATGGAGGTAGCCATGGCCGGCGGCGGGGGCCTGGTAGCGGGGGGCCTGCCGCCGGCCAGGCACCTCCGCATCACCCCAACACGGGCCCGGAAGGAACTTTTTCGGAAAGTTTTTTGACAAAGAACCCTCTGGAGGTCCGGAAAGGGAGTGGGAGGCAGCTGGTGCCGCCCAAAGGAGGGGCTGGGTGAAGGTGAGCGGAGCACAGACGTGGAGAGGGGAGGGGGGCGGGGATGAAAGCGTCATCCCCCGGCCGATACCGGGCGCTGACCTCGCCCCAGGCGCCGGGGCCGGCGGTGGACTGCGGGTTACGCCTGAGATCGCCTCTGACCTCCTCTGCATAGGCCGAGCCAAGCTCTCAAGGCATTGTCGGATCTACGCGTGCCAGTCGTTTCCCCAGGCCATAACCCGCTGGGACCAGCCCCGGGCTCAGACCCTGGCGAACGTGACCTCCCTCACCGTGGTCGTCGGGGCTCTCAGCGTGGTGTCGGACCTCGACGAACTGGAGCGGCTCTGCGGCCGGCACCGGGTGAGGAAGGAGTCGACGCCTGTGGGCGTGGCCCCGGGCCATTCAACGGCTACCAGAACATGGGAGGTCGGAGCTCTTCCAGAGGGTCGGGCGCTGGTCCTGTGGGGGAGCCTGGGCCCGATCATTTCCCGGCTGGACGATCCCTTTCCTGACCGACTGGCGGCGATGCTCACGGTGCCCTCAAGCTCCGGGGGAGCGGGTTGGCGGCCCGCGCCGGAGCCCCAGTGGCCCGTCGCCGATGAATGGGAGGCTGGCGCGTGGGGCGCCGGGCGGAAGCGCCCCTGGGACTGGTTCGCCGTGAGGGACGAGGCTGACAGTGCCGAGGTCCACGGCGAAGGGTTGGCCTTACTCGCCTGCTTCAACTCGCGCTACGCGTGGATCCCGACCCAGGCCATCCCGGCCTGCTGGGCTGGCCACGGGGGCCTCGTGGATGAACTGACCACCCTTATGTGGTCCCGATGGGCCGCCTTCAGCTCGGGGTCGGCTTCGGCGGAGGCGGCCAAGTCCTGGCACCGCCAGTCCCTCCCCTCCTTCATGGGCCGGCTGGATACCCGGATCGGTGGTGTGGCAGCGACCGGCGAATGCCGGCCCGGCAGTCACCAGGGGCTCAGTTTTCGGGAGGCCGTCGAAGACGTGGGCCAACTCGCCGAGCGGTTGGGGTGTCCCGAGACAGGGCCTGCGTGATGCAGCCCGCTCGGGGCGGCCGAACCCGGCCTGCATCGGATAACCCCGCTCCTGTTCAGCCTGTCACGCCCACGGCCCGGTGGCTGTCCGTCAAGGACATCGCCACGGATCTGTCGATCTCGATTCACACCGCGTACAAGTGGTCGTCCCGAGGTGAGCCGTGGTTCCCGCGAACTATCCGCCTCCGAAATGGCGATCTCCGGGTCCGGAGCGACTGGTACGAGGTCTGGCTGGCTCGCATGGAAACGCCATCGAGCCGATGAGCTGGGCAGATCAGGCACCTACCTGCCGGCGCAGTTCAGCTGACCAGCTGGTGGACCCTCTGGTACGACACGCCTGTCAGGGTGCCGATGTCGCGCAGATTCATCCCACGGTCTCTCAGGGCGCGTGCGGTGGCGGCCGTTACTGCGGCGAGCTCCTTCTCCGACGCCTCCAGCTCAACTCGGCGATCTCTCAGCTCGGCGGCGCGTCGGTCGAGCTCGTCGTCGTACTGGATGTCCAGGTCGATGTCGACCGGGTCGACGTCAGCATTGGTCATGAGATGGATCACCTCGGCGATCCGGGTGGGAAGCTGGTCTAGTCGGCGGGCTTGGGTCACCCCACCGGTGGTCGGAGTGGCCACCCAGTAGCGACCATCCCACTCGACCGCTACCCGGTGCCTGCTGGTCTTGGCCTGCTTGGTCATCGTTGCAAATCCTTCTCTAACCACTTCGGTCCGAACTCGGAGGCGAACACCGTCTCTATGTTGCGCAGCACTCCTGCACTCTGCTCGCGGTCACCGGCCACGATCGTGTCCGTCAGTCCACCCGGGGTTAGCCACTTCTCGTGGGACCCTTCGGTGCCAACGACAACGCAGCCCCGTGCGCTTAGAATTTGCCGAATCCTCCTCGTGGGTACCGGCTTCACTACGGTAGTCTACCAGCTTGACTTATCCAGTCTAGTGACTAGAACACTCGCCGCACGGCAACCTGACCGATTCCACGTGGCGGCAGCGGACGACAGCGGCGCCATCACCTCCGAACGGAGGATGTTCTATTACGGGCCGCTCCTCCCCATTTCCCAGGGGGCCGCGCCGCGGGGTGCCCCCCGAGGCGAACCTTATAAGCTCGACTTGGCCTGCACGGCGGCCCGCCTTCGCCACCCGACGCTGATTACACTCCTATTACACTGGTACTGGCGAATCAGGGCAAAGAGTGGCAAGTAGTGGCAAGGAGTGTTGGCAGAGAAGTAGCAGGTCAGAGGCACAATTCCCATTCCGGGGCTATAGCTCAGTTGGTTAGAGCGCAGCACTGATAATGCTGAGGTCCGTGGTTCGAATCCACGTAGCCCCACCCACCCCTATAGTCGGCGCGCGTGCGGGGTCTACGTCGAGCAGCTGTCGCCCTGGGCGTGGCCGGCGTAGTGGCGTCGGCCCTGCGCCTGTTCGTCTCCCGACGCCCGGTGCCCGATCAGGGCGGGGGTTGGCGAGAGCTGACCGGCCCGGAACTGGAGTAGGCCGTTGGCCCGTTATGTGGTGGCCGGACTGGGGGCGGTCGGAGCGCGTGCCGCCCGTCAGGTCCATTCCCTCGGGGATGTCGAAGCGCTGTGGCTGGTCGGTTCGGACCGGGCCCGGGCCCAGGAGATAGCCGGGGCCATCGGGACGCCGGCCCGTCCCGGCACCTGGGACGAGGCCCTGGCCGATTCTCCCGACGCGGTGGTTTTCTGCGGTGCCGTAGGCCAGCTGGTTGGAGCCGACCGACTGGTGGAGCGGGCTTCGGCGGCTCTCGACGCCGGGGCCAACGTGATCTCCACCGCCGACGGTCTGGAGGAGATCGATGGCCTGCTGGCCCTCGATGCCCGGGCCCGGGACCGGAGCCGCTCGGTGGTGGCCGGGGCCGCCTTCTGCCCCGGCCTGAGCTGCGTCCTGGCCGTCCATGCCGCCGCCCGGATGGAGGAGGTGACCGAGGTCCGGGTGGCCGGCTCCGGATCGGGAGGGCCGGCCTGCCGCCGGACCTACCGTCGCTCCCTGAGCGGACTCGCTCACGAGTGGGAGTCCGGCTCCTGGATCCCCCACCCGGCCGGTTCGGGCCGGGAGCTCTGCTGGTTCCCCGATCCGGAGGGGGGAAGGGATTGCTACCGGGCCGACTTCGCCGCCAACCAGCTGCTGGCTCCGGCGTTCCCCTCGGCGCAACGGATCAGCGCCCGGCGGGCCAGGTCCCCCCGGGAACGATTGGGACTGGACCGGCCGGTCAGGCATCGGCGCTCGGAGGGATCTTCGGGAGCCATCCGGGTCGAGGTGGTCGGACGCCAGGCGGGCGCGGTCGTCTCCAGAGTGCTGGGGGCTTACGACCGTCCGGCCGTGGCCGCCGGAGCCGTGGCCGCCCTGGCGGCCCACTGGGCGGTGGACGGTCGCCTAGCCCGGAGCGGGGCCGGCGGGCTGGCTGAGCTGGTCAAGGACAGCGTCGGCTTCCTGGGTGAGTTGGCTGAACGGGGGGTGAAGGCGGCGGTCTTCACAGGCTATGGCGGCTGAGCGCGAAACCGGCGCCTGGCCGAGTGGCGGCCGGCAACGGAGCCGCCGAGAGAGCGCCGGCCGGCGCCGGGCCGCCGCCAGCCTCGGTGTGATCAGCCTGGCCCTGGCCGGCTGTGCCGGCAGCAACCAGGCCGGCGCCCTCCAGGCACCGGCGCCCGTCTCAGGAGTGGTGACCTCCCGGCCGCCCTGCGTGCCCGGCCAGGCCTGCTCCTTCATGGTGGCTCTGGTGCCAGGGGCCCTGGTGGTAGCAGACGGAAAGGACGGGACCCATGAGGTCCATGCCGACGGCCACGGCCGCTACCGGATCTTCCTTCTCGAGGGTGTCTGGACGCTGAAGGCGGCCAGGACGGATACGGCGACGATGGGCACGCCGGTCCGGGTGGACCTCACCGCCGGCCGGGCGACCACCGTCAGTCTGTCGGTCGGTTCGTGAGCGGCCGGCTCAGCTGACCCGGCGGACGTCGAGGTACTGCACTCCGAACTGCTTGCAGTCCTGGTACGTCGGTTCCCACACATCGATGTGGCGGCCCCGCACGGCGCCGCCGGTGTCATCGGCCACCCGGTAGCCCACACCCTGGATCCAGAGGCGCGTGCCCAAGGGTATGACGGCGGGGTCGACGGCCACGCTGTCAGGGCCGGCCTGGTCTCCGTTGGCGGTGCGGCCGTGGATGTCGTAGCAGGTGGCCATGAACTGGCCCAGGTCGCTCCCCTGCGTGCCGCTGGCCTCGGACGTGGTCGTGGTCGTGGAGGGAGGGGCGGTGGTGGTGGTCGTGGTGGTGGATGTGGTGGTGGACGTGGTTGTGGTGGCCGGCTCGATCAGGGCGGCCAGGTCGGCTTGAGCGTTGGCACTGCCATCGGACGCGATCGGGTCGGCCTGGTGGGTACCGGTGGGGCCTATGGAATCCTCGGCCCCTATGGCCAGGGAGTGGGCCGGGGTGAAGACCAGGACATTGGCTCCGGCTCCGGCGGCCAGGGCCAGGGCCAGGCGACGACGTCTAGGGCGGATCAGGGGTGTTGACATGCAGGGGTCCTTTCTGACGGGGGGTGACGCGCGCCGGAACTCGTTGAGTCCCCGGCGCCAGGTCCCTCGAGTCGTTGGAGGGCTCCGGCAGGTACCGAAGGGGCTACCCCGGAGGGCTGCCCCGATCGCTCGGCACCACGCGACCGCTGCTTGCTGTAGTTAGCACTTTAGCACAGGCGGGCCTGACTAGTCACGGATAGGGGTTTCCGCCGGCTCCACCCGGAATCGATTCATACCCACGCAGGGGCCCCTCCATGCACGTCCCTATGCACGCCGAAGACCCGCCCCTAGGGTTTGGTGATGCTGGTTCGGTGGGTGGGCATGGCGGGCGGCTTCGCACTGCTCTTTCTGGGGGCCACCTCCATCGTCTTCACCCTGGTTCTGCCCCGGGCCCACCCCTCCCGGCTGCCCGACATGGTCCTGCGCGGCCTCCACGGATTGAGCCGCCACGCTGCGGACCGGGTCGAGAGCTACGAGGCCAAGGACCGGCTCATGGCCTTTGCCGGCCCGCTTGCTCTCATGGGGCTGTTCCTGGTGTGGCTGACCGTCTTCTTCTCCGGTTACTCGCTGGTGCTCTGGCCGCTGGTCCCGGGGTCGCTGTTCGGCTCTCTGGCCACCGCCCTCAAGGCCGCCGGGTCGGCTCTCTTCACCCTCGGCCTGGCCGGCCAGCCGGCGGGACCAGCGGTGGCTGCCTCCTACGCCGCCGCCGCCACCGGGCTGGTGGCAGTGGCCCTGGAGATCGCCTACCTGCCCACCATCTACTCGGCCTTCAACCGGCGCGAGACGCTGGTGACCCTGCTGCAGAGCCGGGCCGGCGCTCCGGCCTGGGGCCCGGAGATCCTGGCCCGCCACCAGCTGGTGGGCATCACCGACCGACTGGCCGACTTCTACGAGTCCTGGGAGCAGTGGTCGGCCGAGCTGGCCGAGACCCACACCACCTATCCCGTGCTCGTCCTGTTCCGGTCCCCCAACCAACTGCGCTCGTGGATCGTGGCCCTGGTATCGGTGCTGGATTCGGCCGCCCTCTACATGAGCCTGTGCCCCCGCCAGGCCCCCACCTCGGCCCGGCTGTGCCTGCGCATGGGTTTCGTGTGCTTGCGGGAGATCGCCCCGGAGTGGGGTTTCCACCCGGACCCCGACCCGCGGCCGGATGCCGGGTTGGAGCTCACCTACGAGGAGTTCCTGGAGGGCGTAGCCCGCATGGAGGAGGCCGGCCTGGAAATCGAGCGCAGTCCGGAGGAGGCCTGGCCGCACTTCCGGGGCTGGAGGGTCAACTACGAGTCGAGCATCTATTTCCTGGCCGAGCTGACCAGCGCCGTGCCCGCCCCCTGGTCGGGTCCCCGCCGCCGGCTGGCCCTCATAACTCCGAGCCGACCCAAGGATCGGACCCCTGAGGATCCGGAAGCCATCCGGAACCCGGAGGGTCGTTGGAGCGGACCGACGCCGTACCCCTAACCTCCCCGCATTGTGAAAGTGGGGATCCCGACAGAGACACAGCCTGGTGAGAACCGGGTGGCCATGGTGCCCGCCGTAGCTGCGGCGGTAATCGGGACCGGGCATGAGTTGGTCGTCCAGTCCGGGGCGGGGATGGCGGCCGGCTACCGGGACGCCGACTACCAGGCGGCCGGGGCCGCCCTGGCCTCCTCGGCGGCCGAGGTGCTGGGTGGCTCCGACATGGTGCTCAAGGTCCAGGTCCCTTCGGTTGAGGAGGCCAGGACCATGCGCGAAGGGGCCGCCCTGATCGCCTTGTTCAGTCCCGGCCGGCGCCTGGACGAGGTACGGGCCCTGGCCGGGCGCCGGGTCACCTCCTTCAGCCTGGAGCTCTTGCCCCGCACCACCCGGGCCCAGAGCATGGACGCCCTGTCCTCCCAGTCCACGGTGGCCGGCTACCGGAGTGTGCTCATAGCCGCCAGCCGCCTGCCCCGGTTCCTGCCCATGTTCATGACCGCGGCGGGCACGGTGCCCCCGGCCAAGTTCCTGATCCTGGGCGCCGGCGTTGCCGGCCTCCAGGCCATCTCCACGGCCAGGAGATTGGGGGCGGTGGTTTCAGCCTTCGACGTCCGGGCCGCATCCAAGGGGGAGGTCGAGAGCCTGGGGGCCAAGTTCGTCGATCTTCAGTTGGACACCGCCGAGGGGACCGGGGGCTACGCCGCCGAACAGGCCGAGGAGGCCCAGCGCCGCCAGCGGGAGGCACTCGCCCCCTTCGTAGCCGCATCCGACGTGGTCATCACCACCGCCCAGATCCCGGGCCGGCCGGCCCCGGTCCTGGTGACGGCGGAGATGATGCAGGGCATGCGGGCCGGTTCGGTTGTGATCGACCTGGCCTCGGACACCGGGGGAAACGTCGAGGTGTCCCGACCCGGGGAGGAGATCGACCACGACGGGGTAGCCGTCATCGGCGTGTCCAACCCGGCCTCCGCCCTGCCCACCCACGCCAGCCAGCTCTACGCCCGCAACGTGGCCAATCTTCTGGCCCTCATGACCAAGGACGGAGCCTTCGTGCCCGACTACGAGGACGACATCGTGGCCGCCACCTGTGTCACCCGGGACGGGGAGGTCGTGCACGGCCCGACCCGGGAACTGACCGGAGCCCCGTCGTGACCGACTTCCTCACCCTCTTCACCATCTTCGTGCTGTCCATCTTCTTGGGCATCGAGGTCATCTCCAAGGTGCCGAGCATCCTGCACACCCCGCTCATGTCCGGCACCAACGCCATCCACGGGATCATCCTGGTAGGGGCCATCGCCATCCTGGCTTCGGCCGACACCACCACTCTGCGGGTGATCGGCTTCCTGGCCGTGGTGCTGGCCACCCTCAACGTCATCGGCGGCTTCGTGGTCACCGACCGGATGCTGGAGATGTTCAAGGGTCGGGGCCAGCAGGCTCGTCGGGACAAGACAGCGGTCGCCTCCGCCGTCACTCCGCCGGCCGAGCCGGCCCAGTGAGCGTCGGAACCCGAGCATGACCTCCGCCCTCCACTGGTCCTATCTGGCCGCCGCCGTTTGCTTCATCCTCGCCCTGCGCGGCCTGTCCGGACCCCGCACGGCCCGACCGGGCAACCTGATCGGCGCCTTCGGTATGGCCCTGGCTCTCGCCCTCACCCTGTCAGCGACCCATCTCTCCAACGTGGTGCTGCTGGTCGTGGCCATGGTGGTGGGAGTCGCCATCGGCGTGCCGGTGGCCCGGATGGTGCGCATGACGGCCATGCCCCAGATGGTGGCGGCCTTCAACGGCGTCGGCGGCGGGGCCGCCGCCCTGGTGGCCCTGGCCGACTACATCCGCAGCAGCAACGGGGCGGCCCTCTCCACCGGTAACCGGCTGGCCGTGATGCTGGGGGTGGTCATCGGCTGCATCTCCTTTGCCGGGTCGGTGGTGGCCTTCGCCAAGCTGCAGGAGCTGATCACCGGCCGGCCGATCGTCTATCCCGGCCAGCAGGTGGTCAACGGCCTCATGGGTCTGGCCGCTCTGGCCCTGACGGTCACCGCCATTGCCGGGCCCCATGTCGGCCTGGTGGCCATAGTCGGGCTCATAGCCCTGGGCCTGGGCGTGGCCGTGGTCATGCCCATCGGCGGTGCCGATGTGCCGGTCGTCATCTCCCTTCTCAACTCCCTCACCGGCCTGGCCGTGGCCGCTTCCGGCTTCGTCCTTCACAACGTGGTGCTGATCGTGGCCGGCACCCTGGTGGGCGCGTCGGGCACCCTGCTCACCCGGATGATGAGCCAGGCCATGGGCCGCTCCCTGGCCAACATCATCTTCGGGGCCTTCGGGTCGGTGACGGCGGTAGCCGGGCCGGACGGCGCCGGCGGGGATCGGACCGTCCGCTCGGGCACGGCCGATGACATCGGCACGCTGCTGGCCTACTCCAACCGGGTCATCGTGGTCCCCGGTTACGGCCTGGCCGTGGCCCAGGCCCAGCACACCATCCGGGAGCTGGCCGACCTGCTGGAGTCCCGGGGGGTCGAGGTCATCTACGCCATACACCCCGTAGCCGGGCGCATGCCCGGGCACATGAACGTGCTCCTGGCCGAAGCCGACGTCCCCTACGAGCAGTTGAAGGAGATGGACGAGGCCAACCCCCTCATGCCCAACACCGATGTCGCTCTGGTGGTGGGGGCCAACGACGTGGTCAACCCGGCCGCCCGGGACTCCCCGGGCAGCCCCATCTACGGGATGCCGATCATCAACGTGGACGAGGCCGGCAACATCATCTTCCTCAAACGCTCCATGCGGCCGGGCTTTGCCGGCATCGACAACGAGCTGCTCTACAACCCCAAGACGACCCTGCTGTTCGGGGACGCCAAGGACAGCCTCAGCGCCCTGGTGGCGGCGGTCAAGACGGCATGAGCCCCGGCGTGAGAGGGTGAGGCGATGACCACCACCGAGCCCTTCGCAATTTCGGGGACCGCCCAGAAGCAGGCCTGGGAGGACGGGATCATGCCCCCGGTCGAGGACCTGGGCGGCGGGCTGTGGTCGATCCCCGTCCCCATGCCCCAGAGCTCCCTGCGCTACGTCATCGTCTACGCCCTGGAGTTGACCGACGGGGTGGCCATCATCGACGCCGGCTGGGACACCGACGCCGCCTGGTCGGCCCTCAACGACGGGCTGGGCACCGCCGGCTACGCCATGGCCGACGTCAAGGCCGCCCTCATCACCCACATCCACCCCGACCACTACGGCCTGGCCGGCCGGGTCCGGGAGGCGTCCGGGGCCTGGATAGCCCTGCACCCCGCCGACGCCGCCGCCCTGTCCCAGCGCTACGTGGACATGGACGACCTGTTCGCCAAGATGCGGGCGCATCTGGCCGACTGCGGCGTTCCCCCCCAGACCACCGATGACATGCGGGGGGCGTCTATGGGAGTGCGCCCGTTCGTCACCTTTGCCGAGCCCGACGTCCTCTTGGAGGACGGGGACAAGCCCGACACCCCGGGCTGGGACCTGCGGGCGGTGTGGACGCCGGGACACTCCCCGGGGCACCTGTGTTTCTACGCCCCGGAGCGCAAGTTGCTCATGTCCGGGGACCACGTCCTACCCCGTATCACCCCCAATATCTCCTTCCACCCCCAGCAGTCGGC
>Ga0307372_10010540_pt1 | contig 12483 bp, 8 predicted proteins | sample OX1MG_FD_202533 | JGI IMG/M metagenome (GOLD analysis project Ga0307372, IMG submission 202533) | Soil microbial communities from Risofladan, Vaasa, Finland - OX-1 | ecosystem: Environmental > Terrestrial > Soil > Coastal area > Acid sulfate soil | place: Finland: Risofladan, Vaasa | collected...
ACCAGCTCAACCTTCCGCTTGGGCAGCGAGGAGCGCTCCAGACCGAGGTTCAAAGCCACCGGTCGGAGCACGTCGAGGGTCTGCCCGGTCAGCAGGGCCTCGGCGTGCGGCCCCAGCTGGCCCGGGTCCCAGATCAGCCGGCGCAGTTCCGGCACCAGCGCCAGGGTGCCATCCGAAGCCTCGAAGGCCAGACCCCAACGGCCTAGCTCCTTGGTTGCCGCCGAGAAGTGGGCTGGTTCCAGACCCTCCGCGGCGGCCTCCCCCAAACTCAGACGACCGCCCACGAACGCGGCCAGCTCCACCACCTGGCGGAGAAACAGGTTGAGCTCGTCGAAGGCGGCGGCCACGTGGACGGGCCGCGAGAGCTGGGCAGCCAGCTTGGTCCAGCCCAACTCTGTGGCCGCCAGCAGCTCGGTTGCCTCTGGTCGACGCCGCAGCAGCACCTCCAGATCGTCTGGCGGCAGGTCCTGGAGGCGCCAAGCAAGGTTCACCGCCGCTGAGCCTCGGCCATGCGACGATTCTAGAGTTCGCCTAGGGCGCGGTTGCGTCCGGCTAGTTGGCGACTCGGGCCACCGCCCGCAGCACTGCCGCCCGCACCGCCGGTCGGGCTGCGGGCTGGTCGCTGTAGACCCGCAGCCAGACGGTGCGCAAGGGAAGCAGCCGGGCCATCAGTTGGGGGGCCGCCTCGGCCTCCACCCGTTGCGAGATGGGATCGTAGATGCGCAACAGTTGATTGTCGGAGGCGGGGTTGTCGGGCCTCGGATCGGTGCTGGCCAGGTCAACCTCCAGGCCCACATCGTGCCAGGCAATCGGCAACTCCTCCCGGATCGCGGCCTCGATCCAGCCGGGGTCCCCGAGCCCGGGATGGTCGCCGGGATGGGCCAGCTCGTGAAAGGCCTCGAACACCAACCGCCAGGGCAGCCGGCGCGAGGTCACGGCCTCCCAATGGCGCCCCATCTCGGCCTCGTGGGGCGTGGCGGGCCGGCGCTGGAGACGGTCCACCTCGGCCATCAGGGACCAGTCGGTCAGGTACAGGTATTGGTCCAGATGCTCGATGGGGTTGCCCGGCGGCAGCAGCCCCTCGCAGGTGGCGGCGAAGACCGGGCGCAGATGCAGGTCGATGCGGCGCACGGTGCGGTGGAAGTAGACGTGGTTGTACATGTACAGCCGCGCTGAGAGGAACATCTCCAGCGCCGGGGCCCCATGCTGGTGCAGCACCAGGTTGCCATCCTTGATGAACATGTAATGGCGCAGCCGGGGCAGATCGACGGGGCCCACCGCCACTCCGCACATGTAGGCGTCGCGCGGGACATAGTCCATGTTGTCGGTGCTGATCGGCCCGCAGAGCACCGGCTTGAGGGCCTCCAGCCAGGGCGGCGGGGTGAAGCCAGCCAGATCGGCCGGCGCCATCACGAACGCCACCCAGCGGGGGTCCACCTCCTCGCCGTGGCGGAACGCCCCGCCTGGGCTCCGACGCAGGGAGGTGATCAGGTCGGCCAGCGGCCCCATCACCAGGGCCCGCCCGATGTCCTCATGGTCGATGCCATAGGTGGCCAGCACCTGGGTGTCGAAGAAGTGCCCGAAGGGCCCGTGGCCGACATCGTGGAGCAAGCCGGCGATCCGCATCGTCTCCACCACCAGCGCCTGGGAGGGCAGGTCGGGAAAGCTCTCCCGCAAGCTGGGGAAGAGATGATCGGTGAAGAGGCCGGTCAGGTGCATCGCCCCCACCGCGTGCTGAAAGCGTGAGTGCTCGGCGGTATGGAAGACCCACCACGCTGACTGCAGCTGGTGGATCCGCCGCTGCCGTTGCAACCAGGGATGGTCGAGCAGCGCCTGCTCGGAACTGGCCCCATCGCCGAGCTGCTTGGTGATGCTGCAGTACTCGTAAATGGGATCGGCCAACAGGTTGACCGCGTCGAAGACGCGTTCCGGGCCGCCGCCTTCGTTGACCATTCCAGGCGACTCCAACCAGGCTCAGTCGGTCTTGGAGAACTGGCTGATGGCGACCGTCAGCATCACCACCGCAGCCACCGCGATCATGCCCAGCTCGAACCAGACCGGAAGCTGAAAGCTGCCCCAGCTGATCCCGGGGTCCAGGGTCCCCCGCAACGGCAGGGGTAGGTTGATCTGGCTGAAGACGGCCTTGCGGAAGGGGTCGATGGCATAGGAAAGAGGGTCGAGCTTGCTCAGCACGGCCAGCCAGGAGGGCAGATCGCTGAGAGGGAAGATGGCGCCCGAGAGAAAGAACATTGGCAGCACGAAGAACTGGGTGACCATCTGGAACGACTCCATCTGGGAGATGCGGGCAGCCAGCATCACCCCGAAGGCAGTCAGAGCGAAGGCGGTCAAAGCCATCTCGCCGAGGAGGGTGAGCAGCAAGGCCGGGCTGTAGGGAACTCCGACAGTCCCGGCCAGGGCCAGGATTATGGCCCCCTGGATGCTGGCCACAGTGGCTCCTCCCAGGCACTTGCCCAGCACCAGAGTCCAGCGGTGCACCGGCGCCACCAGCATCTCGCGCAGGAAACCGAATTCGCGGTCCCAGACGATCGACATGGCGGAGAAGATGGAGGTGAAGAGGATAGTCATCCCCAACATCCCGGGGAACAGGAAGGTCCGGAAGTTGAAGTGGGCGGTCGCGCTGATCAGCGGCGAGAGCCCGGAACCGAGGATGTAGAGGAAGAGGATGGGCTGAGCCAGGGAGGTCAGGATCCGCAGCCGGTTGCGGGAGAAACGGATCAGCTCCCGCTTCCAGACCACCCAGACCGCGCGGACGTCGTCCGCCATGCCGTTGCCGGCAATTCGCACCGGAGCGACGCCGGGCATGGCCATCCGGTCCACCGCCGCCATTCAGTGGCCCCTGCTCCGGATCCAGGGATTGCGCCGCAGCTTCTCAGAGCCGGTCGCCTCCGCGTCCCGGATGGTTCGTCCGGTGTAGTTCATGAAGACATCGTCCAGGGTGGGGCGAGCCACCCGTACCGAGGAGATCCCGACTTCCAGCTCCGTGAACAGCCGGGGGACGAACTCCTCACCGGCGGCGACGAAGAAGGCCACCGCCCCCTCGCTCATCTTGGCTTCGATGCCAAAGTGCTCCTTGAGGGCGGTGATGGTCGTCGGGTCGTCCTTGGTGTGGAGCTCGACCCGATCCTGACCGACGCTGCCCTTGAGCTCCTCGGGGGTGTCGCTGGCGACCAGGACCCCGTTGTCGATGATGGCGATCCGGTCGCAGTACTCGGCCTCGTCCATGTAGTGGGTGGTGAGGAAGATGGTGACCTTCTCCCGCCGCTTGAGTTCGGTGATGTAGCCCCAGATGTGGGAACGGGTCTGGGGATCCAGCCCGACGGTCGGCTCGTCCAGGAAGAGCACCCGGGGCGAGTGGAGCAGACCACGGGCGATCTCGAGACGCCGTTTCATGCCCCCGGAGAAGGTGCGCACCAGGCTGTCCCGGCGGTCCCAGAGCCCGACCATCTCCATCACTTGGTGCAGGCGGCGGCGCACCTGCTCCCGCGGAACCCCGTAGAGCTCGGCGTGAAAGCTGAGGTTCTCGGTGGCGGTCAGGTAGTCGTCCAGGGTGGTGTCCTGGAAGACCAGTCCGATGTGGCGGCGTACCTGGGCCTGCTCCCGGACCACATCGAACCCGGCCACCTGGGCGCTGCCCGCGGTGGGCCTGCTGATGGTGCAGAGCATGGCTATGGTGGTCGACTTGCCGGCCCCGTTGGGGCCCAGGAAACCAAAGGTCTCGCCCGCCCTGACCTGGAAGTTGACCCCCCGTACCGCCTCCACCTCCTTGTAGTTCTTGCGCAGACCTTGGGCCAGAACCGCCAGCTCGGTGGCCACCGCAGTGGGTGCTTCGGGAGGGGTAACTACTGCCACTCGGTCAGCTTGCCACAGATGCGCGCGGGTGTGCCCGGGTCTGATCCGGTCCGAGCCGACATCAAGGCCATGGCCGGCGGCCACCTGGAACCGGGAACTGTCAGCCCCGCCGGGCGGGAGGCCACCTCTAGGGTGCCCACCTTGCGCGCCCCGTCGGGTCCGGTCGCGTCAGCCGTCGAGGGCCGCCAGCAGTCCCTGTCCGACCGGGCTGCCCCAGCCGCTGCAGGCGTCCCAGCCCACCCCTGCGGAATAGAAGCCATCGTTGCCCTTCGTGATGTCGCTGGTCACCCCTCGCGCCGCCAGGGTCTGGTACAGAATGGGGTTCAGGTAGCCCAGGTCACGGCCCAACGCCGCCGCACAGCGTGCCAGCAGGGCCGCCCAGAGCGGGGCCACCGCGCTCGTCCCCCCAAAGACGGCCGACTCCCCATCCACCAGCACCCGGTAGCCGGTCTGGGGGTCGGCATCTCCCGCCACATCGGGCAGGCCGCGGCCCCGGAATCGGCCGGGGTTCACGGACGGGGGCACACCCGCTGCCTGCTGCCAGGTGGGCAGCGGGAAGATGGCGCTCACCCCGCCTCCGGTGGCGCCTCCCAGAGGCAGGTCGTTCCAAACCACCTCGCTAAGAATCTCCCGGCCCTGGGCCAGCAGCCGGGTCCCCCCGCAGGCCAGGACATGCGGGCTGGCGGCGGGAAAGTCGACGTGAGCCAGCCCGTCCGACAGGCCGTCGGAGGACCCGTTGTCGCCAGAGGCGACGCAGACTGTGACGCCCACCAGAGCGGCGTCCTGAAAGGCCTGCTCGAAGGCGGTGATGGTGGCCCGGGACCAGTTGGCCTCGGGCCCGCCCCAGCTGATCGAGATCACCGCCGGCCGGTTGAACTCGTCATGAATGGCGGCTGAGATCGCCTCCAGGAAACCCTGGTCGGTGTTGGGAGCGAAATAAGCCGCCAGTCTGGCTCCCGGAGCCATGCTGCCGGCCACCTCGAGGTCAAGGGTGACCTCCCCGTCGGGACCGTCCGGGCTCCCGGTCGGCCGATTGCCTCCGCCGGCCACCGGCACCACAGCCACCACCGGCACAGGCAGGCTAAGGGCGCCGAAGTAGCTGCTGAGATCGGTCGGTTGGAACCCTCCTCCGAGCTCGATTAGGCCGATGCACTGGCCCGCGGCCGAGGCGCCCTGAGGGTACTGATAGATCTCGGCAACCACCGGCGGCTCGAAGCTGAGGGGTGCCGCCTGGGCCAAGGGACCGGGCGGTCTGGGTAGCGGCAGGCGCCGGGTGTTGGGGCGAGCGACCGGCCTCTGGTCAAGGCCCAGCACCGCCACCACCGGCTCGACCAACGGTGCCGGGAGCCGCGCCTCTCCCCGTGCCACCCGGACGCTTCCCTGGGCCAGCTCCTGCACCTCCAACGCGACCCCGAACTCCTCCTCCAGCCTTGCTGCGGGGCCGAAGACCGACAGGAGACGCAGTCCCGGTCGGCTATCACCCACGGTGAGGCCGGCCCCGGCGGCCCAACTTTCCACCGCCGCCAGATCATCCGGATGGGCACCTCGGAGCTCGCCAAGCTGGGCCCGGCTGAAGTGGCTACGGGACGAGATCGCGAGTTGGCCCACCTCCATCGCCGAGGGGCAGGCGGTGTCGCTTCGAGGGCGGAGCGCCAGGGTCACCTCGATCACGTCCTCGGCTGTCGCCGGAGCTCCCGGCCGGGGCTCGCTGGTGGATCCCACAAAGGCAGCGCGGGTGGACCGGGAAGGCGGATCTGACATCGCTGAAAGTATGGGCGTTGCCTGATCGCGGCTCCATCACCCGCAAAAAACGGTCGCACACTGGGCCTTCGAGGGAGAGCGTCGAAGCGTTACCGGAGGCGGGTCTGACCCACCCGGTTGTGGGCTCGGGCACCAGCGAGCTGCGGTGGCTCACATTCGCCGGGCGGACGCGCTGGCACCGGCCAGGACCCGCGATTAGTTCGGCCCGGCGGCAGCCGTCCTCGGCGCGACGCCCCACAGCCGGCCAGGTGGCGATACGATGGCGGCTGGAGCGCCTCCCCCACCGCGATCTTGCCTAAGGTTCTGCCCCCTAACATGTCCAGCCAGCGCCCCGCGCCAGTTTCTACCGAAGGCCGGTGATGAATGCTGGTTAGGAGTTTCGCAAGAGTGACCGCGGTGGGACTGGGGCTGGGTTTGGCGCTGCTCACCGGGGGGCCGTTCTCGGCATCCGCCCAGGACCTCTCCCCAGCTGTCACCGCCACGCTGCAGAACGGCATGGTCAACTCCCTGGTCTGGGCGGGTGACACCCTGAACCTCACCGTGACCGGCGGCAGCGTTCCCGCCGACGCCACCGCGGTGGCGCTCAACGTGACGGTCACCGACACCCACCTGGCGGCCAGCTATCTGACCGTGTACCCAGCGGGCGGGGCACTCCCCCTGGCCTCTAACCTCAATTGGGCCACTGGCCAGACCAGGGCCAACTTGGTCGTCGTGCCGGTCGGCCTGAACGGCCAGGTCAGCCTCTACGACGCCGCGGGTTCAACCGACGTGGTGGTGGACCTGGAGGGCTACTTCAGCCCTCCGGTGGCGGGCAGCACTGCCGGCGAGTACAGCCCGCTCACCCCGGCCCGGATCACGGACACTCGCCAGGGCAGCCGTGAGGCCAACGCGGGCCGGACCCTGGGCCCGGAGGGGACGCTCAACATCCAGGTGACCGGGGTCGGCGGGGTGCCGGTGTCAAATGTGGCCGCGGCAGTCCTGGAGGTCACAGCCACCAACACCACCGCCAGCAGCTTTCTGACCGTGTACCCCGCCGGCAATAGCCCGCCCACGGCGTCCAACCTGAACTGGACGGCGGGGCAGACGGTGGCCAACTGCGTGATCGTGCCGGTCGGCAGCAACGGCCAGATCGCGGTCTACAACTCCCGCGGCAACGCCGACGTCGCAGTCGATGTCAGCGGCTACTTCTCGGCCGCCGCCGGAGCACCCCCCAACCCCAGCCTCTTTGTCCCCATTGCCCCCACCCGGGTGCTGGACACCAGGGCTGGCAGCGGGCAGGCGGGTGCGGGAGAGACCCTTGGTGCGGGCAGCTCGCTCAGCCAGCAGCTGGCCGGTGTCCACGGCATCGGCAGCGGGGCCACCGCCGTGGTGGCCAACGTGACCGCCACCAACACCACCGCCAGCAGCTATCTCAGTCTCTACCCGGGGCCGGCACGGCCGCTCGCTTCGACTCTGAACTGGACGGCCGGCCAGACGATCGCCAACCTGGGATTGCCAACCCTCAGCCCCAGCGGACAGCTGAGCGCTTACAACGCCTTTGGCCAGGCCGACTTGGTGATGGACGTTTCCGGGTGGTTTGCGCCAGCGTCGGCCGGCCTTGGGGACGCCTACTCGCCACTGGCTCCGTCCCGGATTCTCGACACCAGGTCGACTCCCATCCTGCAGGCCCACCCGGGTAGTTACCTGGTGGTCAACCAGGGCCACGGCTATCCCGGCTCCGCCGCGCTCCAGGCCGCTCTCGCCTTCCCGAACAATTCGGGCCTCATTCCCGGATGTGACGCGCAGTGGGCGGCTGGCAATTTCTGCGGCGTGGACGGCTTCCCTGGCCAGTGCGCCTACTGGGTGGAGTTGAACTGGGACGGACTTGGAGAGGGCGGCACCCCCGCCAGCGGGCCGGGGGCGGTCGGATTGGTCGGCAATGGCGACAATGTCGCGACCTCGGCGATTCAGAGGGGCTTTGCCACTGCCGGGAGCATCGCCACGATTGCGGTTGGGGACCTGGTCTCGTGGCCTCCCGGGGACGGTCAGTACGACCCGCTCTTCGGCCATGCCGCGATCGTGGTGGAGGTCGATCCCGGCAACGGCACCTACATCGTGTCCGAGATGAACTACACCGATGCCAACTGGGAGATCGACTACCGGGTGGTCGGCGTGGGCAATCCGGACGTGCCCACGATCGCGGTCCCGCTCCCCAGCCCCGTGCCCTAGGCGAGCCTTCCCGGAGGCACAGCTTCGGTCCGCCAGCGTACCGACACCGGCGAAGTGTCAGGTTACCGTAGCGGTGGATAGGAAGTTGCGTAATTGGGTGTGGAGCATGATCGGGCACTAGGCATGGCGTCCCGGTCTTCCATTAGGAGACAACACATGGACATCTCAGGGGCGGCCCGTTCGACCGCACGCGTAGGTCGACTTTCCCGTGGGGCCGTGATCGTGCTGGGGTGTGCGGCCGCCCTTGGGTTGGTGCTCCTCAGTGGGGCGACCGTCTCCGCAGCGTCCGCCCAGCCGACAGTCAACCTGGGCAACGCCACCCCCTTTGCGGTACTGGCGGGAACCACGGTGACCAACACCGGGGCGTCCGTGGTCTCAGGCGATCTCGGGGTCGACCCGGGGTCGGCAGTGACCGGCTTCCCGCCTGGCCAGCTGGTGAACGGCACCCAGCAGACGGCGGATTCCGTAGCCTTGAGTGCCCAATCCGCTCTCACGACCGCCTATCTGGACGCGGCGGGGCGGACCCCCTTCACGGTGGTGTCCGCGGATCTCGGCGGGCAGACGCTTGATCCCGGCGTTTATAAGGACACCTCCGGGTTGGCCTTGACCGGCACCCTGACTCTGGACGCACAGAACAATCCCAATGCGGTGTTCATCTTCCAGGCAACGTCCACACTTATCACGGCCTCCAACAGTACGGTCATCCTCACCGGCGGGGCCCAGGCCTGCAACGTCTTCTGGCAGGTGGGCAGTTCCGCGACCCTGGGCACGGGTACCAGCTTTGCCGGCAACGTCCTGGCCCTGACCGCGATATCAGTGGAAACCGGAGCGAGCGTCAGAGGCCGCGTGCTGGCCCAGAACGGCGGCGTCAGCCTTGACGACAACTCCATCACAGTGCCGACCTGCAACACCACGCTCGCGACCCCTACCCCGACCCCTACCGCCACCCCGACCCCTACCGCCACCGCGACCCCTACCGCCACCGCGACCCCTACCGCCACCCCGACCCCGTCGGTCCCGGTGCCCAACACCGGGGCGGACATCGGAAATTCGTCGGGGGGGCTGGCCCTCGTAGTCGGACTGGCCGCTGTACTGGCGGGATTGGGCCTGGCTCTCACCAGAAGGATCCGTCTCCGGACCCGCTCCTAGCCCTGGCCCAAGCGCACCCGCGCGCTTTCCGTGGCGCTTGGCGACCGGCGCGCACCCAACGGCACGGCGGCGGCGGTGCCTGATCGCTTGGCAGAATGGGAGACGTGAGAGCGCCCACCCATCTGCCCGCGACCCTGTTCTCGGGCTGCCAGCCCGAGGTGCTTTGCGGCGGCGCCGGGCGGATCCTGGCCGTCGGCCCGGATGCCAGAGCGCTGGCGTCGGCCGGGGACAAGGTGGTGGAGTTGGAGGGGACGGCCCTGCCCGGACTGGGCGACGCCCACATTCACCTGGACGAGTTGGTGCGGCTCCGCTCGGGCCTGAACCTGCACGGGACGACCTCGCTCGCGGAGGTGCTGGCGCAGGTCCGCAAAGTCTCTGAGTCGCTCCCGGCCGATCAGTGGGTGGTTGGCCGCGGCTGGAATCACAGCGCCTGGCCGAATCCAAGCTGGCCCAGCCGCCATGACCTGGACCGAGCTGGCGGCGGACGCCCGGTATTCCTGGCCAGCAAGGACGAGCATTCGGTCTGGGTCAGCAGCGCCGCCCTGAAGCGGGCCGGGATCGGCGGGGAGACACCGGATCCGCCCGGAGGGCTGATCGACCGCGAAGCCGACGGGGAGCCCAGTGGAATAATCCGCGAAGCCTGGGACCTGTTCGATGGCCTCATCCCTCGACTCGCAAGCGCCGATTACCAGGAGCTCCTGGCGGCTGTGCTCACCGAGCTGGCGAGCCTAGGGCTCTGCACCGTCCACACCATGGATCCGGGCGGAACGCTGTTGGCGCTGCAGCGCCTGCGCGACGGTGACCGCCTCAACGTCCGGGTGGTGGCCAACCTTCCGGTCGCCGGCCTCGAGGCGGCGCAGCAGCTGGGGATCCGGAGCGGCTTCGGCGACTCCATGCTCCGGATCTGGGGGGTCAAGGCCTTTATGGACGGCTCGCTGGGCAGCCGGACGGCGGAGATGCTGGGCGGAGGAGGAGTGGCTCGCATCCCCGACCCAGCCCTGGAGGAGTTGATCGAGCGCTGTGTGTCAGCGGAGCTGAACCTATGTCTGCACGCGATCGGAGACAAGGCGGTGCATCGGGCACTGGTCGCGCTCGAGCGGCACGCCCACGCCTGGCCGGGATGGCGCCCCCGCATCGAGCACGCCCAGTGCGTCGACCCGGCTGACATCCCGCGATTCCGGCGCGCCGGCGCGGTGGCCTCGATGCAACCGATCCACGCCATCTCCGACCGTGAGATGGCCGACTCGGTCTGGGGGCCGCGCGTCGGCCACGCCTATGCCTGGGGCGCTTTGGCCCGGGCCGGAGTGCCGCTGGCGTTCGGCTCCGATGCCCCGGTGGAGTCCCCAGACCCCCAGCTGGGTATGGCGGCCGCCACGAGCTGGCGCGCCGAGGCGGGCTGGTACCCGGAGCTGGCCCTCTCCGAGGACCTCGCACTGGACGCCTACAGCGCCGGGGTGGCGTACGCCGCCGGCATGGAGCTGGAGTGCGGACGTCTGGCGAGGGGCTTCAGCTGTGACCTCACCGTGGTGAAGGATGGCGAGGTCGTGGCCACGGTGCTGGCGGGACGCGTCACCTATCGCCGGGGGGACCCGCGCCCCTAGCCTGATGCCTGGCGGCCCAACCGGGCCGCCAGGCATCGAGTCGCCCGAGCGGTGCTCGGCCGGCCGCGCGCGCTCATCGTTCCAGGGCCAGGCTCCTGATGATCTGCAGCACCGCCACGAAGTTTCGAAAGACCGCGAGCTGGTCCCGACCCGCCACCGAAATCTCAGTGTCGGACTCGCGGCTCACATCCCGTACCGCCGTCGCCATGGCCACCAGGTCGGCGTCGCGCAATCGCAGCCGAAGCCTGGCAGGGCTGGAGAACTGCGGCGCCCGAAGTTCCCCCAGCCGCTCCACCGCGGCTCGGGCCCCGGTCTGGATGGCCAGGCGCGCAGCCGCTGGGTGCAGGCTGCGAGCCGCGAACCGCGTCAGGGAGTGCTTGACCACCACCATCTCGGCCCCCGGACAGAAGGGCTGGGCCTGCGCCGCGGTGTGCTGGTCACCGGTCACCAACGCCACCGGCACCCCATAATGGGCCGCCACCAGGCAGTTGATGCCGCTCTCGCCGGCCAGGATGCCGTCCAGGCTGGCCCCCATGACCGCCACCGGGCTGTAGGTGTGCGAGAGGATCGCGGGCGGCCCGTCGATCGCCCCGTGGTAGCCGATGAAAAAGATGGCGTCGAAGCTCTGATCCAGCCCCTCCATCATGTAGAGCGGCTTGTGGTGCCCGGACAGATACTCCGCCCCGGCGTGCAGTTCGTCCGGGGCCAGATTCTGCATGGCTCCGTGGGAGTCATTGACCAGAAACGAGTCAGCCCCGGCCTCCCTGGCCCCATCGATGGCGGCGTTGACCTCGGCCAGGAGTAGACGACGCCCCAGGGCAAACTCGGGTCCCGGGGACACCTGCTGCCAGTCCGAGATCCCGGCCACGCCTTCCATGTCGCATGAGATGTAGATTCGCATCGCTGGCTCCTCTGCTCGAGTCGCTCCCGGGCCCAGCACTCGCCCTGCCGGGAGTTGATGGCGACTAGTGGTGGACTGCGGTGATCCGGTCCAACTCCTGCCAGTCGGCCTCGGTCGCCTGCCACCCGGCGGCGGCGATGTTGGCCCGAACCTGGGCTGGACTCATCGCGCCGGCGATCACAGAGCTAACTACGGGCCGGCCCAGAAGGCTCCCGATGGCCAGGTCCAACAGGCTGATCCCGCGGACCTGGGCGAATTGCTCGAGCGCCTCGATGATGTCGAACTGGGACTGGTCCTGGAGCCGGTCGGCGTGCCGGGCGCCGGCGAGCCGGGTGCCCGCCGGCGCCGCCTCACCCCGGCGGTATTTCCCCGTCAGCAGTCCGCTGGCAAGCGGGTAATAGGGCAGCAAGCCGATGCCCATGTGCTCGATCGCGGGCATCAGCTCGACCTCTATCCGGCGGTTCAGCAGGCTGTACTCGTCCTGGGCGGCGACGATGTCCAGCTGGTGCTGGCTGCGCCCGATCCAGTGCGCGTCGACAGCCTGCCAGGCGGCGAAGTTGGAGATCCCGATCCAGCGCACCTTGCCCACCTGCACCAGCTCCGCCAAGGCGCCGAGCGTCTCCTCCATGGGCGTGTTGGGGTCGGGCTCGTGCATCTGATAGAGGTCGATGGCATCAACCTGGAGCCGAGAGAGGCTGCCATCCACCGCCGCCCGCACGTATTCGGCAGAGCCACGCCGGTCGGACGGCTCCAGCCCCGGCTTGCGCATCCCGAACTTGGTGGCGACGATGGCCTGGTCGCGCCGTCCCTTGAGCGCGGCCCCGAGGAAGCGCTCGCTGTCCCCGCCCCCGTAGATGTCGGCGGTGTCGAAGAGGTTGACGCCCAGGTCGAGGGCGGCAGCCACGACTTCGGAGGCGCCGCTCTGGTCCAGGCGCGAGCCGAAGTTGTTGGTGCCGATGCCGACTTCAGACACCTCGGGGCCACTGGACCCGA